>Ga0193955_1000065_pt1 | contig 64650 bp, 66 predicted proteins | sample BB_6_MG_FD_140343 | JGI IMG/M metagenome (GOLD analysis project Ga0193955, IMG submission 140343) | Microbial mat bacterial communities from the Broadkill River, Lewes, Delaware, United States - BB_6_MG | ecosystem: Environmental > Aquatic > Freshwater > River > Microbial mats | place: USA... | reverse complement strand
GGCGCTTAAGAAAGGGAGGATTATATTATGTTTCATTGGTTAGAAAAACACCCGTTCTTTTTCTCGGTAGGTGTATTCCTTGCAATCGCTTTTGCTGGTTTAGTTGAAATTCTTCCAAATTTCGCTCAACAGGCTCAGCCGTTAGTTGGTACAAAGCCTTATTCTACTTTAGAATTAGCTGGTCGTCACGTTTATATCAAGAACTCTTGTAACGCATGTCACTCTCAGTTAATCCGTCCATTTAAATCAGAAACTGACCGTTATGGTCACTACTCTTTAAGTGGTGAATATGCTTATGATCGTCCATTCTTATGGGGTTCAAAAAGAACTGGTCCAGATTTAATGCGTGTAGGTAACTACCGTACTACTGATTGGCATGAGAATCATATGAAAGATCCAGCTGGTGTAGTTCCAGGTTCTATTATGCCTGCGTACAGATGGATGTTTACAAACGAAGCTGATATTGAAACTGCTTATGCAGAACAATTAACAGTGGCACAGTTCTTTTCAGTTCCTTATAACAAACCAGTACCTATGAAAGATGGATCTACTGATGTTGTTAAAATGGGAGATTCACTTGCAGATGCACATGATTTAGCGTTAGCTGAAGCAAAAGTAATCGCAGCGGATATGAAAGATCAAAACGTTAAAGATGCAGTAGCAAATGGCAAGATTCCAGAAATCGTAGCTATTATTGCATATATGAACAGTCTTAAATAGTAAAGGATTATAGTGGATATTGCACAACTTCAGGCTTATGGATATTTTATCTTAACAACTACTTTGGTGGTTATTTTGTATGGCTATATATATCATTTATATACAAAAAGAAAAGATTCTGATGGACATGATTATGAGGATTATGGCAATTTAGCACTAAATGATGATGTGACTGATACTCCGGTATCGGCTATATCAGATGATAAAGAGAAATAGGAGAGATATATGAATAAGCTTTATCTTGGTGGTATTATCTTTACCGCAGCTATGTTATTGTTCACGTACGTGTCAATAGCTGGTTCTGAGGGTGGTTTAAATGGTGATATCGTTAATATACTTGGTGTAGCAGGTGCTGTTGCACTTGTTCTTATTACAGTTTTTGTAGTAATCAAGTATGTTCGTCAAATGCAAACTGATACAGCAACTGGTGAGTTAGTAGATCACAGTTGGGATAATATTGGTGAGTACAACAATGAGTTACCTTTTGGTTGGGCAGTAACATTTTTTCTTACAATTGTATGGGGTATGTGGTATTTTATAGCTGGTTATCCAGTAAACGCATATTCTCAAATTGGTGAATATAATGAAGACACGGCAGCACATAATGCAAAATATAACGCGCAATATGCTTCTATCACTGGTGATAGATTAGTAGAAATGGGTGAGTCAGTATTTTTAGCAGAATGTAAAGTATGTCATGGTCTTACTGCTGATGGTATTAATGGTAAGGCAGCTAACTTAAATCAAAGAATTGATGAAGTTGCTGTTAAGCATGCTGTAATGAATGGTTCTAACAACCACTTATTAGGTATGGAAATGCCAATGCCAGATCGTAATGGTCTTTTTAACGCTAACACAGGTGCATTAATTTCAGATGATGAGATTAATACTGTATCTGCTTACGTTGCAAACGGTATGACTGGTGCTGGTGCTGATATTTTTGCTGGTACATGTTCTTCATGTCACGGTAGCGATGGTGCTGGTATGGAATACGTTGCTCCGAGCTTAAAAGCATTCGATACTGCACTTGTTACTAACGTACTTAACTACGGTAAAAAAGGTGCTATTGGTACTATGCCTGCATTTAACAACTTAAATGCTAAACAAAAAGAAGCTGTAGCTGCATATATTAGCAGTTTAGCTAACTAAGAAGGAGTCAGGTATGAATGAAAATAGAAGCGTATTTGCTCTGGATGGTATAACAGGTATGTTAATTGCAACTGTACTTTTACTTTCTATCCTTGCTGGTTTAACAGTATGGGGTATTAGTGTACAAAATGCAAACATGACTAAGTTCTATGAAATCAAAGACGAAAAACAGATAAAAATGTTTAGTACAGAAAATACTACACATCGTTCTGTTGTAAACTAAGGAGTATATTGTGGATAAATTAATTGCAATTGGATTAGTAATTTCAGCTATATTTACTGCTTGGGCAGTTTTAACACCTAATCATCTTTACGTAGGTTAGGTTTTTCTTGAACATTTTACAAAGAGGGCTTTATGCCCTCGTCTTCACATTATTTTTTCAAAACACATTAGTCGCTGAGTATTTATATAAAGATGAAGTAATTTTCAATCCGAAGTTCAATGAATCGGTTGAAACATTAGGTTCTGAATTGTATGAGAAAACAGGTATATCTTTAAAACTTTTAATGTTAAAAGAATTACCACATGACACAAATATCGTAGATTACGAAAGAGAAGTAATTAAAAACTTCAGTGAACCTACTATATTGTTAACTTTCTCGGAGATGGATTCACAAGTGGATATATTAGCTTATCCTACATCTTTATATGAATACTTCGATAAGAAGCAAATACTAAGTCCAATATCTTCTCCTGTTCAAGCATTTGTTGTTGCTTTATTAAACATGGACTTTTCAGACATGAGCAGTGGGGGAACTATATTACCTTTACTTGCGCAAAAAGCAAAAAAAGGGGAAGTCTTAGGAAAATACAGTGGATCTATGTTTAATGGATACGCGGATATTGCCGAACAGATAGCTTTATCAAAAAACATTGAACTTGAAAATGCTGTGGGAAGTGCGAATCAAACGTCTATATTAATTGTTAAGATATTATTTTATGGTATTATCCTTATGGGAATTTATATGTACATAAAAAGAAAATTATATTTAAGAAGGCAAAAAAATAATGAATAAAATTATAGCGAGTGGTAAGATTTGGCCTTATGCTATTTCTATAGCTATCATCTTTATTTTTGGAGCTTGTGTAGCAACAATTGTGGTTGCGACAAAGTTACCAGTTGAAAAAAGTGATACTTATATGATGGGTTATCATGAAGCTGATGCAACGGCAAATGACTTGATAAATGCTCGTATAGCTTTTGATGAGAAGTATAAGATAGTGTACGCTACAGAGGGATTATCTCAAGAAAATACAGTTATAAAATACAGAGTGACAGATCTACAAGATAAAACTGTTGATAATGCTAAAATTAAAGTAGTGATTACTCGTCCAAATAATCATAAATATGATCAAGAACTTACAAAACACAAACTAGAAAACGGTGTGTACGTGTTTGATGCTACAAAACTAGAAGTTCCAGGTAGATGGGACATTATGGCTCAGGTTAGAGTAGATGACAGACAACGCTATTATAATATCAAGGCTGATACTAGAGTTAGTAAAACTTTAGAATATTAAATAATTAAAGGGTAAAACATGCAAGACCTAACTATTGTTTTGCCCACATCTCGTGCAATTCGGGATGCTCGACTTCAAATACAAAACAAAACACTTTTCTTACCATCTTTTGTCACAATGGGCGAATTTATATCCAAACTGACTATTGCAAAGAACTTTAAACCCATAGACGATGACACACGGGTACTACTTTTACTAAAAGCAGCTGAATTTAAGAGCTTTGAAAATCTTCAAATAGATAGAAACTTTTTCACTTTTACAAAAAACAGTTCTTATATATTTAAATTTTTTGAAGAGTTAAGCGCTGAAAAATACGAGATAAACCAACTAGCATCAAATGATATTTATGCAGAATTTGAAGAACATATTGAGATATTAACGCAGTTGTATGAGCGTTATAAAGATATTTGTTTAGAACAACAGATACTTGATAAGATCTTTTTACCCGATATTTATACCTTTAATGAAAATTATGCCCGTTCATTAAAACACGTAGAAATAAAGATAGACGGTCATCTTACAAATTTTGAATTTGAACTTTTAAACAAAGCCAAAGAACATTGTCAGATCATTATTATTTTCGTTACAACGCGCTTTAACACGAAAATGCAAAGTAGGTTTAAAGATTTTGGTATAGATCTAGAAGCAGGTTATAAGTATAAAATATCAATCAATGAAAATAAAATATTGGATCAAGAACACTTGCCAAATAACAAAAATATAAGCTGTCAGTCTTTTAGTGAAAATGTTCTTCAAGCTGTTTTTGTTAAACAAAAAATATATGAACTTATAAAAAAAGGTTACCACGCGGATAAAATAGCCGTGGTTGTACCCGATGAAAAATTTGCAACGATGTTAAGAACATTTGATAATGTACGCAACTTTAACTTTGCAATGGGTAGTGGATTTAACCAAAATAACTTTTATATAAAGCTTCAAGCAACCATCGATTATATTGACCAAGGCTCAAAAGAAAATTACGCAAGAATAAAACGTGTAGGAGAGGAGTTATATGCACCTCTATTTAAGATATTTTACGAAAAAACAGTGGATGTCAACTTACTTGAATATTTGCACTCTTTAAAAGATTACATAGATGATACCGAAGCTTTAAAAATATACGAAGAGGAACTCTACCAGTTTAACAAAGTGATCACAGTTATGTCTGAAATGAATGTAAAATCAGTTCTTTCTGTCTTTATGCAACGTTTAGCTTCTAAAAGCATAGATGATGTTTATGGAGGAAAAATAACAGTTATGGGTGTACTAGAGAGTCGTAGTATAGATCTAGATGCTGCTATTATTGTTGACTTTGATGATTCTAATGTTCCAAAAAAGAGTGAAAAAGATATGTTTTTAAACACTCAAATAAGAGAGATGGCAAACTTACCAACGACCATTGATAGACAAAATCTTCAAAAGCATTATTATGAGATGTTGATAAATAACTCCAAAGAAGTATCTATCTCTTATATTAAATCATCTGAGAGTTCACCATCGAGATTTCTTAAGCAACTTGGTATTAAAGAAAAAAATCTTTATGATGAAAAAGCACTCTATGGCATCGCGTTTGAACAAACTAAAGCTAAAAGACAAGAGCAAGAACAAGAGATTATCCAAGAATATGATTTTAAAAGCATGCCATTATCTGCTTCGAGATTAAAAACGTATTTGACATGTAAAAGAAAGTTTTACTATAAATACATTGTTCACCTTATGAGCCATGAAATACCTACTGATATGATAGAACAGTATGAGATAGGAAATATGGTACATACCGCCTTATACGATGTGTACACGAAAAAACAAACCTATAACGATAAAAATGCCTTACAAGCTGATATTGAAAAAGCATTAGAGAGTAAAATTGATAGATCCAGTGAGATACAAAGATATTATATTGCATTGCAAAAAGCAAAAATGAAAGACTTTGCGCAGGTAGAATGTGAACGCTTTAGTGAGGGTTGGCAGGTAAAAGCTTGTGAAGTGAGTATGACATGTGAGTTTGCAGGTATGAATCTAGTTGGGCAGATTGATAGATTAGATGCCAGAGAAAATGAACTTTATGTCATTGATTATAAAACGGGTTCGTATCCAACCTATAACAAAAAAAACTTTGTTGAGGCGACAGACTTTCAGTTAGAGTTTTATTATTTATTGGTTAGAGAACAAGCTGAACATATACAGTGTGCTTATTACGATTTAAGTGAAAACAAATTGGTTAAAGAAGTATTTTTAGAAGAAAAGTTAGCGGTACTTGAATCAAACATAAAAGATATGTTAGCACGTAAAGAGGTTAATTTTGAAAAGTGTGAAGATGAAAAAAACTGTTTATTTTGTGATTATAAAATAATATGTGCTAGAGATTAAAAAAATAAATTTACAATAAAGGTAATTTTTTATGCAAAGAAGGCAGTTTTTAAAAACCTCTTTAGTCGCTTCAACAGTGCTCTTAGGGTTTGAATTAAATGGATCAACACTAAGAAAGCCACTTGATGATTATAAATTAAGTGATTATATATTTCCAGAAAAAAATCAACTTATCGCTCATTCTGATAGACCGCCACTTTTAGAAACACCAAGAGAGGTATTTCAAACCGCTATCACTCCCAACAAAGATTTTTTTGTACGTTGGCATTCTCCTAAAATAAAAACACATAGTTTTATAGCAGGTTATAGAATAAATATTAGCGGTGAGGTTGAACAACCTACCTATATTTCTCTAAAGAGTTTAAAAGAAGATTTTGAAGCAGTTGAGTTGAGTGCAGTTTTACAATGCGGTGGAAATTCAAGAAGTGCTTTTGTACCAACAACCAGCGGGATCCAATGGGGAAATGGAGCAATGGGCTGTGCCTCGTGGAAAGGTGCGAGGCTTAAAGATGTCCTTAAAAAAGCTGGACTTACTAAAGATGCGCACTGGATCAACTTCAATGGAAGCGATAAAGCAGCATTTTACAAAGCACCAAGACTAACGCGTGAATTAAAAATAGATGAAATAGAAGATGATGTGATCATTGCGTATGAGATGAATGGAGAAGATCTACCTTTTTTAAATGGTTATCCCGTTCGTTTGATTATTCCAGGGTCTTATTCGGATTCATGGATAAAAATGCTTAGTGAGATACGAGTAACAAAAGAGTATGTGCCTTTGTACTATATGGACACGGCGTACACTATGCCTGATAACAAAATGCAAAGTGAAACACCTAATCATAAAGAAAAAAAAAGAATACCAATTACTACGATGAACATAAAATCGATTATAGGTTATCCTAGATCCAATACCCCTGTAAAAATAGATGAAAAAGTTACTTTAAAAGGGGTTGCTTTTGATGGTGGAAGTGGAATAAAAGCGGTTTTAATCTCAGCAGACAATGGCAAAACTTGGGCTAGATCTACACTTAAAGAGGAACTTTCAAAATACGCTTTTAGAGAGTTTAGTTACAACTTTCAAGCAAAAACAAAAGGGAAAATGACTTTGATGGCAAAAGCGCTAAACAATTTAGGTCAAGAGCAACCTTTCACTCATAAAATAGCATGGAACAGTGGTGGGTACAAGTACAATGGTATTGACAGTGTAACATTTGAGGTACACGGATGAGAGGTATGATCTTAAAACCCATATTAGTATTAGTCCTTGGATCTACAGCTGTGTTCGCAGAATACTCAAAACCAGTAAAAACACCTAGTATCACGTACCCGCTAAAGTTTGATAAGAACTTTACAGTTATGCAAAGAAACTGTCAGTGGTGTCACTCCTTTGGTTACATCACTAACCAAGGAAAACAATCTAAAAAGTTTTGGAATGCCTCTGTTGTAAAGATGCGTGATGTTTATAAAGCTCCGATCACTAAGGCAGATGAAGAAGCGATTACGGAGTATCTGTTTAAGCATTATGGGAATGGGAAGTTGAAGTAGGTTTAACATAGATGCAAAATGTAATATATGAATATGAAAAGATTGATAAAAGTCATGAAAAATTAATAAAATACATTGAAGACACATCTGACCTTCATACTTATTTTAAAGCAGATTGGAAAGTTTTAAAAGCAAAACAATATTGTGGAATATTAAACTTTAAAGGGGAGGATTTTTATATCCTTCCTAAAATCTCATCGAGTGAAACTACGAATCTAAATATTTTTATATACATGCTTCGTTATGTGTATGATATAAAACTTTATAATGAAGATATAGCTTCAAGTAAAAATGAACAACATCACAACTTTATGGAAGTCTTTATACAACTTTTTGCATCTGGACTTTTTAAACAGCTCCAAGCAGGAATATATAAAGAGTACATTACCGAACAAGATAACTTAACTACTCTTAGGGGAAAGTACTTAATAAATGAAAACCTAAAGTATAATTTTACAAAGGCAAAAATATATTGTGAATACGATGAGTTTAGTATGAACAATACACTAAACCAGTTCTTTTTATTTGCACTCAAAACATTTCTTCCTTTTGTAAAAAATAAAAAGTTATTAAAGCAGTGTGAACTTATTTTTGATGAAGTTGAATTTAGACACTTTAAAGTAAGTGATATTAAGGTGCATTTTCACAGACTAAATGCAAGATACAAAGATAGTTTTGAGTTTGCAATAATGCTTCTTAAAAAGTTCATACCTTTGTTTGAAAGAGATAAAAAATCGTTTGCTTTTTTGTTTGATATGAATGATTTGTTTGAAAAGTTTATGGGGCAAATGATTAAAGAAAAATATGATGATGTAGAGATTCCAAAGAAAAACAGGAAGTTTGAAGATCTATCTTTAAGACCTGATATAATTGTTAAAAGCAAAAAACTCATTATAGATTGTAAATACAAGGTTAAAGAAGAGAAAAAAACAGCAGAACGTAATGACAGATACCAAATGTATGTATATGCAAATAATTATGAAAATATAGATACAACAATGTTGCTGTATCCAAAACATTTTAATCATCATAAAGAGTTAAGAAGAGAATTGACTTTAGGAAATAATGATAAAAAAGTGAGGTTGTTAATGAGAAGTATAGATCTAGACTTTAGTGGTGGGTATGAAGAGTTTATAAAAGAGATTAGGAACAGGGTGGTAAGTTTAATATGATAGTACAGTTTAATGGTAAAGAATATAGAAGAAATGCAAGGAATGAAACAGCGTTAAAATACTTATGTTTAGATATTTTTAAATATTATCTTAGTTTGAAAAATAATTTAAGTATTCAAGATATACAAAATACGTTTAATAAATGGCATTGTAATAATAATTATGTTGTTCTTTCTAAAGAGGAATGGGAAAATAAAACAGAAGATTTAAAAAAGAGATATTTTAGTCCAATAATTTATAATTCACAAGATATATACTTTACTACACAATGGGGTAATAATGGAGGAGATTGTGATAATATAAATAATATGATTAGTTTTGCTACTGAAAAGGGTTATGATATCAGAATAATTCAAAATGAAATTATAAGTCAGAAAAATGAAGAAGAGCAAAAAAATAATTTTAAAGTCAAAAATATAATTCTTTACGGTGCTCCAGGTGTTGGAAAAACACATAACTATCAAGAATTAATATCTATGATAGAAGAGGGAAAAAGTCAAAAAGATATTTTTAATACTATAAAAAATAGTACTGAAGCAATTACACAAAATCAAGACACTTACCTAAAAATCAAAGATGAAAAAAGAGTAGAGTTTGTAACATTCCATCAAAGCTATTCTTATGAAGATTTTATAGAGGGATTTCGCCCACAAGAAAGTAAAGAAGGGAAGATAGAATTAGAACCCGGAATATTTAAAACAATTTCAGATAAAGCAAAAGAGAATTTAGAAAATAGTCTAAAGAGTAAAAAAGAGATAATAAATGATGTTAATTTTGAAGCCCTATTATCTGAATTTATCTTATACTTGCAAGAATATTTAACAAGAGATGAAAAGTTTGTATTAAGAGATAAAGCATTGATTTCAGATGTGTCTAATACTTCTTTTAGTTTGGGTGGGTCAGTAAGTTCAGTTCAAAAATTAACTTTTGATATATTGAGACGTGATTATGAAGATTTTAAAAATGGAATAATAGAAAGTTATAGAGATGTTCGGCCAACTCGTGAATCTAAAGCAGTTAGTCATGGGAATGCTTTATATTATTTTGCACTATATCAGAAAATAAAAGAGTTTGAAGATAATCAATATTCAGTTGTAGAAAAAAGTAATATTAAAGAAGTAAAACAAAAAAATTATTACATTATAATAGACGAAATAAATAGAGGAAATATCTCTAAAATATTTGGAGAGTTAATTACCTTAATAGAAGAAGATAAAAGATACGATGGTGTGACAGCAAATTATGATATAACACTTCCTTATTCAAAAGAGCCTTTTAAAGTACCATCAAATCTTTACATCATAGCAACGATGAACTCTACTGATAAATCAATCGCAACTGTAGATATAGCACTTAGGCGTAGGTTTACATTTTTAAAGATGGAGCCAAAACCAGAGTTAGTTAAATATTTAGATGCAAAAGAATTGATGATAAAACTCAATGAGCATATTGAAAAGACTTTAGGTGAAGATTACAGACTAGGACATAGTTACTTTATGAAAGTAACAGATGCAGATAATTTAGAGTTTGTAAAAGAGTATAAAATAAAACCATTGTTAGAAGAGTACTTTTATGCGGATGATGATAACTACAAGAAAAGTATAGATATATTAGGTATATTTGATGAATGAATACGACAAATGGAATGAACTCAAAATAGGTAAAAAAGACAAATGAGTAAATTTATAAACAACCTAGCATACGAAGCTTCAGCGGGTAGTGGTAAGACCTTTATGTTGGTAGTTCGCTACCTTTCACTACTCTTTAGTGGGGCATCGGCCTCAAAGATTTTAGCACTAACATTTACAAACAAAGCCGCAGCTGAGATGCAAGAACGTGTGGTGTTGACACTTGAAGAGTTAGAAACACGGGGTGAGTTAGATGTTATTTCTGATGTTACGGGACTTTCTCGTGAACACCTTTTAAGTGAACGTTCTCGTATTTTGGCAGAGTTCTTAAACTCTAACACCAAGATCATGACCATTGACGCATTTTTCACCCAGATCTTACGTAAGTTTTCTCTTTACGCATCGCTTATGCCTGATTTTTCGACCATGAGTAGCCAACATGAGTTAAAGTTACTTTCTCGTTTTTTAAAAGAGGTTGAGGTAGCAGGGAAAAAAGAGGCTTTGATCACCTTATCTTTAGAGTCAAAAAAAAGGCTTAATGATATTTTCACATTGTTAGAACAGTTTTATACAAAACGCCAAGAGTTGTCCCACATAAACTTTACGCAACATTCTTTATATACTTTTGAAGAACAAGCCCTTGAAGCATTCAAAAAGATACAAGCCTTAGTCAATGGGTGTAAGGTCGCTTCTAAAACAGCTTTAAATGGTGTCGCAGGTGAAAGTTTTGAAGAGCTGATGGATAAAACGTGGTTAGGTCGAGAAACAATGGAGTATAAAACATTTTCAAAATGCTATACCCCAGAAATGGACATCCATTTAACCCAGATCCAAGAGGCTTTAAAAGAACATAACAGAGCACGTGAACAAAACTTTTTTTACGCACTAAGTGGTTTGGTAGATGTTTATGAAAAGAGTAAAAAAGCCCTTTATATGGACGACAGTGAACTTAGTTTTAACGACGTGACAGTGTTGGTTCATTATCTTTTAAAAGAACGTGTTGATAGTGAATTTTTGTACTTTAGACTAGACTCACAGATAGAACATATGCTTTTAGATGAATTTCAAGACACCTCCATTATGCAGTATGAAATCCTAAAACCACTTATAAATGAGATCACATCAGGAACAGGTGTTTTTGAAAATGGAAGTTTCTTTTTTGTTGGGGATGTGAAGCAGTCTATTTATCGTTTTCGCGGTGGGGTAAGTGCACTTTTTGGTGAGGTCGCTCGTCAAAATGCGACACAAACTCAGCCACTTTTAACCAATTATCGCTCACAAAAAGAGGTGATTGAGTTTGTAAACCGTGTTTTTGAGCATAAGATAAAAGATTACAAAGCGCAACTTGTACGTCCTGAAGCAAACAGTGGTTTTGTTGAAGTGATTCAAAGTGATCTTCTTTTAGATGAGGTATTAACGCAGGTTCAAAAGTTGATCACCTTTGGTGCAGATCCAGACAACATAGCCATACTTTGTGCAACCAATGGTGATGGTGAAAATGTAAAGTTACACCTCGAACAAGAAGGCATTGAAGTAGTAACCGAAACCACCACAAAGTTAATCAACCAACGAAGTGTTAAAGCGGTTATAGAATACTTGAAGTATCTTTACTTCAATGAAGATATTTACAGATACAATTTTTTCTCTTTAATTGACGTAGATGTTCAAAAGCTTGAGCGTGTGGATCTTAATAAAAATAAGTTATTAGAGATAGTAAAGAGTGTGATAAAAAACTACTCTCTTTTCAATGACGACGCTAATTTACTTCGTTTTTTAACAACAGTTGATAAAGCTAAAGACATCGAAGCACTGCTATTTGAATACAAACGAATAGACACCTCCGCAGCAGCAAGTGAGTTAAGTGGAGTAAGGGTTTTAACGGTACACAAATCCAAAGGTCTTGAGTATGAACATGTAATCGTGATGGACAGACTTAAAAAAGCACCGCCGAACAAAGATGCAATCATTTATGAATACGACGATATTCGTTTGCAAAATATTTATTTAAGAATAAAAGGTCGAGATGCCTTAGATCCAAATTATGCCAATGCACTCAAAAAAGAGAAAAAACTTGTTTTAGAAGATTCTTTAAATGCACTTTATGTAGCATTTACAAGGGCAAGAGAAAATTTGTTTGTGATTAAAAAGTCCAAAGATTCTGTGTTTGACATATTGGATCTGTCTGTGAGCAGTTTTGGATTATTACGGGTTGAAAAACACGTGAAAAAAGCGATTCAAAATACGGCTTTATTTTTAGAATATGAAGAAGAGTATTATGGTGCTCAAAGTGATGTGGTAAAAGAAGAGGATGATGAAATAGAATCCGATATTCAAGCACAAAATTTTGGTACGGCTTTGCACTATATGTTGGAGATGATGAATGGTTTTTCTGCACATTATGTAGAAGATGCAAAAGATATGATGTTAAATAAATATGGGCATATTTTAGAAGATGATGAAATAGCAGAAATTGTTCAAAGGGTAGATCTACTTGTACAAAAGCCAGAATTTTTGGAACTTACTCAAGGGGTCGTTTTTAAAGAACAATCACTAAGATACAATGATGCTTTAATGTACATCGATCTACTTGTAAAACATGAAGATGGTATTTGGAAAGTGATTGACTATAAAAGTTCTTTAAAGTACAATGACCATCATACCCAACAGGTACAAAACTATTTAGATGCCATTGAAGAGATCACGGGTGATGAGGCTGAGGGGTATTTATGTTACTTATTGCAAAAGGAAGTTAAGATAATTAAGGTATAAGTAATTCTAATAGGACTATAATATTATAAATTAACCTAAAGGATACGTTATGTCTAAACAATATATATGTGAATTGTGTGAGTGGATCTACGATCCAGCTGTGGGAGATCCAGATGGTGGTATTGCACCAGGGACAGAATTTGAAGACATTCCAGATGATTGGACTTGCCCTGATTGTGGTGCGAGTAAAGATGACTTTGTAGAATATGAAGAGGAATAGGGAGTAGATTGTTTTTATCATATACTGAAGGCTTTTTGCTAGGACTTGGTGCTGCTGTACCACTGGGTCCAATAAATATTTTAATTATGAATGAGGCTATTAAACGTTACAGAAATGGTGTTTTGGTAGGGCTTGGCGCAATGAGTTCAGATATTGTTTATCTTTTTTTAATAATATTTGGTTTGGTAGCATTGATTAATCAACCTATAATCTTAAACACTTTGTCGGTTTTTGGTGGTGGATTTTTGATTTTTTTAGCATACTTAATCTACAAAAACAAAGATGCAACACTTAATGCAGTTGAGGATACCGTGGTTCAACAAAGTATGCTAAAGCTTTATGCAAAAGGCTTTGCCTTAACTTTTATAAACCCTTACACAATAGGGTTTTGGTTGAGTGCTTCGAGTTATATAGCAAGTGAAGAATTAGATATTTTTGTAACGCTTTTTGGAATGTTAAGTGCCATTGTTTTATGGATCACACTAATGCCTTATTTAGTACACAAAACAAAGCATAAAATCTCTGCAAAAGTATCTCACTGGATCAGTATAGCATCTGCAACAATCTTGTTTGGATTTGGTGCAATGATGTTTGTTAAACTTCTTAATGATCTTTAGCTTAAAAAAAACATAAATTCAGTAAATTTTAATTAAAACAACCTTAAATTAAGTGATATATAAGTTTTTGTGGATATACTTCCGACATTAAACTAAACGAAAGGTTCTATCAATGAAATTTACACAAATTGCAACTGAAGAACAAATTGATCAAAAATGGATTTTGGTTGATGCAGAAGGTAAAACTTTTGGTCGTATGATTACTGAAGTAGCTACAGCTCTTCGTGGTAAAAATAAGACATGTTGGACTCCTAATATTGACTGTGGTGACTACGTAGTTATCATTAACGCTTCTAAGGCTAAATTTAATGGTCTTGGTAAAATAGCAAACAAAGAATACTTTTCTCATTCAGGTTACTTCGGTTCAACTAAGAGTGTTAAAATGACTGAGCTTTTAGAAAAAAATCCTGAGAAACTATACAAACTAGCTACTCGTGGTATGCTTCCTAAAACTAAGCTTGGTGCTAAAATGCTTAAAAAATTAAAAGTATATGCAGGTGCTGAACACCCTCACACTGCACAAATAGCTAAGTAAGGATTGATAGATGGCAAACAAAACATATGCAACAGGACGTCGTAAAGCGTCAATCGCAAAAGTATGGTTAACTCCAGGTACTGGTAACATCACAATCAATGGTCTTTCAATTGACGCTTGGTTAGGTGGACTAGAAGCTAAGAAACTTCGTGTTAAGCAACCACTTGTTTTAAGTAAACAAGACACATCAGTTGACATCGTAGCTACTACTTTAGGTGGTGGTTTTGGTGGTCAAGCTGACGCACTACGTCACGGTATTTCTCGTGCACTAGTAGCATTCAACCCAGAATTAAAAGCTATCCTTAAACCTGAAGGTATGATGACTCGTGATTCACGTGTTGTTGAACGTAAGAAACCAGGTAAGCGTAAAGCTCGTCGTTCTCGTCAGTTCTCTAAGCGTTAATCGTTTCAGAGTTCTTTTATCAGTGCCTTTGGCATTGGTAATTTTTTTTATAAAATCCCACATTAAACTTATTTATATATAATACTTCCTAACACTTTTAGTAGGAATATCCATGAAAAAACTTTTTATAATCGCATCTATTATTTTAGTTGCTATCGCGTCTTTACCGTTAATTGGTAATAAACTTATTGATGCTGAGTTAAATACGCGTATAGCTACTTTGGTATCTAATGGTGTGGATGTTCAAAAAGAGGTAACAGATTCAAAATATTTAGATACAAAAAGACATTATGAATTTGTTATAAAAGATTCGGATAAGTTTATACAATACCTAGCGAAGTTTTCTCATACGCAAATCCCACCATATATTAATTCTCTTTTAGACGGCACACGTATGGGGATGGATCTACACTACAACAATATCCCTATAAGTAAAGCGGTATCTATAGATCTATACCCATTGGCACTTTCACAAGAAGCGATGCAAGAGATCCAAGCACAAGACACGGATTTTGCAATTTATGTAGAAAATTTTTTAAATAAAGCAGGCTTATCATACCATTTAGACTACAATGTAGTGACTCAAGAATTTGATGGTAAGATAAAAGATATTGATGAAAATTATACTTTTACATCAGGGGAAAAATTAAAAGCTAAACTTTATGACTCTGTTTTTAGTGGAAAGGGACTTTTAATAGCACCTGAATCTATTCGTTCATCTACTAAGCTTATTCACTTAGATGTTACGAACAAAACAAACAGAATAATCATAGACCTAAACAACACACAGTTAAAATCTGATTTTGAATCACGCAGTACCTACCAAACACAGATCCAAACAGATATATTAAAGCTCAATATAAACGATGAACAAACAGGGAAAACTGTTGTAAATTTAGATAATCCTAAAATGAGTTTTTCTTCAAGTACCAAAGGTCCTAAAGCACAATTAAAAGCTAAGATCTCTTTTGATGATCTAAATTTTGAAAGTAAAAATCAAACGGTTTTATTGACTGATTTTAATTATGATCTACTTTTAAAAGATATAGATAAAGACACTTATGAAGCATTAAGTAAACTTATTGAGAGTGCAAAACAAAAGACAGATCCAAGCTTAGAGTCAAAAATACAAAAACAATTAGAACAACTTTTTATGAGAGGTTTTGAGCTTCAACTTTATGATCTGGGTATTAAAAAAATTATGCTTAATAAAGTAAAAGATCTCGAAGGTATAAGTATTAATTCTGAGATAAAATTAGCACCAAACAGTGTAAGTAATATTAATCTACTTAGTGCTATTGGTTTATTGGACAAGATAGATCTAGATCTATATATTGAGATCTCAAAACCGCTTTTTGTTCTAATTACTGAATCAAATCCAATGGTGGCATTGTCCCAAGGTTATGCCAAAGAAAAAGTAAATTCACTGGTGTATGATATTAAAATGAAAAAGGGTGCTGTGAGTGTCAACGGCAAGAGGATAAAATAGGTTTGCGTTTTTTAATCTTTGTTTTTTTAAGTGTCAGTCTTTATGGATCTACTCTGCATCTTGCTACGAGCTCAAATCCAGCACGTTTGAATCCTATTTTAGCAACCGATTCAAGCTCTTCTGAGATTGCAGGGCATATTTTTAACGGCCTGTTAAAATACGATAAAGATTCTCAAACAATTATAGGGGATCTGGCACAAAAGTTTTATTTTGAAAATAACAAGACTTTGGTTTTTGAGCTTAAAAAAAATGTTCTTTGGCACGATGGAAAAAAGTTTAGTGCACAAGACGTTTTATTTACTTACGATGTTTTAACCTCAAACAAGATCTCTTCACCTTACAGTGCGGGTTTTAGGTTTGTAAAAGATGTCGAAATAATAGATCAATACAAACTAAAAGTACACTATAATCAAGCTTATTTTAAAGCACATGAGATATGGATGATGGGGATCATTCCAAAACATATACTCAAAGATGAAAAAAATCTAATGAGTTCAAAGTTTAACATAGATCCAATAGGTACAGGTCCTTATAAGTTACACCAACTTGAACACTCAAAAAATATTATACTCAAAGCAAATGCGGATTATTTTGAGGGGCGTCCAAAAATAGATGAGATCTCTTACCATGTGATCGCCGATCCAATGACACGATTTTTGATGTTAAAATCAGGTCAGTTGGATGTGGGAAGTGTGGAGCCAATGCAGTATGAGCGCCAACTTACACAAAATTTTTTTGAGATGTTTGATATATATGAAAGAATCTCACTTTCATACACTTACTTAGGGTTGAATCTTCGTGAAGATAAATTTAAAGACAAAAGAGTAAGAGAAGCACTCTCTTTGGCAATAGACAGAGATGAGATTGTAAAAATTTTGTTTTTTAATCATGCTGAAGTTTGCAGTGGTCCATTTCATCCAAGTTCTATAGCTTTTAATAAAGAGGTAAAAGTACCAGAAAAAAATATACAACAAGCCAAAAAACTTTTAAATGAAGCGGGTTACAATGAGAAAAATCCTTTTGAATTTGAGATCACAACATCCAACTCTTCACCCGTTCGCCCTTACGCAGCTCAAATACTTCAGTATCAACTTAAAAAAATAGGGGTTATTGTTAATCTTCGAGTGATGGAATGGCAGGCTTTTTTAAATATGGTGGTATTTCCCAAAAAATTTGACTCTATTTTACTTGGCTGGGCACTCTCTCCTGCACCCGATCCATATATGTTTTGGCACAGTGAAAATGATACCAAAGGTGGTTTTAATTTAGTGGGTTATAACAATAAGAAAATGGATAAAATGATAGAAAAGTCGCAAAGTGTAGTTGATAAAAAGATACTTTCTAAAATGTGGCAAGAGATGTTTGCAATTTTGGTAAATGATAATCCTTATCTATTTTTGTATATACCTAATTCTATTGTAGTGGTCAACAAAAACATAAAAAATGTAGAAAATTCCCCAAGTGGAATTTGGCATAACTATATTAAGTGGGAGAAATAATTGATAATACTTTTTGACTTAGACGGAACTCTAATAGAGTCAACTGAAGCGATAACGTCGACCTTTCATCATGCTTTTGATCTATGTGGGGGAGAACATCCAACTGATACACAGATCCAAGCCTTGATAGGACATCCTTTGGATGTAATGTTTTGCAGATTGGGTGTGAAAGAGTCAAAAGTATGGGATTATGTGGATGCGTATAAACAAAAGTACCGCACCATCTCTAAAATAAAAACAGAACTTTTAGCAGATGCACGAGAAGCAATAGAATTGGCATCTACCTTTGCAACACTTGGAATTGTAACTACTAAAACGGGACTTTACTCACAAGAGTTGATGGAACATTTTGGTGTCATGCAGTACTTTAAAGTACTTATTGGTCGTGAACATGTTGAGCATCCAAAGCCACATGCCGAACCTATTTTAAAAGCCTTAGAAGCAATGCCAAAAGATGATGAGATCTGGATGATTGGTGATACCCGTATGGATCTGGTGTCAGCTAAAGAGGCTAAGGTTAACTCTATTGGTGTCCTTAGTGGATTTGATACAAAAGAGGAACTTCAAAAACACACAAACCATATTTACAATACTACCTATGAAGCCGTAAAGTTTTTAAACACTTTAAGTTAAAACCCTACAAAGTAGATCTATAATTTAGAAGATACGTGAATAAGATCTTAAAGGATTTGTTATGCATGGGATAGGATTTTCAACATTAGTCTTTGTTGTTTTGTCATTACTTTTAGGTGCTTTACTTAAAGCTTTAATGCACAATAGCCGTTTGCCTTACACGGTAGTGTTGTTACTTATTGGATTTGGAATTGGCGCAGCAAGCCATTTTGGTTTTATAAGTCCTCATGGTTTTGGTGGTGAGATCATTGAGCAGGTTGGAAGTATAGATCCACATTTAATACTTTTTTTGTTTCTTCCCACCTTGATATTTGAATCTGCTTATTCAATGGAAGCGCATCTTTTTTTTAGAATCCTCCCTCAAATTGCACTTTTAGCCATTGTTGGATTAATAATATCCATGGTGCTGAGTGCTTTAACCATACATTGGTTGTTGTCTTGGAGTATAGGGGCATCCTTACTTTTTGGTGCTTTGATCAGTGCAACAGACCCCGTGGCAGTTGTGGCTCTTTTAAAAGAAAAAAGTTCACGTAAACGTTTGGAAACATTAATAGAAGGAGAATCCCTCTTAAATGATGGTACGGCAATTGTCTTTTTTGCACTTTTTTATGGTTTTGCTTTAGGAACAACGGTAGATGTAGAACCATTAAATGTAATTGGAGAATTTATCTGGGTTGTACTTGCAGGGCTATTACTAGGTGTTGGTATAGGTTGGAGTAGTTTATGGGTGATAGGAAAAGTGATTGACCAACCATTAATAGAGATTACCCTCTCCGTGGCAGCAGCGTATTTAACATTTATTATTGCAGAAAGTATACATGTAAGTGGGGTAGTAGCATTGGTTGCTTTAGCCTTAATGTATTCTACTGTTGGACGCATTAAAATATCTCCTGAAATATCACATTTTTTGCATCAGTTTTGGGAAATGTTGGCTTATATGGCGAACACATTAATCTTTTTGATTGTTGGTATTGTGATTATGGCCAATGCAAGATTTGATTCTCCAAAACTTTGGTTAACGCTTATTGTACTTTATGTAGCATTGGTTGCAATTCGATCCATATCTGTCATTGTGTTGATGCCTATATTGGAAAGAATAGGTGTTGGCATAACACGACAAAAAGCGACTGTTTTGGTTTGGGGTGGTTTGCGTGGGGCTGTGTCACTTGCCTTGGCATTAACGATTGTTCAAGATCCAAAGATACCTGAGCTATTACGCGAACAAATTCTTTTTTTAACAGCAGGAATAGTGTTTTTAACCATAGTAATTAATGGATCAACAATGGAGTATTTGTTAAAAGTATTGGGATTAGATAAATTTCCTCCTGCTAAAGAAGCATCAATCTTAAAAGCAGAAGCATCTCTAAGTGTACAAATGCAAGAGTATTTTAAATCTTTGGTTCATAATCCATTTTTTAACCAGATCAAAATAGATGCCATTGAGAGTTATATTGAAGAATTTAAAGAAGATAAAAATACAAAAGGAATAGATGAAGAAGAGGTTGACATAGCTTTTATGAGAAGGTTGTTGGAAATTGAAAGAAGTGATTACTGGCGACAATTTGAAGAGGGACATATAGGACGTCAAGCTACCTCTTTGTTATCTAAATCGGTTGAAGGTGCCTTGGATAATTCTCCTGTTATTTACCCAAGAAGGGCACTTGAGGAGTTGTTTAAAATCCCAACACCTCCAAAATGGATGAGTCAAGTTCCTCTTATGGGAAGTTCAGTAGATAAATGGGTACTAACACATCTTTCGTTAAGTTATGATATTGCACGGGGTTTTGTAGAAGCACAAGAAGAAGTTCGTTCCCATGTAGTAAAATTACAACCCAATGAACAAAGTGCAAAAGTAGTTGAAGCTATGATTGATAAAAACTGTTCAAAAGCTTTTGCTTTTACAAGAGAGATAAACAAAACATACCCAGAACTTATCACAAAATTACAGTCTTTATCTGTAAAACGCTTGTTATTAAACCATGAACGATTTCTTATATGGAAAATGGAACATGATGGGGTATTGGAGTCTTCCGAAGCACAACATTTAATAGAGAATATTGAATCGCAAATGAGATAAGAAAACTAGCGTGTATTAGTGTTATTAAATGTTTTTAAAGTGCTTGGAAATATCACTAAAAGTGCCTAAAAATAAAAATAATATTGCAAAATTAGTAACTCTTAAAGCAAAAAGCTTACTTTAAGAGCAAGTTCCCTAAAATACATAAACTAAATTAGAGATAATTCCTAAAACTCAAGGAGAATTTATGCTAGAAATTAGATGGCATAGCCGTGCTGGACAAGGTGCTGTAACAGGTGCTAAAGGTTTGGCAGATGTTATTTCAACAACTGGTAAACATGTTCAAGCATTCGCATTTTACGGGTCTGCAAAACGTGGAGCTGCTATGACAGCTTATAATCGTGTTGATGAAGAAGTGATCATGAATCATGAGAAGTATATGGAGCCGGATTATGTTTTCGTAATTGACCCTGCTTTAGTATTTACTTCGGATGTTACTATCAATCATAAAGATACTACTAAGTATATTATCACTACTCATATGAGTACTGAAGAATTGATCAAGGCACAGCCTAAGTTAGAAGGAAAGGAAATTTATACAGTTGACTGTATTAATATCGCTCAAGAAACAATTGGTCGTCCTATTCCTAATACTCCGATGCTTGGAGCTTTTATGAAAGTATCTGGCATGTATGACATTGAATTCTTTAAAGAAAGTATGCAAAGAATTTTGAAAAAACTACCACAAAAAATTGTTGATGCGAATATGGTTGCAATCCAGCGCGCATTCGACGAAGTGAAATAGGGGGCTTATGATGGCAAATAAAGGATGGGATGAATTTGAAATCGGAGCTATGCTTCGTTCTTTTGATGGTAAAGCAGCAGATGTAATTGCTACGACTCACCAAGAAGACCGTAACTATTCACCAAGTAACTCTTTTACTGCAAGTGTTGCAGATTGGAGAATTGAAAAACCTGTATTTAACAAAGACTTTTGTATTGATTGTCAATTTTGTTGGGTATATTGTCCAGATATGTCAATCATTTCTCGTGATAAGAAAATGGTTGGTGTAGATATGGATCACTGTAAAGGGTGTGGTATCTGTGTTGAGGTTTGTCCTACAAACCCTAAATCACTTTTAATGTTCGCTGAACATGCAGATGAAGAAACTGAGATCGCTCAGTGGCCTGCAAAAGACGAGGAGAAAAAATAATGGCATTTGATAAAATGGAATTAAGAGATGTTGAAGTTTGGGATGGGAATATGGCAGCAAGCCAGGCAATGCGTCAAGCACAAATTGATGTTGTTGCAGCATACCCAATTACTCCATCAACACCTGTAGTTGAAAACTATGCAGGTTTTTTAGCAAATAACTTTATCGAAGGTGAATTCGTTATGGTTGAATCTGAACATGCTGCAATGTCAGGATGTATCGGTGCTGCTGCTGCTGGTGGACGTGTTGCTACTGCAACAAGTTCTCAGGGTTTTGCTTTAATGGTAGAAACTCTTTATCAAGCTTCTGGTATGCGTTTACCTATCGTTCTTAACGTAATTAACCGTGCACTTGCTGCTCCACTTAATGTAAATGGTGACCACTCAGATATGTATCTTGGTCGTGATTCAGGTTGGATTCAATTTGATGCTTACTGTCCTCAAGATGCGTATGATTTAAACCTTATTGCATTTAAAGTATGTGAAGATCATGGCGTTCGTTTACCAGCAATGGTACACCAAGATGGTTTTATGACTTCTCACACTGCACAAGGTGTTAAGACATTAACTGATGATGTAGCATATAACTTTGTTGGTGATTATCAACCAATGAATGACATGCTAGATTTTGATCATCCTGTAACGCATGGTGTTCAAACAGAAGAAGACTGGCATTTTGAGCATAAAGCTCGTCAACATAATGATTTAATGACAAAAGTATTCCCAAAAATTCAAGCTGCATTTGATGATTTTGAAGAGCTAACAGGTCGTAAATACAATATGGTTGAATCTTACGATATGGATGATGCTGATGTAGCAGTTGTATGTATGGGTACTTCAGTTGAAACTGCTCGTGAAGTTGCAACTGAGATGAGAACAAAAGGGATTAAAGCAGGTGTTGTTGGTATCCGTGTTATTCGTCCTTTCCCATTTGAGCAAATTGCAGATGCACTAAAAGGTGTAAAAGCTATTGCTGCATTGGATCGTTCAAATCCAAATGGTGCTCCAGGTATGTTATTTAACGAACTTGCAGGTGCTATGTATCACTTAGATACAAGACCAGTTATTAGCGGTTATGTATATGGTTTAGGTGGACGTGATTTAACTAAGGTTCATTTAACAGATCTTTACAATGAGCTTCAAGCAAATGCTGATGCTGGTAAAGTACTTACTCCATTACAACAGTTTATCGGTGTTCGTGGACCGAAACTATCATTTTTATAAGAAGGTGACTCATGAGTGAAATTAAAAAAATTAAAAATTTAAAAGAGTTTTCAACTTCAGCAGACAGATTTGAAGGTGCAAACCTTCTTTGTCCTGGTTGTGCTCACTCTATTATTGTTCGTGAAGTATTAAATGCTACAAACGATGATATGGTACTTTCAGCTTCTACAGGTTGTTTAGAAGTTTGTACTGCAGTATATCCATATACTTCATGGGATGCTTCTTGGATCCATATTGGATTTGAGAATGGATCTACAGCGGTTGCTGGTGCTGAAGCTATGCACAAAGCACTAAAGAAAAAAGGTCGCCTAAAGCAACCTGATCGTGATCCTAAGTTTGTATCTTTTGCAGGTGATGGTGCATCGTATGATATTGGTTTTCAGTGGATTTCTGGTTGTTTTGAGCGTGGTCATAACATGATGCACGTTGTTCTTGACAATGAAGTTTATGCAAATACTGGTGGTCAACGTTCATCTTCAACTCCAATTGGTGGTAGTAATACTACAACTCCAGCTGGTACACACTCTTATGGTGAGAAACAAAACAAAAAAGACATGATGTCTATTATGGCTGCTCACGGTGGTCCATATGTTGCTCAAGTTTCTCCAAATAAGTGGAAAGATATGGTTAAGAAGATCCAACATGGTTTCAGCGTTGAAGGTCCAGTATTTATTAATGCTGCATCACAATGTTGTACTGAGTGGAAATTCGATCCTAAAGATACTATGGCTATTGCAGATCTATCTACTGATTCACTTGTTTGGCCTTTATATGAGATTATTGATGGTAAAGAGTTAAACATTACTTACCGTCCTAAAAACATTGTTCCAGTTGAAGAGTATTTAGCTGCACAAGGACGTTTTAAACACTTATTTAAAGATCAGTACAAACATATGATCCAAGAGTGGCAAGATCGTGTAGATGCTAACTGGGCATATTTACAAAAAAGAGAAGAAGCTCGCGTATAAGTAGCTTCTTGCTTTTGTTATCTAATTCAGATTCGGCAGGTTATAGCCTAGTTTTATCTGGATTAGATACAATTTACACCAAATCTAAAACCTTTTAGATTTTAATTTAATATCCTACTTTCAACAAAGATAAATCAAAACTAGATAAAATAACCATAATTATTAGAAATAAAATTAAGGAATTATCGATGCCATTATTAGATTCATTTACCGTAGATCACACTATTATGCCTGCACCTGCGGTTCGTAAAGCAAAGGGAATGAAAAGCCCAAGTGGAGATGCTATAACTGTTTATGACTTACGATTTGTTAAGCCAAACAAAGCAATATTATCCAGTGAAGGTATTCATACACTTGAACACTTATTTGCAGGATTTATGCGTGATCATTTAAATTCAAAAAAAGTTGAAATTATAGATGTATCTCCTATGGGCTGTAGAACAGGTTTTTACATGTCAGTGTTAGGAAAACCAAGTGAAAAGAAGGTGTCTAAAGCATGGGAATCTTCTATGAAAGATATTTTAAAAGTTAAAAGAAAAAAAGATATTCCAGAGCTTAATAAATACCAATGCGGTACTTACAAAATGCACTCTTTAAAAGATGCTAAACAAATTGCTAAAAATGTACTAAAAGCGGGTATAGGAATTATGAGCAATAAAGATTTAAAACTTAAAATGAGCAAGGTTAAATAGATGTATCTTTTACTACCTATGGACTCAACAAACGAAGAAGAAGCTAAATTAGCAAAAGTGTTTGAAGCTAAAACATGGGCACAAGTTAATGTAGAAGATGGAAAAATACAAAGCATCAAATATAACGATGCTTTTGATGGTTTTGATGAGATAAGTGAAGCGGTTGTATTGGAAAATGATTTTGAGAATCCTATGATGTTTATGGATTACAATATGATGCCACTTGTTGCACATACACAACGTTCAATAGATGATATTGTAGAAGCTTATTTATTTCGTGAACTTCATGATCTAGCGTATTAGGTTACATTTTGAAAGATCTATCACAGTTCTTAGAGCTTTTTTCTGTTCAACCAGGGTATCGTTATATTCAAGTAACGACCCAAGTTGATGAAACAACAACCGCTTTGTATAATCTACTAACTTCTAATGAAGCGCAGATGAGAATTGCGTATTATGCAGATGAAAATACACTGGATCTACAAAAGAGTTATCCTCAAGCTTCGATACAATATATTAGAAATTTTAACCATCCCTATCGAGCACTTCCTCGTGATAATGATATTGTGATTTATAAAGATATTTTTTTAAAACATAATAAACAAGATTTACTTTTAAAAACCGCCTACACAACTTTGTCAAATACAGCAGATATTATTATTATGGAAAAAAGTGGTATTTTAGATAAAAATAAGGTACTAGAACAATTTGAACAGTATGAATACAGAGCAGCAAACCACATGGATATTTTAGAGGGCTATGATATTTTTATGGCAAAAAAAATGCACATGTGGGGTAATGGCTTGTAGAAAATACAATATCTATTTTTTAATATTGTATTTGTAGTATTCTTTGTTTAAGTAGTGAACAACATCATCCCTATCTTCATCAAACCAATCAGCATTGGTACTGTAACGACATGATTCCACACTTTTTTGAAGCTTTTTATAGTTAGTGGCTTTACGTTTTTTGCTTGTAAAATGAGCAGGTATATGACACTCGGCGCATTTAGCTTCATTGTACATCTCTTTACCATTTGTTGCATCGTATGCACAAAGTGAAAAGCTGTAAGCAAACAGTGTTATTATACTAATAGTAATCTTCTTCATAATTTGCTCCTAAAGTGTATATAATTACACAAGTGATTAAACATATATTATATAATAATTACTTATGAAATAATTGTTAAAAAATGTAATAAAAAAATTTAATAAAGGATCCAAAAATCGATTTAAAATTTAATGATGAATTACACAAAATTGTTCAAAGTGAAGATGGTTCATACACTGCATACTCTCAGGAATATGAGGAACATTACCATTCTACAAAAGATGGAGCAATGTTGGAGTCTTTACAAAAGCATGTTATCCCAGCATACAAGATGACTAAAGATCTAGACCAAGTGACAATTTTAGATATATGTTTTGGCTTAGGGTTTAACACCTTAGCCACGATCTACTATTACAAAATAAATAATCTAAATAAAAAGATTAATATTTATTCTCCTGAATTAGATGCAGATTTGATTAAATCTTTAAAAAATTTTACTTATCCAGATGAATTTAAAGAGATTAAACCAATTATTGATACCCTAATTGAATGTGGAACTTACGAAGATACAAGCATATATATTGATCTTTTTATTGGGGACGCTAGAGAGTACATAAAAACACTTGATATAAAGTTTGACATTATTTATCAAGACGCATTTAGCCCAAGTGCAAATCCAACTTTATGGACAAAAGAATACTTTGCTGAGTTAAAAAACATAATCAAAAATGATGGAATTTTAACAACTTATTCTATAGCATTACAAACACGTTTGGCTTTATGGGAAAATGGTTTTAAAGTGTACTTAAATCAAGGAGAAGGGTTTAGAAGTTCAACAATAGCTTCTTTAATGGAAAAAGATGGCGTTAAACAAGTTGACATGAAACATAAAATAAGTTGTAATCCAAATATAAAACCCCTAATGGATTAATATTACTAAGAGCTTAAAAACTTGTTTTAAGTATAAAAATCTTACAATGTAAGTATAAGGGAAGGGGAGTATTTTAATAATAAGGTCGTTAGTATGTACAAAATACTTGTTGTCGATGATAGTAAAGTAAATATATTATTAATACAGCAGATACTCTCTACAGAGTATGAAGTAGAAGTTTCTTTAAGTGCTCAAGATGCTTTGAAAAAAGTAGAAGAACAAGAGTTCAATCTCATTTTATTAGATATATCTATGCCTGATATGGACGGTTACGATGTTTTAAAAATCCTAAAATCAAAAGAAAATACAAAAAATATTCCAGTTATATTTGTTTCGGCATTGAATGATAATGAAGATGAAGTAAGAGGATTAGAACTAGGAGCGGTTGATTATATTACTAAGCCTGTTATTGGTAGTTTAGTAAAAGCCCGTGTTGCTACTCATATCCAACTCAGTGAAAAGAAAAAAGAACTTAGAGAGTACCAAAACTACTTGGAACAAAAAGTAGATGAAGAGATAAAAAAAAGAAAAGAACAAGAAAAAGTTTTAATACAACAGTCGAAATTAGCAGCAATGGGTGAAATGATGGATGCAGTGGCTCATCAATGGTCACAGCCCTTGACTTTGATAGGCTTGCGAACAAATTTATTGGTTCCAGATTATGAACATGATGAAGTTGATTTGGAGTATTTAAAAGACTTTGAAAAAAATATCTCTTTACAGATCCAACACATGGTTGAAACCTTAAGTGAATTTAGAACTTTTTTTAGACCGAATAAGGAAACAGAAGAGTTTGATCTAAAGACAATGATCGAAGAAGCATTGAATTTAATGAAAGATGAACTTATTAAAAATATGATAACAGTAACAATTGCTGATAACGATAGTTTTAAAGTAAGTGGTGTAAAAAATGAGATGAAACACTTGGTGCTTAATCTTATAAATAATGCAAAAGATGCCTTTAATGAAAACAATATTAAAGACAGAAATATTAAGATAAATATTGAAAAAAACGAACACTCAAAACGATTAGAAGTTATTGATAATGCTGGAGGTATTCCAGAAAATGTCATGGAAGATATTTTTAAAGCAAATATTACAACTAAAGAAGAGGGCAAAGGTACGGGTATAGGCTTGTATATGAGTAGTCAAATAGCAGAAAAACACAATGGAACATTATCCGTAAGCAATACAGATAATGGTGCTAAGTTTGTTTTTGAATTAGTAAATTAGTATTTAGAACTAATGGCGTCTATCTCATCCCAGCTTAATGATGTTGGTTTGGACTGATGTGAGATAATATGCGCGACATAACGTGCAAACATATCGGTTTCAATATTAACCTTATAACCTTTTTTATAGTTTCGAATAAGGGTTTCTTTCATAGTATGGGGGATAACCGTCAAACGAAAACTATCATCAAAAACTTCATTAACTGTAAGGCTTACACCATCAATAGTAATGGAGCCTTTTGGTATCACATAGACAATAAACTTTTTTGGAAGTTGAATAAATAGATCATAAGAGTTTCCATTGTTTTTAACTTCTGTTACTTCACCAATACAATCAACATGACCTTGAACTACATGACCATCAAATCTATCACCCATCATCATGGCTGGTTCTATGTGCACTTCATTCTTGTAGTTTTCTATGGCTAAAAGCTTTTGACTCTCAGGTGAAAGTTCCACGCTAAAGCCATCATTTAAAACATCTGTCACTGTTAAACATGCTCCATTGATTGCAATTGAATCACCCAGTGCACCTTTGTATTGACTTTTAATACTTAGGTTTGAGCCTACAAAATTTTTAACCGTAGCTATCTCTCTTATTAGTCCAGTAAAAATAGTAAATCCTTTGTTAAATTAGAAAACAATTTTGCCATCTTCTTGAAGGCCTTTGATGATCTCTTTGGCTTTTTCATGACCAGCATAAGCAGCTTTCCTACAATAGTCAAGGGCTTGATCATGGTCTTGATCACAACCAACACCTTGATCATAAAGTTGACCTAAGTTGTAAAGTCCTTGTGCTAAACCACCCTCAGCAGCACGTGAAAAACAGATAAAACAGCGAGCATCGTCTTGAGTAACACCATGACCTTCTTTGTATAAAACGCCAAGGTTATTAAAACTTTGAAGATGCCCACGTTTTGCACCTTCTTCGTACCAAAATGCTGCTTCACTGTAGTTTTGTACGCAACCAAGCCCACGTTCAAACATTAAAGCTACTTCATATTGTGCTTGAGGTACTTCTTTTATGGCTGCTTCTAAAAACAGCTCATGGGCTTTAAATTGATCATGCTCAACTCCACCTAAACCATTCATGTATAAAACACCAAGATTGTAAAGAGCATAAGGTTGTTTAGCTTGGGCACCTTTTGTGTATAGTTCTAGTGCTTTTGCTTCATCTTTTTCACAACCTTGAGCGTTTTGGTACATAAACCCTAAAGATGTAACAGCATCAGGATTATCAACTAGATCTGAGTATAGTTTAAAAGCGGTTGTGAAATCTCCGCTATTGTATGCTTTATGCGCATTTTGTATCATTATTTTTCATTTTCCGTTCGAATATTTTGTCTAAAAGTTGTTTGATTGCCTTTGGCTTTAGCTTTGGCTTTTCGGATTTTATCAAGAGCATTTTCTTTAAAACCAAGATGCTCATCTCTGATTTTATGCTCATCGCTTCCATCAACTTCAGGATTGTATTCCTCTACTACAGGAACATAATCAGCAAATATATCGATTTTGTCTTCTTTTGACATAAAAAACTCCAATTAATAGTTCTATTTATGCAAATTATACATTAAAATGATAAAATTCCATTTAATAAATTCTTCTTTGGACATATAATGAATTATGACGTAATAGTAGTTGGTGGGGGACATGCTGGTGTTGAAGCAGCACTTTCATCAGCTAGAATGGGCAATAAAACAATTTTAATCTCTATGCTTGCAGAAAATGTGGGTGCTACTTCATGTAACCCCGCTATTGGAGGTCTTGCAAAAGGTCACTTGGTGCGTGAACTTGATGCACTAGGCGGAGAGATGGGATTGATAACCGATGAAGCAGGGATCCAGTTTCGCATACTTAACCATACTAAGGGTCCAGCTGTTCGTGGAAGCCGTGCTCAAATTGACATGGATAAATACAAGGTTATTGCTAGAAACAAGATCTTAAACACACCTAACTTAGACCTAATCCAAGAACTTGCCGACTCTTTAATTATTGAGAATGCAGAAGTTAAAGGTGTTAAGACATCGCTTTTAAATGAATACCGTGCTAAAAAAGTGATTGTAACATCAGGGACTTTTTTAAACGGACTGATCCATATTGGAGAGATCAAACAAGAGGGTGGTCGTTTTGGTGAACAAACTTCAAAAGGTTTAAGTAGCTCTCTTAGAGAATGTGGACTTACACTTGATCGTTTGAAAACAGGTACTTGCGCAAGAATAGACAGTTCTTCTATTGATTTTTCTGTAATGGAAGAACAAGGTGGCGATGAAATTCCAAGCCCTTTTTCATTTAGAACACCAAGAGAAGAATTTGCTAAAACGAAAAAGCAGATTCCTTGTTTTATAGCTTACACAAATGAAGACACACATGAAATTATAGAATCAAATTTTTATCGAGCACCACTTTTTACAGGACAAATTGAAGGAACAGGTCCTAGATATTGTCCCTCGATAGAAGATAAAATAAATCGTTTTCGTGACAAAGACAGACACCATCTTTTTATTGAACCACAAACAATGGAAAATACAGAATGTTATATTAATGGTATGAGTACTTCACTTCCACCCGAAGTACAACAACAGATGATCCACTCTGTACATGGGATGGAAAATGCAAAAATTGTTCGTTATGGTTACGCTATTGAATACGATTATGTGGATCCAAGAGAACTTAAACATTCCCTAGAAACTAAAAAGATCAAAGGTCTTTATTTAGCAGGACAGATTAATGGTACAACAGGTTATGAAGAAGCAGCGGCACAAGGACTTATGGCAGGTATTAATGCTTCGTTAAGTATTGCTCAAAAAGAGCCTTTGGTTTTGCGTCGTGATGAAGCTTATATAGGGGTGTTAATAGATGACCTTGTGACAAAAGGAACAAAAGAACCTTATCGTATGTTTACATCTCGTGCAGAGTACAGGCTTCTTTTACGTGAGGAATCAGCCGACACTAGATTATCTCATTATGGGCATGAGTTAGGACTTTTAAGTGATGAAATTTATGAGAAAGTACAACGTAAAGACAAACAGATCAAAGAGGGTGCAGACCTTTTAGAAAAGACAAAATTTACACCTACTAAAGAGTTCAACGCTAAACTTGCAAACATGGATGAAGATCCAATAAAAGATATTCAAACAGCACAACAACTTGTTGCAAGAAAATCTTTTGACGTTGCAAAAATGTTGGAGTTGGTTCCTGAGCTTTCAGATCTAGATCCATACATTAAAGAAGAGATTTTGGTTGAGGGAAAATACGCACGTTACATAGAAAAACAAGCAGGAGAGATACAAAGAATGAAAAAGTATCTTAAAATTGCTATTCCAAAAGGGTTTGATTTTACTGTGGTTAGTGGGCTTTCTAAAGAGATCCAAGAAAAGTTAGAACAGTTTAATCCACCTACACTTCAAGCCGCTTCACAGATCTCAGGAATTACTCCTGCGGCAATTGAGATCTTACATATTTATATTAAAATAGCTGCAAAAAAAGCAAAAGCTTAAGTCATGCAAAAGGTAAACTTCTTAATAGATGAAAAAGTGATCACAGAATGGATTCCAATGGAATTTTTTGATTATCATCTGTTTGGTCCAAGTGATGAGATGAAGTTAAAGTATGGAGCAAAGACACAAGGTGCTTTAAGTCCTAAAATAGAAAGTGTTTTAACATATATTAAAAACGATACGGTTAAAGCCCTGTTTAAAACTCAAGAAAATAACAAAGAAGTTACCTTTTTTGTAGATTAAAAGAAAAGAGAAAAAATGAAAAATTATTATTATGTTCATACTGGTCATCGTGTTGGATTAGACAGATTTAGACGTTCAGTAGTTATTATGAAAGAACTGCAAAACAGAGGGATCGACATTACACTGTTATGTTCAGATTTTAGAATAGCCAATGAAGCAAAAAGTTTTGGAATTGAAAAAACGGTAGGGATCGATGTGGTAAGAAATATTCCTCAAATATCTCATCATGGAGATAGGTTGATTTTTGATTCAGATGAAGCAAATCCTATTATGCTTGAAGATATGAAAGAGTATTTTTCAACGTTTGACCATATTAAACAAGATGAAATTGTGGTTGATTCAAAGTATTTTGAAAAAACAGCCAAAAAAATTCCTTTAGGATTTTTCTTTGGTGATGATGATTATGAAAAAGATTTAGAGCGATTGATCCCTGCCTTAAAAGAACTCGATTCTGCTTTATTGTTAGGATATTATTACTTTTTTGATTATGAAGATATGTTAAAAGATAATTTTACTAATTGTTATGAGTTTGAAGACTATGACGAGTTTGTTACCTCCTGTGAAGTGTTAATAACTTCTTCTCCCCAAGCCGCTTTGGAGTGTTTAGCTTCAGGTGGAAAACCTATTTATTTGCAAAGAAAAGACGCTCTTTTAAATGTGAAAGAAAGTTTTGAAACATTAAATATTCCTTATGTCAAATACGATGAATTTTATCACATTAATGAGATTATATCAACCATAAGTAACCACATGTATCAACCTATTTGTAGAAATTCTTTAAACTTTCTTAGTTTTATAGATAATTAAAATAACTTTAGTATATAATAAGGGGTAAAAATTCACACAAGTGAGAAAATATGAAGAATAATAGCCGTAGAGGTTTTATGGGAAAAGCATTTGGTGCTGTTGCTGGTTTAGGCGCAATAGGCTCATTAGTTGCTATGAAAAAATCTTGGGATCCCCTTCCAAGTGTTAAGGCTGCAGGTTTTACAACATTAGATATGAGTACATTTCCAGAGGGTGAAATGGTTACTGAAAAATGGCGTGGTAAGCCTATCTTTGTTTTAAAGAAAACTGCTGAAATGGTTGCTAAAGAAAAAAGTGATCCAGCTGCACAAGCAAGAAACATTAAAGTTGGTAATGACAACTATATGGTTTGTATTGGTTTATGTACACACTTAGGCTGTATACCTGCTTTTAGAAAAGATACAGCAGATTTTTTATGTGCATGTCACGGTGGTATGTTCAATGCTTCAGGTGATGTAACAAAAGCACCACCACCACGTGGATTTGATATACCTCCTTTTAGAATTGATGGAAACAAAATGGTTCTAGGTGAAGTTGGTCCAGAATATCAAGCAATGAAAGACAATGGCGTAACGCTATAAGGAAGGGAGGATAAATGGCACATTTTACAAAAGCAACAAGTGTTAAAGATTGGTTAAACCAAAGATTAGCAATTGATACAGTTGAAAAGGTAATGGCTTCTGAATATTGGATTCCGAAGAACATTAACTTTTTATGGGCAATGGGTATGATCTTAGCAGTAACATTTGGTTTACTTACAATTTCTGGTATCTTTTTATTAATGTACTATCAGCCAAGTGTTGATACAGCATTTTACAGTGTAAACTATACAATCATGAGAGAAGTTGATTTTGGTTGGCTATGGAGACATGTTCATGGTGTAGCTGCTTCAGTAGTATTTTTAATCATATATATTCACATGTTTACGGGTATTTACTACGGTTCTTATAAAAAGGGTCGTGAAATGATCTGGATCTCTGGTATGTTATTGTTCGTAACATTCTCAGCAGAAGCTTTTTCTGGTTATATGCTTCCATGGGGACAAATGTCTTACTGGGCTGGTATGGTAATTACGAATATTTTTTCTTTAGGTTCATTACATTTAGATGGTTTAGTTGAATGGATCCGTGGCGACTACGTTCCTGCACAGGCATTCTTAAACAGATTTTTTATGTTACACGTATTTTTATTACCATTAGCAATTATGGGTCTTATAGGTCTTCACTTTGCAGCTTTACGTATTCCTCACGTAAATAACCAAGATGGTGAAGAGATTGATTTTGATGCAGAGGCTAAAAAATATTTAGAAGGCAACACAAAAGAATCAAAAGTTATGAGATTTGCTAATGACTTTTTATCAAAAGATTTAATGGTAGTTGGTGTATTTTTAATATTCTTCTTCTATTTAGTATTTTGGCACTATGGTTTTGCACTAGATCCTGTAAACTTTGATCCAGCAGATGGTCTTAAAACACCTGCGCATATTTATCCAGAGTGGTATTTCTTATGGTCATATGAGATCTTAAGACCGTTCCCAGTTGATATTGGTCTTGTTGCATTTGGTTTTGCTCAAGTTATCTACATGTTATTACCATGGTTGGATAGATCACCAAACACTATCCCAGCTAATCGTCGTGGATTATTTGGTATTTGGTTCTGGGTACTGTTAGTTGATATGGTTGTATTAACTGCTATGGGTAAACTACCACCTGAAGGTATTTTTAGTACTATTGGTTTGGTTGCGTCATTATTATTTATAGCGATGTGGATTATACTTCCATTTATCACTATGAACGAAAAAAAAGTATAAGGAGAAACAAATGAAAGAATTAAAAATATTAGCAGTAGTTGTTTTCTTTACACTTTTAACGTATGTATTGGTTGAACCGTATGCTCATGGACAAATGCATAAGCATGTAGATAGTGAAAGTTTTACATATAACGATCTTCCAGCAATCACTAAAACTGGTGATGCTACTCGTGGTCAAGAGTTGATCATGGGTGCTGGTTGTGCAGGATGTCACTCTATAGATGTAGCAGGCATGCCTGCTCCTATGGATCCAGTAATGGCTGCTCAAAGTTACGGAGTTAACCCACCTGATCTATCAAATGCAGGTGCTGTTTATGATGCTAAATTTTTAGCAGACTTAATCAAAAACCCTGCTCATGCACTGAAAGTTGAGCATAAGTTTGATGCGAACAGTGGTAAAATGCACCCAATGGTACCTTTTTATGGAATGGGTGGAGATATAGACCAAGAAGTTTCTGATATTGTTGCTTACTTACAGTCTATAGCTGTTAAAACTGAAGATGTAACACCTGCAATGGCATTTGAGAATGCTTGTGGTAGATGTCATGCAGTAGGTTATGAAAATTGGACACAGATCGGTACAAAACCAACGTTTAAATATGAAAAAGATTCTTTAGCTTTTGATATTAAAGTGTTAGAGTATCAAGATTCATTAAAAGCGTATATGGGTAAATTACCACCGGATCTAAGTATGTATATCCGTTCTCGTGGAGAGCACTTTATTAGTACTTTTATGGAAAATCCTCAAAACCATTTAGCGGGTACAGCTATGCCTCGTGTAGGTGTTAATGCTGATTCAGCTGAAAAAGTTATTGAGTATTTAAAAGATGCGGGTGATACAAAACGTCACGAAAGAGAAGAAATTGGTATGAATGTTATGATATTCTCTATCATTTTTGCGATCTTTGCACTTCTTTGGAAAAAACAAGTATGGAGAGAGTTACACTAACTCTTTCTTAGCAAAGAGAATTTTCTCTTTGCACCACTATTTTCTTCAACATTTAGCTATTTTCAAATCTTACAACAACACTTCCACAAACTAAATCATGCAACGTGCGATTGTCTTTTCTATAAAACTGAACAAATAGCCCAAGTAAAGTAGCAGCATTCAACAAAAATAAAACAAATCTACAAAATGAACGCGAGTAATTTAACAACTCACCAGTCTTTGCATCTACTATTTTAATCTCATATGCTTTTTTACCCGGTGTTTGTCCAAATTTACTCACTAAAACAGTGTAAATAATAGCATATAAACTAACTCCTACAAAAGGAGCAAGTTGAGAGCCTTGAAACTCATCTTTACCACCCATAAATACATAGGTGATTATGTAGAGTATTGGTGCATAGATCATAAATAGATCCGTTATAAAAGCTTTGATCCTCTCTGATGTTTTAGCGTAAAGAATTTTTGGTTTTGTATGTGTAGGTTTTTCTTTTGGTGAATTTTTCTTTTGTTTTAGATCTCTAAATCGCATAGATATGTCCATATGGTGAATTTATTTAGATTATAGCAAAATAAGAAAAAAAAATATGTGATTTTTTTGTGATACTAAAAGCTTTTGTGAGTCTTAAGAAATGTAAATATAATACAAAAGTAAACAATTTGCAAATAATATACCAATTTTAAGACTATATTTATTTTTAGTTATATACAATATACCCGATATTAGTTCATCACATGATTGATAGTTCATTTATAATAACAGTTATTGTTATTTTTATTAAACTCGCAAAAGTGTGATGAACTAAAACAAAACAGGAGAATTGAATGAAAAAAATTATTGTATCGGCTGCAGTTGCGGCTTTAGCTCTAACAACTACAGCAAGTGCTTTAGAAGACATTAAAGTAAACGGTCAGGCAAAAGTTTGGTATGAAACTAATGATTTAGGTGAAGGTTTATTTAACAAAGATAAAGCTAGTGCTGAAGTTGCATTTAAATTAGGTATGACAGGTAAGCAAGGAAATGTAGGTTTCGGTGCAACTGTATATGATGTTTCTACTATGGGATTAGAAGGATTACTAGTATCAGACAGTCGCCAAGGTGTACTGAATGGTGACATGTATGTTGGTGAAGCTTATATCACAGCTCCAATTATGGGTGCTACACTTAAATTAGGTAAGCAAGAGTTAGATACACCATTACTTTATACTGAGAGATGGAATGTTACTCCTAATACATATAATGGTGCGGTATTTATTGCTCCAGCTACTAGTAACTTAACTGTTGTTGGTGCTTATGTAGGTCAAGTTTCTAGTAATGGTGCATCAGCTTCAGGTACGGAAAATGGATGGAAATCTAATGGTACACCTGCAAAACAAACAAATGCTAAACAAAATGGTGCATTTGCATTAGCTGGTTTATATAAAGCCGATGCAATGGCTGTTAACGCATGGTTCTATGCTGTACCTGGTGTTGCAAATGCTGCATGGGTTGATGCTTCTATGAAAATGGGTGCTGCTAATGTTAAAGCAGTAGTAGCACAAATGATGCCTGAGGCAGATGGTGTTGATCCTACTACAGCTATAGCTTTAGCTGGTGGTGCTAAAATGTCTGGATGGAATTTATCAGGAGCTGTTTCAAGTGTAACAGAAGGTAACGCTGGTTCAATGTCAGCAGCTAACATAGGTACTGGTGGAAAGAAAACAAAACTACCAACAGCAGGTGTATATACTGATGGTAAATTTGTTGCAATGCCAGGTTCAACAGCTATAAAAGTTAAAGCTGCTGGTAAAGTTGGTTCAACTGGTTTAGCTATCCAAGCTGTTAACAATACTAATGATACAGCTTCTTTAGAAACTACAGAAATTGATTTAATCATTTCTCAAAAACTAGGTGACTTTAATATTAAAGGTATTATTCTTAACCGTTCATTTGCTGATTCTGCAACTGACACAAAATCTGGTGGTAACCACGTACGTTTAATCACTTCAATTAACTTCTAAGAATTTTTTTCTTGCAAGTTATTTCCAAGCTTTGGCTTGGAAATTTTAACTCTTTTCTTTTAACTTCCATAACTTTTAAAATTTTTCTGTATAATAACTCTTACTAAAAAGCATAAAGCTTCAAACTAAGGTCAACAGATGAAAAAAACTCTAAATCTATTTATAATATTAATAACAAGTATATTTATAATATCTTGCTCTAAAACACCATTTAAAGAAGAAGAACCATTAGATGGAACCGCTTTAGTATATGTCTATGTAATGCCTGATGAGGGGATTAATGATACAAATAGAATACCTTACTATGAAGTTGAGATTAACAACAGATATACTGAAGGAAAATTATATCCATATGAGTTTTTAAAGTACTCATTAGATGCAGATAAAGTAAAGATAAGTGTTGTAAGAAACCAGATAGAGAAACAAACTCTAAACCTTGATATTAAAAGAGGGAATAGATACTTTTTAAAAGTTATGAGTTATTCTGATGATTTACTAAGATATAAGTTTGAATTAGTACCAGAAAAACAAGCTTTAAAAGAGATAATTGAGACTAAATATGCAAAATATGAAGAGAATAACACACCTTCTATCTTAGTAGATGAAAAAGATAAACCTAAAACTGTCGTAGTTACTAAGTCTAAAACACAAAAAATTAAAGAAGCTTATGAGCTAAAAAAAGATGGCATTATAACTGATGAAGAGTTTCAAAATCTAAAAGCTGAGATATTAGATGCTAAGTAGTAAATAAATATTTTATTGTAAAAAATATTTGACATTAAATAAATAAATAGATACTATGTAAAATATACTTTACAAAAAAGGTTTGTTATGGATTTTTTTGAGTTATCAGATGCGATATCTAAAATTAGAAAAAACAATAAGATATCTCAACAAACATTATCACAAGATTTAGATATATCTCGTGCTACTATAAGTGCATTTGAAAATGCAAAGTCATCTGATATTGGTTTAAAAAAAGTTATGCAGATTTTAGACTATTTAGGTTATGAAATAAGTCTAAAAGAAAAATCTACGTTTCCAACTTTTGAGGAACTAAGAGATGCGTGATAGCTTGAATGTAGATATAGATAAAATTTTTTCAGGAAATATAATTAAAGAAAATAGCGAGTATATATTTTCCTACAAGACACAAGATAAAAACCAGTTTATATCTTTAACTATGCCAGTTAGAGAAAAAAATTATATAGGTATTAACCTTTTCCCTATCTTTGAGATGCATCTACCAGAGGGTTATTTGCTCTCAATCATAAAAAAGCATTTTTCAAAAATATTAAAAACAGATGACTTTGGTCTATTAAAATTAACTGCAAAAAATATTAAAACTAGGATTACTTATGAAGGTGTAGATGCATACTTATCTGATAGTTTAAGTTTAGAAAGTCTAATCTATCCAAAAGATGAAAATTTATTTGATGAACTAGTTAACAGGTTTGCACTTAGGTCTTCACTTAGTGGAGTACAGCCAAAAGTGTTAGCTACTGTTGAGGATAAAGCAACTTTATCGCTAGATGAGTATATAGTAAAATCTTGGGGAGATGATTATCCACATTTAGCACTAAATGAGTACTATTGTATGAGTGTATTAAAAAAAGCAGGAGTAAGAGTCCCAAGATTTTATATATCTGATGATAATAAATTATTTATAATGAAGCGTTTTGATATAAAAGAGGACAGAAGTTATTTAGGTTTTGAAGATATGTGTGTATTGCAGGCTAAACAAAGAGATGATAAATATGAAGGAAGCTATGAAGCAATAGCTAAAAGTATAAAAATTTTTGTTTCACCAAGGCATAGAAAAAATGCACTTAGACAGCTGTTTAAAATGGTAGTTATTAACTCTATGGTAAAAAATGGAGATGGGCATCTTAAAAATTTTGGTCTTGTATATGATGGATACGAAGATATTAATATAGCGCCTGCTTATGATGTTGTATGTACCACAATGTATATAAAAAAAGACATACCTGCATTGAGTTTGCTTGGTAGTAAAAAATGGTGGAATAAGAAACTTTTGTTTAGATTCGCTCTTGAGAGTTGTGAACTTACAAATAAAGATACTAACAAACTTTATGATGAGTGTGTAATAGCTATAAAAGAAGTTAGTTTAGAAGTACAAAAAGATATGAAAAGTTATTCCAATCAAGAAAAAATCTTTTTAGAAGAGTTATTAGAAATTTTTTCTAATGAAAACAGTGTATAATGCGAATTAAGAAAACAAGGTTGTATAGATGCTAATTGATTCATATGATAGGGTAGTTGACTATCTGCGTATTTCAGTAACTGAGAGATGTAATTTTAGATGTAACTACTGTATGCCAGAAAAGCCTTTTTCATGGGTTCCAAAAGAGAACTTACTTACCTTTGAAGAGTTGTTTGAGTTTGTAAAAGTATGTATAGATGAAGGGGTTAAAAAAATCCGCATAACAGGTGGAGAACCACTACTTCGTGAGGGTTTAGACACTTTTATAAAGATGATCTACGACTATGCTCCAAGTATAGATCTAGCCATGACAACCAACGCGTATTTACTAAAGGGTGCTGCTAAAAAACTAAAAGAAGCAGGATTAAAACGTATTAATGTTAGCATCGATACCCTTAAGCAAGATGTAGCACAAGAGATAGCTGGAAAAGATGTTTTAAAAAATGTTTTAGAAGGGGTTGATGAAGCTTTAAAAGTAGGGCTTAAAGTGAAAGTAAACATGGTTCCTATGAAGAGTGTTAATGCTGAAGAGATTATAGATGTGTTGGAGTATTCAAAAACTCGTAATATGTCAATACGTTTTATAGAATACATGCAAAACCAACATGCAAAAGCGGAGATCACGGGGCTAAAATCTCCAGAACTTCTGGATCTACTAAGACAAAAATATACTTTTAGTGATGATGGTTTTGATGGAAGTTCACCATCTCATTATTACACAATGGATGATGGGTATCGATTTGGAATCATAGAACCTTATGAGGATGACTTTTGTAAACAGTGTAATCGTATTCGTTTAACAGCTGAGGGAAACTTGATCCCGTGTTTGTATTTTGATGAAGCTATGAGTATAGGCGAAGCACTAAAACGTAACGATATTAAAGGAGCAACAGCTGTTTTAAAAGAAGTGGTACGAACCAAACCTGAAAAAAATCGTTGGGGTGGAGAAGACAGTGAATCTTCAAATCGTGCTTTTTATGAAACAGGTGGTTGAGAATTGATATATTTAGTAGAACACTTTTACTCCATACAAGGAGAAGGTCGCTACATTGGTACACCAAGTGTGTTTTTTCGCTTTGGTGGATGTAACATGACATGTGAAGGTTTTAACTGCAGTGAACTACTTGAAAACGCTACACGTATCTTAGGATGCGATACTATCTACGCGGTAAATAAAGAACATTTTTTAAAAAACTGGACCGTTATAGAAAAGTTCCAAGAGTTATTGAGTATTTTAGATAGTTATGAACTTAACAATAAAGTAGATATTGTATTAACCGGTGGGGAACCACTGATCTATGCACAAAATGAGGTTTTTGTTGCATTTTTAGATGCTCTGCACAAAAGAGGACACAGGATAACTTTTGAAACAAATGGTTCTTTAGCGGTAGATTTTGAAAAATATTCGGTGTATAAAGAGTGCATTTTTTCTCTTTCTGTGAAGTTATCTAACTCTGGTGAGAGTGTAAAAAAACGGATCAGACCCGATGTGATTCGATCAATTACTCAAAATGCTAAAGATGCTTTTTTTAAGTTTAGCATAGAACCTCATACAATAGGTGAAGATTTAGACAAAGAGATAAAAGAGATCCTCACTTATGGAAGAAACACTCTTGTATATTGTATGCCAGTGGCTTCATGCAAAGAGGAATTAGAAAAAAATTCTTTGCCAATAATAGAATATTGTAAAGCAAAAATGTATAATTTTTCAGACAGACTCCATATGAGAGTATGGGACAATGACAAAGGTGTATAGATGCAAAGGAAAATAAGATGATAATACGTAAACTATTTAAGTTTGAAAACACACACATTGTAAGGGATTGTTCTACAATTAGATGTAGAAGCTCTATACATGGGCATTCTTATAAAATTGAGTTATTGTTTGAATCAGATTTTTTAGACAATGCCCAAATGGTGTACGATTTTGGCTTAATGAAAAATAACATGAAAACGCTTGTTGATTCGTTTGACCATGGGATTACTCTTTGGAACCAAGATTCTCAAGAGTACATTGAAGATATGAAAAAACATTCTGATAGATGGGTAATTTTACCAGTTTCACCTTCATGTGAACAGTTTAGTCGAGTGATCTATTTAATGATAGACAAAGTACTTGAACTAACAAGAGGGGTCAATGGAGAAAGAGAAGTGAAACTTAACAGTATTATTGTTCATGAAACAGATACGGGTTATGCTCAGTGTTTTGCTAAAGATGCGTATTCTGAAAAAATGGGGCGTATAGATCTAGAAGATATTATTTTTTCAGATGCCATTAGAGATGAGTGGGCAGACAGAGATCTATATGAAAAACTTAAAAATGGTGAGCACTTTACAAACCCAAAAAGTGTTTAGCAACTGACTAAACTTTTTTTGTGTTGTGTAGTAAAAGCAAAACGTATAGGGATAACTTTTAAGGTATCTTCTTTTTTAATACCACTGCATTTTTCACTTAACATAACGTAAGCGTTTGCTTGAGAGAGTGGTTTTACCATCCCTGGTGCAAAATGTTTACAGGGTGTAAATTCTGAACCATCAAAATAACCCGCAAGTAAGCTTCGTCGTTCAGATCTATGAGGATAATCTTGGGAAATTTTAGCATCTATGGTATTAAGATATTTTTGTTTTTCTCCACTCATAGCAAGTAAAATACTTTGACCAAAGAGTTCAAAGTTAAGAGAAGCTGCCATTGGATTACCCGGTAAGTTTAAAACCATGGTATTTTCAATACGTCCAAAAGTGGTTGGCTTGCCTGGTTTGATTTGTATTTTGTCAAAATATGTTTGCATCTTAAAACTAGAAAATGCTTCTTTAGTGTAATCAGCATCACCCACGCTCACCCCACCACTTGTAACAATCAGATCACACTCTAAAGCACTTTTAATGTGTTGTTTTAGATCCACTAAAGAATCTTTTGCCGTACCAATAAAGTCCACCTCGCACCCCAACTCTTCACATCTTGCTTTGAGTGCTGGTGCATTTGTGTTGTAAAGTTGGTGAGAGTCTTGTACATTTTCAAAGTGCATCTTTAACTCACTTCCACTGGCAAAAATGGCGACACGTATTTTTTTGTACACTTTGACATGGGAGATACCTTGTGAAGCCAAAAGGGTGATTTGATGGGCTTGAAGTTTTTCCCCTTCATTTAAAAGGGTTTCACAACATTTTATATCTTCACCTGCACGACGAATGTGTTTTGCATTTACTAAATCACTAGGGAGTAAGATACCGTCTTCACATGCAGTGGTATCTTCATGCGGGACAACAAGCTCACAGCCTTGAGGGATTTTGGCACCCGTCATTATTTTAATCGCATGGTTTGTATTTACAACGGCATCGGAGTTGTCACCTGCAAAAATAGTATGACTGACTTTAACACATTTTCCACCATCAGCTACTTTAACACCATAACCATCCATGGCAGAATTGTCATACGGGGGTAAGTTATGCGTAGCTATAAGGTCATCGGCTAAAATAGATCCAAGTGCTTGTTCGAGTGGTAAAATTCTTGTTTGTTTCTTTGGTGTGTGTGTATAAATAAAATCAAGTGCTTGCTCAATTGTGACTTCCATATGTCTTGCCCTAATAAAATAAGAATAATTATAGTAAAATTTCATTATGAATGAAATGTATAGTATGAGTATTGTAGCACACAACTATAGTGTGTTGGCTGTTTTATTGGTAATTGGTGTAAATTTTTACAAACTTTATAGTGCAAAAAGTGTTCAAGAATATCGAAAATTTACGATGCTTTTTAACCCAATTGGGGGAACTGTTTTGGGAGTAATTATATTTACGGGTGTGATAATGATGGCAGCGAAACATCTTGATTTTACTTTGGAAAATCTTGTCATGATTTTTTATAGTTTTTTCTTTATTGTGTTAGAAGCAAAACGTTCCGCCTCTTTTAAATATGTGTTAAATAAAGATGCTCAAGGTTTTGTGCTTTACAAAACACAAGTAAGTAAGATCTATGCTTTAGAATTTATGTTAACTTTAGGGTTATATATATGGATGATTAACGTCGCTCCATGATATATATATTTGATGATAACGCAGGTCAACAAACTTTAGTTATAAAAGGGGAGATCCACAAGTACCTTATTAAAGTTCGCCGACATAAATTAGGTGATGAAATTGCATTTAGGAATGAAGAAGAGATTAACACGCTTTACACCTATTTTATAGAAGATATTCAACCAAAAAAAGCAACGCTGTCTTTGAGAACTTCTACTATTAAAGAAGTAAAAGCAAAAAAAGAGTTACATATAGGATGGTGTAAAATAGATCCTAAAAGTGTAGAAAAGGTACTTCCAAGTTTAAGTGAAATAGGGGTTAGTAAAATAACCTTTATAGAGTGTGAACGTTCTCAAAGAAACATTAAACTTGATTTTAAACGTTTTGAGAGATTGTTAAGGGCATCGATGCAACAATGTGGTTCAACACAAAAGATAGAGTTTGATGTGGCGCACTCTTTAGAAACTTTTGTTCAGCACTACCCAGATGCTAAGGTATTTGATTTTGTAGAAAAAACTTTGGATGAAGTGAAAAACATATCAACGGTAATTATTGGGTGTGAGGGAGGTTTCTCACAAAACGAAAAAGCTTTGTTACAAAGGCTTGAAGTATTTAGACTCAATACCCCAATGGTTCTTAGAAGTGAAAGTGCTGTGATGGCAGTTGCATCTAAAACATTACTTTAAGAAATATTTAGGTATAATCCCACTCACAAAATTCCGCACCCATACGGAATTAAAAAATATATCGCACTGCGTACTTTGACGCGATGCAAAAGGCAAAAAAATGAAAAAAGATCTACACCCTAATTTAGTAACTTGTACTGTAACATGTGCATGTGGAAACAGCTTTGAAACAAAAAGTGAAAAAGATACAATGAAAATTGATATTTGTAATGAATGTCACCCTTTCTTTACAGGTTCTGAAAGAATGGTAGATACTGCTGGTAGAATCGAGAAATTCAACGCTCGTTACGCTAAAAAGTAATTGTTAACTTTAGTTCCAACTCCGATTGGAAATATCGGTGATATATCGCTTAGATCCATAGAGGTTCTAAGCAACGCCGAAATACTACTTTGCGAAGATACCCGCGTTAGTAAAAAACTTATTCACATTTTAAAAGAGCGTTACAACACCACTTTTAAAGAAAATCAAGAATTTATCCCCCTACATTCACATAATGAAAAATCTTTTGTTGAAAAATTAGAAACCTCTTTTTTTGAGCAAAATGTTGTATATGTAAGCGATGCTGGGATGGCAGGTATCAGTGATCCAGGTCAAATACTGGTACGTTATTGTATTGATAATGGGATAGAATACGATATATTACCTGGGGCAAACGCGGTGCTAACTGCTTTTGTTGCTAGTGGTTTCGTTCAAACACAAATGCTGTTTTGGGGATTTTTACCACATAAAGGCAAAGAGAGACAAGCTTCACTTTTGGGTGCTTTAAACAATGGATTTACAACGGTTATGTATGAATCACCACACCGCTTAGAAAAATTGCTTAATGAACTACAAAGTGAAGACCCTGATAGAGAGATCTTTTTGGCAAAAGAACTCACTAAAAAATTTCAACGTTATGTCAGCGGAACTCCAAAGCAATGTTTGATGAAACTAGATGGTAACTTTAAAGGGGAGTGGGTCGTGGTATTAAAAGCGGGTGAGATGCAAAATGCCAGCGCTGTGACTCAAAAAGACATACTTTCTTTAGAGATACCAAAAAAACAACAAGCAAAATTAATCGCTAAAATTACGGGTGAAAATACAAAAGCTTGTTATCAGCGATTATTAGAACTTTAATTTTCTTCAAATCATCCAATAAAACTTTAATATATTTTAGGTAAAATATCTTCATGTTAATTTATGCAAAACAACCGGTTAATTATATAATTAAAAATTATCCTTCAAAAATCAAAACACTCTATCTTGCAAAAGAGATAGAAAAAAAAGAGTATTCTCGTTTAATGAAAATGGGATTTGAAGTTAAAAGAATACCCTCAGATGCAGCAGGAAAAATGTGTAAAAATGCTTCGCATCAAGGGATTCTTGCAGAAGTAGAGGATTATCAACTTGAGGATTATAAATCCTTTTTAGATAAAGACTTTATTTTAGTTTTATCCTCTTTAACCGATGTTGGGAACATAGGGGCTATTGTAAGAAGTGCGTATGCTTTAGGTGTTGATGCTATTGTAGCAAGTGGTGTTAAAAAGCTACCACTTGAAGCGATAATGCGAACAAGCACAGGTGCTTTATTTGATATTCCTTTTGCAATTGAGACGAATATTCATAATGTATTAAACGATTTTAAAACCTCGGGGTTTACTTCTTATGGTGCAGATATGGGTGGAACAGATATTCGAGATGTTAAAGCAAAGAAAAAAAGGGTTTTAGTTCTTGGAAGTGAAGGGGAAGGACTAAGTAACAGAGTAAGTTCAAAACTAGATGAGATAGTAAGTATAAAAATGTCGCATGAGTTTGATAGTTTAAATGTAAGTGTGGCAGGTGCAATTTTAATGGATAGGATGAGACATGAGTGACATTCAAGATTTAAACGTTGAAGAAGAGGCTAGTCAGGATTATCAAAAACTACAAAATATAGGTGCTCAAAAGATTCATGAGCAAACGCACATACCAAAGGTTCAATCAGAAGAATTGGTCCATGGAAACTTTGAATCGATGAATAGGGTTCAATTTTTGGGCTTTGTTTCAATACTTCAACGTGAATATTCACTCGAACTTAATGGACTAAAAAACGATGGAATAGAGTTTTTTAAACAAGATGAAGAAGATGAGCAAGAGTCAAAAGTCTTTGTTACTCCTAAAAAAAGTAAAAATTATACAATCTACTATTTGATTATTGCTTTGATCATTATTTTGATTGTAGCATTGGTTAAACCTTCTGATAAGAAAAAAGTTGAACCAACCCTAGATAACAAAAAAATAGAACAAGTAACTAAAAAAATTCAGCCAAAAGAATTAAATACTTCTATGCTAGCACAACAAGAGATTAAAGTGGTTGTCCCAGAAGTAAAAAAAGAGATTGAAGTAGTTGTTGCGAGGGAATTTAAAATAATTCCAAAAACAAAACTATGGATCGGATACATTGATCTTAATACAGGTAAAAAACGTCAAAAAGTTATCTCTGAAGCGTTTGAACTTGAAGCAAAAGGGCATTGGTTATTAAGTTTTGGTCATGGGCATGTCGATTTGAATGTTGATGGAAATATTACAAAATACAAAGAACCTAAAAATGTTCGCTTTTTATACAAAGATGGTGAATTAAAAAAGATCACATACACAGAGTTTCTTGGACTAAATAAAGGTAAGGCATGGTAAAACTTTTTCTATCTTTTTTAATATTTTTTTCTCTAAGTCATGCAGAAGAAATACTTAATCAAGAATTAGAAGTCCCTCTTGCGGAAGTAGATCCAGTTATTGAGCAACTGGATCTGAAGATACGATCCCTCCTTGATGAAAAAACATATTCTAAAAACGAAGCGTATATCAATATTATTTTTTCTCCAAAATCAGATTTTATTTTAAATGAAAGAGTCGATGCGGTTAAAGTTGTTCAAACATTAAAAGACAATGGACTTTTAAATTTGTACTTTGATAAACCAAAAGAGTTAAGACTAAACTACCATACGAGTGATAATCCATTGTTTTTTGTAAAAATTATGGGAGATGCCCTAAGAAATATGGGATATTACCGCTATGTAACAAAGGAATCAAAACTAAATGAAAGTGGTTTCACTTGGTCTATTACACTAAAAGCGGAGTATGTAACTGATCCTCAAGTATTGCAAAAAGAGTTAAACAACAGTGGATCAAAAGTGGTGGATATTATCCGTTTAAGTCAAACAGAATGGACATTTAGCGTTGATATGAGGGATGCTTTTTTAGCCGTAAAAATGTTGAGTGATGGTCAGGAACTTGAGTTAGGTCGTTCACTTTATTCTTATTGGCTTGATGTATCGACGATTGAAAAGCTGACCATACAAAGTAGTCCAAGAAATTCTTGGTATCCTTACATAACTTACTTTGATTCCTCATTACATCTACTAAAAGTTGTTAAAAAAGACAGCAGAAGACGAGCGATGTATTTAGATATTCCCCAAAATGCAAAATACATAAAAATATCGGACATTTATACTCTAAAAAATATAAAAGATAGTCTTTACCTAACTCCATCTGGTGAGAGGTAAGTCCTTCTTTAACTTTTTTTGCTAAAATAGCATTAATAATTTAAAAGGAACTACCTTGTTTGATGAAATAAGATTTAACAGAGTTGAAAGACTCCCTAAGTATGTTTTTGCAGAAGTAAATGACATTAAAATGGCTGAACGTCGTGCTGGTAAAGATGTTATAGATTTTTCTATGGGTAACCCTGATGGGGATACACCAGAGCACATTAGAGAGAAACTTGTTGAATCGGCCAAAAAAACAAAAACACATGGATATTCAACATCAAAAGGTATTCCAAAACTTCTTCAAGCAATTGCTGATTGGTACGAACGTAGATATGACTGTAAACTAGATCCACAGACTGAATGTGTTGCTACTATGGGTTCAAAAGAGGGTTATGCTCACTTAACGTATGCAATTACTAATCCTGGTGATGTAGCTGTTGTACCAGATCCAACCTATCCTATTCATGAATATGCTTTTATTATGGCGGGTGGAAATGTTGCTAAATTTGGTATTGAATTTGATGAAGATTATAGAATCAATGAAGATAAATTTTTTGAAGATCTAGTAAGAGTGTTTCAAGAAACATCGCCAAAACCAAAGTATGTTTTAGTGAATTTTCCACACAATCCTTCTACTGCAACTGTAACACCTGCTTTTTATGAGCGTTTGGTGGCGATGGCAAAAGAGATGCGTTTTTATGTTATCTCAGATATTGCTTATGGAGATATTACTTTTGGTGGTTACAAAACACCATCAATAATGTCAGTTGAAGGGGCAAAAGATGTAGCGGTTGAGAGTTTCACCCTTTCAAAATCTTACAATATGGCAGGTTGGCGTGTTGGTTTCTTCGTAGGAAACAAAAAGCTAATTGGAGCACTTCAAAAAATAAAGTCATGGTTAGACTACGGTATGTTTACTCCTATTCAAGTAGCAGCTACGGTAGCACTCAATGGGGATCAACAATGTGTTCAAGATATTACCGACAAATATGATCACCGTCAAGATGTTCTTATAGAAGCATTTGGTCGTGCGGGATGGGAGATTCGAAAAAATGAAGCAAGTATGTTTTCATGGGCTAAGATCCCAGAATGTGCAGCGCATTTAGGAAGTTTAGAGTTTTCTAAAAGACTTCTTGTTGAAGCTGGTGTAGCAGTAGCTCCGGGTATTGGTTTTGGTGCATTTGGTGAAGGTTATGTTCGTATAGCTTTAATAGAAAATGACAACCGTATTCGTCAGGCTGCACGTAGTATTAAAGAGTTTTTAAAACAATTCCAAGAGGAAGAGAAATAATGGTAAGAGTAGGAATAATCGGTGTTGGAACAGTTGGTGCGAGTGTTGCTAATATATTAAAAGACAATGCTGATGTTATCTCTGCAAGAGCAGGTTGTGAAATTGTTGCAAAAAGTGGTGTGGTTAAAACATTGGGTAAAGACAGAGGTGTTGATATTACACTTACGGATAATCCAGATGATGTTTTAAATGATCCTGAAATTGATATTGTTGTTGAATTAATGGGAGGGGTTGAAGAACCTTTTGCAGTGGTTAAAAAAGCACTTAAAAATTCTAAAGCGGTTGTAACGGCAAATAAGGCACTCTTAGCGTATCACCGTTATGAACTTCAAGATCTAGCTAAAGATAAAGCCTTTGAATATGAAGCAGCCGTAGCAGGTGGAATCCCTATTATTAATGCACTTCGTGATGGTTTAACAGCAAATCATATTGAATCAATTATGGGTATTTTAAACGGTACATGTAATTACATGATGACCAAAATGGCAAATGAAGGGGTTGCTTACGATGCAATTCTCAAAGAGAGCCAAGACTTAGGTTACGCAGAAGCAGATCCAACCTTTGATGTAGGCGGATTTGATGCTGCTCATAAACTACTTATTCTTGCTTCTATTGCTTATGGGATAGATGCTAAACCAGAAGATATACTTATAGAAGGTATTGAAAATGTAAGCAGTGATGATGTGGCATTTGCAAAAGAGTTTGGTTATGCCATAAAGTTATTAGGAATTGCTAAAAAAGATGGGAATGAAGTCGAACTTCGTGTGCACGCTTCAATGATTTCTCAAGATGAAATGATCGCAAAAATAGATGGTGTAATGAATGGAGTGAGTGTCGTTGGTGACAAAGTAGGCGAAACACTTTACTATGGACCAGGTGCGGGTGGAGATGCAACTGCTTCTGCCGTAGTAGCAAATATTATTGATATAGCACGTTCTGGAAAATCTGCACCAATGTTAGGATTTGATAAGCCAATGGAAGGAAAATTGACTCTTAAGCCATCGGCAAATATTGAATCAAAATACTATTTACGAATAAATGTTAACGACAAAGCAGGAGTACTTGCAAAGATAACTAAAATATTTGAAAACAACACCATTTCTGTAAAAACAATGCTTCAAAAATCTACTTCAGACAGCAGTGCAAACCTTTTAATATCAACACATATTGCACGTGAAAGCGATATTCAAAAAATGATTGAAGAATTAGAAGCTTTGGAGTTTGTAAATTCTAAACCTGTTATGATAAGAATGGTATAACTAAATATAATATATAAGCATAACCTTAGTCAAAAAAACTTATAATTAGCTAACTGGCTTTTTAAAGGATTTTTGATGAGAATGCGTCGTTTCTCTTATTTTTTAGTTTCTATTTTTTTAGGTATATTTTTTAGCGCTTGTGGAGATTCTGAATCAAAGTCTTCAAAAGAAAGCTTTACAGAGTCCAAATACTTAAGTATATCCAGAGCTCCTGCAAATGATGGGGTATCTATCTTTCAAAATATTTCTCTTGTTTTTAGTGCTGACTTAAATGGTTCCAGTGTAAAGAGTTCTTCTGCGTATATTTTAGATGCAAATGGTTCTGTTTGTGGTTCAGAAGTGGCAGTGGATGAACTTGACAGCTCAATCGTAATCTTTACACCACACAAGTATTTTTCACCTGATAGCAACTATACTATAGTTATAACAACTGCTATAAAAGATCTTCTTGGAAGAAGTTTAAGTGAAGACTTTCACCACACATTTTCAACTGAGTCAACAGAAATAGAAACAGCGAATCTTTTTGTAAAAGCAACAAAACCATCCAATGCTAATATGGCAATTGATCCAAGTAGCGATTTTTACATAGAGTTTAATCGTTTTGTATCTCAAGGAAACGTTCTTGATAACGCTATCTTAGAATTAAAAGATTCTACGGGTAAACAAGTTGAAGGTGTTGCGAAGGTCTTTAACTCAACACTTTCTTTTATTCCCTCTTCAGATCTAAACTATACTCAAGATTATACTTTATCTTTGATGCACAATGTATCTGATATGTTTGGTAATATTTACAGAACCGATCAAAATTTATCATCATGGCATTTTAGAACAACGAATGAAGAAAATTCTTATAAGAAATCTGGATTTGGTAAAATTTCAGAATTTAATACAGAAAAATCTTCTTACATAATTCAAACTCTCAAAGAAACGTCTAATTATTCCATAGTGGTTGTTGGTAGTATTAATGGTATAGGCTTGTATAAAATTAACTATATACTTCCTTTTACTAAACCAAGTATAACGCTTCTTTATACTCATGAATTGCCATCTAAGGTAAATACCTTGGTCACATTTTCGGGTGAGTTTATACTTGCAGGTACAAAAGAAAACGGTATCTACAGTTTTAAAGTTGAAGAATCAGGTCTAACCCAAAAAACACATATCCCTTTAGCTCAAACTATATACGGTCTTAGTCTTGGTGCATCTGTTGATGGAACAATAAACAGGGCATACGGAGTTGGACCAAAACATGGTTTAAGTATCTACACACTAAGTGAAGATGGTCTTTTACAGCAGATAAAACATATTGATCAAAACAACTCTATTATGGTTGATGTAGTGGAGCTAGAAGGTTATGATGACACGCTTGAAAAGATGAAAAAAAGAATTTATGTAGCCGATTATAATGACGCAATGCTCGTTTATGATGAAAATGGAAGCTTTGAGAAAAAAGTAGATTTTAATACATCGATACGAAAAGTTTTACCAATTGGTGAATCTAACTACTTGATGGGAGTAGCAGCAGTAAGTTCAACAGGACTTATAAGTTCATATAGCTTAGATGTGACATCAAAAATTTATTCGGATTTAGAATTGCCTTTAAAAGTAAGCAATGCTAAAAATTACATAAACAACTACGAGCTATCTGCAAAATATTTTGTAAGTGATAAAAATAGAGGGATATTACTGTTTGACCCTTATTCAAGTTATTTAAAACCTTCTCTCATATTAGATCCGCATGGGATCATCTCCTCTAGTGTTATAAGAGATGATAAGCACGCTATTAACTATTTTATGGGAGTAAGTGAAAAAGGTATTTTGTCTTTATACAATACTTTTGCTGATAGTAGTTTTCCAGAGGTTATCTCAACTTCTGTGGTAGAAAATGGAGTGATTGAAGCCAATGCAAGTATTGGTGTGGTTATTCATGACAATGCCCTTGATTTTGCTACTTTAAACAGTGCTAGTTTTGAGCTATTGGATCTTAATGATTCTCAAACAATTGGACTTGATGTAAATGTTTCGGGTGAGTATGAAACAGCGTATTGTACACTAACTCCACAAACAACATTAGAAAATAAAAACTATAAGCTTAGAATAAAAAGCGCTATAAAAGATATTGTTGGAAATTCATTAAACAATGCAATGGATGTTGAAGTTAATTTTAGAGCACAAACAGAACCTATTGTACTTCCAACTCTCTCAGCTAGTTTAAGTATGAGTGGTGATCTTAACGTTAGTGAAGGTTTAAGTGCGACATATACAGTGACACTGGATAAGCCAGCTGTGAGTAACTTGGATTTTGATTTTACTATAACACACATAAGTACTTTAGGCTCAGATCTAGACTCTGATTCCATAAATGAGTATTACACCATTGAAGCGGGACAAACAAGTACAAATATAACGGTACCTATTGTTGATGATGAGATCTCTGATGGATTTGATATTTACAGTGTTGCTTTAGCAGGGACTTCATCGGGTGGTGGATTTGAAAGCTTAGTCATAGATACAACACCAATAGAAACTAAAATATTTGATAATGAACGTTCAAGTTTATCGATCACTAATAGTGTTGCAGATGAAAATGAATCTTATATAACGTTTAGAGTTTCTATGGATAGGACAGCAGAGGAAGATGTAACCTTTAGTTATACAACGCAGGACCTAAATACAAGTTCACTAGATTATAACAGTGTAGATAATCTAACAGCTGTAATAAGTGCAGGATATAGCGGGGTGGATCTAAATATCTCCTTATTAAACGATTCAGAAAAAGAGGTTTTAGAACAATTTCAAGTAATTATTTCAAACGCAAGTATTAATGCAGTTATATCTGATGATGCTATTGGGGTTGGATCTATTTATGACGAACCAATATTAATGGTATCAGAAAATATTCAAATATTAGAAGATTCAAACATCTCTATAAATGTGTTGGCAAATGACAATGCTGATGGTGAACTAAGCATAGTTAATTTTTATATTGAGGGAGCAGGTGGTTATACGGCAGGTTCAGAAGCTATTGAAATAGATGTTAACTCCACAAATATAGGAACGATATATGTAGATGATAATGGTTCAATTGAATATATATCAAGAGGGCTAGGCTTTTATGGAGAAGTACCTAGCATTAGATACATTACAAGTTTAAACACAGAAGCTACATTAAACATAACGGTACAAAATGATGGAAACGATGCACACCCTGATGTGGCATCTCCTGATGCGAACATTACAATTAATGTCTTAGCTAATGATGAACAAAATGTTACCAGTGTGACATCAGCAACAGCGATAAGTGAGAGCTTAAGTGCAGGTTCAGCTTTTAATCTATACCTAGACGGTAGTGAAACAATGGGAGAAGGTACAGATGGTCCAGTTATCTTTACTTATAACAATGGATCATTTAATATTAGGAGTGAAGATCCAAATGAACACAATATTACTATTAACTATACAACCAATACAGGTTCTTCTAGTAGCGCAACGATACCACTTTTAATGTATGGAGGACAAATATGAGAATAATTTTATTAGCAATGTTTCCATTATTCCTTTTTGCGAGTTTAGAAAAAACTCAAAAATATTATGATAATGGAGAATATAAACAAGCTATTACAGAAGCCCGTATTTCTAAAAGTGAATACAATAAACCACAATTGCATTTGTTGTGGGCAAAGTCGGCAAAAAAGTTAGGTCACTTGGATGAAGCGATGAGTGCGTATGAACGTGTAGTAATGCTTGATGAGATGAATGTAGATGCAAAGTTTGAGCTTGCTAAAATTTATGATGAAACTTCAAGAATATCTTTGGCAAAAGAAACAACCAAAGAGTTAAGCAACTATCAGTTAACACCTGAACAAAGAAGTGCACTTGAATTAATTGCAGGGGCAGATATACAAAAAATAAAAGCAAAAGCATCATTAACCTTTGGACATGACAATAATATTAACGTAAGTGCAAAGGCAGATAAGTTAGATAATTTTTATCAAGTGAGTAATTCTACAGGGGAGCAAAGTTCTCTTTTTGCTCGTTTTAATGGATCTGTGAGTTATATTAACGATTTTGACGATGAAGACGGAGCGTATTTAAGAGGGGATCTAAAGTTGTATTATCAAAACAATTCAGATGCTCATTATTATGATATGTTTATTGGAACGCTTAACACTGGATTTGGGTATCGTTCAGGGGGTTATAATGTGTTTGCTCCAATTGGAATAGATAAAATAACGTATCTTGAAACATCGTTAATGCAACAGTATAAGTTTGAACCTAGAGTTGAAATAAATATCAATAATCGTCACATTCTTAATATAAATGGATCTTACAAACAGCGTGTTTACAATGATTCAAAATATGAAATAATGAACGATTCATCATTTGGTATAGGTATAGGTTTATATTATTTAATGGACAAAGATTTTGTTTACTACAATGCAAAATATGAAATGTTTTCATCAGAAGAAAGCGTGCACGCATTGTATATAGACAAAGATATATTAACGCTTTCTTTGGGAATAAACTATAATCTAAGTTCATGGTTAGTTACTAAATTAGACTACAAGTACAGAAACGCATCGTATGATGATAACAGAGATGATGATTATCACCAAGGTGAGATTAAATTTTCACACTATTTATTTGATAAATACGAATTGTTTATCTCCAATAAATACATTAAAAACAGTTCAGACTACGTACCTGCAAATTACACAAAAAATATGGCAGTACTTGGTTTAAGCGTAAGTTACTAAGGGGTTTAGATGAAATTTTTATTATTAATAGTATTACAAATATCTTTGTACGCAAGTATTGGAAACATTATGGCGATCAAGGGAAGTGCTGAGATTAAAAGAGAATCTGGTTTATTAAAAGCTTTGAGTGGGATGGAACTTTTACAAGGCGATTTGGTAATAACACAAGAAAAAAGTCGTGTACAGGTTATGCTTAATGACGATACTGTTGTTACGATAGGTTCAAATTCTGAATTTGCTTTTGAAGAATTTTCAGAAGATGGAGTAAACTCTAAAGTATCAATGCGTGCTAAAAGAGGTTTTTTTCGTTCAGTAACTGGAAAAATTGGGAAACTAGCACCTGAACGTTTTAAAGTAAAAACCGCTTCAGCAACTATTGGTATTCGTGGAACAGATTTTTCAGGAGAGATTGGTATAGATAGAGAAGTTTTCAAGTGTTTTGATGGTGGTATTTTTGTTGAGTTTGATGGAAATGTTAACGAGCTAGATGCGGGTATGATGATGGAAATTTTGGGTGAAAAATTTGAAGTTCAGGAATTTGATGCTTCAAAGGTTAAAGATGTAAGTGGAAAAATGCAAGGGATGAAAGGTATTATTATTAAAGCTATTGACAAAAGTGATATACCAACAGAAGTTGTTTCAGATATTACACAGATCATAGAACACGCAGAAGAACCACCTGTTGAAGAACCTTTTGAAATGACATTAACGCCCCAAGACAGAGAAATACAGTACTAGATGAAAAACGTATGGGTAAAAGTAAGTTTAGCCTTTGTCTTATCGCTTGTGTTGACATGGTTATACCTTTTTACTCCTAGTGCATTTTATTCTTTAGATAACCGCTTAAGAGATTTTATGTTTGTTATGCGTGGGGAGATCCCTCAAACTGACAATGTTGTTATTATTGATATAGATGAAAAATCTTTAAAAAAATACGGTCAATGGCCATGGAATCGTGAGCTTTTTGCGAACTTACTATATGACTTATCAGATGCAGGAGTGGGGATAGTTGGACTCGATATTGTGTTTTCAGAAGAAGACAGAAGCTCCCCTCACCAATTTAAAAACTTTTTAAAAACAAAACAAAATTTGCCAAACTATGACAAAACGCTGGCATTTGCCTTATCTCAAACACCTGTAATTGGTGGTTATGTTTTTTCATTTTCCAAAACTGATGAAGCTTCATCTCCTATTATTCCAGCTATATTTGTAAAAAAAGGTTTGACTTCGAAGAATTATCTTCTTAAGCCACAAGGGATAGTTTTAAATATTCCGATTATTCAAGATTCGATGTATTCCAGCGGTTTTTTTAACACCATCCCTGATGAGGGTGCAATGATTCGAAAAGTCCCATTGATAATGGAATACGATGAGATCTTATATCCCTCGTTGGCATTAGAGATGTTACGTGTGTACAGCGGTGTTAAACGTGTAGATGTCGTAGGAGATGTGGAAAGTGGTGTGGAGTATGTAAAGTTTGGAGATTTTAAAGTCCCAACGGATCACACGGGTAGGCTAATAACAAATTTCCGCGGTGGTGGAAAAACATTTAAGTATATTAGTGCAGCAGATATTATGAGTGGAAATTTTAAGCCTGAAGAGATTCAAAATAAATTTGCTTTAATAGGGACCAGTGCCTTAGGCTTATTTGACCTAAGGAGTAATGCCTATGATTCTGCGATGGCAGGAGTTGAGATCCATGCGAATGTGATTGACAATATTTTAAAAGGGGACTATTTACAAAAGCATCCTGATGGGATACAAATAGATATTGCAATTATATGGTTTATTGTATTTTTATTTGTGTTAGTGTTTTCTTTGGCGAACTCTTGGCTTATGCTTCCTATCGCTTTAGTATCAACGTATATATTATACGAAGTCTTTTTTATGGTACTTTTTTCTTATGGTTTCATTTTAAGTTTATTATTTCCCATTATGGCATTTTTATTTACCTTGATTTCAGCGGTAGGGCTTGATTATATTTTAGAAGCACGTCAAAAAGAGATAGCAAAACGTATGTTGGGAAAAAAAGTTTCCCCTGCTGTTATGGAGTTTTTACTTGAACATTCCACAGAAGAACTTGTTGCATCAAAAGAGATTGAAGCAAGTATATTTTTTAGTGATATTAGAGGATTTACAAGTATTTCAGAGAAGATAGGTTCACCTGATAAACTGATTCACATGTTAAATGATTATATGACACCAATGGTGGACAATGTGGTAAACCATCATGGAACTATTGACAAATTTATAGGGGATGCCATTATGGCGTATTGGAATGCACCTGTTCCGGTAAATGATCATCCCGATGAAGCGGTAAAATCTGCCATAGAGCAAATTGATATGTTGGTGGCGGTAAATGAAGTAATAACCCCTGTGTATGATGTTCATATTGACATAGGAATAGGGATCCATACGGGTATTGTAACCGCTGGAGATATGGGTAGTCAAGGTAGAAGTGATTACACTATAATTGGTGATAATGTGAATTTAGCATCAAGAATGGAAGGTTTAACAAAACAGTATGGAGCACAAATACTGATCTCTAAAAGTACCTATGATAAACTCAAAGGATCTTACATTATTCGTCCTATAGATTTAGTAGAGGTAAAAGGTAAGCAAGAAGCAGTGGAGATCTTTGAGGTGATAGCTTCAAATAAAACAGTTGAAAAAGAGGAGTTAGAGATCTGGGAGAGGGCAACTCGTCTTTATCGTGATGCAAAAGTTTCCGATGCACACGAGCTTTACCAAAAGCTACAACAGAAAAATCCTTCAAAACTTTATGAACTTTATATAGAGCGATCAAATTATTTTATACAAAATCCAGAAATTGCGTTTACTCCTATTTTAATAATGACAACAAAATAGTTTTAACAGTATTGATCATTCATGTGGTTTAGTTTTTCTGAAAGTTCACATATAACATTTTTGTAAAATCTTGCAAGGGGTGTGGTTTCATTAAAATCTTTTAGTTTAAACTCTATTACTAATGTTTTGTTATCTAAGGATTCCACGGTAGCACTTCGTGGTTTTCCAGTAAAACGCATCATCTCGCCAAATAGAGAAGGCTCATCAATAACAGTGACCATGGTTTTAATACTACTGCTTCCATGTAAATATTTACTGATGGCAACCTTTCCTCTTATCATGTAAAAAAGATGATCATTTTCGACACTTTTTTCATTGAAAATAACATCTCCATATTTAAAAGAAGTAATCTTTACATCAGAGATTAAAGTAGTAATGTCTTCTTTGGATAGATTATTAAAAAATTTTATTTTATCGCTAATATTTAATAGTGCACTTAAGGCATCATGGGATTCATGTTCTTCATTCATAAGAACCATTTTATCTAAAAAAAAATTTGATACCATTAAATTTATAAGTAAGCTTAAGCTAAAAAAAGTGCTAAAAAAGTCAATGCAATTTTTAAGTGAGATTTGTGTAGAATCCATTTATTAAAACATGGATGGATTTATGGAAAATATAGAAACTATAGACAGTGTATGTACTTACTGTGGTGTTGGTTGTGATATAGCAGCAAATGTTGATACAAAAGAAAATAAGATCGTAAAAATCTTTGCTCATCCTGATGGTGTTGTATCTCAAGGAAAGCTTTGTATCAAAGGTAAATACGGCTTTGATTTTGTAGATGCAGATGATAGACTTAGAATCCCTCGTATCCGTAAAACATGGTTGGAAAAAAACCCAGCTATAAAAGAAGAAATTTCATCAACCTTGGTGGATCTAGATGAGATCTGGTATGAAACAAACCTAGAAGCAGCAACGACAGCGGCAAGTATGAAGATGAAAGAAACGCAAGCTAACTATGGTCGTAAGTCTATTGCGTCTATTGGTGGGGCTAGAAGCTCATGTGAAAGCGCTTACTTGTTTCAAAAGTTTACACGCCATACTCTAAATTCTCCTCATGTAGATAATTGTGCTCGTGTTTGTCACTCTCCATCACTCTCAGGTATGAAAGTTACCATTGGTGAGGGTGCTGCAACCAATCCTTACAGTGATATTTATAATGCTGAATTTATGATAGTTATAGGTTCAAACACAACAGAAGCCCATCCTATCATAGCAAACCGTATTATAGATGTAGCACGTGAACATGATAACTTGGCTGTATTTGATGTACGTGAGATAAAACTTCATAGATTCTCAAAATACAAAGCGATTATGCCACATGAAGCCAACCTTTTAACGCTTAATATGCTTGCATATGTGATTATGGATGAAGAACTATACGATGATAACTTCATTGCAGACAGAACAGCAGGATTTTCTGAATTTAAAGAAAAAATCATGAACGACCCATACGCTAATCCTGATTACTATAACGAGATAGAGGGTTATGAGTACCTATCTAAAATGATTAGAAAAGTTGCTCGTGAGTATGCACTTAAAAAATCAATGATATTTTGGGGACTTGGAATCACTGAACATATAGATGGTTCATACGCTGTAATGGCAATGGTTCATTTAGCACTTATGACGGGTAATGTTGGAAAAAGTGGAGCAGGGCTTATGCCTCTTCGTGGTCAAAACAATGTTCAAGGTACCTGTGATATGGGTATGCTTCCATACTTTGCACCTGATTATCAAGAACCTAAAGAAGTGGGTTTAATGACGCCTCAACTTGTGGATGAAATGTTAGCAGACAGATTAAAAGTGGTTCTTAATATTGGTGAAGATCTAACGCATATCCATCCAAACCTTAACAAAATAGACAAAGCATTTGAAAAGCTAGATATGATTTTTGTGCAAGAGCTTTTTATGACAGATATTGCTAATCGTGCGGATATTGTTGTGGGTGTAAAATCCGCGTATGAGAAAACGGGTGTTTACGTCAATGCAATGCGTCGTTTGCATCTTTCTCAACCACTCGTAAAATCAGATCTACCCGATGACTGGGAAGTGTTAAAACTTCTTGATAACAAGATGGGTGGAACAGCGGACTATAAAACTTCTAAAGATGTTTGGGAAGAGGTTCAAAAAGTGGCTTATAGACGTTTTTCTGGAGCGGATTACCACCGACTTGAAAAACACCGTAAACGTGGGTTACAGTGGCCTGTACATACGGAAGATACTCCGATCCTTCACCAACTAGATTTTCGTACAGAAGATGGTCTTGGACACTTTAAGTACAACCAGTACAAACTTCGTGGAATGATCAAAGAGATCACTGAGAAAAAACTAACGGGTTACCACCTAAGTACAGGTCGTACACTTGCTCACTACAACAATGCGGCTCAAACTAAAAGAAGTGAATCTCTTAATAAACGTTATCCTGAGGATGTTTTACTGGTATGTGAAGACGATGCAGCAGACTTTGTCAGCGACAAAGTTATCTTAAAAAGTGAGTTTGGTGAAACTACACCACTAACTATAAAGATAACAGACAAGGTTCAACCTAAAACACTTTTCTCAACTTTCCACCATGCAAGTTCTAAGATAAATGCACTCTTTGGAGATGCAAGTGATGAAGTGATACTCACTGCTGCGTTTAAGACTATAAAGGTTGAGGTTATTAACTGTTAGGTGTATTAAAAAAGATGGATTATAAATTTAATCCATCTTGGTATTTTCCTAAAATATCTACAATTATTTTTCTCATCTTTTTTTCATCATCATTTGAAATATAGTTGTAGTTTTTAATGATTTCATCATAGATTTTTGTTGATTTTATTTCACTATAGCCTTTTCTAGTCTGTGTTTTTCGTTGCTCTTTTGGAATCAAACTATCAAAATAATCTCTTTTGCCTCTTAATGTATTTGACTTAACATTTAAAACATCAGCTAAAGCATCTATAGCCTTAGATGAACTAATGTGTAGTCCAAAAAGATGTTCGTGATCAAAACGACTTAAGTAGTAAGCTATAGTTAATAAGTCCTTATTTGATATATGAGGTTCTTCATTGTCCTGAAGGATATACATGCTAGCAACACCAAGTACACCCGCAGCTAACATTCCCATTGGTCCCGCTTTCATTAAAGCTCTAGCTCCTGCCGAAGCAGTCATACCAGCAGCTACAGAGTTTAAAGTTATATTGTTTTTATCAGAATGCTCTTTTTTAACATGATTTTCCAAAGCTCCAAGCATAGAAAATAGTTCAAGTTTGTCTTCCATTTCAAATTGAGCATTTTGGAGTGACCTCTTTAGTATATTTTCTATATCATTTAAGACAGACGATAATTCATCATCGTATGATAAAGCATTTTTTATAGCACCAAATCTTGATGCAATTTCAAATATATCATTATCTACTTTTTCTTTTTTTAGTATATTTTTTAAATTTGATATATCATCTAATATTTTACTCATTGAAAATTTCCTTGTTTAAAATTATATCTAAATAATCATAATAAGTATAAATTCATACTTATTACTTAATTTAAGAATAATTTAATTTAATTTATGAAATAATTTTAAAATATAAACAATAGGAAATAAAATGTCACAGAATAAGATTAGAATAGAAAAAATACTAAAATCATTAAATGAAAATATTTATGAACGTGAAGAAGTTATGGGAGTATCATTGTTGTCAGCTTTGGCTGATCAAAATATATTTTTATATGGACCTCCAGGAACTGCAAAAAGTTTAATATCTCGTAGACTATCTAAGGTTTTTGATACTAAAGATTATTTTGAATATCTGATGCAAAAATTTTCAACTCCTGATGAAGTTTTTGGACCAGTATCAATTAGTGAGTTAAAAAAAGATAAGTATATAAGAAAGGTAGAGGGATACTTGCCAAGTTCAGAGTTTGCATTTTTGGATGAAATATGGAAATCTTCTCCTGCAATATTAAATACACTTCTTACACTTATAAATGAAAAAAAATTTAAAAATGGAAATGAGATAATAGAGGCTCCACTAAAAGTTTTAATTTCTGCATCCAATGAAACTCCACCTTCTGGACAAGGGCTTGAAGCACTTTATGATAGATTTACAACACGTCTATATGTACCACCCATGGAATCAAAAGAAAATTTTGAACTGTTACTACAAAATGGTGGTTCAAGTGATGAAGTTGATATAGATGAAAATTTACGTATTAAAACTTCGGAGTGGAATAAATGGAAACAAGAGATACAAGAAGTAATAATATCTGATGAGGTTTATAATATTGTAAATTCTATTCGTTTAGAATTTGAAAAGAGAAATAAGAAGAAGGGATTTGATGTTTATGTCTCAGATAGAAGATGGCAAAAAGCACTTACACTTGTAAAGGCAGGAGCATACTTTTGTGACAGAATTGAAACAAACATTGTAGATGCACTTTTACTTAGTCATACTCTTTGGACAAAAAAAGATAATAAAGATGAAGTTATAAAAATAGTAGAAGATGCAGTTAGGGAAAGTGGATTTGAAACAGGGTATTCACTTAAAAGTTTAGATGATGAGAAAGAAAAGCTTGAGCAAGAGATTAATAAAGAACTATTGTACAGTAATGATGTCTATGATACAGTAAAATTAGATGGGAACACAAAGTACTTTAAATTTAAAAGTAAGTATAAAAATAATAGTAAAAGTGTGGAATATTATGTAGCATATAGAAACTTGAAAACAAAAAGTAGTTTTCATCCTGTTGATAATAATGGAAATGAATTAGAGTGGATAAATTATACATTTAATAATCAAAGTAGTTGTGAAGTAACAATATGTGATGACCATGATAATCAAGAACCATATACTAAAATACAAGAAAAACCAAAAGTCTTATTTCACAAAGGTGATAAAAAAGAAGAAGTAAATGAAAGACTAATAGAAGCATTAAAAAAAGAAACTATAGAGCTAAGTAAAAAAATTGAACAGCTTATAAAGGATACTGAAATAAAAAAAGAGAACTTTTTAAAAGAGTTAGATACACCTTTTGTAGTAAAAGAAAAAATAGCTATAGCAATTGAAAGTGTTAATGCCCAAAGTGATGATTTAAAGTTAAGACATAAAGATACTCAGCGGTTAGCAGAGCTTGTAGGCTAGTATGCAAGCTTTAAAAAATGAAGAGGATATGATTAAGTATCTTTCTTCAAAATACCATATTATAAAAAAAGATGAAAAAATCGAGGAGAAAGTACAATCCGAGATAGATGCTTTTAGCAAAGAGAGTAAAAAAAAGCTTATTAAAGAAAATCCCTTTTATGAGAATCAAAAAGCTTTTAAACTAGTACAAGAAGACTTATTAGTATCAGATGGTTTAGATATTGAAAGTGACTTGAAATCTTATAACAAGTTAATGGAAATATCTGATATTAAAATCGATAATAAATATTGGAATTCACAGATAGATGGTCTTAAAAAGAGAGTTCAAGAACAAAATAAGAAAAATACAACAAAGATAGGGGTGCTAGACTCTTTAAAAAAAATAGCCGAAGACGCAAAGATAATTCGTAAATTACTTCAAGAAAAATGGCAAAAAGCTCTTGATGAGGCTTATGCTAAATGGGAACTCCAAGAGTTACAAAGATATAGAGAAGAGTTTATGAAGAAACTTGAAGAATGGCTTGAGTTGTTGCAACTAATGCATAATACATTATCTAGTCTCTCTTTAGATACGGGAGCTTTGTTTGACCTCTCACAAGGCACTATATCACTCCAAGATATAAAAGAGATAAAAAAATGGGCAGAGTATATATCAAAAAATAATGGTGTAAAAGAGTTGTTAGATATGCTTGGAAGACTTAGACAAGCTGAAAAAACATCAAAAAAAGAGCTGGTAAAAACTATCTCTCATATAAAAGAGCAAGTAGTAGACATTAACTCTAAAGAAGAAATAGTTGGCATAAAAATAGGTAAAGATTTAGAACATGCACTTCCACAAGAACTAGCACTATTAAGTGACGAAGAGACATCTTTACTTTTTGATTTAAAGTATGTTGAGGGAAGATTAATGAGTTTTGATATGCAGGGTATAAGTGAAAGTATCAAGAAAATCGAAGAAGAGAAGTTAATTGAAGTAAGTGAAGAGGAACAAAAAGGTCCAATTATAATATGCGTAGATACAAGTGGCTCTATGCAAGGCAGTCCTGAAACTATAGCAAAGGCTATCACTCTTTATATGGCAACAAAAGCTATTGGAGAAAAAAGAGATTGCTATCTTATTAATTTTTCTACAGGTATTGAAACTATGGACTTATCAGGCACTATGGGAATAGAAAAAGTGATGGAGTTTTTAAGAAAATCTTTTAACGGTGGAACAGATGCAAGTCCAGCACTATCTCATGCTGTAGATATGATGCAAACAGAAAAGTATAAAAGAGCTGATGTACTAATGATATCAGATTTTGTTATGGGAAGTTTAGAAAGTAAACTTGTAGAGAAAATAACTTTAGCAAAAGAGAATAAAAATAGTTTTTATTCTTTAGCTATTGGAAACTTATTTTTACATAAAAGATTGAAAGAGGTATTTGATAATGAATGGATTTATCATCCTCAAAATAGCAGTATACAAAGTGTTATAAATAATCTAAAAAGTATAAAGGAAAGGTAATGCAAGTAGATAAAAAAATAGCTTTATTTATAGATTGCGAAAATATTAGTCACAATTATATAGATAATATCATAGAAGAATTAGCCACTTATGGTGAAGTTAACATACGCAAGGCTTATGGTGATTGGAACAACAACCGTTTAAATGGATGGAATGAAAAACTATTTGATTATTCTTTAGAACCAATACATCAACCTCCATATTCAAAACTAAAAAGTTCTATAGACTCAAAGCCAAAAAATGCAACAGATATAAAAATGACAGTAGATATTATGAAGATACTTTGTCAAAATGAAAACATAAACTATGTAGCACTTGCTACAAGTGATAGTGACTTTACACCACTTGTTACAGAGATAAAATCACAAGGAATACAGGTAATAGGTTTTGGAGAGGAAAAAACTTCTAATGTTTTACAAAAAGCATGTAGTGAGTTTATAGAAGTAGGTCAAAAAATTCAAGAAAAAGACTTATTAAGTAATCAAAAACTTATTAACATT
>Ga0193955_1000062_pt1 | contig 67587 bp, 53 predicted proteins | sample BB_6_MG_FD_140343 | JGI IMG/M metagenome (GOLD analysis project Ga0193955, IMG submission 140343) | Microbial mat bacterial communities from the Broadkill River, Lewes, Delaware, United States - BB_6_MG | ecosystem: Environmental > Aquatic > Freshwater > River > Microbial mats | place: USA... | reverse complement strand
TTCCAAGTTGAACTCTTTCTCTCCAATTTTTACGATCCAATCCTTTACTGAAAGATCGTGAGTTTGCGTATTGTATAGCTCTATATATTCGTATTCTGGTAAACCATTCGTCGGATTCTCGTCTGCCATGATTTCATTGATCACAACATCATAGGATTTAACAGGAGCGAAATATTCAAATTCTACACTATCGTATTTGCATTCCATACCGCTCTGATCAGTGATATCAAATAATTCAACAAAATAATTACCAGTTTGAAATTCATTATTCATTACTATTACAATCTCAAAAGCATCTTTTCCAACTGAAATTGAATAATCATTTAACTCCTTATCATTACAAAAGATTTTATACTTGTTAGGTAGTAATGCCAATTCTGTATTTAAATTTTCTGAAAACACGATTAAAATAGAATCCTGACCAATAATTTCATAGTCGCGAACATATGGCTCCGTATTTGCAGATTGTATAATTAAATCGTCGAACCAAAGTTCTCCTGCTCTTGAAGCTGTTTCAAAATTAAATTGCAAAGCATAAAACCAACTTTGAGAATTCAAATTAATCAAAGATTTTTCCGAACCTGCAAGTAGCCAATTATAATTCTCTCCTATGCGATTGTATTTTAAAGTCCATTCCCCACTAGCATCATAATCAACAGCTATTGCAACTGCCTCTGAATCGTTCCAATTAAAATCTGAAGAAAATAATAACTCTGGAGATTCATCCTTTACAATTTTCCATAAACCAATTAAATCATCGGAACCTTTATAATTGATTCCAACGACATAACGAATTTCTGATAGCTCTGGATTCTGATTATCCATCAACAAATTAAATCCAAAATAATTCCCCGATGATGGGTCCCAATCTCCATTTCTTAGAACAAAACTCCATTGTAATGTACCTGAATGCGGATTCCAATTGCTTACTTCTCCACCAATATAACTCTCTCCACTCTGATTAATTAGGTTGTGCTTTAAAGATGAATTACCGAAAATTGGATCGAAAGTAGAAATTTTCCAATCCATTGTGTTTTGCCAATTTTCAAGTGAGGATTCCTCAAAATTATCCTGAATATCAACACTTGGAGTACCAACAAAAATCTTACAAGTATCAGGTATTAGATCTGATTTAGTTGTAATGGAAAAATTTGAAGATCCTGAATAATTTATACCTCCTATAGTCGCAATTCCATTTATCGTTTCCGTATTTGAATCATCAAAAATCAAATCGTTACTATTCGCTTTCAATTCGAAAGAGATATTTTTATCTAAATCAATATTCTGATGTTTATCGCAGGTAGCAACCTGAAGATCAAAAATTTCCAAACTATCTGTAATATAAAAAGGAACTTTTATAATACTCAACCTATCCGCAAGTACATCTACTTCATGAATAGCTGATATAATGTTTTGATCTAATACATCAACCAGTTCTGAACTATGATTTCCTGTTTTCCAAGCAAAATTCTCTTTTGGAATACTTATTTGAACCGTTGCATTATCTGGCAATTGGCTTTTTCTGAAATAAATTGCCAATTCATACTCTAATTCAGTAGAATTGGGAATTTCAATAAGTCCATTTGATGAATTGAATCGAATATAATTCGAATTTATATCGCTTGTTTTAGCAAAGACAATATTATTCTGTTTGAGAATAGCACCAGCAATGTGTTTGTTCCAATTCAGATCATTCGTAGTAATTTCCTTATGGAATTTAAGCGTATTTAAAATAGTTGGTAGGTCATCATTAGAACCTGAATCTACAATCTTGAATTTTAGTACGCTCTGTGAAAGTTCATCACTTACAGCAAGAGGATTCAATTTAAGAGCTGGATTGTGACTTGAAAAAATGATTTCTGAATCATTATCTACAGAAGAAATATTGTCGCTTAAAATGGTGCTAAACCCATCAGATTCCGCTTGTAAATTAAAAATCTCTGCCTTACTATAAATTAAATCACTCCAAATATATAAACCTCCTTCATTCGTTTTATTTAATCCTGATACAGAACTCAAATCACCATTACCTGATGCCAAACTAAGTTCAATTTCATCATCAGAATTGATATCTCGATTTTCATATTCGTCAACCAATTCAATTTCGATCTGAAATTCATTTTGAAATGGCACATAATCAGGCAATTCTACAAATCGCATTCTTACAGCTTCAACTTCGGTAATAAATTCTGGTCCAATAATCACCTCTGAAAATTCAAATTTCAGACCACTTCCTTCAATTGAAGTCTCCCATTCTGCCGAAGATTGCTCTATTTTCAACTGAAGCTTCTCTCCATCAATGGTTTCTCCCTCTTTCAGATAGACAAATAAGGAATAATCCGACGCTCCTTCGCTTTCAATAATTCTCCCTATTTCATCTTCACCAAAACTTATTATCAATTCATCTTTCGATATCTCAATATCAGCTTTTAGTTCTTTTTCTGCATTTTGTATAAAAACTTTTTCAATGCTCTTCTTCAAATCAACCTGATTGGCATTTGAAGTTTTAATGAGCATTTTATTTAAAATAGTAGGTAGCCCATCATCACCTCCATCAACAACTGTAAATCGAAATATTTCAAAAAGATCATCTTTTGTAACTTGTGTTGATGAGATTGTTGTGTTTGAAGGTGTCCATACCGATTGAATCACATTCGAATCAAATGTATTCAATACCAATATTTCATCAGAAATCACTTCTTTTAAATCTTCACCTATTAGTTTTAAACTTATGCTTTCTATATTTTCATATTGCAAAGAATCAAAAACTACAAATCCATTTTTTAACGGTTTTTCAAGAATAGTATTTGAACGTAAAATTCCCGTTCCACTATTAAGACTTAAGTTTACTATGTTTTGCTGATCAACATCTAGATTTCCAAATACATCAGTTGCTTCAGATTTTACTGAAAAATATTGATTTCGTACAATCTCAAATGGGATTTCTGTAAATTCTAAAACCTCAGCATCAACAGAAATCGCATGAATATTCGAAGATATTTCTCCATTGGATGAACTAAATCCTGAACCTCCACTATAAACATTAAAACCATTCGCATACTCACCAATCTTCAACTGAATTGTTTGATTTTCATTCAACGATACATTTGAATTTAAGTACACTTTAATATCAAAAATCAAACTTCCTCCTTCGGGAACATCTATTTGTCCTTCGTTAAAATCTAAATAAATCGAATCATTGGTTATTACCGTATTTTGAGGTTCTATAACTGATCCTGAATGAGAAAAAAGAAATCCTCCCAATTGAGTTTCCCAGTTTAAAGAATTTTCAGGATTTTCATTAAAAAAAGTCATTCGCGAAACGCGAGTTGGTTCTCCATCGCTTGCAGAACTTGTTTCGTCGATTGCAAATCTAAAACAAGTAATGGCTTCTTCTTTGGTATCAATTTTTGTATCTATTAATAGTGGATTTATTGGATCATCTGTTGACTTTAGTATTGTCAACTCATCCATTTCTGGAACAATTGGTTCTCCAGATACCAAAATATCATCGAAATAAACCTTATTGCTTGATAGTGGGTTGTTCATGCGAACGACTATTACCAAACTTGTTCCATTTATAAATGAACATGTTCCTTCAGCACTTCCCCAATTTCCAATATTTACCGCATTATTATCCAATGCTATTTCTTCCCCACCATCTAGCTTGTAGTAAAATTTAATGTATTTTTCATCATTAGTTGAGGTTCCTGTCTCTGCCGCAACAATGGAGATACTGCAATTTGTAAAGCTAGAAATATCAATACTCTCACTTTGCCAAATAGCCTCGCCATCACAATCTACAGCTTCAAATCTACCTTCGCTCGTTTCAACAACTTTTACGTAATCATCATCATTTTCAAGAATACAATTGGAAACATCCAATGTCCAATCGGTAACACCTGACAAATCGGAATTTGTACCCCAATATCCCTTATTTAAATTGTCAGAAAAATCTTTATTCCATATCTCATCAGCATACACCCCACAATTCCCCAGTAAAATTAAGACAAAGAACAATTTCAGAGAAAGAGTTTTTTTCATGGAAAATTACAATTAAATTTGATTTGCTTTTTTGACTAAAAGCTAATTTAACTATAACCATATTATTAATCAAGTAATTAAAGCATTATTATGTTATGAGGATTGCAGTTGTAGGAGCTACAGGTCTTGTAGGTCAGAAAATACTGGATGTTTTGGAAGAAAGAAATTTTCCAGTTAGTGAATTATTCCCTGTTGCCAGCGAAAGATCTGTTGGTAAAGAAGTTGCCTTTAATGGCAAGAAGTACAAAGTAATTGGTATGAAGGATGCAATTAATCTAAAACCACAAATTGCAATTTTTTCAGCTGGTGGAGATACTTCTTTAAAATGGGCACCTGAATTTGCGAAAGTTGGAACCACAGTTGTGGACAATTCTTCCGCTTGGAGAATGGATGAGAGTAAAAAATTGGTTGTTCCGGAAATTAATGCATCAGAATTAAGCAAGGAAGATAAAATTATTGCCAATCCAAATTGCTCTACCATTCAATTGGTAGTTGCTTTGGCTCCTTTACACAAACATTATAAAATGGAGCGTTTGGTTATTTCTACTTATCAATCCATTACTGGAACTGGTGTAAAGGCTGTTGAGCAATTAGAAAATGAAAGATCAGGAGTTGAAGGTGAAAAAGCTTATCCATATGAAATTGATAAGAATTGCCTTCCTCATTGTGATGTGTTTACCGAAAATGGCTACACAAAAGAAGAAATGAAACTGGTTAATGAAACCAAAAAAATTCTAAAAGACGATAGTATAAGAGTTACAGCTACAGCTGTTAGAGTTCCTGTTGTTGGTGGTCATTCAGAATCGGTAAATATTGAGTTTGCGAAAGATTTTGAATTGGAAAATGTGAGAAAAATTCTAAGTGAAACAGATGGAATCATAGTTCAGGATAATTTGGATGAAAACGAATATCCAATGCCTAAATATTCTCACGATAAAGATGAAGTTTTTGTTGGTAGGATTAGACGAGATTTCTCAAATCCAAACACACTAAATATGTGGGTTGTTGCTGATAATCTAAGAAAAGGTGCTGCTACTAATGCTGTTCAAATTGCAGAATATCTAGCCAAACATGAACTAGTTTAAAACAAAAAATAAACCCGATGCAAATCATCGGGTTTTTTATGCGAATAACCATACGAACAATTAGATACATAAGAGTTCGCATGTTAACTTAAAGCAAAGCTACATTCCAAATTATCAATAATTTAAACTAATCCATTAAGTTAGAATAATCCTGATAAAGAAAATCGTTGTAAGGAAATCTAGCCGAGTGAATTTCACGAATTACACCATAAACTTTCTCTCTAAACTCTTCAATATTTTCCTTTTCTATAGCCGAAATAAACAAACAAGGAGTTTCTCCCTTGGCAATCCACATTTGTTTTAATTCATCCAAACTATAATTTTCTCGTGTTTTTGGCAAAAGATCATCCTCATCTTTCTTTACGTATGTAAATGCATCAATCTTATTAAAGACCAAAAATCTTGGTTTCTCCTGTTTATCAATCTCAGCCATGGTTTCATTTACCACTTTAATATGATCTTCGAAATTAGGATGAGAAATATCCACAACATGAAGTATTACGTCAGCTTCTCGTACCTCATCAAGGGTAGATTTGAACGATTCAACCAGATGGTGAGGAAGTTTTCTAATGAACCCAACAGTATCTGCTAACAAGAATGGAACATTTTGAATAACCACCTTACGAACAGTTGTATCCAGAGTCGCAAACAGCTTATTCTCAGCAAACACTTCTGATTTACTCAACATATTCATGATAGTTGATTTCCCAACATTTGTGTAACCAACAAGAGCTACACGAACCAATTTACCACGATTCTTTCTTTGAGTTGCCTTTTGTTTGTCAATCCTAACAAGATCTTGCTTTAATTTAGAAATTTTATCTAAAATTATTCTTCGGTCAGTCTCGATCTGAGTTTCTCCTGGACCACGCATTCCAATACCACCTCGCTGGCGCTCAAGGTGAGTCCACATTCGTGTTAAACGCGGTAACAAATATTGATACTGAGCCAATTCTACTTGTGTTTTTGCATGCGCAGTTTGTGCTCTACTTGCAAAAATATCAAGAATTAGATTGGTTCTATCCAGCACTTTTCTTTCTAATATCCGCTCAACATTACGAAGTTGCGTTGGAGACAATTCATCATCAAAAATCACCAATCCAACTTCATCATCAGCTTCTAAAAATCTCTTTATTTCATCCAATTTTCCTGTTCCAACAAAGGTTTTAGGATTAGGATAATCTAATTTTTGAGTAAATCTTTTTATTGTTGTTGCTCCTGCTGTTAAAGCTAAAAAATCTAATTCAGCAAGATATTCATCAACCTCTTGGGCAGTCATATTTTTTGATTGATCAATTACACCAATCAAAACTGCTTTTTCCGTTTCTCTCTTCGTAGTAAGGTAGTCTCCCATTTAATCAATTTAGGAAATTAAAAACTAACAACTTTCATTTATTCCATAAATTCTTGAAAGCTAATTGCAAAAGTAAGCATTATTCCACAAAGCTTTCGTTACCGAACACAAAAAAGAGGTTCCGAATAATTCAGAACCTCTTTATATGGTAGTAAAAAAATTAATTTACTGTAATTGGAAGTTGATTGGCACAGTATAAGATACCTTTACAGCTTTACCACGCTGCTTACCAGGCTTCCACTTTGGCATCTTATTGATTACACGAATCGCTTCTTTATCAAGAGATGGGTCAACTCCACGTACAACGCGAACTTGCTCTACACCACCCACTTTGTTTACAACAAAAGTAACGAATACACGTCCGGTGATACCATTTTCCTGTGCAATAACAGGATACTTGATTGATTTTGCAATCCATTTTTGTAATTCAAGCTGTCCTCCTGGAAATTCCGGCATATCCTCTACAATAACGAATACCTGAGCTTCATCTTCTTCTTCTTCCTCTTCTACAACCTGGATTTCAACTTCTTCATCCATATCTGCATCAGAGTCTTCAATTTCCAACTCATCTTCAATTTCTTCATCGTTATCCACGATTTCCAAAACATCAGCAACTTTAGGTGCTGGTGGTGGTGGTGGTGGTGGCTTAACAGGTTCTTGTCTGGTAACAGGAATCATTTCCTCTTCAGCCTCCATCTCTTGCTGATCTTCTAAACCTGTAGCTTCCGAAGAATCTACACGCCATTCGAATGCAGCAAAAACAAACAGAAGAGTCAAGGCCAGACCAATCTCAAGAAAGAGACCTCTCTTATTTTCAAGATCTGCTTTAGGTGACTTCTTAACTTCCATAATCTTCTTTTAATTTTCTTTTAAATTCAGCGCTTAAAAGTAAGTAATTCAATTTTATAATCAAAATACTATACTTTCCGAAAATATTCGAGGCATAAAGATAGAAAAATAACGGTCAAACCATTTTTTAAGGTTTGAAAATTTGATAACCAATACTTAAGTAAGTGAAATTCTATTGGTAATAATCTATTAAATGCCTCTTTCTTAATAGAGATAAACCTACTGTAAATAAATCAACTATAAATTTAGTCCATTTTTTCTTTAAAGCCATTCTAAATTAGATTTTTTATACCAGAAGAGTGAAAAATCTATGTTGTCCGAACTCATCCTACCTATACACACACTATACATTGCTACCAATCAATTGTCTATTGACAAACAATTTTTCGAACTAAAATAGATTCTCCACTCTCTAATTCCCTTACGTAGAATACTTAAAAATGTTTGCTTATTCGTAAAATACATTAAAATCTGTCTTTCAAATCTTCAATTTTAATTTATATTTGCAGCCGCTTAAGAATCTTGTATTATTCTGATTTAAATTGAAATGATACTAAATTCTTTTCACTAAACAATTAAATGGGGGGTTAGCTCAGTTGGCTAGAGCATTTGACTGGCAGTCAAAAGGTCACCGGTTCGATTCCGGCACTCTCCACCCTCAAATCAAGGCGGTTATGGCATTTATGCTGTGGCCGCTTTATCTTTATTCGCAAACAGATTCGCAAACATACAACTGCTATTTTCTTCAAAAAAATTAAAATTGTGGCTTAATTAAGAACTATTATTTCTACACTATAGTTGAGTATTGTAATTTTCTGTGTAAACCTGTAAACCTTCATTGCTGTAGATTGACATACAGCTAGTTACAGGGTCACATTAAGATTTACAAAGTTTACATCAATTGCCAACCTATTGATTATCATTGAGTGTTTGGTTTACACAGATTTAAGAAAATAGTATACCTATGCTAATTGCTCTTTTATTTCTTGTGGAAGAAAACTTATTTCAATTAGATCGAACCAAAAAGGAATTGTTTTCTGAAATTTCGAAAAGATTTTATCTTGTGCCTTTTGCGGAATCTCGAAAAGATTAAAACTAATCTCAAAATCTTTTCGCTTTATTTTTATACTCATTAGCAATACATCCTCGCTAGCCATAAGAAATGATTCTTGCGTGAGCAGGGTTAGGTATAAATAGATAAAACCTTTCACTATCACCTATGAGGGTTGGAATAGCAATGTAAGCGTAAGCAATGTTCCAGCATTTTTTGTGATTTAAATAACAAATTGTTTTTCGACTTAAGTGTTTCAAGTGGGTTCTTAAGCTTAAATTCATGCGCTCTATTTTATTGGTACATCTTGTAATGACTTTGTGAATTTTACTTGGAATTAAACTTCTATAGGTCCTCAGTCCGTCAGTATATATCTTTTTAGAATCAAAACTTAGCACACTCTCTACTACTTGTTGTATATTGATTTGGTTGTCCTTCGCCCTACAACCAAATCAATTACTTTTCCTGTTTCTTTATTGATAGCATAAATTACCCAACATTCCTTATGTTTGTTACCAACGTAAGTTCTTAATTCGTCTATCTCATAACTTTGATTTCTTTCTAAATGAAAAGGTTTTTTAATACTATTCGCAATCTGTATTATTATTCTTTGAACACTCGATTTTGAAATATTTAGCAGCCTTGAAATTGAACTGATTCCGAGACCTTCGTTGTTCAATCGTTTGATTAAATCTACTTTTCCTGCATTAATTCTTGGCTTTGTATAGTGTTCTCTTTGATACTTTCTACAATTTTTACAAAAGTACTTTTGAACTCCTTTGTATTTTCCTCGCTTAATACACAAATCTTCACAGTATTTACATTTCATCTGTTAATAATTTTTTCCTTTTGTCAGATGGAAGCCACAAGATCAAAATAATCATTACCTGATATGTTTAATAATTATTTTAATCATGCTTGTTTCATAGTTTTCTAAAAAAGTGACAAATGGTACACTACGTTTTTAAAAATGCCTTTTTTAAAGGCATTACAGCTTTTAATATTTATTCGAGTTTAGAAAGTATTACTTTCTTATCTAAAAGAAAAACCTGCAAAAAACTACTTTGTAGTTCTTTACAGGTTTTTTATCTTTAAAAGTGACGTATGGTACACAACCATAATAAAACCTCTATCTTAATTCTTCAGATAAAAAAGTTCACTTTTTGCTGACGTTAAACAAGGAACTGTTCCCAAGGCCTTCATTATTCAATCGTTTTATTAATTCAATTTTTTTAGCATTAACTCTTAGCTTTGTTTAGTGCTCTCTTTGATTAGTACTACAATTTTTATGATTGAATTTTGAACTCCTTTATATTTTCCTCGCTTTATACACAAACCTGAACAGTATTTACATTTCAAAGTTTTCTTAAAAGTAACGATTGGTACACCATGTTTAAAAAAATGCCCTTTTTACAGACATTACAGCTTTTATTTTTATTTCAAGTATAAACAGTATTACTTTTTTACCTAAAAAGAAAAACCCATAAGAAACTATAAAACCGTCTCTTATGGGGTTCATTATCTATAAATGTCACATATGGTACATTACCCATTTAAGGTGACATATAATGCACGTCCAAGATAAGTTACAATCCTAATTTATGCATCGCAAGTATAACGGCCTTATTCACCTCTTCCTTTGTAAAAAAGGCATTCTTAATTTTATGATCATCATCATATGGTGAATAACGTCCAATAACTATTGCTAATTCATCGAAAATATGAATTTCCTTTGAGGACAGAATATTATAGTCAATTCTTAGATTATAATATTCGTGAAATTTATCACAAAATATATTAATATTCATTTTATCTTTCCGATAATCCAACAGTAACTTAAATAAATCATTTTTTGTACATCTCATAATTTTGGTATTCTTGATAAAGTTCCAATAGCTCTTCTAGTATACTCAAAATGCCAAACTGAATTTGTTGCTCTATCATAAAGAACCTCTAAATTATAAACTTTTCCTTGTCTCACAATTCTTGAATAATACATTAATGCTCGTGATCCTCGTGGATCCGCATGGCCTCTACCTTTCGTTATTACATCTCTTAATAGTTTCATTGGGACATGTCTACCTTTATCTGCCATATGTGCAGCTGCTTTTGAACTGAAATTCAAACTCCCTTTCAATCCTAACCCTTTAAATCCGTACCCTTTAGGTGTTATCTTTGCACCTGGAATGTAGGCCAGGATAAACGCAAATGAAACAAAATCTGGATTAAAGATTTCCATCATTGCTTTACCAGTGCGTTCATTTTTTGTAGTTACTTCAAATTCCGATCCAAAGAAGTTCTTTATATCTAAATCAGATTTCATCACATCCGATTCATTTGCATTACGATCACAATCCTCATTAGCATTCGAACCTGTTATAATAATTTCTCCTTCATCAGTAATATCTATTTGGTCAAAGCCACCAGATGAATTAGGCACATAATAAGTAGCAATCACTACTCCCTTTAAGTTCATATCGCTTCCTGAAGTACTTATGGTCAATGGCCTTCCTCCCAATCCATATATTGTTACAGAATTAGTTCCATTTTCCTCAACCTGCTGTTGACCTAATAGTTCATTAGACTTTTGCCTTTTATCTTCGCCTTCATCTTGATCAAACCCCATCATCCCTTTATAGTCAATCATATTGACTGGATTGTTCTCTGCATAAATAAACGGCGAGCGATGTACGTAATCATCCGAAAGTATATCAACTGTATGAAACCTTGCTAATTGAGCATCATACATTCTAGTATCATAATCATACCAATCTAAATTATCACCATTTACAATATCATCCTGCAACTCCTTACCATTGTAAAGATAACGATTATCATTTTGAATTGTATTCATCGCCATACCAAATGGATAATAATCTTGATACTGTAATACTGTTGGAGTTGAACCATTGACTTGGAAACTAACTCTTGTATTTCCCAAATGATCCTTCAAGTTATATTCATAAAGATATATACTTCCTGATTTAACAATTCTACCTTCGTTTGTTAGGATATATGCTAATGAATTGTTTGTATATACAAAATTAACTATGTAATCAGTTGTAGTTCCGCTAGCAACCTTTCTAAGCTTTTCGCCAGTAGCACTATACTCATATTTTAAGGTTCCACTATTCAAATTCTTGGGTAAATTTAAAATGTTATACTGAATACTGTGCCCTCTGTTGATATCATTAATTAAGTTTCCATTATCATCAAAAATATATTCCGTTGCGATATGTGCCACTTCTCTAAAACCATTGCTACTATTGGCAGCGTCTTCAACACTCTTCAACTGATTCCCGTTGTATGTATACACAAGTTGATCAATTGATGAACCACTACTATTATTTCTAAACAATGATTTAATGTTCCCGTTCAAATCATAACCTATCATATTGCCATAAGAACTGCTTCCGTAAACATCATAAGCAGACGAATTCACCCAGCTTCCTGAATTGTATTTGTAATCCGCCTTTTTTAATCGGTTCAAAGCATCATAGTAATATAAATATCCCTGAATATTTGAGTGAGAAGAGCTCTTCCATTTTAAAGCTGAGATACTGCCATCATATTTAATATTTCCGGATCCACTTAGCCCTGAAATAGTTTTTTGATATGCCAGTTCCATTCCAAAAAGATCTTCCGTATCGTTATTCAAAGAACCATCATTCGATAAATTAGCATTATTAATACTTGTTATCCAACCATTTATATTATAACGATAATCAATTGATTGAATATTATTATGAATATTTTTCTCTTCAAGTTGACCAATTTCATTGTACTTATTTTCCACCATTAAAACTTCAGATTGTGAACCTATCTTGTGATATTTTTTTGTTGGTCGATTTGCATGATCATATAAATATCTCTTTGTTATTATTATTGGAGATGATGAACTTAGACGTTTATGATACTGTTCAGATTTGGTAATGTTACCAGAAAAATCAAACAGGTTTGTCATTCTGTCATATCCTCCTAAATCATTCTCTCTATAACTTTGAATTATTCGACTATACTTGTCATAATAGAACACTTCCTTTATCCAATTGCCTGTTTCCAAATTTTTGGTCTCTGATGCAGTAACTTTACCAACTACACCATCAATCTTCACATTTTCAGAAAAACCTGATCGTTCTATATGATCATATCCCCAATTAGAACAATGAGTATAATCATCGTAATAAGTATAAGTTACTGGAGATCTATTTGGAGGGATATAATTCAAACTATTATTTACTGTAGATTTCAAACTTCCAAATGTTCCTGCTGTACAGAGTCCACTTTCAATATTCCTATTTAAATTGTCATAGAGAGTATATTTCCATTGACCTGCATTAGCAAGCTCTCCATCTCTAGTCATCACTAATCTGTCCTTTTTATCATATAACATATAAGTCGGATCAGTTCCCGGTAAAATTTTCGTTTCAACTCTTCCTTTACCATCATAGATATATTGGTAGCAAAGCTGCGAAAGCTCTGTACTGCTCACAGAGTTTGAACCCGATTCAAATACTTTTGGAGTTAAAACGTATCTGATACGTCCAAACTTATCAAAAACATTGTAGGTATTTACCGAAGTTACATCATCCAACCAGGATCTTGTAAGAATTACTCGTCCTTGCTTATCTATAAACTCTTCTGTTGTATTGGCTTTACCAGAAATCCAATTTTCATTTTTTACAGTTTTTTTAGCTAGTTCATTGGCTGCATGATATCCATTTGAAGATTTGGTAATATTATTTACATCGAATTTAATCACCTCTGATCCAGTATTTGTTGAATACTCTAACTTGGTAGTATGACCATTGGCAATTCTCCAATCGTATCCTGGTTTTGATTTTTCAATTGTTCTATTCAATGGTGACTGATCATATTTCGTTTCAGAAAATGCATAAGCATCATCTAAACTACCATAATGATCTGTCCAATTACCTTCCAAAAGCTCATTCAATTTATATTGACCACTTTTTATTCCAATGGTATAAGGCAAATATTTTTTGCTCTGTCTGCTTAAACGATCATAGTCAATTGCCTGAACAACATCATTTCCTTGTGGACTCGCTCCAATTTGAATAGTTTGATCCTCACGTCCCAAACCATCAAAGTAAGCAATCGTCTCTAATACCTCTCCATTTAATCCAGAAGTACTTAAAGGAGCCTTAGCCAATACAAAATTTTTATCGGTAGAAGGTCCCTGAGGTACAGCAATTAAACCTGTACTTACCTTTAATTCATCCAATGCAATATCTCCAGTGTAAGAACTTCCAGTGGTTCCTACCAATCTGAACAGAACATTATTTCCACACAAATGATCGATACTTCTAGTTATGGATTTCCATGAATTACCCTGATCTCCTGAGATGGACCAAAACGTACTCCATGAAACGCCTCCATTAGTACTGCTTTCAAGTCTGAGAGATCCCATTGTAGCTCCATACATATGATATCTAAAACTAATATCTGCTGTAGTATATGATTGTAGATTATACACAGAACTAACTAAATATGCCGTTTTGGATGGATAATTTGGACTAGAAGCTTCCAAATAGATATAATTTGTACCAGAGTATGCAGAGCTCGGTCCTGTTCCACCAGAAGGTGTACTTCCAGAACGAATTGCCCAATCTAAGAGATCTCCTGTAGTATTCGTCCAACTCATTGCGCCTTCAAATCCCTCAATATGAGGATATGAGGCAATCTGTGCCTGTAAAGAAATACTTAATAAGCACAATATTATTATATATAATGATTTATTTTTCTTCATGACAAAAGTATTGATAGTTCAAATTTATTTTGGAAATCCAGGTCCACCAGCATCTTGTACAACATTAATAGTCTTAACAATGCCTCCTCCAGATACTGTAATCTCACCACTTCTACTTATTGTTTTGACATTAGGATCACACTGAATGGCAATCGTTCCTTCATTGCCTCCTGAATCTGGTGGCAATACCCTTAACCAATACTGATTACTTGAAGTAGTCCATGTTACATTTGATGATATGTTAACATTTTTAGTTTCATAGTCACTTATAAAATTAAGGTTGTAAGCAGTTAAATTTAGGTATGCTGCTATATCAGCTCTTTCTTGAAGAATGGAAATTACTTTACCGTTAATGGTAACATTACCAGGTCTATCATTAGTTGTACCATTTTGAGTACAAGTAATATAAACTCTACCATTGTGCTGTCCAGAAGTTGGAGAAACTGTAATCCATGATGCATTATCCGTAATGGTCCAATTATCATTAGAGCGTACTTCAACAAACAATGTCTCCTCCTCGTCTCTAAAATTCAATGATGTATTTGATATTTCTGTAAAACTTGAAACATCACCACTCATCAAACCTGCATAATTGTAGGTATATGAACTTACCAATTCATCATCACTATTTTTAATAATAGAAAGTCTTCCAAAATTATCATACTCATAATAATTACTAACCCCGTTGACATTTGTTTCAGAAGTTACTCCAACCAAAGGTGTAAACGTTCTTGCAAGCATTTGACCATCCACAGGTAAAATCCTTAATTCATCTATTGCACCTTGCATATCAAAACCAATCTGTAAAGCTGATTCTCCAGTAAATGTAATGCTATAATATTCCCACTTATTTAAACTATTGATTTCAATAGAATGTCCATTACAAATATTTGATATACCTTGTCCAGTTGCCCAAAATGACACACGGTACACTTTATTGGGATCAAAGCCTGTTGGTTTGTAAGCCCATACGAATCCTTGATAAGGTTCCAAACATTTACTCCCAAAAACTCCCCCATTCACGATAAGACCATTCACCTGCTCTCCTGGATATGACCCTTCACTTTCAAATGATTCATAATGTACATCTTCTGGTTTTGAATTACTTGCCACCAAATAAGGCATGCTTAAGTCATCATTATTCCACTGTAAGAAAGTATACGATTTGGTTTGATTATTATAAATTAAAGATGGTTTGCCGTAGTCGTAATCAAAAATTTCATTTTGAGAGAGAAACAAATTTGAAGATAAAGCATTCAAAATTCCACTCGAATTAAAACTTAATGAATATGATGTTCTATTATCTGGAATATTTCCACTATATGAAATACATGGTAAAGTTAAGTCTCCATAGTTTTTATATAATGTCATAGATAAATCTGTCATCCAAGCGGTTTGGCTATCTTCATGTACCAATAATTTTTTAGAGAAAAAAGGTATCATCGCTTTTTTGGTCTCCAATGCTTCCATTGCCAGATAAATTGTATCATTGGTACTAAATGGCTCCTGTGAATCAAAAAGAACGTCTGATGGATAAGTATAACTCACCACTTCTTCCCATCCATCGCCAATAGGTTTACTTACACTTTTTAATAAGCCATTTTCAGTATCATACCAGTAGTCAACTTGGTTATCTACACCATCAATTGTTTCAATCTTGGTTCTGATTTTACTCATTTCATACTCATAGTCAATGTTATCTATATAGTAGGAGTAATCCATTATACCAATTTTCGTTTTTAAATTTTCAGAAAAAAGTGTATTACTGAATGTATCATAGAAATATTGTATTTTTTTTATTGGATCACCATTTAATGCCCCTTCCTTATAATATTCAATCAATGAAGGTTTACCCGACAAAGCTGATCGAGGGGGTAAATTAAAATGTTTGTTACTATACAATACATGTATAGATCCACAATCAACTCCTGCTTCTACATCCCAGTTCAAAAAAGAACTATTAGTACTTATTGGATTAAAACTAAAAGCAATTCGACCATTTTGGGGTTCACTTTCTACAACTTTATTATAGCAGACCTGATATGGATTCAAATCAAAAGAAGATAAGAATGAATATGAAAAAACTTGCAGGTGTTCATCAATATAGACTGACCTTGCAGATCCATTTCCCATTGCTGCAAATGTATTTGCATCACACATATGCGCCATTTGTGGAATGGCTAAAACTTTACCATAATGATAATTGTATAATTTAGTATAAGACTGATCTGTATCACTTAAACGTTCAAATGCCAATCTTAATCCACCTCCTTCAATTTCATCATTTGCTACGCTAATTACATTAGGTTCATAACCAAATTCGCGATATCCACCACTTGGAAACTTTATAGTTTTTAACATACCATGCAGAATAGAACTGCTATTTACACTTCTATCCGCACCATTGATCACATAGTAAGATGATTGTTCATTCAAAAGTCTTTCAGGAAAAAAACAAATCGAAGCTTTTTCAGTTCCAAAACCATATGCCATACTAGGATAAAAATATAATTTCGGCATCAAACTTGATGCATTATTATCATTATAGTATCCCCATAAATCCTGCTCCTTTGAAATCTTGGAAGGTAAATTCCCAGGGAAATACTCCAATTCAATTTCCTTACTTTCAGAATGGTTACTATTCCACTCCGTTATTTTATCCAGTTTAAGTCTGTAGTATTCATATGTGTTTGTACCAGCACTTATAAAGTGTGAATAATCAAACTCAAAATCTTTGATTATTCTATTATCATTGTTTTTAACTTCTATAGAAGTTAAAGCATTATCACTGGTATTCTTTGCATCCAATCGATTAAAGTCATAACTGAAGTTAACCTCTCCTTCACTCCAATGAATTCTGGATAACCTTTTTTGTTTCATAATTATAGAAGTCGTACTATATGTATCAGTACCAGAACAACCACACCCCACAGAAGGTCTCACTCTTTCATTTATAAAATTTTGATCGCTCGAACCACTCATTTCTGAATATTCAAATGTCACTTTATCACCACCTAATAGGTCCTCTATTTCGGTTAATAACCATGAGCCAACCGTTTTTTCCAAAGTCCAATTTGAGCCAGCTGTTGCTCCTAATTCATAGTTATTAAATGAGTATTTCATTCCATCTTTGATAATACTAAATGCCACATAATCTTCAATTGGTGAAACCGGATTGTTTTCTATTGATAATGGTATCTCAATATTATCTTGAATCTGAAAAGTTATAGAAGTGTTTTTATCATTCAAATTATGGTAATCACCATATTTATTAAATAAAAAACTTCCATTCACCCCTGGACCAGAGTAATAAAACAAATCTGGGGCTTGATCAATGAAATAACGCGAATCATATTCATAACTACCCTTCTTTTGATATCCAAGGATTTTCTCTTCAGGAAAACTTTTTACATATTCTTTTAAGTCAGGCAAACCGCCCATTACTTTTCTGGTTATTCTGCCTCCAGCAATCAAATCCCAGCCAACACCAACATAACTTACATGATCTTCTACTTTAATGCCAAGTGTATTGTATACAATATTTATCGGCACCGTAATTCTACCTATTTTTATTGTATAAATTGGGATGGCAATATCAGCTGTTCCTGTATTATGATCTAAGTTTGAGAAAGAATATTGATGAAATCTCCATGCTTCTGGATCAACTTGTTTGTAATATTCATTATCAATTTGATGAATCATTTCTCCATCTTGCGCCCAAGAATAACAACTACTCGTAAATAATAATAATAATATCAAGATGAATTTTAACTTTAAGGTAACCTGTTTCATAAACAATTATTTAGGGTTAATAATTAAAAAAGAGGGGGTTATCATCCCTTTATTCCATTTTCACTAAAAAAGTAACCCTCAAATAATTATACAAACAGTCACCATAATCTAAAAGTATTGTAAATACTATACTTTGCAGAATAAATAATAAGTAATTTATATCTATTCTACATATAAATAAGATGAATTAAATAAAGAAAGGATATACTTCTTCAATTGATGTTAGCCCTTGGGCAAACATTTCCCAGGCCGCATCCTTTAAGAATTTAATTTTATGTGAATTTTCCAATGTGGTTTGCTCCTGTTTATTTTCACGAATAATGCTTGCCATTTCATCGTCGATAGGAATGAGTTCATAAATGGCTTTTCGACCTGAATAACCTGTATAGTAACAGTGTTCACACCCTACGGGAATAGAATGGGATTCTAAATTCTGAGGAAGCGCGAATCCAGGAGGAAATAATGAATCTGTAACTTTATTCTCCGAATTGCAGTGAGGGCACAACAAACGAACCAGACGTTGTGCCATTGTTAAGTTAATTGTTCCGGCTAATAAATAGGGAGGAATACCCATATCGGTTAACCTGGAAATGGTTCCTAAGGCTGAATTAGTGTGAATAGTTGAGAATACCAAATGACCGGTTAAGGCTGCTCGAATAGCCATTTGGGCAGTCTCTTTGTCTCGAATTTCCCCTAGCATAATAATATCGGGATCTTGTCGTAAAAAGGTTCTTAAGGCACTTGAAAAAGTTAAACCAATGTCTTCTTTCAATTGTACCTGATTGATTCCTTCTAGAGTGTATTCAATTGGATCTTCTATGGTTAGGATATTGCTTTCATTATCATTTAATAATTGCAAAGTTGCATAAAGAGTTGTTGTCTTTCCTGATCCTGTAGGACCACTAATCAATACTATCCCATTTGGTCTTTTTATGGCTTTCAGGTAAGTTTTTAATTGTATATCTGAGAACCCTAATTGATCCAAAGATACTTTTCCCCCATCCTTATTTAATAATCGCATTACTACCTTTTCTCCATTCATAGTCGGTAGTGAAGAAACACGAATGTCAAATTCTCCAATATTTCCTTTAAAAAATATTCTTCCATCTTGAGGTAAGCGTTTTTCGGCTATATCCAAATTAGCCTGAATCTTAATTTTATTTACTAGTGCAGGGTACTCTTCACTTGCAACCCTGTATCTTTCAACTAATTTCCCATCTACACGAAAACGAATTCTGGCTGTTTCTTCATAAATCTCGATGTGAATATCACTGGCTCCAATTCCATAGGCTTCACTAATTACCTTGGGTAAAAAGTCATCGTAAGTTCCTGTAAACTGCTTCGTTGAACTTTTCTTTCCTTTCGAAGCTTTGGGATAATACCTCACCAGGGCATTCTTTACAGTTTCTTCTTCAGCTATTTGTAATGAAATGGTACACCCAAACAAAATCTCTAACTCGGTTTGTACTTCTGCAGCATCAATTTTATTGGAACAATAAAAAACCATGTGCTCATTCGTAGCTTCAGCCGGAACAATGCCATAGTGCCAGGCCTGATCTGCTGATATACTTTGTACCAATTCGGTCTCAATCTGAAGATTTTGTTTTACATCCATAGGTAAATCCAATTATCGTTAAAGGGTGATCGATCTAAAAAGTATTGAAGAATTGAAAAAATGCCCAAACATAGTGCTTGTATACCTGCTAATGGGACTGTTCTTCCAGACAAGAAAAGAATAGAAGTCAGAAGAGAAATCATCAAACTAACAACTGTAAAAATCACAAAATTGAAAGGTGAAAAACAAATGGCAAGAACGATGAAAAACAGGACATCTCCCAATCCCAAATAATTCCAAAGACTTAATTGATTTCTGCCAAATCGTATCAATAGATAACACAATAATGTCGTAATTAAAACAACAAGCAATAAAAGATTGATTCCAAAATTGATCATTATCTCTATCCAATCTAGGTACAGACTTGCTTGAAATGCACAAATCACAAAAGCTACTGAAAATAGATACCAATTTACAGCTCTTTCTCTAAAGTCCTGAAAGGCAATTAGTAAAAGACACGCAACGAGTAATCCAACGATAAATTCAGGCATAGAATTGAGAGTTAGTCTTTAACTACTTCAATCAGTTTTTTTTGCTGATCAATTTCCCAAACATTAAAAACTCCGTCTCCGTCGAAATCAACAACTGCTGTTGCCTTGGCCTTAAAACCACTGGCATCTGCTTCTACTATTTCTATTAAAAAATTGGCTGTTCCATCTTCAGTTACCAGTTTTTCTTGCTCAAATCCAACTTCTTCCAGTGTCTTAGAATATTTAGAATACATATAAAAATAATTCTTTTCCAATGTATAAAGGTGTCCCAACTGAGTTTGTGCCTCAACACTTTTTGCCTTTGAAATCAATGGCATCAAATTAGGCAATGCAATTAAAACCAAAATTCCAATGATCACTAAGACCACCAGTAATTCATTTAATGTAAATGCTGGTATTTTGTTTGTTTTCAATTTATTTTTCATATCTAAATTCATAAAGGTTTCGAGTGTTTATCAAATAAATGAATTGCTCATTTGGAACATTGGTAAGTACATGGCAACGAGAATTAATGCCACAAATACTCCTACAAAAATAATTAATATGGGTTCCAGTAAGCTATTCAAAATACCAATTTGATGCTGTAATTCTTCGTTGTATTGTTTACTCAAGCTAGTATAGATTTTATCCAATTGATTGATCTCTTCACCAACTTTTGTCAATGACTTCATTTTACTATCGAAGAGCTTAAACTGTTCCATGCTTTGGGATAAGTTTTTTCCATGCATAATTCCGACTTCGAATTCGTCCAATGCCTTTTCAAATGGATAATAAGAGATCATTTTTCTCATCAAGCGAATGGCTCGTAGCAATGGTATATGAGCGCTTAGAAGCAATGCCATGGTATGACAGTACCTTACCATATATGTTTTGGTAAGCAGAGTTCCCACCACTGGTATTCTCATAACGAACCATGATCCATACTTTCTAAACCATTCCTTTCTTCTAAAAGAGTAAATAATTGCTGCTAATGTTATTATCACCAATAAATAGATCAGGAAATTACGATTAAAAGATTGTGAAATGTCCATCACCCATTGAGTTAAGACTGGAAGTTCACCACTAAATCTTTTGAAAATATCCATGAACATGGGAACAATAAAATTCATCATGAATATTACCACTAATAAAGCTGTTACGATAACAATTACAGGATAAGTAAAGGTGTTGATCAGCTGTCGCTTTTGTTTGATTCTATTTGAAAAATAAGCTGCAATATCCTTTAAAACCTCATTCAATCGCCCTGTTTCTTCCCCAATTCCAATGCTGTAACATTCATAATCGGAAAAATGACCTGATTCTCTCATGGAATCAGACAAATTCATCCCTTTGACCATATCGTCGAATAGCTTCTCAAAAATGGCCTTCTCTTTTTTCTTCCTTTTTTCTTCGCAAACAATTTTCAGAGCTGAACGCATATCAATACCTGAAGAAAGCAACATACCCAAATTGGCATAAAACTCTTCCTTCTGCTTGTCTTTTAATCCAGATCCTGAAAAAGAAATCTCCTTGTTCAAAAAATCGAAAGAACTACCCTCTCTCTTATGCATTTTTGAATCAGGTGTACTTCTGATTTGTATTTGCTCTATTTTAATACTCATTTTCTACATCTTTGGAATTGAACAACACTTTTCTACCATATTCCTTTTGATACTGGAAACGTCTTTTAGCTAAATTATTCTTCGGCTCAAAACTTAAGTTCCTCAGTAAATTCTTACCCATAATCTGATTGATCTGAATATCTTTCAGGTCCATGTGAATGCTATCAACAAGACTATTTTGATGGAACACCATCCCATTGTCATGTATCATGCAAGAAGCAAAAATCATTGTATCGATGAACACCAATTCCATTTCATTCCTATTGACTTCAATCCTGTCGGCTCTTTCAAAACTGCTTTTTAATCTTGTGTGCAAGAGTAAAACCTCCGACAACTCGTCCGACCTATTCTTTTGATTGGTCCTGTATTGTTCAAAATGTCGATAACCAAGCATTACAATCCCTATCAGCAATAAGCTTAGAAGTAATACAATAGTTATTTCAACCAAAGTAAATGCTTGTATCTTCTTACTCTTCACTCTCATCAGTTATCTTAATCAGTGCTTTTTTTTCAACTAAAAATCTATTTTGAGCTGTATATGCTTTTATCTCCAACACAAACAATTCTTCTGATTGCTTATAATTTTTTAAGCTCTCCACCAACAAAATGCCTTCGTCCCTAATACTATCCTGTATCAATTTTGGATTTTCACTCAGAATAGAAAATCGATTTTGAACAAGAAACATGGCATCAGCTTTTTTGACGGCATTGTAATTCTTTGCCGTTTTTACCACAATATTCATGGAAAAACCTATGATCATTGTGCCCAATAAAAGTGCAATAATCACTTCCAAAATGGTACTTGCTTTTAGCTTCACCATAAATATTCAATTATCTCTTTCTTTGTTCCTTCACTCAACCATACTACTCCAGCATATGACGAATCCAGATCTGTTAGATCCAATCTGTTGTTCAATAAGTGATTTTCGTACATAGCTGACCTTGTCTTTAATAAAAAACGGTTGGTATACACCGAACCAGCAACCTCTCCTTCCATTTCAATTGTACCATCGCAATACAGAAATCCTTTGATCTTTGCATCTGAATTTAGCTTTACGCTAGGCATTTCATTCTCCTTCTTCCCCAGTACCATAATTTCACCATGAAACTCAGATGAGCCTTTAATTATAAATTCTTTCTTAGGATTCAATCCATTCATAAATACAATAGAAGGATACGTCAATCTCGAATCAGCTCCCAGTTCTACAAAATCTTTCGCATATATCTGGCAATTCACTTTACAAGCCTTCTTAAATATCACTCTTGGTGCTACCAGAATAGATTGCTCTAAATTGCTTGTAGCATAAATTATAATGGCTTTATCGGAAATCAGTTTGATTTTGCCTTTCAAACTCATGTTACGCAGGTGGATTTCCTCAGTAGAATGAAACACCAATGCCCTTTTTCGAAACGACCTCTTCAAATAATCTTCACTTACTTCTTCCCAGGCAATAATACTGTCCCCGTCCAAGTCTAGTTTCCACTGTTCTTCAAATCTTTCCAAATGCTTCTCATTCACTTTTGGTAAATTCTGCTCAGACTTTCGAATTTCGCCTTGAATTACTTTTTCCCGATAGTACCCCACTCCATCAACATAAGATCTTCGAACTCCCAATGGAGGTAAGTAAACAAGACCACCTACCCAAGTATCTCCACAAACTGACAAATACCTTTTTTTATCAGCCAGATATAAACTAGGTCGTTCTTTTTCCCATATATTGTCACCCAACATGAAGATCTCTTTCTTCGATTGATGCCGATATTTACTTTCCAACTCTACCAAATCAAATACACCCCAATGTTCAGATTTTAGCGTAATTTTGTCGTCTAAAACCTCCAATTCTCTCTGACCGGTCTTATTCACCAATGAAGGCTGATGCTTTAGCAAAAGCTTCGCTGATGAGAGCTGATCTATCAAACGCTCGGAAATGATCACTTCGTTTACGTGCAGATTAGAATAATGAGCTTTCAAAATAAACATGCCCATTAGAAAAAAGATCAGCAATGAAAGTGCTACAATGTACTGTAGGGCACCACCTTTAATCTTTTTGTGGTGGTATCTGCTTTCTTTTGACTTCATCTTCTTCTGTTTCCTTTTCTTTCTTGCCTTTTAACCACTGAAATATATTCTGTTTATCCTTTTTGGCTTCTTTCTTGATTTCTATTCCATTTCGATATCTAATAGAGATGGTAGTATCAGGAGTTTCTATGATCTTTTTACCATGTATTCTTCCCATTTTATAAGGAATGATTTCCTGAACACCTGCAGTGTATAAAGATTCAATACCATGTTTTAATCCTTCATTATAAATTGTGATTTGAATCAAATCTCCCTTATCGTTCCAGAATTTCCATGTTCCATCTTTTAATCCTTTCTTAAAATGCCCTTGTTCAATCAATAGCCCAGTTTGATTGAATACCTGGTATTTTCCATGAAGCAAATTACCGGCAAAACCACTGAGGTTGTGATTGATTTTGCCATCCAAAAACCAATAATAAGTTCTCCCTTGCAGAGCTGTAAAATCTAACTTTTGATTTAACACCTTACAGTGAATCATTTTCCTTTTCTCTTCAATTTTAAGCGTTCTGTTTAGGGGGATTCCATCTTTCAACTGGGCAAATACAGCCAGTGGCACCATTGCTAATAATAAAACTAGGGTATATTTCATTTTATGCGTTCAATTGGTTCTTGATATTAGTTGTTGATTCTGTTGGGAATAGAAAAACTTCTTCTTTCTCCTTCACGCTCCACAATTAAGCTATCTCTATCTATTCTTTTTATTGTAAACTTCTCTATCAACATCCCGTTTTGCACCAGGTATTCTTTGTTGTTCAAGCGAAGCATCCCAACAGTTTTCTTGTGATTCTCGATACAACCTTTGTATGTGATTTGAGGCCATATCCAGGTTCTTTTCTTATTCTTTGCGCTTATTTCTCCATCGGCTTCTTTTTGCACCTTTTCTGTTTGCTTTAGAAATGGATCAGCATATCTCAAATTCAATTCGAAGCTTTGTTTGCTTGTTTTTGGTTCAAACTTTAAAGCTTTGAATACTGGTTCAGCGATACCTTGTTCGGGAGTTTTTACCTGATTGTAAATCTTATAACCAATGTATCCCCACAACAGTGCTACTGCCGGCAATAAAATATATATGCCTTTTTTTCCCTTCATTAGTTAATTGTTAAACTAAAACTTTGACTGTAAGAACTTTCATTTCCAGCTTTATCTTTTGCCATTACTCTCCAGTAGTAGGTTCCGTTCTTATCAAAAGTATAATCTAGTTGTTTGTTATCCACCTCTTCCTCTTGTATGATGGAACTAAAGTCGGTTTGATCTGAGATTTGAATTAGAAAATCCACTTCTGAGACTTCATTATCTTCCGAATAATTCCATACAAAACTTTGATCCTTATTTGTATCACTGCTTTTATCGGTCGGACTTGATAGAACAGGTACATTAGGATCTACAGTATCTATATATATTAATCGATTAGCATAAGGTGTTGATTGTTTTTTAATGGTATCGTTGGCTTTCACACCCCATGAATATTTGCCATCAGGCATATCCAGGCTAATTTCATTAGAAGTTATCTCTACCGGATCCATTACAGATTCTCCCTGCCAACTATTCCTGTAAAGTTCGAAAGTATAGTTATCCGCAATAGCAAGTTCGTTCCAGGTAAAGTTTACACTTCCATCATTTATTGCTAAATTTTCTTGCGGTGAGATTAAAACAATCTTTTGTTCAGAAATGTTCTGAGCTTCCTCAATGCTTATTGAATGCGTTGTATAGGCTGTGACATAAGCGGAATTTTCAGCCCGAACCCTCCATTCAAAATCACCTGGATATAGAGTAAATAGAAATTTGTTTTCACTTAGTAAAGTGTCCAATTCCAATGATACCATATTATCAAAGGTAGGCTTAACGATTTGCAATCGATATTGGGTTGCACCATCCAAATATTCCCACCAAAAAGTAAGGCTTTGAGTTTCAGTGGTACTTCCATCAGCTGGTCCTATGAGTACAAGCGTATCATTTTCTATATCTTCTTCAATAAAGTCACTGCAGCCTGCACCTAGCAGAAGCATAAAAAGTAAGCAATAAATATATCTCGTAATCATATCATTTGATTTTAATCTTCTTAATTCACTGTTTGTAGATAAATCCTTAGACTTAAGTATTCCCTTCTTGATCTTCGATCGGTTTTTTGTTGAAAATGCACTCCTGCCAATTTGCCCAGAAAGGTTTTTTGTTCCAATCGATGAACCAATCTTAAAAGAGAATGAAATCCTCCCTCAATCTCCACCTGGTAAGTACTCACCAAATGCCCGTTCAGATCAGCTTGATGCGATTCAGGAAACTCACGTATTTTTAATTGATTTGATTTACAATACTCCGATAGATCTTCGAATATGTGTTCATGAGAGATTTCTGTTTTGTAATTTCCAATCTCAGATTCCAATTGATTCAGTCTCTTTTTCAGGATTTGAATTCGAAGTGGTGCGTCAGATATCTGATTAACTTGATTTCTTAATTGCTCTACTTGTGAGGACAAGTGAATGGTTTTGCCTATAGCTAACCAGTATACCACAATCATAACCAGTACAAAAAGCAATGGCAGTAATTTCAAGCGAGTTTGATATGTCAAGTCTTGCAATCTCATTGTTTGATACTGATTTCTACGATGAACTCACCAGGTTTACTCTGGTCTTTTTTATAATATTCCTGTCGATGAATATCATTCACCCAGGATTCTTTTTTCAATTTTTGTATCCAATTGTTGAACTGCACCGGGTATTTGGTGGTTCCACTTATCAGAATGGAATTCTTCTGAAAACCAATTTCCTTTCCTTGTTTTATTTTTCCATTCTGTGGATATAAATCCAATGATTTCAGCTTAAGTTTGACAGGTAGCAGTTTGGCAATCCTATCGCTGTAATAGCTCAATTTACTCGGTTCACTCAATCCACTCTTTACAAAAAAGGCTTCTTTTTCATCCACTTCTGCTTGCAACTGATTCATTTTCGACAACAAGCTTCTTCCAGTTTGTAATTGAGAGGTAAGTTCTGTTTGCTTCAGGTTCAAGCCATCAAATTGAATAAAATTGATGAGTAGAGATACAAATACTAGTACCAAAAATGCAAATTGCATATTTAGCATGTATTTTCTGGCGTAAGCTTCCTTTCTGACTTGCTTTAACATTTCAGGCAAATGAACTTCCGTTTCAACCGCTAATGCTGAAACACCGGTTCCAAATGATAATACCTGATTGGCATCTATCATTTCATCCCCAATTCGGTATCTTTCAAAATTTGAACTTTCAACTTTTCGAAAAGATTTCAACTTGCCTTTTTCAAATTGTACTTCAATACCTGAAATTTTCAGTTCAGAAACATCCTGTATCCACGGAAGAATGTTTTGAAGAGAACAAAGCCCCAAATGAAGATCGATCACCCACAGATTTTTCTGTTTTAACTCCGTTATGAGATTTAACAGAGAATCTTTCCTTATAATATTAACCAAACTTTTATTTTGATTTACCTTAGGCATAGTCTGGAAGACAAAATCTTCCACTTTACCGTTAGGAAGTATGGTATCAAATCCCTCTTGCAATTGATCGGTATCCACCTGCTTGGTCAGAATTCCATATCCCGTAAGACACACTGAAATGTGAGCATTCTTTGGCAAGTCATCCACCTTAAGATCTGCACTCTGATCCTTCTCCAAAGAGATGCTATCGGATAACCTTTTTAGGGCTATGATATTGGAATTGTATCCACCATCAGGCTTCAAATCCAGATGAACACCATATGCCAGATTACCTTTGATTCTATTTTGTATGTTGGTAAATACCTTCATCAAATCTTATCCTATTATGGTAGGTTTAATTAAAATATTCAACTTGCTTTTCACATCCTCTTCTGTTCTGCTCGAGAACAACCATTTGATAATCGGAATTCTAGATAAAAATGGTACTCCTTTCGATGTTTTACTCTTCCTTTTTTCTTCCAATCCACCCAACAATATGGTTTCCTGATTCCCTATACGAATCATTGATTTGAACTGACGACTTACCTTTCCCGGAGGTGCAAATTCCGAAATTCTTTCTGTGAAATCAGATTGACTCACATTAATATCAAGGGTGACATTTCCATCGCCTGCTACAAAAGGTTTGATCACAATTTTTAGTTCGGCATCCACTGGTTTGTATAAGGTCTGGCTGGAAAGCTGAGGATCCTGGGTTCCATAGAAATCATTTCGTTCTTCCTTATAATATTCTGTTTCTCCTATTACTAAAGTAGCTTCATGACCGTTTAAAGTAGACAAACGAGGTGTAGACCGAATGTCTACCACACCTTCACTTTCCATGGCTTGTAACTTCAAATAAAAATTAGGTGATACTTTGCCTAGTTTGGTCAAGCCCAAATCACTAATTAAATTGTTAACCGATGAAGAGCTCAGTGTCATATCCACACCTGAAAGTACCGTTCCAGAAGTCTTTACCTCAGAATCACTCAAACCGGCTTCAATTCCGGTCTCCACACTTCGGGTATCCGATACTTCCAGAATGATCACATCAATCAAGACAACCGGTATGGTACGGTCAATTTTCTTGATGAATTGTTCAAACTCGAAAATGCGATCAGCATCACCCATTACTACCAGGCTATTTAATTCAGGTAGCTCTTTAATGTCCAATCCATTGATCTCATTGGCTGGAAATACTTCTTTCAGCTTATCAACCGATCGATACTGAAGGGATACTACCTTTGTGCTTTTTAAGCCCATGGATTTTCTATCGCCCACAAAACAATAGTTGTCCTGATATTTATAAATGGATGGTGTAGATTTAAAAGCCTGGTACAGAAACTCTTCCCAACTTAGGTTCTTAACATGCAGACTCACCTTTCCTTTAATGGGATTGTAGACCACATATTTCTTATCCAATTGCTGCGAAACGTAAAGAAATAGTTGTTCTAACGAATAATTATCCACCTCAATGGAAATAGATTCTTCGCCAAGCACCTCTACCATGGCTCCTTTTGACAATTGAAGACTTAGCTGAGATTCCCTGCCATTTAGTGCTCTTTGCTTATTATCTTTACTTAGTGATGGTTCCAGCAAAAACAGATTTTCCTCGGCTTGTTTTACCTCTAATTTATTGGAATACGCCAATTGCTCCAAAGCCTGCTTTATTGGTAATTCCTGAATAAAACTGCTTACTTGTTGATTTTCGATGCCAGGAGCCAAAATGATATTGCAATGGCTCTGTTTGGTAATTTCTTTGCTTACTTCAGAAAGATTGGCTCCCTGCAAATCGAGGTTTAAACAGTTAGATTCTTTGAGATATGATATTTTTAAGGGTTCAGGCTCTTCCGGAATAGCAGGTGGCAATTGAAGCTTGATGATTTTACCAAAAATCAGCAATTCAAAGCCATATTCCTCACATAAAAATAGAATGACATCCTTTGCCTTTACATTCGAGAAATTATTGCTTACCAATACCTTTGTATTTACAGGGACACTTAAATTTAAACCAACATCGTTGGCTAAAGCACGAAGCAATTCAGCAACATTCACCTTACTAACGCTAATGTTCACTTCAGAATTCAGTTCCGGAATTTGTTTCAGAGAAATACTATCCAATACATGTTGGATGCTGTCGGTATATTTTTGGGCTTTGCAATCGCCATTAGGTACAAGAATAGCAATAAACAATAAGCAAATTAATAGTAGTTTTTTCAAAATAGGGGCAATTTGAAATAGGGTTAATGTATTAAATAGCTGTCCCTAATTTAAGTCGATTTATGTTGTATTGCAAATACATACCCTAATTCATACCAAATTTAATTAATCACCAAAATCTACACATTGAATCTACTATTTTATCCCTTCCTCATGTAAAATTAAGAATCACCAAACAAGAATGCTGTAATAGAATACCACATTATATTGATATTTCACAAGACAATCTTCACTAATTATTCAGCTCTGTAATTACAGGAAACTATTGCAACATAAAGAATGGAATTGGAATTGAAATATCGATAAGACCATTGGTAAGTTGATCTACAATTCTAATTTTAGGGATGCCTCAATAAATGGTACGAGTGTTTTTGTTCTAGTTTAATTTATAGCCATAAGTTGTTAACCTGCGGCTATTGCCGGTATTTTCATTCTCTAAAAGCTAGCGCGAGCGTTTCGCTCGTGCTCTGTGAATACAGTCAGATATTTATAATAGTTCCACTTCGATTTGTCCTTTCTCACCTGCATAATTTTTGGCACTACTATATTTCCAGTGATGTACTTCTTCTACAAATCCAGCTTCTACAGGATTATTATGAATATAGTTCAACTTTTCAGTTATCACATTATTACTCCACAATTCTATGGGCTGATTATTTTGTTGCCAAAACTGCCGATATTTTACATTGCTATTCATTTTGCCAGCACGCTCCATCATCCAAAGTAGCCATTCTTTTCTACTTTCTTGAGGATTTTCCTCTATCATATTTTGAATTTTCTTTGAAGAATAGATTTTAAACTCCTTTAGTAATTTACCTGGATTAGAATCACCATCATTAAAAATTAAATGCAGATGACTAGGCATAATACAATAAGCAAAAAGACACATCCCTTTATATTTACAACAATATTCTAAACTCTTAGTTATTGTTGAAAAATATTGCTCACGAACAAATACATCAATCCAATATACCGTTGCAAAGCTTACAAAGTACAAGCCTTCTTTATTATAGAACTTATATTTTCGACTCAAAACATTCCTTTCTTGGATTCTTCTTTGAAGGTAAAGAAAATAGTTTGTCTTACATAGAAATAATTATTGATAAGTTTTCTGCTTTGCAAAAAAAAACCACTCACATTTTTACATGCAAGTGGGTTATATTTTACTTTCCGATGACCTGCTACGCAGAGTCCGAGTCACAGACTCGAACTAGCAGTCTGCATAAACTCGCGCCATCAGGGGGTTATATTTTACTTTATTATTTTAATTCTCAAAACCACAAGTCGCAGACTTGCGGCATTTAGGGGACTATCAGGGTATTAAATCAATAATAAATTATATCTCTTTTCTTTTGCTCATATTCATTCCCATTAACAAACTCAATCCTCCTTATCCAATTACCCTGAGAATCAAACTCATAACTATAGCTACTTTTTTGCGAGAACAAAGAATCATTCTTATAAATGGTTAACTCTATCATATTTCCCAAAGAATCATTTTTATATCCATACTTAAAACTCTCTCCATAATTTTCAATAATATGTTTCATGATTAAATTTCCATGAACATCATAGCTATATTTCTCTTTATTGATCTGATCCCCTTCATGATCATAGCTTAAAAAGTTAGTTAAAAGTCCTTCTGAATTATAAAAATAATCTCCTTTAGCTTGTAACGAATCCTGAGAATCAAAAACTTCGATACAAATTGGGTCATATTTTTCATTGTTAGTGTAAATTGATTTTACTTGTAAACTATCTTGAGAATCAAACATTAGCTGTACCACTGTAGAATCATTGGGATAATTATATTTGATTTTAGAATTAATTATATTGTTTACATATTCTCGTGATTCCAATGTTTTAAAACCTTGTTTATTAAAATGAACAATATAAATAACTTTAGATAAATCCCTATTTAATGAATCGTCAGGTTTTGTAACTCTATTTTTTGTCTCGATAATAGATTTAACATTTCCTGATAAATTCAAACGCTTTAAATCATTATTTTTCTTAGGCTTTTCACAGCCTGAAAATGTAAATAATATGATACCTATTAAAAATATGTACTCAACAAAGTTTTTCATCTAGTTTTTAGATTTTTATTGACATTAAGTAAACTATCCCTCTTACCGCTCAAATATGTTCTTCTCTTCTTATATTTATTTGCTCTTTGTTTATAAACTCCACCTTGAAACATATACGATAGTGACATTCCAGGAGCTCCTGCAAAACCATCCTGTCGAACCTCTCTAGCCGTACTCTTAGCAGCATCGGACTTCATTTCATTCCAACTCACAGTCTTATCCAAATTTCCGATTTTTTCTGAAATACTGCCTATCTGTTTCTCATTGCCTTTAAATTCACTCTCCCGATCAATTACTGTACCTATACTAACAAGTTCGCCTGTTTTCAAATCCGAAGTTTTAAAACCTTCATCATTTATATCATCAACATTCTCAACGTTTTCAAATTCATCTGGATTAGAATTAACAATGTCAAGATAATCCACTTCGGTATTTAATTCGTAGCCATACTTTTTTTTCGTTTCTGGATTATTTATATCTGCAGCAATTTGACTTGGCCCTTGCCCCTCTTCAACAATATAACCAATCAGGTTACCATTTCTTACCACAACACTATCTCCATTAATGTCAATTTTATTAATAGGATCATTTAAAGCATAATGATAAGGTGTATTATCTAAATATTTTTCAGCAAATCTATCTTGGGTAAAGAAACGACCTAAAGCAGGGTCATACATTCTGGCCCCATAATCCAACCAATTCGTATCATCCTGCAACTCTTTACCGTTGTAAAGATACTTATTATCATTGTTCAGGTAACCGTCAAATTTCAATCCAAATGGATAATAATCCGACTTTTGTACAATAATTGCCTCACCATCTGTGGCTTCAAAGGCTACACGGGTATTGCCCAAATGATCTTTCAAATGATACTCGTAAACAAAACCTCCGGTTGGCTTGGTCACCCTTCCTTCTCCGGTTAACAGGTAGTCAAACTTACCGTTTTTGTAAATTATTGAACCTGCATAATCAACCGTGTCAACAACTGTTCTATCGTCATTGTAACGAAGCATCCTGCGTTTTACTCCCGATGCATCGTAGGTGTACTCCACCTTTCTTCCATCATCAAAACTAACCTTTTTAGGCAAGTTTAACTTGTTGTAATACACATTGGCAGCCTTATACTCGTCGCGTTTCATATTACCGTTTTCATCGTACTGGTAATGGGTACTGCTTGTACTTGCCTGTCCACCATTTCTATCCATCGATTTTAACTGGTTGCCATTGTAATAATACGAAAAATTACTTTTATATGTATCATCGGTTCCTTTTCTTCCCAAAGAAAGTATGTTCCCGTTCAGATCGTAGCTTATGGCACTTTCACCATTTTTTCCTGCTACATCAAAGGAGGCATTCACCCAATTCTCTTCGCTCTGTCCAAAATCTGCTGTCTTTATTCTGTTCAGGGCATCGTAGGTAAATCCGTATGCTTTCTGATTGTCTTCTCCAAGATGTTTCCATACTACCGAGGAAATATTGCCATTATACTGGCGATCGCTCTCCTGGTTTAGGGCAGAATGAATATTATTGTAGTTTAACTCCATACCAAACAGGTCCTCTTTCGTATCTCCTAATTGATTGGTAAGATCTCCATTGTTGATAGATGTTAGCCATCCCCTGATGTTGTAATTGTAATCGATGGATTGCAATGCGTCATCATGAAGATTCTTTTCTATCATCTCGCCCAGTTCATTGTAACGCAGGCTTGTCAATGTTACTCGTTGGTTGGTAATTCCATCTTCTATCATGTGATCCACCTGGATAAGTCTTCCTGCATGATCGTATGAATTATAAGCATGAAGTGTGATTTCTTCATACTGGTCATTCAACTCAGTTTGTTGTTCAACACGGGTTTCCAATACTTTTCCTATAAAATCATATTTGGTACTGGATATGTCTATTCCTCCCTGGTAGTTTTGAGCCACCGTTTGTATTACTCGATACTTGTCATCGTAATAAACACAGCTTTCAAGATAACTACTTGTTCCAAAAATCTTAACCAGGCTACCTGTTAACTGTCCTTTGGTGCCTTCAAAATACAATTCTTCATTTGGTCCTTGATAATCATCAATCTTTCCGAATTCATCAAAGTCATATTCAGGTCCAAAATCAGGATAGGTATCGTAAAAATTTGCGGTGTAATATTCATTTATGTCACTTATCGGGAAAGAGCGTATGGTATAACCAAGGGCGCCTGCTCCTTTTTCCTCGTAAAGATTTGTTCCTGTAAATCCATCTACCAAGGTCTGCAAATCATTCTGAGAGACATCATTGCTATAAATTCCGGTTAGGATTGGACGGTTTAGTGCATCATACTTTGTAAACATCCAATTTCCATACTTACGAAGTAAGCCATCCTGAGTAGCTACCAGGCGGTCGCGCTTATCGTACACCATTCGAACTTCTTGCGCTCCGGGCAATTTTTTATGAGTCATGCGCTTTCTGCTATCATATTTATATTGATAACACAAACCTGTCAGCTCATCGCTACTGATGATAGAATTCCCATCGGCAAAAGCCTGTGGGGGCAATACATAGCGCAATAAGCCATAATCATCGTATACGTAATAAGTGTTCAGTGGTGTAGAATCATCTAACCAAGTACGCTTTAAAATGACTTGTCCTTGTTTGTCTTTAAACTCTTCCGTGGTATGAGCTTTGCCATTTGTCCAGTTCTCATCTTTGGTAACAGTCTTGTACAACTGGTTGGCTTCGTAATGGGTTTCACTACCTATTTGTAATGCTCCACTGCTGGCATTTACTTCATAATTGAGTACTTCACCCACTTGGTTCGACAAGTAAGACATTTTTACTGTGTGACCAGTACCAATAGATACACCTCCAATTTTTACTATCTGCCATGGTTCACCTGGAGCTCCTTGCTCCATTACACGGCTCAGTGGAGAGTTCTCCAATTCTTTTTCGGCAAAGGCATACTCAGATTCTGTTGATCCATAATGTTTGGTCCAATTGGTTGTGAGCGTATCATTGCTGAAATAAGCGCCATTATTGAATCCATCAGTAGAGAATGGAAGGTAATTTTTGGCTTCTCGTCCGAAATCATCATATACAAAGGGCTGAATCAAATCTTTCATGTCAGGTGTTGCCTTTACACTTACGGCTTGCAATGGTCGACCAAGACCATCAAAATACTGAATTGTTTCAGATTTGTCAGAACAATTTAAAGCTTCAATTGATGATGCATCCGTAATTCCTTTTTTCGCAATAATAATTTGACTGACGTAGTTCTTGTTGGAATAATCTGCTTTGGCAGAAGTTACATTTATTTCAACACTTTTCGCATCACTCCAAAGGTAAGAAGGAGCATCTCTTCGAGATCTTAGGTAAGACGTTGTTGTTTGAAGAAACTCTTTTTCCGTTTGACTATCGGTTGTTGCCGTACCATTTGGCGAAGTTTGCCAATAGTAGGTCTCACCTGTAGGTGCATTGGTAAGTTTAACCAGAGTTTTTCCATCCAGGTAAGTATATTCTACTTGTTGAGGTAGATTAGGCTTATTAAAAATTGTCACACCTCCACTTTTTATGCTACTCCACAATAAGGAAATATTGTGACGTGCTCTCAAATAGTAGGTTCCACTGTTGCTAAAACTTTTGGTAGAGCTGCTATTGGAAGTGGATACTCCTGATGAAGTAGTCTGCCAATAATAGGTAACTCCCGATGGTGCTCCTGCTTTTGTTAGTGTTGTACTGCCATCTGCATAGGAAGCTGTTGGCGATGTTGGAGTGGATGGATTAGAATATACCGTTACACTTCCACTCTTCATACTACTCCACAATAAGGAAGTATTGTGACGGGCTCGCAAATAATAGGTGCCACTACTGCTAAAACTTTTGGTAGTACTGCTGTTCGAAGTAGATACTCCAGATGAAGTAGTCTGCCAATAATAGGTAACTCCTGAAGGTGCGGATGTCTTTGTTAGTGTTGTACTACCATCTGCATATGAAGCTGTTGGCGATGTTGGAGTGGATGGATTGGAATAAACCGTTACACTCCCACTCTTCATGCTACTCCACAAACCCGATGTAGTGTGACGAGCTCTCAAATAGTAGGTTCCACTGCTGCTAAAACTTTTGGTAGAACTGCTGTTCGAGGTTGATACTCCAGATGAAGTTGTTTGCCAATAGTAGGTTACACCTGATGGTGCTCCCGGTTTTGTTAGTGTTGTACTGGTATGAGCATAGGACACACTTGGTGTTCCAGGAGTGGATGGATTGGAATATACCGTTACACTTCCACTCTTCATACTACTCCACAAACCCGATGTGTTGTGACGCGCTCGTAAATAGTAGGTGCCACTACTGCTAAAACTTTTGGTAGTACTGCTGTTCGAGGTAGATGTGCCACTTGATGTAGTTTGCCAGTAATAAGTTACACCCGATGGTGCTCCCGGTTTTGTTAGGGTGGTACTGGTATGGGCATAGGACACACTTGGCGTTCCAGGAGTGGATGGATTGGAATAAACCGTTACACTTCCACTCTTCATACTACTCCACAAACCCGATGTATTGTGACGAGCTCGTAAATAGTAGGTACCACTACTGCTAAAACTCTTGGTGGTACTGCTGTTCGAGGTAGATGTTCCACTTGATGTCGTTTGCCAGTAGTAGGTTACACCCGAAGGTGCTCCCGGTTTTGTTAATGTTGTACTGGTATGGGCATAGGACACACTTGGCGTTCCAGGAGTGGATGGATTGGAATATACCGTTAGGCTACCACTTTTCATACAACTCCATAATCCTGATGTATTGTGACGCGCTCGTAAATAGTAGGTGCCACTACTGCTAAAACTTTTGGTAGTACTACTATTCGAAGTAGATGTACCACTCGATGAAGTTTGCCAGTAATAGGTCACCCCCGAAGGAGCTCCTGGTTTGCTTAATGTGGTGCTGTTATGAGCATACGATGCCGTTGGAGAAGCAGGCAACACTGGTAAAATATTTACAGTTCCCGACATTGATAGTGTACTGCTACTTCGGGTTCCCTTTATCGTGTATTTTCCTGCTGTAGCATAAATTCCAAAATCAATACTACTCCCTGTGCCCGACATTGTTTTCACCAAAGTAGATCCATCTCTGTAAAGCTTGTAATCTACGCAATTTTCTGTATCGGCAAGCCTGATTCGTTTGCCGGTCCCACATGAAGATGTTTCCTGTTCTGTTAGCGAATAGACAATTGGTGTAGGATCCTCAGTTACAGTGGCACTTCCACTCATTAATCGGTAACACTGTGTTCCTGCATCTTGTGCTTCAATAGTATAGGTGCCGGAATTGGTAATGTTGTCCCAGCTAATGGCTGAACCATTACCAAGCAAAGTACTTACCGTAGTTCCATTCATTTTTAAGGTATAAAGGTCGCCTATATCAGTATCATTTAAGCTAACAGGTACGCCTGAAGCACAGGTCTTAAAAGTACCTCCTCCTCCAAGGGTATAGACTGTTGGATTCGCCAAAATACTTACACTTGCTGATCCACTCATGGTTTTACTAGCCCCACTTTTGCTGGCAACAACGGTATAGCTTCCCGCTACAGTTTGCTTTCCAAAATCGAGTGCCGATCCTGTGCCTGAGAGAGTCTTGACCGTTGAAGAACCGCGTTTCAGAGCGTAAGATACTCCTGTTTGCGAATCGCTTAATCCAACATTCACGCCAGAACTTCCGGAACAATAGGATCCCCCTCCGGTAAGGGTGTAGGTGCTTATGCTAATTCCCGCTTGTGATACATAAACAGATTTGCCATCTACCAAAACCGTATGGCTTCTGGTACTTGTTCCGGTATTGGCAATACAGTGAATTTCGAAACTGGTATTTCCTTTGCTTTGAATGCTTAGCCAGGAAGCCATTTCTGTCACTGTATAACTGCAGTACGTACTACTCTTACTTAGGTAGATTAGTTTTGATCCACCAGCCTGTGCAATGCTGGTAGAACTGGGTGAAACCGAATTTACACAATCATCGTCACCTGGAAGGGCAGCCGCGGCAGCAGATACTTCTACAACTTTTGCCGACTCTTTTTTGGTTTTATTGGACTGTCCGTAGAGTTTCGTGCATAGCAATAGTAGCACGATACTGTATATTATGATTTTATATATTTTCATTGTATTTAATTTTTAGATCCATTTAGAGCTTATCTCGAATGGTATCATCCATTAAAATAATTGCCTGTATGTCATGAATTACTTTTATTGAACGCCTTCGTTTTGATAATGATAATCGTTCATTTGTAGTATATTTCCTTCGGAATCTCTGATTAATTTCAGACGTCCAAAACTGTCATACTCATAAGTACTTACTTGTCCGTTTACATCACTTTGCCCTGTAATTCCCAATGGCGAATCGTAAGTGTAGGATTGCATTTGTGCCCCAATAGGATAAAGTCTTACTTCATCCACCAGTTTACCACTTCCACCGATGCTGGTGTTGGCGCTAATGGTGGCTCTTTTTAACTCCCATTCGGCACTTGTTTTTTCCCAATAGCTTAGTTCATAAGTTCCAGCTGATGGTAAAATAACGGTATAGCTTCCACTATGACTTTTGAATCCTGTTTTGGCATCGGTACTCGTATTGGATACCTCCTCTTCGAAACTGGTGTAAAAGAAATCTGCTTCGCTGGAAGAAACCGCCTGTGCAATGGGCAGTTTGTTATCGTAACCCCAGAGGTAGGATTCCACAAGTCCATTAGATCTGTAGATGTTCTGAATGTTGTGAGTCGCTGCATCGTAAACCAAATGAGCCTCTTCGGTGTATCCACTTAAGGAAAGTGACGCTGGATTATGTCCCGGATCGCTCAATGGAATATTGGTATTCAAGGCATAGGCATATTCAATTTGCCCCAGCGTATTGAATCGGTACATTTTTCCGCCAAGCAATTGGCTATTTTTAAATTGCAAAGTTTTTATAGGCAGACTAATAAAGAAGCCATCTTTCAATTCAGATAAGTTCCAATCAGCAATGCTGTAATCATCAGGATAAAACATTCTAGACTCCAAGGTATCACCTATGCTTGTGTAATTTATTGTTCGGGTGGGTTGGGTATGTACTGGATTATCGTAGAAATATTCTGTTTTCGTTATCAAAGGATTTTCACCATTTTCATCATAAGTATAGTTAGTTGTTTTGCTCAAATAATTCCACATTGAGTAATAGTCATATCCCATAACAATTACATCATCAACATTTAGGTAACTTCCGTCTTCGTATGAATATGGGTAAGTTTCAGGAATAACATCTGTTATAACCCCCATAACAGTAGTTGCTATTGATGGATCAGTAACGTAATTGTTGATTGTTTCCTTTTGTATAATTTGAATATCATCTACAATCTTAAAAAGTTTCTCACTTTTCATCTTTCCATTGTTCCAGGATGTATTGGTGTTGGGACAGCCTAAAATATAATCATCACCATATAAAAGGCGTCCTTGAATATCACTTTCGATTAAAAATTGAGTTTCTTTTCCTCCATTTTCGAAATTACCACCATAACTTTCTGTCACATATTCATAAAAGATAACATCATTCCCACCAGGTATTAAAGATATTTGGCTATTGCTATGTAAAAAAAGTGAAAATGTTTCAACAACTATATTTACTCCAAATATATCCTTACATGTTAAATTATTAGGCTTGTCTGTAAGATAAAGAGGTTCAATAGGAACATTTCCTGATGATTTTTCTCTTCTTTCGAATTTATCGTAGTAGTAATGTTTTATGATTTCATTCGATGCCATACTTTCTTTTGCTCTTGTTTCTTTCACACGCATTCCTGGTGAAACCTTATTCGCAGGAACACTATATGGTTCAACATGAGCATATGTTAGATCCCCATAAGTGTGGGATATTGCTCCAGCTGATTGTACTACGAATTCATAATTTCCGGCTGTTAGGGATACAGTTCCCAAGTAGTCGGTTCCATAATCCACGTCAACATCTTTAAAGGATGTGAATACTGAATTATCAACATCATAAATGGAAAGATATCCTCCCTGTCGTGTAGGATCATAATTTTCAATCACATCTAATAATTGGACTTCTCCGGTCACTGTGATTGTCTGGTCAAATGGCAAAGTAAAAGACCTGCGCTTTTCTGCAATATCTCTAAAAAACTCTCCAATTGTATCGCAACTAATAGTAGTGGTAGGGGCTATTGTGTTACTTCCACGATAAGTGTTCGGTTCATATTCAATTTCAATATATCCTCCAGTTGGGTAATCAACTTTGGTTAATAAACCCAGACTTGTTTTAGCTCCGGATTCATCGATCTCTTTATCCGCTCCTAAAGTAAAATCATTAAAATAGTCATTATAATATACTGATAAATCATTATTTAGTTTAATTCTTGGATTCTCCTCTGAATAATCAGGAACTAAGCTAAGGTTATTTTTTCCATTAAAATACCCCCAATGATCCTGAGCAAATGAAATTCTTGCAGGTAAACCATCAGGATTTTTATAGTCAAAATCATGTACTCTAACCTCATGATCTTCGGAATTGATTTCAGATAATTTTGTCAAAAACATTCGTGTTTTTAAATAATCTCTGTAGGTATGAACAATATTGGTATAGCTTGAATTGTTTGAAAAATAGTAATCGAATTGAAAACTCTTTAATAATTCTCCTGAAGCTTTTAAAATCTGAATATTTTCAACTTTGGGGGCAGCAGGTAAATCAGCACGGGTTGCTTCACAGTTAATTACCACAGTACCGAATCCTTCAGAAATTATACGTTTTAATTGTTTACCAAATATCTTCAATTCAGATTCACATTCATTAATTTGACTTGAACTACCGCATCCTTCTGGGACATTGTATGTTGAGGGTGTTCTTACAAGTGTTTGAGAGTAACTGGATAGATAAGAGTATAAATATGGTTCATATTCAAAAGTGATTAACTCACCTGTAGGATGTTCCATTGTACGTAAATACCATGCAGTAATGTGAGGTCTATCATATGGGCGACCACAATCAGAAGTTTGCTGACTTTCTTCAATACAAGTTGCATCTCCACCAAAGGTATATTTGACGCCATCAGGTGTAATTACGATTATTTTACTCTGAGTTTCATCAGTAACAAAAATTTGCGGATTTATTTGTAATTTTTGATGTGGTATTACTAGTACTGATTTATCTTGGTTAATAATAAATTTTCCAGAATTACCGTTGAAATTATAGGCAAATACGTCAGGTTGAGTGTTTTCCATTCCATTTTTGCATCCTTGAAGAAAATTGTAAACTTCAAGGCGGTAATCTAAGATGTTATCGGGCACATAAAAATCAACATCTTCATCAGCCTTACTGTAAACCGTTCTTGTAATAACCCCACCTGAATTCAGCGACCAGCCCATCCCGACATTAGAGGCAACTTGATCGACTTTAATTCCATTGGAGGAATAGCTTAAACTAAGGGGAATACTAAAATTCTTTGTATTTAATGTGTAAAGGGGAATATTCACATTGGGCGTTCCCGTAAACATACCAACAGGAACCTCTCCATAGCGGCCCAATTCGGCTGCGGTAGGAGAAGGTAACAATACATTTTGAGGCACCAGGTCCTGAGAGGGATCATCTGATGCCAAACTAATTAGGGGTGTCAATACCAATAAGAATATGATTTGTATTCCTATAAGACTTTTCATTTTTAACATGTTAATTGATCTTTAAAAGGTGTAAGTTCATGCAGTAATTCTACGACTATAAGGAGTTCAAGACTCCCATACTCTTTCACATATAGAGCCAACAAATGATCATCAAACTTTATGATGCATGATAAAACTGGCATAAAATTTTTAAGCTTAAAGCTTACTCATTCCTGCAGGCTAATGGCAGAAACGTCTTTGAAGAGAGTCGTTTTTCGACTTTTTAGTGCAAAATTTGTAAGTAGCAAGTCAGGGGAAGTGCTACTTATTCTGAACTGAAGTAAATTTATGGGCATAATTTTAGGGGATTAATGATTCGTATTATATGATCCCAATGAGTCTTTATAAAAAGTCACTGTATCATGCTTAACTATTTGTTTATTCCTTTTTTGTTAAAAAGGTAACCCTAAATATCAGGTACTCATAATGTAATCTTTCCGAAAGCATTGTAAACAGTAGAAATAAAAAAGTAAAAAGCATGTTATTTATAATTATTCTACATATAAAAATAAATGTTAATTAATTAGTGGAGAATTTATTTAAAGTAGAAAGAAAGATATTTTAAGACTTATTCATTACCAGGCACAAAAAAGCTTAAGAAAACTTATAAGCATTTGTCTTTATAACCATAATTTAGTGACCTTCGGGAAATTTACTCATTTTACACGATCCTTGTATAGCACTTTACTGGGCAGTAAAAAATCTTTACTGATTAATGAAAATTAAAATATCCGATATAAATTATGATGTTGGATAATGGTTATAATATAATTGACTGAATTGATTTCAATTAACTGTCAGTAATGCTCTTCTAATTATTTTATATACAATTAGAAAGATTAGATAAAGAAAGGATATACTTCTTCAATTGAAGTTAGCCCTTCTGCAAACAAATTCCACGCTGCATCTTCCAAGAATTTGATTTTATGGGAATCTTCCAATCTGGTTTGTTTATTTTCGCGAATAATGCTTGCCATTTCATCGTCTATAGGAATGAGTTCATAAATGGCTTTACGGCTCAAATAACCGGTATAGTAGCAGTGTTCACAACCTACAGGGGTAGAATGCTTTTCTAAATTATGAGGAGGTATAAATCTTGGAGATACAAGGAATCTTTTGTTGCAATGTCTACTTTGCAGTATTGACATAACAAGAGAATTATTCGCTAGTACATTCAATAATTCTACAACATTCGCTTTATTTACACTTAATATTTACTTCTGGATTTTGCTTGATAGAAATACTATCCAAAACATGTTGAATGTTATAAGTATATTTTTGAGCTTTGCTTGTTGTAATAAATCACAATACACCTATAAATAGTAAGCAAATTAATAGTCGTTTTCTTCAAAACAAGAATAAAAATAATAGAGTTAATACTTTAATTATGTGATTTAATAATTTTTTTCATATAAATTCCCAATGTTCAACACGATCTAAATTCTTAAATATCAAAACTAAAATTGATTTCAAAACTTTTCTTTAAATGGTAATTTTAAATTTATAAATTTCTATCTCACTTTTATATATTAGATTATTCCCTATTGGGTATAAAAACATCAATTCACATCTTTTATATAATCCAAAGGGTATAATATCGGTAGATCTTTTCTTATATATGTAGTATTTTGATTTTTCTGTGTCGACCTGTAAAAATTCACCGCTACATATTACTAACTAATTGACTTTTCAAACCATTTGATTTACAAAAAAATAAGACCTATCATCAACATCATTTTAAATCTGTTTCTGGAAAAACCATACAATATGGCAAATATTGCATTGTCATAAATACCATAAGAAATACATGTTGCTTTTACTCTAGTAAACAAGTTATTCCGGTCACTTATTTAAGATTTCTCAATACGATAAATTACCAATCCTCCTCTCCAACTGAATCTCCGGAATTATTCTCAGGATGAATATTATCTTCATTGATATCCTTCAATAAATCATTTAAATTCCAATTTTTATCGTATTTATCCATTAGCATATCATCATCTCCATTCTCATGGGCTTGTTTCGCTGCAGATTCCCATCCATCACGTAATAAATCATCCATCTTTGTAATAACAGATGTTGTTGTACCATCATATTGAACACATTCTGAACCATATTCTTGAATTTTGTGATATGCTCGCCACCTTTCATAATCCAATTTATAGCAACAATCCATAGAATTAATACCTTCTTCTTCAATTATAGGTCTAGTCTTCCCATAAAGCCACTTTTGAAAAAGTTCCTGCTCCTCACTTGGAAGTTCCGAAATCAAAATGTAATCCTTTCCCTTTTTCATCATCTTTAAAACATTTATAGCACTCGTGATATAGTCGCAATATTCTTTAAAGAATACATATTCAATTGAATGGCATAAAGTCAAGTATACAATTCAAAGTCTCAAACCAATTTAAGCCAATTATATAAGAATTTTCATTGGCATTAAACTCCAAATGCAGGTCTGAGCAGTATTGTATGAGCATTTATTTAGTTTATTTCAGTATTTGAAGCTATTAATTTAGTATGAACTTATTCTACATCAAAAAATTACTAACTATTTTAGTCAGTAATTAACTTTCTGTTTTTTTTACTAGTCAAGAAGTACTAAAATCACTCCTGTAATGCTATTTTCATCTTGACTTCGCTATGTAGCTTTTCAAAAATAAATGCATCGCAGGATCACATAAAGCGTTCCATATACCTATCTCATGTAATCTGTCATCAGCAATATTCAAAGCATAATGACACGAAAATAAATCGATATTATCTAAGTCAGATTCTGATTCAAAGCTTTCAGCATAGTGGCTTGGAATAGAAACCATATATATAAGTGAAGCATCTGCTAAACGACGTATAATTTCCAGATTGAAGTCCTTATCGGGATCTGACTTTAAAGAGTTGTCATGAAAACTGATATTAGAAAATGTACTCCCCGCATCAGCAGCTCTAATAAAAATTGAAAGATGGTCTAATTCCTTAGCCTTAATGCCAGACAAATTTCTTTTAATTTCTGACGAACCAAACCGATTCTGTATTATTCTAGAAACTATTCTTGCTCTTTGCTCACGCTCTGCGCGTTCTATTAGTGATAATGATTCCATATCATTTGGGATTAACAGTTACTTCCATCCCAAAACAAAAAGAGGCATGTCCCCTATATTATTATGCCAAAGAAAGGTACGACCAAGCACCATAAGCCAGCACAACAAAACAAGGGAACACACCATATCCTGGTGCGTTCACTCATCCGTCTCTCTGGCTTAATTAAAATTGGTCGTTTTATCTCAAGAGAAACTTCAGTAACGCAATATTTTCTTATCTATTTTCTATCGTAAAGATAGAGTTTTTAGGCAATGGATCAATAAAACTATCATGTATTTATTTTACCATATATGCCATAATTGCCATACTTTATGGTATTGAAATATACACCATATCCAATGGCAAGTATTTCCCGTTCTTAAATTATTGGACTTCAGACTTTGCCTTTGAATAAGCTTCTTTACAAGCTTTCAAATTTCGATTCATTTGTTTACTAGTACAAAACTTTGCAAGTTTTTCTTTATTAATCATCCCTGTATACTCATCAACTTCATAGTCCATGTAGTAAACTGCTTGGTAAGAAAACTCAATTCCTTCAAAAGTCCTTTTTACAACTTCTTGAAGTTCTTCGGTTGGAGTGTTGTCTCTTCTTAGGATTTTATTTGAATGCATTAATGATACTATTAAATAAAACTTATCTATTTAAATGTAATTTTACTCATTATTTCGTTAGAATATATATCATCCAATGAATAAAGTTTCTTATGATTCAACTCTAAACTTGGTTTTATAGTATTATTGTGAGTTGCTTTATTAATGGAAAATGCCAATAACTCTGTACAATACAACTCATCATCTTCAAAACTATCAAACTCAAGGTCAAACGGAGTGTGTATCAAATGATAATTCCTGGAATTTTCGACTATTCCATTTACAATAGTATCATCCAAATTTATATTGAAAAAATCAAATGTTTTAATTCCGTTTAAAAAATGACTTAATGGTTCTTTTTTTACAAAACCAACACCTGTTAATTCACTTGCCTCGGAATGATAAACAAAAATTGTATCATTCTCTATCGATACAAGACCAATATGCGAATACTTCTTCTCTTTAGAAGCATACTTTCTAAAATAATTAGAAAAGTACCCATTTCCCAAACGACATACTAAATTTCCAGACCTAAGCTCTTTAATAAATGGGAAATTTGTGGTGGTATTTTGTTTAGGTGGTTGATAACAACCACCTAATAATATTATTAATACAACGTAAAATATTTTACTTCTTTGCTTCCATGTGTACAAGCCAATCTCCATCAATTTTTACAATTTCAACAGTTTCTTTTTTTCCCTTTTGATTAATAAATGTTACCCAAGCTTTATTATCTACAATTGAATCTTTAATCATCTCAAACTTAAAGTTTGGATCGATAGGCATTCCTCCAAATCCACTTGCAAAGTCAATCAATTTTCCCGTTGATTCTGTTGCATATTTTTTTGCTTCATTCACTTTTCCTTTAGCCAAATTCTCCGTAAAATTTTTAACCGTTTTTTCTGGTCCTGACGAACAAGAAAATAATAATGCAGAAATTGCTAATGTGTAAAATATTCTCTTCATAGTTTCTTTATTAATATTTGTATAATTGATATGATTTTAATTCTTTAATATTTTAGTTTTTGCTTGCAAGAACTCTTCTTCCGACAAAACTCCAGTTTTTCTTAATTCGGTAATCTCCTTCAAATCATCTTTTAAACTTGAAATTTTAGCATTACCAGAACTATCATTTATTGAAGATAAAGCAACAATAATCAATCCTATCAAAGGGCTTAAAATCAAGCTTAAAAAGAATGCTAATCCAGCACCGATATGCCTTTTTTCTCCCAAAACACCAACTCCAGCACATAAAGCCAGATAAAGTGCAACTATAAAAATTATATACGCCATTTTATGATTTTTGATGAATATTATGCCATATAGAAAAAACCTCTCCAAAGAGAGGTTCCTTACAACTAAATGTACATACGTGATTATAAATTATTACGTTAATAAATTTATAAATTAGCATTCATAATTCCAAGTTAATTAGTGAAAAATAAATATCATAATAAAGACATACTCCTCTTTTATTTATTGAAATCCACACATACCATAAAGTATGGTGATTATTTACATACAATAATAGCAATAGATTATGGCATTTTCATATACACATTAAACGCAACACCTCCTACTTAACTAGAACTAACTATTTTTCTTTTACTTACATCATTAAAACCACAGCATTTTAAAAATTTACATACTGATTTGACTAAACTTAACAATCTTGTCAAGCTTATTTCTCTACCATTTTTCTTAAATTGCAAGATCGAAACAAAAAATAAACAATAAATATATTCTTATTACAGAAAAACGAATAAAAAGCATTAGAGGATGGAAGAATCCCTGAGGGATTCGACAAATAATTTGAGAGAAATAGTAGAATTATCAGAATGCAAACATGTTGTATTAAGGTTAATAATCCTAAAGTCTGCCAACAATAAGTTAGAAAAATGAAGATTAGAAATTATTTTCAACATATAACGTAGAACAACAATCAGATTGACACACTTACTACTCTTAAAAATACCCTTTTACCCAAATTGATTTCAGGTGAAGTAAGAGTTCCTGAGATTGAGAAAATGATTAAATAATTAACCTGATAACCCAACAATTATAAAATAAATAACCAATATGAACAGAAGAACCCGATTAATATTCTTAGGACTATCATTACTATTGCTTATTAGCATTGGTTGGTTTGTAAAGGGAGATTTCTCTTTTCTTTTAGATGATTTTTGGTTTACATCAGGTTTCTTACTACTGATTCTTTTATCATTAATCGATCAACCTCATTTTTCAACAGATTCAAATGTTTTCATAAATTCTGTAACAGCTGCAATATCATTACTGTTGGTTCCTAAGTTAGATCGAAACTGGATATTTTGGGTATTCCTAAGTACTACTTTTTATCTTGCCATAAGTAGTTACATTCTTATGTGGTTACGAAGCAAACCGCTCATAAGTGAAAAAAAATCAGTGCAATTTTTATCTAGAATTAATAGACAGATAGGTAAACCTGAAACATTGTTTTCAGCTTTCTTTTTATGGGGTGCTTTGAAACAGTTTGGTGTTAACAGTGATGGATTCAACTACTTATTGCTTTATTGGGTGGTATTCATGATTTTCAATTTGAGTTCAATTGCATCTATATTAAATAGTCTTTTTGAAAAGAAATCAATCGAAAAACTTGAAAATGCACTAGGAAGAATATTTGGTGTCCAATCAAAAAACACCTTTTTGGTAAAACTTTTCCCTGATAGGTCCATGTCAGCAAAAATATTTGATTTTGTAGAGTTTAATTACTCAATTGACAATACAACTAAATTAAGGAAAGGTCTAATTCTTGACTCATATTTATTGAATCAAGAGCAATGGATTAAAGTGTTAACAACCACAGAAATCAATAAAATATTTGACGATCAGCCAATCTATAATAATCATACCGACGATATTATTTATAAAATTAACGAGATACCAGACACTCAATACTTAGAATCCTTTGTTGGCATTGTTACAGAAAAGTCTCATATAGGTAAAATTAGATTTATATATAATTCAAAAACTGAAATCCAAGAGGGACAATTACTTGAAATTAATGTTGGGGAGAATAAAACAACCGTATACTATCAGATCGTAGAGGGTGAAACACGAATTGAAACTCTTGAAAGTAAAAACGAAACCGGACTTATTATCGGAGAAGCAATTCAGCTTGGAACATGGAATAAAGAAAAAGTAAGGTTTGAGCAATTTGGTTGGGTACCCTCTGTGAACTCTCCAGTTTATATTGCTGCTAATATCACAGAAGAAAAAATTAATCCTGCTGAATTTAAAATTGGTGAAATACCTGGAACTAATTTTCCTGTAATCATTAATAAAGAATTGGCATTAACTCATCACACAGCAATTCTTGGTGTTACAGGAACTGGAAAATCAGTCTTTTCACGAAATCTTATTCGAGAATATTTAAAAGATGATGATATAAAAGTTATATGTATTGATTTTACTGGAGAATATGTAAATAAATTTAATGACTTAAATCCTGCAAAAACAATATCTGAAGCTAATTCAGAAAACATATTCAAGCTACTAGATAGCATTGTAAAAGAAGAAGACAAGGGTTACAAAAAAGAACAGAATATTATCGATGGTCTAAAAAAAGAAGCAGCAAAAATTTTTAACGAATCTATAATCGAGTTTTTAAAATCGGACTCATCAATTTCAATTTTTGAATTACCCGACGTTTCAAATTCTTGGTCTATTTTAGAGTATACTAGATTATTCTTCAGAATACTATTTCATATAGCAAAAAAAGAGAAATCATTTGGTAAAAAGGTTTGTATTGTCCTAGAAGAAGCTCATACTGTTGTACCTGAAACTGCAACTCTTGGAGTATCTGATTTTGCTTCAAAGGCAGCGGTAAATAGTATAGCCCAAATTGCATTACAAGGTAGAAAATATGATGTTGGATTATTGGTTATTGCACAAAGAACAGCTAATGTTTCCAAAACTGTTCTAACTCAATGCAATACAATAATCGCATTTCAAGAATTTGATAAAACAAGTAGTGAATTCCTATCAAACTACTTTGGTCAAGGCATTGCTAATACATTACCAAACTTAAAATTCCGTCAAGCTATCGCAGCCGGAAAAGCCTTGAAATCAAATGTACCAATGATTTTTGAAGTGCCAGAAATAAATGAACCTGAAGTTAAAATTGAAAAAAAAATAGAAGAACACGTTATTGAATAAGTTCTATGACAAAAAGAAGAGTCAATTATTACGGTCCAAACGATTTAGCTTGGTATTACAACTTAAAGCAAGCAGAAGGCGTATTGTCTGAATTCAGGGAAGATAACAACTATAATATTAATGATCTTATAGAATTTTATCAGATAAAATTATATATAGATAATGAAATGTACTTGACCCAATGGACTGATGATGATATCCAGAAGGTCAAAGGTAAAGTTGATTCTTTTTGGAAATTGATTGTTACATTTTGGAAGAATATTAATAGCAATAGTATTTCGGAAATATTAAAGCAATTAGAATGCTGGACATTTCAAGAATCATTTTGGGACATAACCACTAAACTATCTATCTACAAAAACATTAGCAAGGATTCATTCTCGAAATTATTACAAATAGAAGAGGTTCATATTTTTGATATTCTTCACCATGAGAAGCTTGTAAAATATTTTGGATCTGAAATAAGAGAATATTTATTGAACTATGACAAAGCTGCTGAACTTTTATTATCTCAATATGTAGAAAAACACGATAGAGAAAGAAGAGATTATCATTTCCCTAAATGTTTAAATCTAAAAGATCGAGAAGAGATTATTTTACGATATCTCAATAATAACGATGCCAACCTAAACTTTGTTCGCCTCATTTTGAATCTCAGAAAGAATCCAGAGCTAGAAATTTCGGATAGAACTATGCTTAAAGCGCAGAAAAAAGAAGAGGAATTAAACAATAAGTTATTCGAAAATTCGAATGGCATGTTAATCGAAACTCAAATAATTTTCTGCGAAGATCAAGAAAAGCCAGTTATTGCTTCTGAAGAAGGAAGTACAACAACTTCTTTTTCATATAGCAAGAAATACATCAATAAAACTGACCATCCATACCGATATCTACTTCACTTTATTGGTCTCTTCGAATACCTGAATCATCAAAAGTGTATCTCGCTGGTAAGTAAATACAGTGATCTGGGAGTAATGGAAAGAACATTCATGAGCTCGAAGAATGAGTATCCTATAGGGAGTGCATTTCATTACCTAGACAACCTTTCTCGTTTGCAGATATTTTCATACGATCAGGCAATTTTACAACCATTAAACAAAAGTATTGAGTATTTGATTCAAAATTTTATTGAAAAATCATTAGATAAATTATTCGACTTAAAAGGGTTTCGCTTTACATTACCTTCTGATAGCACTAACTATCTTGAAAAAATCAGAACATTGCTGGCAGAATATGATTCGTTACTAAAGCAATACAAATTATTTCAAGAAGATGGAGAGATAGATTTTGATTTATTAAGAATAAGTTCTAAACCATATACCTTAAGTCAAATTCCAAGTTTTATTTCCAAAAAATACTGCTATTTAAAAGATACTAAACTTGGTTATATCAATCATTTACTTTTCTCAGATCAATCGGGTTTATTTTACGTTGAACCTTTTAAAAATAAATATCATCGTTTATACGATCTCTTAGTCAACGAAGAAATACTCTACAGTAATTTTGAAAAATATCAATGGCGTGATTTGTTTATACTATTTGAAGAAGGTTATTTATATGTTGACCACAACGGATACTTAAAAATTACGAATAAAAATCAACTATTTGTATTAGCTCAATTATACAAAGAAGAAGTCATTAACTATTGGCATTATGGTGAAGAATGTAGAGCTATTATTGATAATTTGGAAAAAGAGGATCTGGTTTACTTTGAAAATACACTTCTCAATAAGTTGGAACGCAATTATTTTAATTACTATTTAAATAAAAAAGAATTTACCAATGGATTTGACCTGAGAAACAGCTTTATGCATGGCACTAACACCATGTCTGAAATTGAACAGAAGAACTTGTACTATATTCTCTTGAGGATTATCGTTCTTACTTTATTGAAAATAGATGATGATCAACGACTAAAGTTCAAACTGGAACATAGTCAATCGGAAACTGAAGAAATGTCAACTAAATAAGTTGACTAGCAAAGTAAAATGTCAAGTTTTTTGCGCAAAAAACTTGACATTATAGAAAAGTTACAACAGTACAATTGGAATAGAATTAAAAATGTCCAGTTTTTTAATTAATAAACTGGACATTTTATTACCTTTGATAAAAACAGAAAAACGTGAAAACATCTGAATACATACGGATTAAGATCGACAAATTCCCAAAGGGATATATTTTCACCTACAATGATTTTATCACAGAGGTGAATAAAAAAGAAGCAATCATAAAAAGCTTAAACAGAATGGCTGTTTCTGGTAAAATAACAAAGCTCGCAAAAGGCAAGTTCTACAAACCAGAGAAAAGCATATTTGGCACTCTCGCTCCGGATCAATACCAAATTGCTAAAGATTTGTTAGAAAAAAATGACAAACTTATCGGTTACCTTACAGGTTATGGAATATATAACCAATTGGGCTTAACAACTCAAGTAAGCAATACAATACAAATAGGTCGCAAAGAACCAAAACCTGCCATACAAAGAGGAATGTACAAAATTGCTTTTATCAAGCAAAAAAACACCATCACAAAGGAAAATATTCCCCTATTACAATTACTGGATGCCATTCGTTTTATTAAAAAGATACCCGATTCAACAATAGACACAAGCTGCAAACGGATAAAAGTGCATTTACAAAAACTTTCTTCCGAACGAGTAGATACAATTGTCCGCCTGGCTCTAAAATATCCACCTGCAAGCAGAGCTTTGCTTGGGGCGATACTGGAAACTATTGGTAAAAAAAATAAAGTTGAAATCTTATTCAAAAGTTTGAATCCAATAAGCAAATACAAGTTATCTGTTTCATCAAAAACCTTACCTAATAAAGAAAGCTGGAATATTTTATGAAACTACACGAAAATAAATCGCTTTTTACCGAAGCCATAAGGGTTACTGCTCAACAAAGAAAATTACCGGAAATTTTTGTCGAGAAAGACTATTGGGTAATGCTTGCATTGCAAACCATTTATTCAAATGAGATAGGTAAGGAAGTTATTTTTAAAGGTGGTACAGCTTTATCGAAATGTTTTGGTTTAATCGAACGTTTTTCTGAAGATATTGATTTGGTACTTCTAAAAACAGAAGAGCAGAACCCAAACCAGTTCAAGAAGAAATTAAAGCAAATTACAACAATCGTATCATCAGCTATTCCCGAAGTAGAAACCGAAGGTATTACTCACAAAATGGGAACAATTCGAAAAACTGCCCATCAATTCGATAAAGTATTTACAAAAGGATATGGTCATGTAAGAGATGTTATTGTTGTAGAAGCAACCTGGCTAGGACATCACGAGCCATATTTAAAGAAAATGGTCAGCTCTTATATTTATGAAATGATGATAAATACCGGCCAATCAGAATTGGCTAAGAACTATGATTTATTGCCATTTGAAGTATTGGTATTGGATGCAAAAAGGACCTTATGCGAAAAGATCATGAGTCTCGCTCGATTTTCACACACTGAAAATCCAATAAGTGATTTGGTGAATAAAATAAGGCACACTTACGACATTTATAAGATACTTTCGAATAAAGAATTAAATAACTTTTTCTATTCGAATCAGTTCGATGAATTATTGCTGAAAGTAGCTAATGACGATATTAAAAGTTTTAAAAACAATAATAACTGGCTCCGTTTTCATCCAAAGGATGCTCTCATTTTTAAAAATCCAGATGAAACCTGGAATCAAATAAGATCAAATTACCAAGATAGTTTTAAAGCTCTTGTATTTGGAGTATTACCACCAGAAAATGAAATCGTAGAACGATTAATTGAGGTGAGTAAAAGGTTAGAAGAAATTGAGTGGACTATAGATCCAAGCTCAGAAAGTAACTAAGTAAGTAATCAAGTGGGTAACTATGTGATCATGATCAAGCAGATGGTCCAATAGGTGGTCAAGTTTGTTAAATTGATGTACAAATAGAAAAAACAACAATGAAATTTACCGTAGAAAAACTGGAACAAACTTATATCGAACTTTTTGGACTAGAGAATATTCCTCATGTTTTGAGCGTTGGTATCAGTAGAGCTCCTGAAAAAGTTTTGATTGAAGAAAACCTAAAAGCATTCTACGACATCCTTAAAGCTTTGGCCCACAAATACGACTTCAACTATCCGGAAGACAAATTACTCAACCTGGCTAAAAAAGTTAAAACCGTGGTTGACAACAAAGTCAAATATACCGACTGGAGCAAACGTGATGACATCAAAGCAGAACTAAAAGTTGATCTCATCATTCTATTAGCCGAAAACGACTACCCTCCTGTTGATCGTGACGAAGTGTATAAAGAGATCTTTGAACAGGCGGAGAATTTTAAGAAGTATCAGGGGGTGTAAAATATCAATGTAATAACTCATTGAATTCACTTAAGAAGACAGATAACAGGTTAATTATTAATAACGAACGACAAACAATAGAAAACTATTACAACACAAAAATATGATTACAACAACAATGTATGAAACGGCAAGTCAATTTATCTTGGCCGAAGATGGAATTACCTTTGATGAAGGTGCAAAAAGTTATGAAATCGTATGGAATAATAATTTAGGAATGTCTAATTCAGAAAACTTCCCTCAATTTGAACTTCATATTGAAACCTATGGAGTTTTTGGGTGGAACTATGGATTAACTATAAATTTCAGGGGTATTGAAACAAAAAGGGTAGGATCATCCAACGAACTAGAAGAAATAGTTATCACCCTCTTAAATAAATTAAAAAAAGGTAACTATGAACAAGAAATGATATCGTTTCATAAAGAAAGATTCTCAGAAGAAAAATTAGAAATGATAAACTCTATTTATTGTTATAAAAATCCTAAAATTACATCTTTGGAAAATGAGGTTACAAATCTAAAACAAAAGATTAAAGAACTCACGAAACTTTCTTTACAATTTGAAAATGAAGAATTAAAACGAGAGAATGAACGCTTACATGAGAAAATTTCTGCATTTAAAGAGATTTTATCATAGATGGATATTCTAGCCGCAATTATACTAGGCTGTATTAGAATTAATGGTGTAGCAAAATTATGATGAAACTATCTAAATAATAATGAACTATCCGGTAAATCCAGATAGTCGCCAAACTATAGTAGTGTACATAGATAATTATTAACTCAAATCCCTCACAATCTTATCTTTCATCCGATATGGAATTTTCTTCATATCAGAATCTTTTTTCTGCTTTGCCAAGTTTTCTTTTAACGATTTAAAGTTAAGATCTTCCAGTTCTTCTTCTTTCAGTAGACTACTTCTATTGTACACTAAATCATTTTCCAATCGGTCGGAATATGCAGATGTATTTTGACCAATAAAATTTTTGGTTTCATTTTCCCCTAAAGAGATCATTTGCATAATTTCAATATACTCCTCGAATGTAATCTTTCTTTTACCATCGAAACGATTGCCAAAATAATGAGATAACCATTTGTTGAGAGTTACTTAATCAACACCAATCTCTTGGGCTATCTCATCTTTATTGGTGATATTAGAATTTGTTATTTTATTAAAGATCTCTTTTTTTGAATTCTGCTTAGATTCAAAAATTGGCAACTGAGCAAAAAACTCATTTGAGAATATGCGTTTTAAATAAACAAGAAAGCATCTTTTCTCATGTAAAGTAAGACCTTCAAACAAATTTAATTCCTCTAGCTGAGTAACAGATTTAATAAGACCTTTATAATCTTTACCTCCCATAAACCATAACAATAACTTCTGCAGCTGTTTAAAAAAAATCATTTTTAACAGTAAGTGAAATCCATCATCATCAATGGTACCATTATTGGATATTTTCAAGACCTCATTTTGAGCTTTCTTACGACTACCAAATCTTGCAACTAGCAATTGGTTTAGTATTTTAATTGAAGTTTCTGGTTTCATCGATGGCAAAACCGACTCTAAAAATTGTAACATCCTTTCATAATTGATTTCGGTACTAAATTAACTTACATACCCCCTTAATTCTTCGCTGTAGGTATATTTTTTTCACATTCAGCAACTCTCTAGAATACTATCTCTTACAATAACAAAACAACAATTCCCTTTGAATTACCGTGGATTTTTTAGAATCACTTTTTTCACCATCTCTACATTTGACAGTGAATTTTAATCACAGTATAAACAATTTAAAACTAAAAATTATGACCTTAGATCCAGATTACGACTACAGTCAAGCGGACCTTGACAACCATGCTGATCAACTAAATCCGAACAGCAATGTTTATGAATCCAGCAGAAGTGGTAATTAAAAATAACTCTAACAATTTTAAAATTTCATGAAATGGGAAAAAGTAAGATGACAGCAACAGATGCTTCAAGAATTCAATCTGCTACCGCTAAAGCATCAGGTGGTAAAATAAGTAAAGGTAGCTTTGCAGCGAGAGCACAAGGCGCTGCTACTATAAATTCTAAGAAATAAGGATTTATTAGCCGTAGTGAATTGCTACGGCTATTTCTCACTTTTCTCTATACATTTCCAGGTTATGCTCTAATGAGTACTTCGTACTCTCATCAATTAAAGAAAAATCAAATTCAGTTGAAAAAATACAAATTGTATCCATTAGGAATTCTTTACACCATTTCATTAGTTCTTTTTTATCTTCCTCATAAAACAGTCGAGCCATTTCTCGTCCAATTTTTCGATTGTACTGTTCCATTGTATCTGACTCCTCTTCTTCTACCAATTCCAGTAGTTGATTGTAATATTTCTCATCGCTAATCAAACGAAAACAAAGAGCTGTCTTATCTGAATCACTTAAATTATCCAAATAATAAACTGTCAACTTGGTTAATTCTTGGAAATAATGATTTTGCGATTGACCATCCTGAAAGTTTAATCTTTCAAATTCTTCCCTTACGGTATAATACTTCTCCCCTATATCATTTTCCTTTTCTTCAAGATTTACAGCTTGCCTAAGAAGATCAATAACTAAAATATTTCCATAGTCAACCAAGGCTCTATAAACATCCTTGGTAATTAGCATTTCGTTAGATAGTTCAATCATTTATCTATTTTTACAATCTTTAATAGTCAAAATTTATACTTCTTTAAAAATAATTGAAATACCTTATTTTTCATAACTCTGTTTGAATTATGAACAAATTTCTTTTTTAGAATAATGACGTATAGACCTTTTTGCTGATCCTTTGGAATAACATCACTGTTCAAAATTTATAGTGTAATAATATTTCTCTTAATCCTTTTAATACATCAACATCTTCCCCTGTTAAATTTGGTGCATTATCAATATTTAAACGATGAGCAATTTGATTCAAATTTGTGGCAACTTTACCTAATTCATATAACATTTCATCTCTAGTTTTATCTCGATATAAAATTTCGAATTTGCCCTCCAACAGTATCTCACGAATAAATGGTGACCTTTCTTTAAACATTGATTGAGTAAACATTTTATTAAACTTCACCATTTCTTCATCATTCAAATACAATAATATTTTGTTAGCTTTTCTATTTTTTGATTTAGCTAATTTTGTTCGCCCTCCTTTATTAAAATCTTTATTTGCCATATCGTTTATTTAAAATAAATATTGACGGAACGGAGATATTTAAATCAATTTTTCATTGATTTCCCTCGACAACAGATCGAGGAAACAAGGCTAATTTACAATGTAAATTAGGTAATGGGTGCACCCAATACACACCTTGCTTTTCAAAATTGAAACCTTAGATCTTTTATTCCTTTTCCTTGTTTTTTATTAATCACTATTTCTTTGTTTTTTAGCACTTCGCTTTCTAAACTTTTCTATTCTTTTCTCTATTCATCATTTTATTCAACTTTATTTTCTCTCGAATTTTATCTACGTTTTATTTTACCACAATCTCAATTATTTTCATACTGTTCAATTTTCTTTATGCATACTATTCTGTTCTTTAAGTATTATCGGAACTGAAAATTTTATATTATCAGTTTTAAAAAAATCTGATAAAGAAAAAACAATGTAAACCCATAACATCTTAATTATCTTAGCATTAAAAACTCATGTAAACCTGTGTAAACCCATTGTAAACCTAAACAATACCTTATAAACAATTAATTACAAGCATTTTACATTTACTAATATTATATAGGTTTACAGGTTTACAATGAATTTTCAAATTTTCTATAGAGATTTTAATTCAAAGACAAAAAAGAATCCACCATATAGCAGATTCTATTATTTTGTTTTAAGCTATTTTAACGCTTTAACTTTTGAGCCTTGGCTAAATTCTTATAGGATTGGATATACTCTTCCAAAGCCTCTTCAATTACTTTCCCAATAGGTTTTCTATCGTAATAGGCAATTGCTTTTATTTTGTCCAATTGTATCGCATCATAGTAGTAGGTCGCTTTAACTCCTTTCTTTATTTCTTTTAAGATTTTCTTTTTTTCTTTATCAGATTCTTTTTTTCCGGAAGTGCTGGCTTGCAATAATCCATCAATACCCGATTTAAAATTCTTTCCTGACATAGTATATGGTTTTAATGGTGTTTATGGTATCAATTAGAAAAATATTAAGATTGCTTGCTTAAAAATTCCTCACATAGCTTTAAATAGTCTTCAGCTCCGTTACTATTGGGTGCATATCGAAAAATATCTAAGCCTGTAGAAGGTGCTTCTGCAAGAGAGATATTCTCTCGAATGGTGGTTTTATATAACCTTCCCTTAAAGTGATTTTTCAAAGCTATCTGCACATCACGATGTAATACCTTACGATGGCTAAACTGCGTAATAAGCACTCCTTCGAGTTTTAATCTTGAGTTAATTCTAGATTTAATTTTTTTAGCAACATCTGCTAACCCACTTAAACCTTGAATACTCAGATGATGGGGAAGAACAGGAATTATAAAGGTGTCGCAAGCAGAAAGAGCATTTAATGCAATTAAACCAATAGAGGGGGAACAATCAATTAGAATAAAGTCATATTGATCCTTAACTGGATCTAACAGTTCTTTAAGTAGATATTCCCTACCTGGCTCATTATTCATTTCGTTTTCCAATGCGCTCAAATCCATACATGATGGAACAAGACTTAAATTTTTTATTACCTCTATTGGTAAAAATTCAGTCTCTCGTTTTAAAGCTTGATATATATTATTTTCGAAATCGCCGATTCCTAACGATTGAGATAGGTTGGATTGCGGATCCATATCCACAAGTAATACTTTCTTTCCTTTTAAACTGAGGGCATTAGCTAATGAACAGGTGGTCGTTGTTTTCCCCACTCCTCCTTTTTGATTAATGATTGATATTATTTTAGCCATAATTCTTTTTCTAATGGAAGTTTATCAAATTCAAATAAATATGCACATCCTAAACCTTTAATTGTGTGAGAATCAATTCTACCCTTTTGCCAGGTCTTTACAAATGACTTCTGATCTTTCAATAAGGCTAGTAATGTTCCTGAATCTAGTTCTGGCTGATTTTGAGAAAGGCAGAATCTTCTGTACAATGGATAAATTAATCCGAAATGAATTCCTAACAAATCTTTTCCATCATGCTTAATGAATCTAAAATGCTGCTTATTCAATTTAGATTCTGATTTTAAAAATTCAATAACATTCCAAAATTGATTTATCTCACTCACTTTCTTCAGTGACTCATTCTGCTCTTTTGCATTTTCCAGCAAACAATCATACAGATCTTCATATTTCATTGGAAAATTCAACTTAGAACTCATGGTCTTATAAATCGCCAATAACAAAGCAGTGTGCTTCACATTTCGTTCAGAATATTTTGAAGTTATTGGATTATGATATTTCAACTCATGATAAACCAAATCGAATTGCTCCTTAAACTCTTTTACAAAGTGAGATCGTTGATTCAGTATTTCTAATATTACATTTCCAAAACCAGCTTTTGCTTCCTTTTTTAGAGTCTGGAAAGCTCTCGTTTCTTCATCTGAAAAGAGGTGACTCGAAAAGTTTAGAATGATCATTCTACTATACAAGGCTGAAGACATAGTAGGTAAGTAATTTCCATCTAATATGATTGCTGAATTAACCTGAGTATCATGAGTCCTACTATCATTTGACATATTTGCCCTACTATATCCACTCCCATCATAAGCAGTCTTCAAGAACCCAGTAATTTTAGATTCGATTTTTGCATTTAACTCCTTAAGATACAACAATGAATTTCGCTGTTGATCTGCACTTCTCGCGACAGATTTAGATGTTGATCCTCCCTCTAGTGATACTCCACTGTTTGCAGATCCAAATAATTTTAAGAAGAACTCTGAAAATGTAGTTTTACCAACTCCATAATCACCAAATAGGAATAAAAATGGATAAAAACCTAGCTCTTTGAATATATGATCCCTAAATAAGCTACCTATTACAAAACACATTCCAACCACCGCTTTATCGTGATAAGCTATATAGAGCAAATTGGACCATTCCTTAAATTTTATCCGGCCAGGTATAAATTTGAATCCTTTTTCTTTATCATACCATGGAGAGTATTTATTAATAACACTAAAAGCTGGAATATAAAGAGATTTTCCTTTGGCTCCTACAACACCAAAACTATCAACTTTTAAAAAATTACCTTCTTGAATTATTCCATTACTGAAAGCATACACATCATATTCTGGCTGATATCCTAAGATGCCAATATTATGAGCTGTCTCTTCTTTTTCTCGCATTGATTCAAGGATAACATCCAGCTCATATTGTGAGCCTAAAAAGGAAAAACCTCCAACTGAGGCAATACTAGATTTGAATGATTTTAAATTTAAATTCTTTGAAGAAATCGTTAATAGCTTAGATTTTCCAGATCTATTTTGAAGTAAAAAAATACGTTTCGCATCATCAGATCCATCCGGTAAAAAATAAAAAACTTTCATGATAAAATTGGAAATCCTTCTCTCTCGAACTTTCCCTTTAAATTGATCTTCTACATAATAGCAGCTGTTTCTCTGAAAGAATCCGAAAGTGCTTTTATCCTTTCCTTCGTCTTTTGAATCATGAAGATATTCAGGATAAAGTTGTTTGTATTTTTCTGATTTTTTTAAGAAAGAAAATAGAAAATTGTCCTTTAAAAGATCATTTATATCCTTTCCTTCTGGAACTATCAATTTGTGAATAGAAATTACTGACACATCCCATTCCATTATTTTCTGATAGAGAACTTTTGCTGCTTCATTCCCACCTTTGTCATTATCTAGTGCAAGAACAACTCTTTTATTTTGAATAAATGATTCAATTAAAGGTTTTGATAATATATTAGTAGAACTAAAAATTGAAATACTCGAATAAACAGGATATAAAGACAATGTGTTTATCACACCTTCAGTAATAAAAATAGTATCCTTACTTTCTTGGTAACATTTGGTATATATAGACTGATCTAGATTACCTTGATTCAAGTATTTATTCCGTCCTTTTTTCTTTTCAAAATACCTTTTGTTTATTAATCTCTCTTTAGAATCAAAAAATACAATTCCTTCGGGTTTCTTGTCTTGCGATAAATTCTGATAAAAAGAGCCAACAGGTAATTTATCACATTCAATTCCTCTCTCTTCAAGATAGGCTTTGGCTTGATTTGTTGGATTGTTTTTTATTGCAAAAATTTGCTTTTCAAGCGCGCTTCTTTCTTTGTTACAATTCTGTTCTTGAAAACGATAATCAGAAAATAGATTCTGGACCAAGTATCTAATCACTTCCGGCATTTCTAATTTCAATTGTTTTTCAGCAACATTAAAACAATCCATTGCCTTATCCGAGGACGCAAAATTTTTTAACCAATATTTACCTTCAAGTAATTTTATTGATGAAGAAGGTGTCTTCTCCTTATGAGTTTTGAAGCTTTTCTTCAAAGTAGCTTGTGGGAAAAAATGCTGAATAATTTTTAATTGCATTTCCGGGCTTTGATTTACCCTATCTATTAGGTTATCAGAACCATTTTTATTATTTTTGCTCATGTGTTTTAGGCGAGTTATCTAAACATGAAAATATAATAGGTGGATGGCGGTCCACCTTTTTTATATCCTTCCTTTTCTTATAATTTCTATTAATTAGGGCTTGACTTTGAATATGTAATTTTGTCATTAATTGAAATATTCAAATTACTTTGATAATTCATCATCGATTTCTCTCTCTATTTCATCATTTGTTTTGCGAAGATGCTTTTTTACAAAATCATCTAAATCTTCAGGAAAGAATCGCCAGGATTTACCAATTTTTGCGCCTTTAATTTCATTGCGTGCTAGATATTCACGAAAGGTTGGAACCGGCATTTGAATGTATTCTGCAGCTTCTCTAAGCACTAATATTTTTTTTGATGTATCAGTAGATGTAGGTAAATTAGCTAGTACATCACTAGCAAAATTTTCAAGACTCTTTTCTAAATCTTTTTGGGAAACAACAATAAATGGAAGTTGTGGGAAATTTTCACCTTGTAAATTAAGCTGATTTCTTTCAATTGGTATTCTTTCATTACTCATAGTATCTAATTTTAATTATCACACAACAATGATAAGTAACAACCATAGCCAATCATAGGAAATCTGTATTTAGAACCAGTTCAGAACTGGTTCTTTTTATTTAACCTAAATTTATCCAAGTCATCTAAAGCTCTTTTTTTGCCTTTCACAGTCAAATATTCATACATTTCTTTGAATCTTTTTTCAAAATCCCTAAATGCATATCTTTCAGTTTCGCTCATAGAAAAAAGATCATATTTTGCTATTAATTTTTTTGCTGCTTTATATCCATATTTTTCTAATATTTCATTAACATTAAACTTATCAATAGGCTCCTCATTATAAATATGTAATAAAACAACACTACTCATGTGTAGTTTCTTTCTTATCAAGTCTTTCTCCATATTCCCTTTTTTTGAATAATTGAAATAGATCAGTACTTCTTCTTCATCAACTTCTTCTTCCTTTAGAAATATATTTATTTCTTCTGCTGCCCATAAATATCCCAATGCACTTTTCAATTCTTCATATTTTTTCTCAATATTCCATAAATAATGCTTCCATAAATCATATACTCCTGCCTTTCCTTCATCTAAAGAGTCACAATAAGCATTACTATTGCATTTTTCAATCTCCTCACAAATAGCGTCTTGTAATGAATTTATCCACTGTGTTTTTTTCTCCTTTATTAATGAGTACGAATTATCATTAATGAATCTCGTTAAATAACTTATTTTCTGACAAATCATTTCTTCGCTAATAGAAAAACCCAACTCTAAATCCTTAATGAAATATCCGGGTCCAGTAATTTCTTCAACCCATTCTTCTACATGAATACTTTTGTATATTTCTTCCTTTGATTTTAATTCTGATATATCTTCAGACATCCATTGCATCCTTATTCAAATTTTAAAAGTTTATTAGCATTCTTAACCTTCTCCTCGTTGGAGATACTTGCAATATATTTATCAATTACCTTCATACTGGAGTGACCAACGCTTTCTGCTATTGTATGAATATCTACACCTGAACGGACCAATACAGTAACAAAAGAATGTCTCGCGTAATAAGTAGTGACCGAAACATTCAATTCTAATTTTTGTGATATTCGTTTCATATACTTGTTCACTTGTTTAACAAACTGCTGAACTCTTTTTTTTATTTCCTCTTCACTTGGTTTCCCCTCTAAAACAGGAAAAATAAAATCACTCTTCTTCTTTGATGGATTACCCCAACGTTCTATTATTTCACTGTTCTTATCAATTAGAGCAATTGAGATTGTTTTTGCTGAACGATTAGTATTCTTTACCTTTTCACGAGCATATACAATGCTATCGGCATAAATGTCTTTATATTTCAACAAGCATACATCCTTCATATTGATACCATTCCCCAAGTAAGAAAATACCCATATATCTCTGTAATAATGTTCTGGTGATCCGGGTCTCGGAGAGTAATTTATAATCTTCCCAATTTCTTCAAGTGTTAAAGCTTTCTTAGGGTTTTCAGGTTCCGGTGATTTGTAACGACCTCTTTTGACATCTCCAAATGGACTCTTCTTACTATCAAGAATACCATCTTCTATCGCATCATTAATTATCTTTTTCAAAGGTCGACAATAGATCCCAACTGTAGTTCTACTATGACCTTTTGCTATCATCCAATTTTCATACTTTCTTAAAAAAGTTGGAGTAATTGTTTCAAATGCAATAGATTTCTTACCATGAAATTCTTTTAGCTTTTTCATGGAGTAGTCATAATTCTGAGCTGTTCCCAATCTATCCTCAGATTTTAAAGTATTTATATAATTTTGATAATAGGTGTACACACTTTTTGAGTCAGTTCGCTTCTGTGAAAACAACTTTTTAAATTCCATAAAAGAAAACATTTTCATTTCATTGAGAACGTCGTTTGCTCTTTTTAAGTAATGATGCACTACGACACGCTTTTCAGTTAAATCTTTGTTTAACCGATTGCTCTTACATATTTTTAAATACTCTTCCTTTGATACAGAAACTTTAGTGGAGTAATATTTATAAATTCTTCCGTAAATAATTCTTATTTTTATCGAATAAGAACCATCCTTACGCTGCTTGTCTGTATCAAGAACTGCAACCAATGAAACACCTTTCTCACTTTGTAGTGTTTCTTCATTAACATCAGGAAGGGAAATCCAAGGCAAACTCATAGTTATTTTATTTTTCGCAAACTAATTCGCAAACATTATTTATTTACAACCATAACTTTTGCGATTACAACTATAGCAAACCTAAATAAAATAAGGGCAAATCACAACAGCCATAAGTAATTAGGAAAATCTAAATAATAAAAGCTTTTGACTGGCAGTCAAAAGGTCACCGGTTCGATTCCGGTACTCTCCACCCTCAAATCAAGGCGGTTATGGCATTTATGCTGTAGCCGCTTTTTATTTCTACTCCTACTCAATTCCTTATAAATCCGTGTATTTAACCTTATTTAACAACTTTTAAATATTCAGAATTGTAAGAATGCATACTTTTGTACCATCCTTTCCGAGAGGATTAGGTTTTCATAGATTAAAATGGGTTAGAGTAAAGTCCGGGGTGGTTCCCGGACTTTTTTATTTTGTCAATCTATGGTCTTCTGGCTATTTGAATTGATAAAAAGTATATTTCCTATCTCTTGGTAGCCTGTAAACAAACCAGATTTTTCGTGTTTTAATGATTCTCCTCTAAAACCAATAATAGTTAAACCAGCATCAGCTGATCGTTTATTAATTAATTCACGGGAAGACACATCTATTTGTTCATGAATGATTTCGATATTGGAATTGGTAATTGGTAACCTACCAGATACAACAAGATCATCAAGTTGTTTGCGAGTTTCTGATGCTTGTTCCTCTTTACAAATATTAAAGATTTTAATATCAGCCTTATTCCAATCGGGATGACCACCTATTATAAAGCTCAATAATATCATGAGATTTGCATTATCGGTATCCGAAGATTTAATCCAAACATGGATATTATTCTTATAATTGAATTTTCGTCGTGCACTACCTAAAATACAGAAATCAAAATTTCCTGCTTTAGCCAAAGAGTAATTCTCAATAATCAGATCTAATCGATCTGGATTGTCTTTATCAAATTCAAATATCACCATGTTATTTTCCATACCCGCAATTCCAGGTAATTGTATAGCTTGAGCTATAGCTGATGTGTAAGATGGAGAAATTATCGTATCAACGTACACATGATTTTCCATTTTATCAAAACTATTGATAAGCTTATGCAGTTCTTCCTGCGATTGAGAATATGTAGCTTTTGAATAATAGCCTTCAATTCTGTGTAAATAGGTTCCAAATCCGTATTTATACGAAATCCAGTTCAACAATTTAAAGGCAGTATCTCGTTCAAAAGAATCCTTTGATATACATATTGCACTTGGTCGCCATTCCCTCACCTTTCGTTTCCCAGCTTTTTGTAAAAAAACCTGCATATTTCGATTCAATTGATAAAGAGAATTCAAGAAAATGGACTCCAAGCCATTTCTATGTTTGTGATATCTGTTAATATACAAATAGATCAAAGTCATTAGCACAACGGCACTAAAGGCATATAAAGTATTTATTTTAAACATTACCCATATTGAAATCCAAAATCCGATTAGGGATAAAAACCATTTTGATTTAAATGATGGACGATAACTAGGCGAAGAACCAAAATGATTCAAAAAAGATATTAGACAAAGAGCTCCATAGGTAAGCATAAAGAACATCGAAATAATTTCTGCGACAGCATTCACATCTCCCAACACTACAAATATCATCGCAATTATACAGGTAACCAATGAAGCATTAATAGGTTCATTATCGGAAACTCGTCCTTTCGAGAGCCATTTATTTACTCCTTTTGATGGAAACGATTTATCAATTGAGAGCGCTTGTAATGTCCTAGGTGCAACCATTACAGAACCTAAAGCCGATGAAATGGTTGAAGCGGCTAATCCTAAAGGAATCACAACTGCACCACCAAGAGCAATCTTAGACATGATTAATTGATTTGCTACTAAATCTTCACTACTTGCCGATCCCGCTAATTTATAAACGATGAAAAAGTAGATGATCATGCCAATTACTGTAGCCGCAGTTGTACCCAAGGGAATAGATTTTGAAGGATTTTTTAAATCTCCCGATAATCCAACACCAGCAGTCATTCCCGTAAACGCCGGAAATATTATTGCAAACACAATGAAGAAATTATCAGAGTTTCGAAAATCAGCATTCAATAAATTGAAGTTGCTAACAGCAGAATATTCTGTCTTTCCTAAAAAGAATAATATTAATGAGGCAAATAAAATGGCAACAACGAAATAAAGAGCTTTAACACCCAAATTGGCTCCTTTTTTAAGAATTAAGATAGAAAGTAATAACATAGCCGGTACACTTACTACCTGACGAGGAAGATCGTATCCATATGTTTCCCTTAGCCAATTAAAAATAGGTTCAAATGCTTCTGTAAAAGCAATGATATAAAATGCTACGCTAATTGCCTGAGACATAAAAAGTGCAATCCCAATTGTTGCTCCAACATTTAACCCGAATGAACGTGATATAATGAAATATTCTCCTCCGCCTTCTACACGCTTATTTGTTGCAATTTCGGAAATCGCAAAGGCAGTTGGAATAGTTACAGCGTGTCCCAACAAAATAATAAATATCACTCCCCAAAAACCAACATTTCCAACAGCATAACCAAATCGTAAAAATAAAATAGCACCCAAAATGGTAGAAATTGCGGTAAAAAAAACAGGAGACGTTCCAAATTTTTGTGAATTATGAGTTGATGACATAGTATAAATATTGAATGTTAGTCTATTAAAAATAGGAAAAAACTGCATATCAACTAAATATTAACAAGCATAACTTGCTCTTCATTATAAGAATCTTTCTTACTTGAACAATTGTTTAGCTTCTAGCTTATTTATGTATTTTTAACAATTCCTTCACTCTCAGTTTGTTTGTGAAACTTATTATTTGTGTAAATTTATTACCCTTTAGAGCATTAAAAATGAGTCAACCCAAGCCAGGCAATCAAAAAAAACTTCTGAATGGGGTTAGACCAAGTAGAATCATTTATCCGATTTTATTTGGCTTAGCTGTAGTTGTTTATATGTTGTCTAAAGAAGTGGATAGCAACACTTTTTCTTTAATTGAGTTCACATGGTATTCATTGTTTTGGTTATGCATTGCTCTTGTTATGATGATTATTAGGGATCTAGGTTATATGGCAAGGCTTAGAATACTTACTGATGGAAAATTTTCCTGGCGAAAATCTTTTCGAATTATTATGCTTTGGGAATTTACCTCAGCGGTAACTCCGTCTGCAATTGGAGGTACATCTGTTGCCATCCTTTACCTTAACAAGGAAGGTCTAAAAGTTGGTAGAAGTTCTGCTGTAGTCATGTCAACCTCATTTCTTGATGAATTGTACTTTATTGTCATGTTTCCTTTATTAATTCTGTTGTTAGACGTACAACAACTGTTCATGATAGATTCTCCTGAACATTCGTTATGGCTGGACTCTCTTTTGTATTTTGCTTTGGGTGGATATTTGGTTAAACTCCTTTATCTAATCGTCCTAACTTATGGTCTATTCTGGAATCCTCGAGGTTTAAAATGGTTGCTACTTTGGATTTTTAAATTACCTGTTCTTCGCAAATGGAAACATGGAGCTAATAAAGCAGGAAGTGATATAATAGAAAGTTCAAAAGAATTACGCAGAAAACCATTTAGATTTTGGTTTAAAGCATTTATGGCTACCTTTTGCTCTTGGACAGCCAGGTATTGGGTTGTTAATGCTATGCTATTAGCATTTTGGTTTCAAGGTTATGCTTTCTCTGAACATATAATGATATTTGCTCGTCAATTGGTAATGTGGATTATGATGCTGGTTAGTCCAACTCCTGGAGGAAGTGGTTTCTCGGAGTGGGTTTTCACTCAATACTTAGGAGATTTTTTACCTTCAGCTGGATTAGCTGCAAGTATGGCTCTCATTTGGCGCCTCATATCATATTATCCTTACCTGTTTATCGGTGTTTATCTTCTTCCACGATGGATTAAAAAGAACTTTTAATCCTCACAGCATAAACTTTTATAAAACAATG
>Ga0193955_1000061_pt1 | contig 67661 bp, 67 predicted proteins | sample BB_6_MG_FD_140343 | JGI IMG/M metagenome (GOLD analysis project Ga0193955, IMG submission 140343) | Microbial mat bacterial communities from the Broadkill River, Lewes, Delaware, United States - BB_6_MG | ecosystem: Environmental > Aquatic > Freshwater > River > Microbial mats | place: USA... | reverse complement strand
TCAATGGGATATAAAATGAACTCAGTTTTAGCTTGGTTCATAACATTTAACTTTATAAATATAGCGTGGGTATTTTTTAGAGCAAAAGAGTTCGAAGATGCTATTAAAGTCTTAAAAGCTATGGCTGGATTAACAGGTATAGAGTTTTCAGAAAAATATGCAGAAAAACTATCGTTTTTTAGTGATTATGGGGTAACATTTGGAACATGGCTACATAATATGGATGGTTCAAAAAGTATATCTTGGATTTTTATTTCTATAGTTTTAGTATTAGCAGCTAAAAACTCAATGCAATTAAAAGAATCTTTTAAACCAAATAAGTGGTATTTTGTACTTAATATAGGTTTATTGTTTATTGCTTTATCATTACTTAATACAGTATCTGAATTCTTGTATTTTAATTTTTAAGGATAGATTTGAAAGCAAAAAAATATATCAAAGTCTTTTTATTGTTAAGTCTTTTATTCCTAGCATTCCATTCTTTGACTTGGAATTTAATTACAAAACAATTGTTTATTCAAAAAGACAATATGGTTATTGGTGATTTAGGGAGAATATCATATTCATTAAACTCGCTCACAGTGAGAAAAAATGAACAAAACTTATTATCAAAACATATTGAATATACTGATAATATAGAGATAGATATTTTAACAATTGGTGATTCTTTTTCAAATGGTGGTGCAGCTGGTCCCAATAGATATTATCAAGATTATATTTCAACTAAAAATGATCTTAGAGTTATGAATATGCAAAGCAATAAAGAGGGCTTTATAGAGACGGTACTTACTTTAATGAAATCAGGGCATTTAGATATTTTAAAACCTAAAGCAATAATTTTACAAACTGCTGAAAGGAATGCTATTGCTAGGTACTCAAAAAAAATAAATTGGGATATAAATTTAAAGGATAGTTCAACTTACTTTATAAATAAAAAATATATTAATAGAAAACCAATTCCATCTTTTATAAATAATCTAAACTATAATGCTGTTTTGTATTCATTATTATACCAATATGATGATAATGCTTATTTCTCAAATGTGTATAAAGTAGATATGTCAAAAAAATTATTTAGTTGTAAAGATAAAAGTAAATTATTGTTTTATAATAAAGATTTAAAGTATATTCTAAATACTAATACTACTGCTGTAAAATTGTTAAATGATAATCTAAATAAGCTTCAGAATATACTACATGAGAAAAATATTCAACTTTACTTTATGCCTGTTGTAGATAAATATAATTTGTATTCAAAGTATATTATAAATAATAACTATCCAAAAAGTATATTTTTTGAGGAATTAAGACCTCTTAATAAACACTACGAGTTTATAGATACAAAAAAAATATTAGCTAAAAAGTTAGATGAAAATATTAAAGATGTATATTATTCCGATGATTCTCATTGGAGTTTTATAGGGATTGAAGCAGTTTTTGAAAATATTGAATTTAAGTAATAAAGATCTTTTTATTACTTTAGTTAGTAGTTAAAAGTTATTTCGGTAAAATTATGATTATTTTAATCATACAAAGATAAAACAAGGTAGTTAAATGAAAGTATTATTATTAGCCGGTGGATTTGGAACTCGTCTTTCTGAAGAAACAGATATCCGTCCAAAGCCAATGGTAGAGATTGGTGGAAAACCGATACTATGGCATATTATGAAAATATATTCTTCTTATGGATTTAATGAGTTTGTGGTTTTACTTGGATACAAGGGCTATTATATAAAAGAGTATTTTGCTAATTATTTCCTTCATCAAAGTGATGTGACAATAGATATGACAACTGGTGGAATGGAAGTACATAATAACTCCGCTGAACCTTGGAAAATAACTCTTTTAGATACAGGTCTTGATACTATGACAGGTGGAAGAGTAAAAAAAGCTCAAGATTTTGTTGGAGATGAACCTTTTATGCTTACTTACGGTGATGGAGTAAGTGATATAGATGTAGAAGCATTAGTTAAGTTCCATAAATCACATGGAAAAGCTATGACAATGACCTCTGCTCAACCCGATGCAAGGTTTGGTGCACTAAATATTGAAGACAATAATCAAGTAACTAGCTTTCAAGAAAAACCTAGAGGTGAGGGTGGCTGGATAAATGCTGGATTCTTTGTATGTGAGCCCAAGGTCTTTGACTATATCTGTGATGGGGATAGTACAATATTTGAACAAGCTCCACTTCAAAACTTAGCAAAAGATGGTGAGATATTTACGTATAAACATGATGGTTTTTGGAAACCTATGGATACTTTAAGAGATAAGCAACAATTACAAAATATGTGGGAATCTAAAAAAGCCCCATGGAAAAGTTGGTAATGCATAATTTATTTTCTGGAATCTACAATAATAAAACTGTACTAGTTACAGGACATACTGGTTTTAAAGGCTCTTGGCTTGTTTATTGGCTTAAAGAGATGGGTGCAAATGTTATTGGCTATTCACTGGAGGCTCCAACAAATCCAAATCATATTGAACTTTTAGAACTTGGTATTGTTTCTATTGTTGGAGATATAAGAGATCTAGAAAAATTAAATGAAACATTTCAAAAATACAAACCTGAAATAGTATTTCACCTTGCTGCTCAACCACTTGTTAGGTTGTCGTATGAAAATCCTATTGAAACATATGAAACTAACGTAATGGGGACACTTAAAGTTTTTGAAGCGTGTAAAAAAGCAGATGTAAAAGCTATCGTGAATATAACAAGTGATAAGGCATATGATAATAAAGAATGGATATGGGGTTATAGAGAAAATGACCCTATGGGTGGTTATGACCCGTATAGCTCATCTAAAGGGTGTGCAGATTTATTAGCAAACTCTTATAGAAATTCATATTTTAATATAACAGATTATAAAAAAATTCACAATACTCTTTTAGCATCTTGTAGAGCAGGGAATGTAATAGGTGGTGGCGACTGGGCTCAAGACAGACTTATCACAGATATTATGCTTTCAGTTTCAAAAGGGAAAAAAGTAAGTATTAGAAACCCATATGCAACAAGACCATGGCAACATGTGCTTGAACCTCTTAGTGGTTATCTTCATATAGGACAAAAACTACTTGAAGAAAAAGCAGAGTTTGGAGAAGCGTGGAACTTTGGACCATCAGATGAAGGTAGCATAACAGTTGAAGAAGTAGTTAAAAACGTCAAAAAGCATTGGGATAAAATAGATTATGAAATCAATAAAGATCCAAATCAATTACATGAAGCAAATCTATTAAAACTTGATTGTTCAAAAGCTCATATAGTTTTAAAATGGAAAGATGTATGGGATAGTGATACTACTTTTGAAAAAACAGTTAAATGGTACAAAGCCTATTATGAAGATATCAAGGTACTTACAAAAGAAGATCTTCAAAGCTATGTAGCTGATGCAAAAAATAAAAAGTTGGAATGGGCTGTTAGATGAATATAGTTGAAACACCTATTACTGGCTTAAAAATTTTAGAACCTAGAATATTTGAAGATTCTAGAGGGAAATTTATAAAAACTTTTAATGATGAATTTTTTAAAGAAAATAATTTAGATATTCAAATTAAAGAAACTTATTACTCAATTTCACATAAAGATGTAATACGAGGTATGCATTTTCAAACACCTCCTTATGATCATGTAAAGTTAGTATATGTTCCTTTTGGGAAGATAATCGATGTTGTTTTAGATATTAGAAAGAACTCTCCAACATATGGTAAGTGTTTTTCAATTGAACTCTCAAGTGATAATGCTAAGGTGCTTATTATCCCAAAGGGTTTAGCTCATGGGTTTAAATCTTTACAAGATTATACCAACGTAACTTACATGCAAACAAGTGGTTATGCCCCAGATAGTGATGGTGGTATAAAATATGATTCATTTGATTTTGATTGGAATAGTGAAGCTCCAAAGTTATCAGATAGAGATCAGTCGTTCCCAGCTTTAAAAGAGTTTGAATCTCCATTTGTTTTTGGAGACAATTTATGAAAATACTAATTACTGGAGCTACTGGTTTTATAGGACAAAATTTAATAAGATCATTATTGTCTAAAAATTATGATATCTATTGTATCGTGAGAGAAAGCAGTGATATCTCAAATATTGATTCAAGAGTCTCAATATTTAAATATGATGAAAAAGTAGATTCTCTTATAGATTTTTTTAAAAAAGAAAAGTTTGATGGTGTGATTCATTTAGCATCGTTATTCTTAGCTAGTCATAGTAAAAATGATATATCTAATCTAATTTTATCTAATATTAAATTTGGGACTGAACTTTTAGAGGGATGTAAAGAATCGTGTGTAAAATGGTTTATAAATACAGGTACATTTTGGCAAAATTATGAAAACAGTAACTATAATCCTGTCAACTTATATGCAGCAACTAAAGAAGCATTTGAAAGTATTGCAAAATATTATGTTGAAACATCAGAGTTAATATTTACAACTGTTAAGTTAAATGACACGTTTGGTCCAGGTGATACGAGAAGCAAAGTCTTTAACATATGGAATAAGATTGCAAAGACACAAGAAGTATTGGAAATGTCACCAGGTGAACAGATAATTGATATTAGCTATATCGAGGATGTTGTGTCTGCATATAAAATACTTATTGAACATCTAGACTCGGATAAGAAAGAAGAATTAAAAAATAAAGAATTCGTTGTAACAAATAGTGAAAAGATGAGCTTAAAAGATCTATCAAAAGTTTATGAAGAAGTTACCGGTGCAAAGTTAAATATAATCTGGGGTGGAAGAGAATATAGAGACAGAGAAGTTATGTCTCCATATGATAAAGGAGTTATAGTTCCGGGATGGAGACAACAATGTACATTAAAAGAAGCGATAATAAAAACAATGGAGAATATAAATAATGACTGAAGCACAAATACTAAAACAAGAGATATTAGATAAAACAAAAGCATATTATGAGTTAGTTCATAAACCACAACAAACAAAAGAGTTTGTAAGCGGTAAAAGCAGGGTTAATTATGCAGGACGCGTTTTTGATGAAACAGAGATGCAATACCTTGTTGATAGTTCTTTGGATTTTTGGCTTACTTACGGTGACTACTCTAAAAAGTTTGAAAAAGATTTAGCAGATTTTCTTGGTGTGAGATGGGCATTCTTAGTTAATTCAGGGAGTAGTGCTAACCTACTTGCTTTTTATACATTAACTTCACCTTTACTAAACGATAGACAAATTAAAAGAGGAGATGAAGTTATTACTGTTGCAGCAGGATTTCCTACAACTGTAGCTCCAATTGTTCAATATGGTGCAGTACCTGTATTTGTAGATATGGAATTGACTCACTTTAATATTGATGTAAATGAATTAGAAAAAGCATTAACTCCCAAGACTAAAGCAATTATGATAGCTCACACTTTAGGCAATCCTTTTAATATAAAAGCTGTAAAAGAATTTTGTGATAAACATAACCTTTGGTTAATAGAAGACAATTGTGATGCTCTGGGCTCAACATATGATGGTAAACCTACAGGAACATGGGGTGATATAGGTACAAGTTCATTTTATCCTCCTCATCATATGACTATGGGTGAAGGTGGAGCAACATATACAGACAATCCACTTCTTAAAAAAATCATGTTATCAATTAGAGATTGGGGAAGAGATTGTTGGTGTGAAAGTGGTGTAGATAATACATGTAACTCAAGATTTACACAACAGTTTGGAACGTTGCCTAAAGGGTATGATCATAAATATGTTTACTCTCATTTTGGATTTAATCTAAAAGTATCTGACATGCAAGCCGCAGTTGGTGTAGCACAACTAGAAAAATTCCCATCTTTTGTTGAAAAAAGAAAAGAGAATTTTGCTAGATTATATAACGGTCTAAAAGACTTACAGGAGTTTACGCTACTTAAAGCTCAGCCAAATTCAGATCCTAGCTGGTTTGGATTTATGCTGACTTTAAATGAAGGTGTTAAATTTTCAAGAAACGATATAGTTGAATTTTTAGAGAATAATAATATTCAAACTAGAAATCTTTTTGCAGGAAATATGTTAAGACATCCATTGTTTGATAGCTTAGAAGAGGGCATAGAGTATAAGCAAATTGGTGAACTAGTAAATACAGATAAAATTATGAATGATAGTTTCTGGATTGGTCTATACCCAGGTATGGGAAATGATGCAATTGATTATATGATTGAAAAAATTAAAGAGTATACTCAAAATGCCTAATCCTAAAGTTTCTGTATTAATACCGGCATATAACTATGGTCATTATATATCTGAGGCAATAGATAGTGTATTAGAACAGACATTTGATGATTTTGAGCTTATTATAGTAGATAATAATTCTGAGGATAATACTGTTGAATTAGTGTCTGAGTATATGAAAAAAGATTCCAGAGTTAGTATACATGTAAACCAAGAAAATATAGGAATGTATAGAAATTATAACCAAGCATTAGCTTTAGCCAGTGGAGAGTATATTAAATTTTTAAATGCTGATGATAAGTTTGAGCCAACACTTTTAGAAAAGTTTGTAGATACTTTAGATAAATATGAAGGTATAAGTCTAGTAACTTCAAAAAGACAGTACTTTGGAGATAAAACCGATATCTTAGAAGCAGGCTTCACAGGTGAGCAAAATAAAGAAGTGATTTTAGAAAAGTGTTTTAAAGAAGGAAATATAATCGGTGAACCTACAACTGTAATGTTTAGAAGGAAACATTTAAATGTCGGTACATTTAATATAGATTTGAAGATGTTTGCTGACTTTGACATGTGGATTAAATTGTTAGAAGTTGGTAATGTTTATTTTGTAGATGAAGTATTGTCATATTTCAGAATACATGAAACACAAGGTACAAAGTATCTGAATGATGAAATAAAAAAGAGTTCTGTAAATAAGTTTCAATTTTATAACTATATGGTTAATAAACTTCTGTTTAACGATTTTTTTAATGACAAAACAACTAAGAAATTATTGAAGCTAAATCTAAATAGGACAGCAAAAATTGTTGGAAGAAGTGTTAAATATATAAATAAATTTAAAATTTTGTATGCTCTTAGTTCATACTTAAGATATCTAAGAGGTAGACTTAAGTGAGGAAGAAGTTAATATGTCATTGATTTCAATTGCTATGTGTACATATAATGGTGATAGGTTTTTAAAAGAACAGCTAGACTCTTTACTTAACCAGTCGTACAAGAATATTGAACTTATAATTTGTGATGATTGTTCTACTGATAATACTCTCAAGATAATTGAAGAGTATATGAAAGAAGATAATAGAATAAAATTTTATCAAAATGAAACAAACTTAGGGTTTGTGAAAAACTTTGAGAAAGCAATATCATTATGTAGTGGAGATTATATAGCTTTAGCTGATCAAGATGATATATGGAAGCTTGAAAAGTTATCTGTGTTTATAGAAAATATTAAGGATAACATCTTGATCTATTCAGATGCTGAACTTATTGATAACAATGCCGATAAATTAAATAAACATTTAATAGCTGATAAAAAGAACCTAATATCTGGAAAATGTAATAAGGCTTTTTTATTTTTTAATTGTGTTTCTGGCAATACAATGATGTTTAAAAAGGAACTTGTTGATAAAATTCTTCCAATACCTTCAGAATTTTCTTTCCATGATATATGGATCTCTTTTATTGCTTCATCTATTGGTACAATAACTTATACAAATGAGAGTATGATATATTATAGAAGGTATGCAGAACAAGTTACTGCGAGCAAGGAAAAAGGTTATCAATCTTTTTTTGATAGATTAAAGCAAAAAAATGAAACATATAAAAAATCTGCTAAAAGCAGTCTAAATGACTTTAAGTGTTTAGTTAAATTAAATTTTTTAGATTCTAATACAATTAAATTACTAGAGATACTTATTGATCATTTTGAAAATTATGATAAAGGTTTTTTCAATAAAAAGCTTTACGATTTGTTGATATTAGATTTGGACTTATTTTTTGCTATCAAACAACAAAAAAAACGTAAAAAATATGCTAGAAAAGTCTCCTCAAAACTTAAGCTAAATCAACTATTATTTTTTTCGATGTGATAGGTATATAATATGGATAAAATAAAAAATATTGATATAAACAAATACAGAAATAATATAAGACTTTTAGCTGTTTTCTTAATAGCATGTGTGGCTTTCAGTATACCATTTGGGTATGAGTATTCAAAAAAAATAAACGTTTTGATCTTTATTTTATGGTTGTTTATAGTAAGAATAGAAGATATAAAATTTATTTTAAAAAACAAAGTATTAATAGTGTTGTTTTTATTTATTTTATCTCACTATACAACACTGTTTTTGAGTGAAGACATATCAGGTGCTATTTATGAAATAAGACATTTTTGGAGATATATATTTATTCCCATAATCATGTATATAACGATCATTAATAAAGGTGATATGAAATATATAATCAGTGCTTTCATTATAAGTATGTTTATCAATGAGATCATTTCTTATTTAATATATTTTGATTTATACCAAACAGAGTTTTCTAAAACAAGACAATTTCCAGTAGGATTTATAAATCATATTCAATATAGCGTTCTCGTCGCATTTTCAGCGATTTTAATACTTTATCAAGCTAAGGGCATGAAAAATGGAATTGTAAAATATATATATGTACTGTTTTTTATTACAATGACCACAAATTTAGTTATCTCAAGCGGACGTACTGGATATGTGATTTTCTTTGCTAGTTTAGTAATATTACTGTTTGTTTACTATAAATTTACCTGGAAGAATTTTTTACAGATATTAATATTTCCTACTGTTGTTTTTTTTATAGGATATAAATTTAATGCAGGGGTTCAGGCTAGAGTAGAGGCTTCTTTTAAAGCTATAGATAAAATTGGTAAAGAACAAAACTATAACACTAGTTTAGGTACAAGGATAGCTTATTACCCATTAGCATATGATATGGTAAGTCAAAAAGAAAACAGTTTTGTTTTTGGTGTCGGAATGGGTGATATAAAGAGTGAATTAGTAGAAAGTATCAAAAGAACAGGCTTGATAAAAAACTCTTATTTGCAAACACAGCATGTTCACAGTTCATATTTAACAGCTTATTTAAATGCAGGAATACTTGGTTTTAGTTTATTGATTTTGCTATTTTATTATCTGTTTAGTTTAGAGTTTAAAAATAAAGAGTATAGTTTTATCAAATACTTATTTTTATTGAATTTTTCTATAGGCATAGTACCAGATATATTATTGACTCAAAAAATCATGATGGTATATTTTTCAATATTCATTGCTCTTATTTTGGCTCAACAAAAAGTAGAGTTGGAGAAATGATGAAAACAATGTATAAATTATATGTTAGCTATAAAGGTTTGGATAGTTTCGTTAAAAACATCAGAACTCATTTTAGTGGTTCAAATAATTCAATCCATAAAGCTAGAAATGAAATAAAGATAGTTGATTACGAAGATAAAGAGTTTGTAATCAAATCATTTAAAGTGCCACATATTATAAATAAAATAGTTTACACATGTTTCAAAGATTCAAAGGCAAAAAAATCTTATGACAACAGTGTTGAAATTATTGATTTTGTTCCAAAACCTGTTGCATATATAGAGTTTAAAAAATTTGGTTTAATAGCAGATAGTTATTTCATAAGTGAGAACTTTAAATATGACTTTACAATAAGAGAGCCATTACTTGATACAAACTTTGAAGATAAAGATAATATATTTAGGGAGTTTGCAAAATTTACATACAAACTTCATGAAAATAATATTTTACATCTTGACTATAGTCCAGGGAACATCTTAATTAAAAAAGATGCTGATGGTTATATTTTTAAAATCGTGGATATTAATAGGATGAAGTTTAGACAGTTAACACTTGAAGAGAGACTTGAAAACTTTAATAAATTATGGGCTAAAGATGAAGATATGAAGATCATAATAAGTGAGTACTCAAAATTAATGGGTGAAGATGAGGATTATTGTATAAATAAAGCTATATATTTTTCACAAAAAAATAAAGATTTTAAGAACTTCAAAAAAAGGCTTAAAGGTAAAAAAGTTGTTGATTAATACTATTACACCTGTAATCATCGCTAAAGATGCAGAAGAAACATTAGAAGAAACGCTTGAAAGTCTTGTAGACTTCAAAGAGGTAGTACTATACTTAAACAATTCAGTAGATAATACAAAAATAATAGCTTCTAAATTCTCAAATGTAAATATTGTAGATGGAGAATTTGTAGGGTTTGGTCCTACTAAGAACCAAGCTGCGAATTACTCAACTAATGACTGGGTCTTTTCTTTGGATAGTGATGAGGTAGTAAGTAAAGAGTTGTTAACAGAGATTAATAGTTTAGATCTAAGTGATGAGAAACAAATTTTTGAAATAAAAAGAGATAATTACTTTTTAAACAAAGAGATTAAGTACAGTGGATGGGGAAAAGATTATTTAAATAGAATATACAATAAAAATTATCATAGCTTTAATGAAAACATGGTCCATGAATTTGTAGAACTAAAAAAAGACTCTAAAAAAATACGTTTAAAAAGCAGTTTTAAACATAATGCTGTACAAGATATAAATCAGTTTTTGCAAAAGATCATTAAGTATTCTGATATCGCTTCTAAAGATAAGAAAACATGTAGTTTCCTTGTTGTGATTGCTAAAGCAAATTTTGCTTTTTTTAAAACGTACATAATTCAACTAGGTTTTTTAGATGGTTGGAGAGGTTATACTATAGCACAGTCAAATTTTATAGGAAAATATTTTAGATATACAAAAAGGTTTATCAATTGCAAAGAAAAATAACTCATCTAAACTTTGCAAAAGGCTTCCGTGGCGGTGAGAGACAGACAATGCTTCTTATCCAAGAACTCTCAAGTAGAGGTTATAAACAAAAGGTTATAACAAGAGTAAAGTCAGAACTTGCAGATAGACTAGAGGGAACTGAAAATCTAGAGATATTAAGGATCTCTAAGCCATACTTTTTAAATCTTTTTAAAGTAAAAAACGAGACACTATTACACGCACATGAAACAAAGGCAGCTCAGTTTGCTTTTTTTACTAACAAGTTCTTCTCCATACCTTATATAGTGACCAGAAGGGTAGATAACCCTATTAAAGATAATATTTTTAATAAAAAAATATATGAGAGTGCAATGACATGTATAGCACTCTCAGGTGCTATAAGATCAGAGATAGAGAAGATAACAAAAAAAGCAAATATAAAAATTATTCCAAGTGCATATAGTAAACTAAATGTTGATGAAAAAGCATCTATAAGTATAAGAGACAGATTTAAAGACAAGTTCCTTATAGGAAATATTGGTGAGTTGGATAACACTCATAAAGGCCAGTATTATCTGCTTGAGGCTATGAAAAAACTACAAGTAGATTATCCGAATGTTCATCTCATATTACTTGGTCGTGGTAAAGATGAACAAAAGTATAAGGAACAAGTGAAAGAGCTTTCCAATGTAACTTTTGAGGGGTTCGTAGATAATGTAGGTGATTATATAAATTCTTTAGATCTATTTGTTTTTCCATCTTTAAATGAGGGACTTGGTTCTATTTTATTTGATGTTATGCAAGCTAAAGTTCCTATCGCTGCATCTAATGTTGGAGGAATTCCAGATATCGTAACAGATGAAAAAAACGGTTTATTGTTTAAAACAAAAGACTCAGATGCTATATATGAGACAATAGTAAGGTTATATAAAGATGAGACTTTAAGAGAAAAACTCTCAAAAAGTGCATTTGAAAATATAGATAATTTTAGTTTTAAAAAAATGGCAGACAGATACGAAGAACTATATAGTACACTATTATCTATCTAATCCATTTTTACAAAAAATTTCATTTTTTTCTTTAGTGTCTGTAAAAATCTTACTAGAAGCAGCATGTGCATCTGCTGAATAAGACACTTTATGGTAGAGATGTACTATATTACATAAGTTTCTAGCCGGTTTCATTTTACATCCCATGTTTGAGAGTCTATACTCTATATCAGTATCTTCGCCAACAGCAGCAGAGTGATAATCTTCATTAAAACCGTTTATGCTATAAATATCTTCTCTATTTAAAGCAAAGTTACAACCGATTATATGAGAGTTCTTATTTTTATACTTGATATCGTATAGAAATTTATTAAATACTATTCCCTCTTCGTAGTGTTTAGTATTATCTAAATACAAAGGTAGAAGCTTTCTTAAGTATGAATTCTCAAGTTCATTTATATGCAATTTTTTTTGACGAATCTTTGCTGATATTTTAGGACCTAGTTCAACTCTTCTACCGCATAAAACAGTTTTATCTTCTTTTAGTTTTACATAGTTTTCAATTAGCTGAGAGTAAGGGATACAATCACCATCTAAAAATATAAGTAAGTCACCAGATGAATGTCTAATAGCATTGTTTAAAGATTTGTTCTTTCTCCAGCCTTCATCTTCTTGAGTTGTATGGATAAGATGTGGATAATTAAGTGAATCTATAAAGTCTTTTACGGTTTGATCCTTTCCGTCTTCAGCAACTATAACTTCGTATTTTCCTTGATAGGTTTGTTTATATAGAGAATCTAAGATCAACTCTAGTGCTTCAATGTCTTTATAAATAGCAACTATTACACTTACTTTCATTCATATCCTTATAAAATATCACGATATTATATCATTAGTTAAAAAATAGTATAATCCATTTATGAAATACAATAACATAGACTTCAACAACAAAACAGTTTTAATTACAGGTGCTGCAGGTTTTATCGGTTCAAACATAGCTTTTTATTTTCAAAACAACTTTCCTGAGTGTAAAGTGGTGGCTTTTGATATGTTTAGAAGTGGTGAGACATTCTCAAACGGAAACTTAAAAAGTTTTGGACATTTTAAAAATCTTTTGGGATTTAACGGTGTTGTAATAAGCGGTGATATTAACGATAAAAAAGCATTAAAAGAGTTGGAAAAAGACTATAAATTTGACTATATCTTCCATCAAGCTGCCATATCTGATACTACGGTTCAAGAACAAGACTTGATGATGAAAACTAATGTAAATGCTTATGAAGACTTATTGAAAATAGCTATTAAGCATAATGCAAATATGATATATGCATCTAGTGCTGCTACATACGGAGATAGTGATAGATTTGAAGTAGGTTACGAGCAACCAAATAACGCTTACGGTTTTTCAAAAGTGATGATGGATAATATCTCTTACAAGTACATCAAAGAGGGTGTAGATATCTCAATAGTAGGTTTAAAATATTTTAACGTATACGGCCCTAGAGAGTTTTTCAAAAATTCTACTGCTTCTATGGTCGTGCAGTTTGGACATCAGATACTTAAAGGTTTAACTCCTAAGCTGTTTGAAGGAAGTGATAAGATTCTTAGAGACTTTATATACATAGATGATATTATTCAGGCAAACATTCTGTCTTGTGAGCCTAAAAAAAGCGGTGTTTACAATGTGGGAACAGGTAAGGCTAGAAGTTTTGAAGATATTGTAAATATACTGCAAAAAGAGCTTGGTATTGACAATGGTAAAGATTATATGCCAAATCCGTTTATAGGATCATACCAGTTCTTTACAGAGGCGAATATTGAGAGTACAAAAGAGAACTTAGGTTATGAGCCAAAGTATGAGATGGAAGATGGTATAAAAGCATATATACCTGAGATAAAAAGATTGTTCGATGTTGAGGTAGATAAATAATGCAAATATCGCCAAAAGTTTTAGTTGTTGGTGACTTGATGATAGATCACTATCTTTGGGGTAGTGTTAACCGCATATCTCCTGAAGCTCCTGTCCAAGTTGTAGATATAGATAAAGAGACTACAGTTTTAGGCGGAGCAGGGAATGTTGTAAATAACTTAAATGCTCTTGGCTGTGAGGTTAATGTTATCTCTGTGGTAGGTGACGACGATGTAGCACATGAACTAGAAGAGATGTTAGATGCCATAGGTGCAAAGAGTTATTTAGTAAAAGAGAATGAGAGAAAAACATCTAAAAAAAGCCGTATAATAGCTTCACACTCACAGGTCGTTCGTTACGATAAAGAATCAAAAGACAACATCTCTAAAAATTCAGAGGCTGAAGTTTTAAAAAATTTCTCAAACCTTTGTGATGAGATTGATATTGTTTTATTATCTGATTATGGAAAAGGTGTATTGACTGATTCTTTAACAAAAGAGATTATCTCAATAGCTAATTCAAAAAACAAAAAAGTCTTGGTTGATCCAAAAGGGCTGGATTATTCTAAATACAGCGGAGCTTATCTTTTAACACCAAACAAAAAAGAAGCGCAAGAAGCAAGTGGGATTCAAATCATTGATGATAACTCTTTAGTAGATGCACTTAAAAAATTAAAGCAAGTAGCAGATTTGGATATATCTTTGATAACTTTAAGTGAAGACGGTATAGCAATATATGATGACAAGCTTATTATGCGTCCGACTGTCGCTCGTGAGGTTTATGATGTGACAGGTGCAGGTGATACTGTTTTAGCATCTCTTGGTTACTCACTGGCATGTGGCAAAGATATAGTATCTGCTTTAGAGTTTGCAAATCTAGCAGCGGGTGTAGTTGTAGGTAAACTAGGAAGTGCGACGGCGACTATAGATGAGATAGAGCACTATCGTAGCAGCATTAATAAAACAACAATTGATGCACATATAAAAAGCTTTGATGAGTTGAAAATCCAAGTTGACAGACTAAAAAAATTAGGCAAAAAGATAGTATTTACAAACGGTTGTTTTGACATACTTCATCGTGGACATGTAAGCTATTTAGATATCGCTAAATCGTACGGTGATGTATTAATCCTTGGACTTAATTCTGATGCTAGTGTTAGAAAACTAAAAGGTGAATCTCGCCCTATAAATTCTGAGGAAGATCGCGCATTTGTACTCTCAGCTCTAGAGAGTGTAGATTTTGTAACTGTATTTGGTGATGAGACTCCGTATGAGCTTATTAAAATGGTTGAGCCTGATGTACTTGTAAAAGGCGGTGATTATGAGGGCAAAGAGGTAGTTGGAAGTGACATAGCCCGAGAGGTTAAACTTGTACAGTTTGTAGATGGAAAAAGTACTACTAAGACTATAGAAAAAATCCAGACTTGTGATTGTTAAGAGGGTGTTTTGAAGATATTTATTGAGATTCCAAGCTGGCTTGGAGATGCAGTGATGACAACTCCGGCAATAGAGAATTTAGTTAAAACATATCCTGATGCAAAATTAACAATTTACGGCTCTTACGTCTCTACAAGACTATTTGTGCATCATCCACATGTAGAGAATATTTTTATAGATGAGTCAAAAAAAGAGGGTTTTAGATATTTAAACCTATATCGTGATGCAAAAAAAGTAGGTAAGTTTATTAAAGAAAGCAAAGCTTTTGATGTAGCACTTAGTTTTAGAAAAAATTTTACCACTCAGTATTTGCTTTTTTTCCTAGGTGTAAAAAAAAGGTATATCTATAAAAGATACACAAAGAAAGAGATACATCAAGTTATACGATATAACGATTTTATAAATAAAAGTTTTAATCTACAGACTATACCTGATAAGTTGAAAATATACGGATATGAAGATACTAAAATCTCAGATAAAAAATTACTTGGCTTAAACCCTGGAGCGACCTATGGTAGTGCCAAGCGTTGGTATCCTGAAGAGTTTGCTAAAGTAGCTATAGAGATGTCAAAAGAGTACGATATAGTTATATTTGGCGGACCAAATGAAGATGAGATAGCCGGTGATATTGAGAAATTACTTATAAAAGCCGGTGTGAAAAACTACAAAAACTTAGCTGCTAAAACAACAGTAGAAGAGTTAATTAGCGGAATATCAAAACTAGACCTGTTTGTAACGAATGACTCAGGACCTATGCACTTAGCTGCTGCATTTGGAATTCCAACAGTAACTGTTTTTGGACCTACAAAATATACTGAGACAAACCAGTGGATGAATGAAAAGGGCGTTATAGTTACAAAAGACTTAGACTGTGCACCATGTATGAAACGGGTTTGTCCGTTAGGTCACCACAACTGTATGAAGTTAATAAAAGCAGAAGATGTAATAAAAAAGATTGAAGATATAACTCTTTGAATACAAATATATGCAGCTTAATAAGTGTAAGGTAATAAATGCAATTAATAAAACAACTATTTAAACATTATTTATATATGTTAGCTATATTCTTCGTTGGAAGAGTATTGCTTTTTATAATATATTTTGGACATATTCAAGATACGGATTCTAGCTATTGGCTGAGTTTTATATTTGGTCTTAGAATGGATACTATAACTGCCAGTATTTTGCTCGTGATACCATTATTGCTTATGAGTCTCTCCCCAAAAGCTTTAGCGAAGTTTATAGTGCCGACTTTGAAGTATTATTTTTTAGCTGTATTGTTGATGTTAGTATATATAGAAAACGCGACATTCCCGTTTATAGCCCAGTACGATGTTAGACCAAACTATCTGTTTGTGGAGTATTTAGAATATCCACAAGAAGTTTTTTCTATGCTAATAGCTGACTACAAGTTGGAGCTATTTTTAGCACTTGTTATGATGCTAGCTCTTGGCTACATGTATATTAAAAAACTGTCAAATGGTTTCTCTGAAGTTTTTGAGATGAAATATTCTACAAGATTATTATTACTTATACCAATGTTACTAGTTTTATTTATTGGTATTAGATCATCTTTTGGACACCGTGGCGCAAATGTATCTGATGCTATGTATTCATCAAACAGAATATTAAATGAGATCACTAAAAACTCACTGCATAGTGTTGCTTATGCTATGTATGTAAATAAAAAACACGAAAGTGACAAGCTAGTTAAGCAATATGGGGAAATGGATGTACAAGATGCTATAAAAAGAGTTGAGAACCTATTAAATATAAAAAGTATAAACGAAGAGTTTCCTCTAAAGAGAGTTGTTAAATCAAATTTCAAATCAGATAAGCCTAAAAACTTAGTAATTTTTTTGCAAGAGAGTATGGGATACCAGTTTGTAGAAGCTACAGGCGGTGAGAAAGGAATAACACCAAGACTTAATGAACTAGCTAAAGAGGGGATTTTATTTAAAGACTTATATTCAAACGGCACTAGAAGTATTCGTGGTATTGCAGGAAGTGTGGCTGGTAACTTTTCTGTCCCTGGTAAGGGTGTACTAAAGCGAAACAAGTCTCAAAGTGATTACTTTACTATATCTTCTTTGCTGGAACCATTTGGATATGAGACCATGTTCTTATATGGTGGTGAAGCTAGGTTTGATAACATGAAAAGCTGGTTTAGCGGTAATGGATTTGATAGTATAATAGATCAGCCTAAGTTTGAAAACCCTAAGTATGTAGGTACTTGGGGTGTGTGTGACGAAGAGGTTGCACTAAGAGCAAATGATGAATTTAGGAAACTACATGAAAATGGAAAAAAATTTGCAGCTGTAATGTTCTCTACATCAAATCATTCACCTTTTGACTTTCCAGATGGAAAGATTGATCTTGTAGATGGTGTAAAAAAGAAAAGTGTTAAAAATGCTATTAAATATGCTGATTATGCAATCGGTAATTTCATAGATACAGCTAAAAAAGAAAAGTACTGGGAAGATACGGTTTTTGTAGTAGTGTCTGATCATAATGTTCGTGTATACGGTGATGATATGGTTCCTGTTGATATGTTTCATGTACCTGGTTTAATACTTGGTGGTGGAATTAAACCACATGTATATGAAAAAATAGCGACACAGCCCGACGTTTTAGCTACTGCTTTAGACCTGATAGGTTTAGATCTCACATACCCTATAATGGGTAACTCGATCTTTAGTGATAAAAAACAAAATATCTCTTTAATGCAGTTTCATAACTCATATGCATTACGTAAGGATGATAAGGTAGCTGTTATAAGACCGGGGAAACAACCTTTGACATTTATTTATGAAAACAAACATCTGAAAAAGACAAATGAAGATATAGAACTACAAAAAGATGCTTTGGCATTTGTGGTTTTTTTAGATCACATGTATAATAAAAGACTGTATAAATAGAAGGTGTCTGCAGTTTCAGTGGGTGTTAATTTGTTAAATAGTATAATCCCAAGTTATTAATTTAACGATTATATAATAACTAGTATTAGGAAGAAAAAATACATGAAAATAGCCATAGCGGGAACAGGATATGTGGGGCTCTCAAATGGAGTTCTATTAGCTCAAAATAATGAAGTTATAGCACTAGATATCATCCCAGAGAAAGTAGAGCTTCTAAATAAAAGAATATCTCCAATAGAAGATCAAGAAATAAGTGAATATTTAAAAAGAGATAATCTAAACTTTAGTGCTACTCTAGATAAAGAGAAAGCTTACACTGGTGCTGACTTTGTAATTATTTCTACTCCAACTGACTATGATCCAGAAACTAACTACTTCAATACAAAAAGTATAGAGTATGTTATACAAGATGTATTAAGCATAAATCCAGATACAACAATGGTTATAAAGTCAACGGTACCTGTTGGCTATACAAAGCAGATAAATGAGCAGTTTAATACTTCAAATATTATATTTTCTCCTGAGTTTTTACGTGAAGGTAAAGCTCTTTATGACAATTTATACCCAAGCCGTATAATTGTTGGAGAGCAAAGTGAAAGAGCTAGAAAATTTGCAAACCTTTTAGCTGAAGGTGCACTAAAAAAAGATATAGATATACTTTTTACGGACTCAACTGAAGCTGAAGCAATTAAGCTTTTTTCAAATACTTACCTTGCTATGCGTGTTGCTTACTTTAATGAACTTGATTCTTATGCAGAAACACACGGATTAAATACTCAACAGATCATAAAAGGTGTGGGACTTGATCCTAGGATAGGTACCCACTACAACAATCCAAGTTTTGGATATGGTGGATACTGTTTACCAAAAGATACAAAGCAGCTTTTAGCAAACTATAAAGATGTACCGTCAAATATGATAGAGGCGATTGTAAACTCTAATAGTACAAGAAAAGATTTTATAGCTGATTCAATCATCAAAATGTTAAATAACTCTTTAACTAACCCACATACATCGAGTAAAACTGTCGGTATTTACAGACTTACTATGAAGTCAGGTTCAGATAACTTCAGAAGTTCTGCTATACAGGGGATCATGAAACGCATAAAAGCTAAAGGTATTGAAGTTGTTATATACGAACCTGTACTTGAAGATAAAACATTTTTCAATTCAACAGTAGTAAAAGACTTAGAAGAGTTCAAAAAAATATCTGATGTAATAGTGGCAAATAGAATTGAAGAAACTCTAAATGATGTTGAAGAAAAAATATATACTAGAGATATCTTTAATAGTGATAGTTAGGAAAGTGAAATAGATGACTAACATAATTTTATGTGGTGGAAATGGTACAAGATTATGGCCAATAAGCCGTACATTAATGCCAAAGCAGTTTGTTAAACTTTTTGATAATAAGTCACTTTTTCAACTTACAGTAGATAGAAACTCTAAAGTTTGTGACAGCCAGTTTATAGTCTCAAATGCTGAACAGTATTTTTTAGCAATGGATCAGTTAGATGAATTAAAAAAGATAGACAATAGTTATCTACTTGAGCCTGTAGGAAGAAACACTGCTCCGGCAATAGCTCTAGCTTGTTTTGCACTTGATTCTGATGAAATTGTATTAGTAACTCCATCAGACCATTTAATAAAAAATGAATCGGAATATAGAGAAGTTATCCAGGGCGCAAAAGATCTTGCTAATAAAGACAACCTAGTAACGTTTGGTATTAAACCGACATTTGCTGAAACAGGATTTGGTTATATCGAAGCTGTCAGTTTAAACAGTGTTGATGTAAAAGCTTTTCATGAGAAGCCGGATTTTGACACTGCAACAAAATACTTAGAAGCTGGAAATTATTATTGGAATTCCGGTATGTTCATGTTTAAAGCAGGTGTTTTTTTAGAAGAGTTAAAAAAACACTCAATTGGGATTTATGAAGCATCATTAAAAGCATTTTCTAATTCAAATAAAGATGAACTTATTAGAATCAAACATGACGATATGTTAAATATTCCAGAAGATAGTATAGATTATGCTGTAATGGAAAAGTCTAATAAAGTAAAAGTAGTCTCAAGTGATATAGCTTGGAGTGATGTAGGAAGTTTTGATGCACTTTATGATGAGCTTCCAAAAGATAAGAACGGAAATACTCAAAATACAAACCACATTAGTATAGACAGCTCAAATAATCTCATTTATGGGAATGAGAGAAAAATAGCTACTGTAGATATAGAAGACTTTATTATTGTTGATACAGGTGATGCGTTACTTGTATCTAAAAAAGGTTCATCTCAAAAAGTAAAAAAAGTAGTCTCAAAGCTAAAAGAGCAAAATAGTGAATTGCATAATATACATTTAACAGGGTATAGACCGTGGGGGGCTTATACAGTTTTAGAAGAAAGTACTGGTTATAAGATAAAACGTATAGAAGTAAAACCAGGAAAACGTCTTAGTCTTCAGAAACATTTTCATAGAAATGAGCACTGGGTCGTAGTTTCTGGAATAGCAACAGTGACTATAGAAGATAAAACATTTAATTTAAACACAAATGAATCTACATACATAAAAGCTGAACAGTTGCATAGGTTAGAAAATAAAGAAAATGTACCTTTAGTCATTATTGAAGCACAGGTGGGAGAATACACGGGAGAAGATGATATCGTAAGAGTAGATGATGATTTTAAAAGGGACTTAGATGCCTAAAAATATATTTAGAGAGTATGATATACGTGGAATTTATCCAAGTGAATTAAATGAGCAAACTGTAAAAAAGATAGGGTATTATTTTGCTCTAGAGGTAAAAGAAAAAATACAAAATGCTAAATATATCTCAGTAGGATATGATGCAAGAGTCAACTCTCCTCAGTTAGCAAAGTGGTTGATCTCTGGTGTAAATCATGCAGGATTAGAAGTCCTTACAATAGGCCTGGTTCCAACTCCAGTTAATTACTTTTCAAACTTTACAAATTTTGATGATAAGAGCACAAGTGCTTCTATTATGATAACCGGTAGTCATAACCCACCTGAGTATAATGGCTTTAAAATCACTATTGATAAACAGCCATTTTTTGGTGAAGATATTTATGCACTAGGTGATAAAGTTCTTTCACGAGACATAGATATACCTGACAACTTTAAGGCTGTTGATGTAAATGCAAAAGAGCAGTATATAGACTATCTTGTAGATGAGTTTAAAGACTTAAATTTAAAAGATAATAGTTTTGTATTTGATTGTGGAAATGGAGCAGCAGGAGCAGTACTAGGAGATATCTTAAAAAGATTAAATATCAACTCTAAGGTAATGTATGAAGAACCGGATGGAACATTTCCAAACCACCATCCGGATCCAAGTGAAGTTGAAACACTAGAGGATATTAAAGCAGAACTGTCATCTGGTAAATATACTTTAGGATTTGCGTACGACGGCGATGCAGATAGGATAGCTGTACTATCTACAAAGTATAACTTTAAAGGCGATGTGCTAGCTCTCTTCTTTTCAAGGTTTATAGATAACCCTACTGTTATAGGTGAAGTTAAGTGCTCTCAAGTTATGTATGACACTATTAATACTTACGGAAAAGCTATCATGTATAAAACAGGTCATAGCAATTTAAAAGTAAAAATAAAAGAAACAAATGCTTCTTTTGCCGCAGAGGTAAGTGGTCATATTTTCTTTAATGATAGATATTTTGGGTATGATGACGCGATTTATTCTACTCTTAGAGCGCTAGAGTTAGTATCAAATGGTTTTGATTATGATATGGAGTATGAGAAACTGCCAAAGTTATACTCTACAGATGAGATAAATATAAATACTACGGAAGAGAGAAAATTCAAAATCATTGAAGAGTTGAAAGATTCTTTATCGAATCCACCGAAAGACTTTCCTATCATAAAAGATATTATTACAGTGGATGGAGTAAGAGTTGTATTTGAGAATGGTTGGGGACTTATAAGAGCATCTAACACTACACCAAAACTTGTTACAAGATTTGAAGCTGTGGATGAGAGTACTGCACTTGAATATCAACAAAAATTATTAAAGTTAATGGAGAGTTAAAATAATGGAAAATAAAAAAGTAGCACTAATAACAGGTATAACAGGTCAAGATGGTTCATATTTAGCAGAATTTTTACTAAAAAAAGGTTATATTGTACATGGTATCAAAAGAAGAAGTTCTTTGTTTAACACGGATAGAATAGACCACCTTTATGAAGACCCACATGTAGAAAACAGAAATTTAATATTACATTATGGCGATATGACTGATAGTATGAATTTAACTAGAATAATACAAGAAACTCAACCTGATGAGATCTATAACCTTGCTGCCATGAGTCATGTACATGTAAGCTTTGAAACACCGGAGTATGTAGCAAATGCAGATGGTACAGGAACTCTAAGAATCTTAGAAGCTGTAAAACTTTTGGGATTAACAGAAAAAACTAAAATCTATCAAGCTTCAACTTCAGAACTATACGGAAAAGTTCAGGAAACACCTCAAAGTGAAACTACTCCATTTTATCCGAGAAGCCCTTACGCTGTAGCCAAGATGTACGCTTATTGGATAACAGTAAATTACAGAGAAGCATATGGTATGTTTGCATGTAATGGTATATTATTTAACCATGAGTCTCCTGTTAGGGGTGAAACTTTTGTAACCAGAAAGATTACTCGTGCAGCAAGTAAAATTGCTTTAGGTTTACAAGATAAACTATACCTTGGAAATCTTGATGCAAAAAGAGACTGGGGACATGCGAAAGATTACGTTCGTATGATGTGGATGATACTTCAAGCGGATGAACCGGAAGACTGGGTAATAGCTACAGGGAAAACTACTACTGTTAGAGACTTTGTGAAACTAAGTTTTAAATATGTTGGGATAGAGTTAGAATTTAAAGGTGAAGGTGTAGATGAAAAAGGTTATGTAGCGTCTTGTTCTAATCCTGATTATCAAGTAGAGGTTGGAGTTGAAGTTGTAGCAGTAGATCCAAGATACTTTAGACCAACTGAGGTTGATTTACTTCTAGGAGACCCTACAAAAGCAGAAACAAAACTTGGATGGAATAGGGAATATAAACTTCAAGACTTAGTAAATGATATGATGAAGTCAGATTTAAAGCTTATGACAAAAGATACTTACCTTAAAGAAGGTGGATATAAAATTATGAGTTATTTTGAGTAGAAAATGATAAATAAAGATTCAAAAATATATATAGCAGGTCATCGTGGACTTGTAGGTAGTGCCATTGTTAAAAACCTTGAGAGTAAAGGGTATACAAATCTTGTATATCGTACTCACTCTGAGCTAGATTTATCTGATCAATCAGCTGTAGAAGAGTTTTTTGAAGTTGAAAAACCAGAATATGTAATACTAGCGGCTGCAAAAGTTGGTGGAATAGTAGCAAACAATACTTACAGAGCAGACTTTATATATGAGAATCTTCAAATTCAAAACAATGTTATACATCAAGCATATAAACATAACGTAACTAAACTACTTTTTTTAGGAAGTACATGTATATATCCTAAAAATGCACCACAACCTATGCCTGAAGATTGTTTATTAACTAGCCCGTTGGAATATACAAACGAACCATATGCTATAGCAAAAATTGCCGGTATAAAGATGTGTGAGAGCTATAATATTCAATACGGTACTAATTTTATAAGCGTTATGCCTACAAACCTTTACGGTCCTAATGATAATTTTGATCTAGAAAAGTCACATGTACTACCTGCACTTATACGTAAAATACATTTAGCAAAATTACTAAATGAAAAAAAATATGATGAGGTTTTAAAAGATCTGAACTTATCTAATCTGGATGAAGCTAAAGAATATCTGTCAAAGTTTGGTGTAGATGAAAACAGTGTAGAAATTTGGGGAAGTGGAAAACCAAGACGTGAATTTTTATATAGTGAAGATATGGCAGATGCTTGTGTGTTTTTACTTGAAAATAGAGATTTTAAAGATACGTATGAATTAAGTGAGTCTTCAAATGATACATGTACTCCAAATTCTATATCATCAACAGAGATAAGAAATACACATATAAATATTGGAACAGGTGTTGACATTTCAATAAAAGAGTTAGCCAAACTTATAAAAAATATTATTGGTTTTAGCGGTAGCCTTTATTTTAACTCTGATAAACCTGATGGTACTATGGTTAAACTAACTGATCCATCTAAACTTCACAATTTGGGTTGGAAGCACAAAGTTGAGCTAGAAGATGGATTAAGAACTATTTATCAGTGGTACTTAAGAGGTGTATCATGAATAACATTTTAACTTTAATTGGTAGAGAAAAAGAGCTTTTTAATACAGACATAAAAAATTATGACAAAGAGTTAAAAGAATTAGTTTCATCCTCCTCATTTCTTGTACTAGGTGGTGCAGGATCTATTGGTCAAGCAGTTACAAAAGAAATTTTTAAAAGAAATCCAAAAAAATTACATGTTGTAGATATATCCGAAAACAATATGGTAGAGTTGGTTAGAGATATTAGAAGTTCATTCGGGTATATAGATGGTGATTTTCAAACATTTGCACTTGATATAGGTTCTGCTGAATATGATGCATTTATAAAGTCAGATGGTAATTATGATTATGTTTTAAATCTATCTGCTTTAAAACATGTAAGAAGTGAAAAAGATCCATTTACACTTATGAGAATGATAGATACAAATATTTTTAATACAGATAAAACACTGCAACAATCTATAGAAAATGGAACTAAAAAATATTTTTGTGTTAGTACAGATAAAGCAGCAAATCCGGTAAATATGATGGGTGCTAGTAAAAGAATAATGGAAATGTTTGTAATGAGAAAATCAAAACAAATAGATGTTTCAATGGCAAGGTTTGCAAATGTGGCATTTAGTGACGGTTCGCTTTTACATGGATTTAATCAACGACTTGAAAAGAATCAGCCAATTGTTGCTCCTAGTGACATTAAAAGGTATTTTGTAACACCACAAGAGTCAGGTGAACTTTGTTTGATGTCTTGTATGTTTGGTAAAAATAGAGATATCTTTTTCCCAAAATTAAGTGAAGATTTACACTTAATAACTTTTGCAGATATAGCAGTAAAATATCTTAAAGAAAAGGGATTTGAACCATATATATGTAAAGATGAAGATGAGGCAAGAGAACTTGCTAAAACTTTGCCAAAAGATAATAAGTGGCCTTGTCTATTTACTAAGAGTGATACTACAGGTGAAAAAGATTTTGAAGAGTTTTTCACGGATAAAGAGATTTTAGATATGGATAGGTTTGAAAATCTAGGAATTATTAAAAATGAAGCTTTATTTGATGAAGAAAAATTAAATCACTTTGAAAAAACAATTAAAGACCTTAAGTCAAAGTTATACTGGACAAAAGATGATATAGTGAGTTTATTTTTTAAAATGATACCTGATTTTGGACATAAAGAAACTGGTAAATATCTTGATGGAAAGATGTAGGAGAAGAAATGATAGAAAAAAGAGCAGTAATATTAGCTGGTGGAAAAGGAACAAGGCTTAGACCATATACGGTAGTATTACCAAAACCTCTTATGCCTATAGGTGAGTATCCGATATTAGAAGTTATAATCAGACAACTAAAACAGCATGGTTTTACACATATTACTATGGCTGTTAACCATCAAGCTGAGATTATCAAAGCTTTCTTTGGAGATGGTTCTAAATGGGATATTAAAATAGACTATTCACTAGAAGAGAAAGCTTTGAGTACTATGGCTCCACTTAAGTTAATTGATGATTTACCAGATGATTTTTTAGTAATGAACGGAGATATATTGACAGATTTAGATTATAGTGCCTTTTATGATAATCATGTTAAAAATAATCATATATTTACAATATCTTCTTATACAAGAGAAGTGAAATCTGAATTTGGTGTTTTAGATGTAGATGAAGAAAACACTTTGTATGGTTTTAGGGAAAAACCAATATCAATTTATGATGTGAGTATGGGAATATATATGGTCTCTAAAAAAGCAGTTGAATATATTCCAGAAGATACTTTTTATGGCTTTGATCATTTAATGCTAGACCTAATGAAACACGGAGAAAAGCCAAAAGTTAAAAAGTTTGATGGCTATTGGTTAGATATAGGAAGACCTGATGATTATGCTCAAGCAATAGATGAGTTTGATAACATGAAAGATGTTTTCTTAAAATGACAAATGTTTTAGTTACAGGAGCTAATGGCTTTATTGGTAAAGCATTGGTAAATGCACTTTATGAAAAAGACTTTAATGTACTAAGTTTTGATTCATCTGATGGAGATATTTCCGAAGTTAATTTTATAGAATACTTTGAAAGTATGGAAATAGATTATGTTTTTCATCTAGCTGCAAAGACATTTGTCCCTGATAGTTGGGAAAAACCATCAGCCTTTTATAAAACATCTGTATGTGGAACTAATAATATATTGGAACTATGTAGACATAAAAATATCCCTTTGACTTTTGTTAGTGCATATTTGTATGGAAAACCAGAAAAATTACCAATATCTGAAAATGATAAAGTTAAATCAAACAATCCTTACGCACACTCAAAATATTTAGCAGAAGAGTTATGTAAATTTTATTCTGAATATTATAATGTTAAAATATCTATTGCTAGACCATTTAATATATATGGAAAAAATCAAAAAGAAGATTTCTTAATTCCATATATTATTAAACAAGTTTTACATAATGATGTAATAAAAGTAAAAGACTTGCATCCAAAAAGGGATTATATATATTTAGATGATTTAATCGAAGGATTACTTTTTACAATAAATAGTGAAAAACGATTTTCAGTATATAATTTTGGGTCAGGGATAGAATACAGTGTAAAAGAAATAATTGATATAATTCAGAATGTCTCAGGTACACAAAAAGATGTTATATCAGAACAAGAAGAAAGAAAAAACGAAATTATGAATGTAGTTGCTGATATCTCACAAGCCAAAAAAGATTTAAATTGGCAACCAACATATAAATTTGAAGACGGAATTAGAGATATAATAAAGGACCTAAGAAGTGCAAAGTAAAAAAAATATACCAATTAATAAAGGCAACTATAGCAGTTTTGAGACTAAAGAGAGAGAAGAACAATTTGATAGTTATAAATCTGAAGGGTGGGAGACTGAATATTTTCAATATAGATTAAATTGGAGTAAGTTTCCAAAAGAAAGAATTATAAATGAGTATCCATTATTAGTAGATATTGAACTTGCTTCTGTCTGTAATTTGAAATGTCCAATGTGTTATACCATAACTGATGAGTTTAAAGAAAAGGTAAATGCAAAGCTCATTGACTTTGACTTATTTAAAAAAATTATAGATGAAATTGGCGGTAAGGTACCAGCATTAAGACTTAGTTTAAGAGGTGAGTCTACATTACATCCTAAGTTTATTGAGTGTATTAAATATGCAAAAGACAATGGAATAAAAGAAGTTTCTACACTTACTAATGGAAGTAAACTTGAACTTGATTATTTTAAAAAAATGGTTGATGCTGGTATGGATTGGATTACAATATCAGTTGATGGTTTAGATCAAGAATACGAAAAAATACGAAAGCCACTGAAGTTTCAAGATACTTTAAAAAAAATAAAAGATATATCTGAATATAAGAAAGAACAAAATTTACATAAACCGGTAATTAAAATACAGTCGTTATGGCCATCAATTAAAAACAACCCAGAGTTATTTTATAATACTTTTGAACCAATTACTAATCTAATTGCATTTAATCCTCTTATAGATTATTTACAACAAGATTCAGATATTGTGTATATAGAAAATTTTTCTTGTCCACAACTATATCAGAGACTTGTAATAGGTGCGGATGGTTCAGTTATGATGTGCAGTAATGATGAAGAGAATAGTCATATTATTGGTAATGTTAATGATGAAACTGTATATGAAATATGGCATGGTGATAAGCTAAATGAAGTTAGAAACCTGCATATGCAAGAAGATGGATATAAAAAATTAGAAGTGTGTAAAAGATGTTATCTGCCAAGAGCAACGGAGAGTAAAGAATCATCAGTTGTTAATGGAAGAAAGTTTGATATATTAAATTATATAAATAGAAGTCAAAATGTTGGAGAATAAACCTGACAAGGCCTCTTTTAGAAATAGAGGAGGGATCATACAGTCTTTAATTAGTTTGTATAAGATAAAAAAACATGGAATTAATGCTGGGAAAAAATGTGTTATTAAAAGAACAAGTGAGTTTCTTTTAACAGATGGAGCAATTTTGAAAATTGGAAATAATGTTGTTATCCAAGATTATGCTTTTTTTCAATTAACAAAACCTAAACCAAAAGTTATAATTGGAGACGATGTAGTTATAGGAAGACATAATATGATTACCGCTAAAGGAAATATAACAATCGGAAGTTATACAAGAATTGGTGCATTTGTACAAATTCTTGATCAAGGTCATGGATTTAAAAAAAGTGAACTTATTATGAATCAAAATGCGATTATTGATGATGTAAGTATTGGTGAAGACTGTTGGATTGGAACTGGCGTTAAAATTTTAAAAGGTGTAAATATTGGTAAAGGTGTTGTTATAGGAGCAAATGCAGTTGTTAATAAAGATATACCAGATTATGCTATTGTTGGCGGAGTACCAGCAAAAATAATAAAATATAGGATGTAAGAATGTTAAAAAATTTTGACAATAATAGGTGCTATATCATTGCAGAGATAGGTGGTAATTTTACTACATTTAATGAGGCAAAAAAGCTTGTTGATTTAGCTTATGATACAGGAGTTGATGCTATTAAACTTCAAACATATAAAGCTGAAACTATAGTTACTAAAACTGCAAGGTTTGATTTAGATAATGTTGGTGATATGCTACAGAGTGAACTTTTTGAGAAGTATCAAATAGATTTTGAATTACATAAAAAAGTATTTGACTATATTGATTCAAAAGGTTTAGAATGGCTCTCTACTCCTTCACATAAAACAGATGTTGATATGCTTGAAGAACTAGGTGTAAGATCTCACAAAATAGGTGCTGATGATGCTACAAATTTACCTTTAATAAAATATGTAGCACAAACAGGGAAGCCTATCTTACTATCAAGTGGAATGTGTACACTTGAAGAAGTTAGAGAGATGATAAATACATGTTTAGAAGTTGGGAATGATAAAATTATCCTTTTTCACACAGTATCCAACTACCCAACGTATCCAGGACAAGTAAATCTTTTAGCAATGCAGACTCTAAAAAAAGAGTTTCCATATTTAAAAGTTGGATTTTCCGACCATACAATAGGCTCTACAGCTTGTTTCGCAGCAGCATGTATGGGCGCGGATGTAGTAGAAAAGCATTTTACTTATGATAAAAATGCGGATGGACCAGATCATCAACTATCAGCAAACCCACATGAGATGAAAGAGATAGTTGATAAGATTAGAGAGTTTGAAGTAATGAAAGGCTCAGGTGCTAAAATGCCTGTAGGTAAAGAAATAACAAACCGAGCTAAAAATAGAAAAAGTATAGTTACAATAAAAGTAATAAAAAAAGGGGAGAAATTAACTTTGGAAAATATTGATATCAAAAGACCTGGATTTGGAATAGAACCTAAATATTTTGAAAAAACTATAGGAAAAGTTGCTTCAAGAAATTTAGAATCTGATGAAGTATTAGAATGGGGTGACATTTCTTGAAAATAGGAGTAATACTTCAAGCTAGAATGGGATCAACAAGATTACCTGGAAAAGTTATGAAAAAGATAGGTAATAAAACCTTATTAGAACATATAATTTTTAGAATGTCAAAACTTAAAAACAATGTTAGACTAGTTATTGCTACAAGTAATTTAGATAAAGATGATGAAATAGAACAATTTTGTAAAATGAATAGTATTTCTTTTTTTAGAGGTAGTGAACTTAATGTACTTGAAAGATATTATTTGTGCGCAAAAGAAAATGATTTTAAGCATATAGTTAGACTTACTGGAGATAACCCATTTACTGATATTGAAGAGTTGGATAATCTAATTAGTTTACACGTGAATAATAAATCTGATTATTCACGTTCTTTTGCCTCTCTTCCTAAAGGAGTCGGTGCTGAAATATTTACGTTTGAAGCTTTGGAATTAAGCTATAAATATGGAAAAAAAGAAAATCATTTAGAGCATGTAAATGAATACATTGAAGAAAATGAAGATGAGTTTAAAATATCAGAACTAGAGGTAAACAAAGAAAAAAATAGACCTGATATAAGTTTAACTGTAGATACATTGGAAGATTATGAAAAAGCATGTAATATAGTTGAAAATAGTAATAATGAATATATCACAACCAAAGAAGCTATAGAATTATGTTTGCAATATGTTTAGAAGCTTCTCATGCTAAAGGTATGGGGCATTTATTTAGAATGCTTAATTTCAAGAATTATTTAGATAAGCAAAATGAAAAATACATTTTTTTGATAAAGAATAATGATAAAACAAAAGAGATACTTAAAAACAATAATATAAAATTTGAAATAGTAAATCTTGATGATTATAAAAGTAATTGGGAAAAAGATATTATAGAGAAATATAATCTACAATATTGGATTAACGATAGACTTAATACAGACAAAGAGCATAGTGAAAATGTTGTTTCAAAAGGCATTAAATTAATAACTTTTGATGATTTGGGTAGTGGGGCTATTCTTAGTAATTCAAATATATGTGGATTGTTTTTTAATGAAAAAAACTTATTTGGAAAAAAAGTTTTAAAAGGTACAGATTATCTAATCTTAAACAATGAGATTGATAAATATAAAAGAGAGAGAAACAAATTAAATAATATTTTAGTTACACTCGGTGGTAGTGATACGTACGGCATTACTATAAAAGTTCTAAAGCTTTTAAAAAAACATAATATAAAAGCTACAATTCATATTGGTCCATCTTTTAATCATAAAGAAGAATTGGATAAAGAACTTACAAATGATTATGAAGTAATAAACTTTATACCATCTTTAATAGAAGAGTTTGTTAAATATGATCTTGCTATAACAGGGGGAGGGGTTACCCCTTTTGAAGCAAATGCATCAGGTTTACCTTGTTTGATAATAGCCAATGAACTTTTTGAAATACAAAACGGTGAATATTTAGATAGCATAGGATCATCAAAATTTTTAGGTTATCATAATGAAATAGATAATAAAGTTTTTTCTACTATAAATGATTTAGATCTGAATAGTATGAGTAAAAATGGTATGAAGCATTTAGATACAAAAGGCTGTAAGCGAATATATAAGGAGATAAAAAAATATGAGTAAAACAGTTGTTATACATCAACCAGATTTTTTGTCCTATTTAGGCTTTTTTCATAGATTGTTACATGCTGATTTATATATTGTATTGGATGACGTGCAATTTGTAAAAGGTACTAGTCAAAGTTGGATGAATAGAGATAAGATAAAAACGCAAAATGGAGAAAAGTGGCTTACCGTGAATGTTCAAAAAGCTCCAAGCGGTACTAATATAAACGAGATTCTTTTAAATGATACATTAAACTGGAAAAAACAAAATTTAGATTTATTAACTCAAAATTATAAAAAAGCTGAGTATTTTGATGAAATTTATCCTTATATCGAAGAATTATATAATAGTAAGCATACAAAATTATCAGACTTTAATATGGGTTCAATTCATATATTAAATAAGTTATTTGATATAAATATAGATATAGTATATTCTTCTAATTTAATCACTACAAAAACAAAAAGTGAAAGATTAGTTGAGTTGTTGACTCAAGTAGATGCTACACATTACTTATCCGGAGTAGGAGCAAGAGACTACCACGAAGATAAACCGTTTAATGATGCAAATATAAAAGTTATATGGCAAGAGTTTAAGCACCCTACATATACCCAACTTTATGGAGATTTTATACCATACTTAAGTAGTGTTGACATGCTTTTTAATTGTGGTGTTAAAAAGTCTAGAAATATTTTAAGGAGTATTTAGATGAATATATTAGCGATTGGAGCACACTTTGATGATATTGAACTCGGTTGTGGAGGTACATTAGCAAAACATGTTGCAGAAGGTGATAATGTTTATGCATATGTAGCAACAAAATCTGGCTTTATAAATCATCAAAATGTAGAGATACGTTCGAATGATACAGCAACTAAAGAGGGCGAAAATGCTATGAAAGTATTAGGAGTAGAACTAATTAAAGGAAATTTTAATACTTTAGTGGTAGAGTTTACAGATGATTTGAATTTAGAGATATTAAAGATAGTAGAAGAAAAAAATATTGATACTGTATATTCTCACTGGATGGGTGACATTCATCATGATCATCAGGCGGTTGCAAGGGCATCATTACATAGTTGTCGGCATGTTCCTAGACAGTTAATGTATAGGAGTAATTGGTACCATTCAAATATTGATTTTAAAGGTAACTTCTATGTAGATATTTCTGATTTTTGGGAGAAAAAAAAGAGTTCAATAGAGGCTCATGAGTCAGAGATGGAAAGAACAGGAAAAAAATGGATTGACTTTTTTCATAATGAAGCAAGAAATGCAGGTCAAAGAATAGGTATAGATAAAGCAGAAGTTTTTGAAGTTATCAAGTGGTTAAATTAGATGTATAAAAAAAATTTAGTGGAACATTTATTTTTGAAGTTATATTTTACTTTTTCTTCTATCTATTTTAGAGTATTTCATAGTATAGAAGTAGGTCCTAATTGTAAAATACATTTAACAGCAACAATTAGAGGTAACATAAAAATTGGTAAAAATGTTTCAATAGGTAAATTTACTAATATTACTGGAAATATTATAGTTGGTAATGATTCTAACATTGCTGATTATGCAAGAATTAATACTATGCCTGAAGGTAAAATAGAGATAGGAAATGATTGTCATATTAATGTTTATAATATAATTGGAAGCAGTTATAAAGTAACGATAAAAGATCATGCTCTTTTTGCTGCAGGTGTTAAAGTAACTGATGCAACACATTCTATAAGTGATGTAAATATATTAACTAAAAAAGCAAAATTTGATGCACAAGAAGTTTTAATTGAAGAAAATTGTTGGCTGGGATTTGATGTTAATGTTATTATTGGAGGACAGATTGGTAAAAACTGTGTAATTGGTTCAAAATCACTTGTCAATAAAGCAATTCCTACTAACACTATCGCTGTTGGTATTCCAGCAAAAGTTATTAGAGAAAGATAATTTATTGAAAAACAGTAAATATACATTATCTGCGAATTTAATAAATCAAATTTCATCACTAATGATATTCTTAGTAGTTCCAAACATTTTATCTACTGATGATTATGCCAAAACCGTATTTCTATCTGTTCTGATGTCTTTCATGGTATTATCAGATTTTGGAATGAGCTTTGTATATAGTCGTAAAATGCCGTCAGTATATCATGATAATAACTTGGAAAAAATTGAAGCTTATAACCAAACTTTTTTTTGGTTTAGACTTATAATGTCTATTAGTGGTAGTATAGTTATTGGTTTAATTTACTTTTTTAAATATCATGAATTTATAAATAGTTTAATATTATTCTTTCTAAACCCATTAAGTTTACTTATTACTTTTTTTATCTCTCAACATAGTGTTAGAGAAGATTTTAAAGTATATAAAGATATCAACATTAAAAATTCTTTTGCTAAATTGTTTATAGTTCCATTTTCATATTTATTTGGATTGAGTGGATGGATTTTTGGACAACTATTAGCCTCTAGTTTAGTAATTAAATCATTAAAAGGAACAGTCCTTTTAAGTAGAGAAAAATTTGATTTTAAATTAATCAAAAATAACACTTTTGAAGCTTTAATTTTGCTGGCAAATTTTTTCTTTTGGAATCAGTTACTTAACTCTGGAAGACTTTTTGCAAGTACGAGTTATGAACATACTGTTATAGTACAATATGGTTTGGTTAATGCAGGATATTCATTACTTTTAGGATTAATTACATCTATCTTTCTCCCAGTCACTATTGCGTCACTTAAAATTATGCATAAAGACCCAAAAGGTGCCATAAAGCAAATTTTTAAAACAGTTATAAAAACATCGGCTATAATTGCTATTGTAGTCATAATTGCTATTGAGGTTGCTCCTTATTTGTACGAAATATTTTTTCCAAAATATGAAGTAAATTTACAAATTTTAGAATATCAATTGTTGTCATTAGTTTTTATTCCAATAATAGCTACTTTTGGAAATATATTCTTAGGTATGAAAAAACCAATAATTCTTGTTCTGATATACGGTGTTTCTTTTGTGGTAGGCTATTCAGTCTTTTTATTAATTGATTTAGATATAATTTCAGCATCATTTGCTCAATTTGTTGGGATGAATTTTTTAGGAGTTTTGCTTTTAACTTCAGTTTTTTATTTTTTCTATGAACACATAGAAAATAAACTAATGAAGTTTATTCAAATATTTTCAATAACTACTTTCCCATATTTGCTGTATTTTTCACTTAGGAGCTTTATTTGAAACAGTTTTTTAAAGATTGGTTGTTACCACCAAAAGTTATAGACTTTTTACAAACAAAACATAGCTTATATAATACAAAAAAATTAGATTTAAGTATATTAGAAAAAAACAAGGAACTTAAAGATAAGTATAAAGGGAAAAGGTGTTTCGTGCTAGGAAATGCACCTAGCATTAATAACATTGATATTACTTTATTGAAAGATGAGTATGTTTTTGTTACAAATTCTTTTTATAATCACCCTGATTTTAAAACATTAAAGCCAATTTTTCATAGTTGTGTTAAAGTTCCTTTTAATACAGAAGGTAAAACAAAAGTTTTATCAGCTATGAGTAATAATGTTTTAAAAGATAGTGACATTTTTTTAAATTTAGCAGATAAGTATATTGTTGATAATAATCAATTGTTTTTGCAAAACAATGTATATTATATTGCGACTGCAAATATTGATAGGGAATATAGACTAGATAAAATAACAAGAGACAATAGAACGAATATGTTACAGGTTCTTGAAATTGCAATATATTTAGGATTTAGTGAAATATATTTGCATGGAATAGATTTAGATGAGGCTTGTAAAGGACAATATCATTATGGATTTTTGAACAAATTGGTTGTTAAAGACATAACTAATGAGAATGGTATTTCAACAAGAACTCAAAGTGATGTTTTTTATAATGCAAGTTTAACATATAAAGAATTTGAAACAATACAATCAACTGCTTTTAAAAAACAAATTATCATAAACAACTTGAATGAAAAAAGCATGTTAAAAATGTTTCCTACAGTGAGCTTAAAAGACATAATATGAAAATTAAGAGAATATTACGGTTTATCCAAACATCTTCATTTAGTAAAATAGATGGTAGTAAAAAGGAGTATCCAAAGCAAGAAGACAATATTAGAGTAGGGATTATTAAAGAAGAAACTAAACAATCTAATTATGTAGAAAATGCCGTGTTAAAACAGTTGAATATTTATACAGAAGAATTACAAAAGATTTCAAAATGAAGATATTAATTGTAAATACATCAGATATACGAGGTGGTGCGGCAAGAGCTGCTTTTAGACTTCATACGGCTTTATTAGAACAAAACGTAGATAGTAACATGTTAGTTATGAATAAAAACAGTGACTATTATAGTGTTACTGGACCTATAGGCAAGTTTCAAAAAATAATGGCAAGAATAAGACCAATAGTTGATATTATTCCAGTTCGATTTTATAAAGATAAAACAAAAACATTGTTTAGTTCACCATGGTTTATGTTTAGTAATATTGTAGATAAAATAAATGAAATAGAACCAGATATAGTACATCTTCACTGGATATGTGGAGGTATGATGAGTATAGAAGATATTGCTCGTATAAAAGCTCCTATAGTTTGGTCACTTCATGATATGTGGGCTTTTACAGGTGGTTGTCATTATGATGAAGATTGTAGAGGGTATGAAAAAGAGTGCGGAAATTGTAAAGTTTTAGGAAGTACTAAAGAGAAAGACTTAAGTAGAAAAATGTTTTTAAGAAAACAAAAAGTTTATAACTCAAAAAATGATATGACTATTATAGGGTTAAGTCATTGGCTAAATGACTGTTCAATAAATAGTACACTTTTAAAAAATAAAAAACATATAAACCTGCCAAACCCTATAGATATAAGTGTTTTTAAGCCATTTGATAAACAAAAATCTAGAGAACTTTGGAATTTGCCAAATGATAAGAAATTAGTACTTTTTGGAGCTATGGGAGCCACAAGTGATCCTAGGAAAGGCTTTATAGAATTAAGTGAATCTATGAAAAAACTGGAAAAAAATTCTAATATTGAATTTGTAGTTTTTGGAAGTTCCAAACCGCAAAATGCACCTGATTATGGATTTAAAACACATTATTTAGGAACTTTAGCCGATGATGTGAGTTTAGTTACCTTATATAATGCAGTAGATGTTATGGTTGTTCCTAGCTTACAAGAAAATTTATCCAATGCAATAATGGAAAGTTTATCATGCGGTACTCCTGTTATAGGGTTTGATATAGGTGGAAATAGTGATATGATAGAGCACAAAAAGACTGGTTATCTGGCAACAGCATTTGATACAAATGATTTAAAAGATGGAATAGAGTGGATTTTAAATGCTGACAACTATGATGTACTTAGTAATAGTGCAAGAGAAAAGGTAGTAAGAGAATTTGATAGTACTGTAGTAGTGAGAAAATACATGGAACTTTACGAAGATATATTGAATTAAGTACGTATATTCAGCATATTAAGTTTTTTCAAACTCTTATGTCTTAAATGCTTTTTAGGTAAAATACAATCTTTAAAATACAAATGAAATAAAAGAAGTGATAAATGGCTAATAGTATATGTTTAGATGAAAACTATAGTACGACAAAGCTCTTAATAAAAGAAAAAATAGAAATTGCAAAAAAAACTGAAGATAAATTTGAAAGTGCGTTGTTTTTACAAGAAAATGAAAATCGCAAAGGAGAAGGAGGACTACGAAAAAAAGGTTATTTCAAAAAATCTTACGAAAATAAACCTTTAATAAGTATAGTTACAGTCGTGTATAATGGTGAACAGTTTTTAGAAGAAACTATACAAAGTGTGATAAATCAAACCTATGACAATGTAGAGTATATCATCATAGATGGTGGAAGCACGGATAGAACAGTTGATATTATCAAAAAATATGAAGATAAAATTAATTATTGGATTAGTGAAAAAGATAGTGGATTATATGATGCAATGAATAAGGGAATAGATTTAGCATTTGGAGATTGGATTAACTTTATGAATGCCGGTGATGAATTTTATAGTGTTGATGTTTTAGATAATATATTTTTAAAAAAAGATTTTCAAGATGTTAATATAATTTATGGAGATACAGATATAGGAAGAAAAATTTTGAAGTATAAAAAAAATTTAGACATAAATGATTTCGCACAAGGAATGGTGATTTGTCATCAGTCTACGTTTTATAAAAAAAATAAGAATATTAAATATAATCTTAACTATAAAATATGTGGAGATCAAGACTATACTATCCAATATTTAAAAAATAATAAAGCTTCATTTTATTTATCTTTCCCTGTATCTAAATATGACTTAAATGGGATCTCTTCTTCAAATTTACATAAAATTATACATGAAAAGTTTTTAATTAATAAGTCTTATAGTTTTTCACATTTACCTATTTTAAAAAGTTATGTAATGGCTATGCTATTAAGAATACGTAAGATATTCATTGGATATTGATAAAAATTTATATTAAATGTAATTTTAATAGCTATTCTGATATAATAAAACTATTTATGAGTAAAGTGTAAGAGAAATAAATGAAAAAGAAAAAGATACTTGTGACAGGTGGAGCTGGATTTGTAGGAAGTCACTTATGTGAAAGACTTGCAAAAAATACAAATTATGATGTCTATAGTTTAGATAACTACTTTACAGGTAGTAAACAAAATCATGTTGATAATGTAACATATATAAAAGGCGATACGAAAGATATAGCAGACTTAGTGAAATTTGCACCTGATATGGTATACCATCTAGGTGAATACTCTAGAGTAGAACAAAGCTTTGATGATATGGAAAAAGTTTGGGAATATAATAAAGATGGGATTTTTAGGGTATTGGAATTTGTACGAAAAGCAGGTTGTAAAATTCTTTATGCAGGAAGTTCTACAAAGTTTGGAGATGGAGGTTTAGGAAGAAGTGCTAGTCCTTATGCTTGGACAAAAGCATCAAATACTGAACTAGTAGAAAATTATGGTACTTGGTACAATGTACCTTATGCAATTACATATTTTTATAACGTTTATGGGCCACGAGAAATACAAACAGGAAAATATGCCACATTAATAGCACTTTTTAAAGAAAGAATGAAAAATAATCAAAATCTTACAATTGTGAGTCCAGGAACGCAAAAAAGAAACTTTACACATATTGAAGATATAGTAGATGGACTTATTTTAGTTGGAGAGAATGGTTATGGAGATGAGTTTGGTATAGGAAGTGGAGAAGCTTTTAGTATTTTAGAAGTAGCTCAGATGTATGATGGAAAAATAGAGATGTTACCAGAAAGAAGGGGGAATCGTATGAGTGCTGAAGTAGTAAGTGATAAAACAAAAGCACTTGGATGGGAACCAAAAAGAAAGTTGGCTGACTATATTGAAGAGTCTAGAAAGAATAATTGGAGATAAAGTGACAGAAAAAAACAATTCAAAATCAGGATTTATTGCACCTCACATATTAAAAACAGCAGTTTTATTTTTAGTATTTAACAGATTTGATACAACTAAGCAAGTATTTGAAGCTATACGAGAAGCCAAACCTCCAAGACTTTATATAGCTGCAGATGGAGCAAGAGAGACAAAAGAAGGGGAAAAGGAAAAAGTTCAAGCAGTTAGAGATTACATTATTAAAAATATTGATTGGGAATGTGAAGTGAAAACACTTTTTCGTGAACAAAACTTAGGCTGTAAGATGGCTGTTAGTAGTGGAATAGACTGGTTTTTTCAAAATGAAGAGATGGGAATTATTTTAGAGGATGATATTCTACCTAGTCAAAGCTTTTTTTGGTTTTGTGAAGAATTGCTTGATAGGTATAAAGATGATATGAGAGTTGGACAGATAAGTGGTTTCAACTATGGGTATAAAGATGCAAATTTAAATTACGACTATATTTTTTCTAAATATCCAGTTATATGGGGATGGGCTAGTTGGAAAAATAGGTGGAAAAACTACTCTTTAAGTATGGATAATTTAGAAGAAACTATAAGAAACAAACAGTTTTCATTAATATTTAAAAAGTCGGAACTAATTAAAAGAATTAATAGGTTTAGAAAAGCAAAAGAAAATAAAATTGATACTTGGGATTATCAATGGGCATTTACATTATATAAAAATAGCCAGTTTACTATTATTCCGAAAAGAAACTATATTTTAAATATAGGTTTTGGCAATGATTCAACACACACATCAGGTGGAAACCCATATAAAAGTTTGAGCTTAGATGACAACTATGTTGTAATGAAACATCCTGATTATATCGTCCAACATAAAAATTTGGATAAAAAAATTAACAAATCTAGTAATATAATTCAAAGAATAATTAATAAAGTGAATATAAGTTGAAACAACAGTTAATCCAATTACTAAAAAAAAACAGAAAGCTTTTTCTAATAGCTAAATTATTAAGGTTTATACAAACATCTTCATTTAGTAAAATAGATGGTAGTAAAAAGAAGTATCCAAAGGTAATTCAACTACCTATAACATATAACTGTAATAGTAAATGCGTCATGTGTAATATATGGCAAATGGATCACAGTGGTGAGGCTACAGTTGAAGAGTTTGCAAAGTTTATGAAAGATGACATTTTCAAAGAAGTTGAATCGGTTGGTATCAATGGAGGGGAACCTTCTTTAGTACCAAATCTTTCTGAATATGCAAAGGAGATATTGTCTCTTCCAAAAATCAATTCATTAAATATTATTTCTCATGGATTTAGTAAAAAACCACTTTTAAAGTCAGTAGAAGAAATATATAAAATGTGTTGTGAAAAGAAGGTTAAATTTCATATTTCAATATCTTTAGATGGAGTAGGTGAAGTTCATAATACAGTACGTGGAAAACCAAATGTATTTGAAAAAACAATTTCAACTATTGATGAAATTATAAAAAAACAGCATAAGTACTGCGACAGTTATGACATAGGGTGTACTATAGTAAAGCAAAATATTGATTATTTAATAGAGCTTGATACGTATGCTAAACGTAAAAATTATAATATGAAATATCGTCTGGGAATTGACAATAAAAGAATAGAAAGTGATAAGTTAAGAGATCAGTACTCTGTTATATACAGTCCTCTTAGACAAAGTGCAAAAGAGTTTTTTCATTATAAGATGATGAAAGAAAAAGACTTGGTAAATAGGTTTAAATATTATTCTATTTTTGCTTGGTTAAATTCAAAAGTACCAAAAAGATTATTGGGTTGTATTTGGAAAGATGAGGGAATTACTCTTGATGCGAGAGGTGAATTATATTATTGTGCAGTTGCAAGTGAGAGCATAGGAAGTTTAAGAAAAGAACAAGGTGAAAAAATATTTTTTGATGAAGAAAATATAGAGTATAGAAAAAGCATTGTTAAAAATAGTTGTGATAATTGTATTCATGATTATAGTGGTCAAGCAGAGTTTAAAAATGTTTTATCAATATTTAATACTTTGGGATTAAGGATATCTATGTTGAAATATTCATTAAAAGTAAGGTTTTTATAATGAAAATAACTATTATAGGATGGTATGGGACTGAAACTATAGGAGATAGAGCCATACTTGCAGGTCTTTTTTCTTTTTTTAATAAAGCTTATGAAAATTTTGAAATACAACTAGGAAGTTTGTATCCATTTTTTAGTGAGAGAACTATAAATGAAGACTATAGTTTTTACAAAGAGATAGTTAAAAAAGATTTTAAGATATCAATTTTTGATTCATCTAAACAAAAAGAACTTAATTCAGCTATCAAAAATAGTGATTTAGTGGCTATGGGTGGAGGTCCTCTTATGGATTTATCTACATTGTATATGGTTGAATATGCATTTAAAAAGGCAAAAAAATTTGGAGTTAAAACAGCACTATTAGGATGTGGTGTAGGGCCATTGTTTCATAAAAAGTATAGAAAATCAGTTTTAAACATATCTTTTCATAGCGATATAGTAATACTTAGAGATACAACATCAAAAAATAGTTTAAAAGATATTTATGACGAGTTTAATAAAGTCTTTGACTCGGATAAAGTTAATACTAGTTATGATCCGGCTGTCGAATGTACGTTAGAGTTTAATAAACTAGTAAATAGAGAGCCTGAAGATTATATAGCTGTGAATTTAAGAGAGTTTCCACTTGAATATAATAAATATGGAGATTCAAAAAATATTAACGAAGAACTCAAAAACTTTGTAAAAGAATTAGCAACACAATATCAAGATAGAAAGATAAGACTCATCCCGATGCACTACTTTCATATTGGTGGAGATGATAGAGTGTTTTTAAATAATATTGCTATGGAATTAGAACTCGAAAACATATATGTACAAAATTCAAACTTGACATTGAAAGAAACAATGAGTGTTTATCAAAATGCTTATTTTAATGTAGGAATGAGATTTCACTCTGTAGTTCTTCAAACTATCACAAGTGGAAGAAACTATGTTCTTGACTACACTGAGCCTAACAAAGGCAAGATAAATGGTTTTTTACAAGATATTGACAAAAATGATTTTTACAAGTCAAGATATTTGTCTTTGCAAGAAGAGAGTATCAATACAGAGATTATTAAAGAAGAAACTAAACAATTTAATTACGTAGAAAATGATGTTTTACAACAATTGAATATTTATGTGGAGTCATTGATTTAGACTAGGTGTACTAAAATCGAATATGTCATGGAGAGATAGTTGAAAATTTATAGTTTTATGATTGTAGTTTTACTCATTACAATATATCTTTTTTTAATTCCAAATATATCTGGCTTTTTAGATAATGAGAATTATCTAAAATCTTATGAAAACATACAAACTGCTGAAACTATTGCTCAGTCATATACTTTATTTCATAAGGCAACAGGTGCTAATGAGCCAATGTATTTTTTATTACAATATTCGTTTAGTGATTTTTTAAGTTATGAAGTTTTTAACGGCGTCATTAATTTTGTATTTTTATTTATTTTATATTTATTGGTTAAAAAATATTTTAGAAAAGATTTAACAGCGTTTATAATAATACTTTTTTTTGACTATTATATGTATAGATTAACAGGAGAACTTCATAGATTCAAGTTAGCAATTTTGTTTTTTATGTTATTTTTATATTTTCAAAATACAAAATATAGATTTGTGTCTGCTGTTTTATCATTATCCAGTCATTTTCAAATGTTGATAATTTATCCTATTTTTATTCTAAGAAATCTTAAAATAAATAGATATATAAAGATAAATACATTATTTTATATATTAGTGGCAATTATTGCTATTGGTATTTTTTCAGCATTATTTAGTTCTTCCCTAATTTATAAAATACAACATTATGCATCTCTAAGATTTCCAACCTCTTCAATAATAATAGCAATTTTATACTTTTTATATCTCTTTATAAACAAAGATAAAAGAAATATTGTTAATTTTACTTATTTGAGTTTAATTATAATTCCAGTTGCTTCTATTATAGGATCAGATAGACTCAATATATTTTTAATGGAGTTTATATTTTTTGTAGAACTGTACAAGCTGCTAGAATTAAATAGAAAAATTTCTGCTATTGTAGTTTTGTCAATAATGTTTTATAATATTTTTAGAATGCGTGAATTTTTATAACCAGTATGGGAGAGTTGTCATTGCAAAATAAAATACTAATGGTAGGTCCATTATTACCTCCAGTTCATGGACAAGCTTTAGCATTTACAAGGTTTGTAGAGAATATAGATACTTTTGAAGAAAAAATAGTAATAAATACAAATGTAGGAGATAAAATAAAACTTTTTAAAGTCCTTCTCACGTTTAAAACAATATTTTCCATAATATTTAAAGCTATATTTTTTAAATACAATATAGTATATTTTACTTGTAGTAGAAGTTTTTTAGGTAGTATAAAAGATATAATACTTATAAATATAGTGAGTTTAAAAGGTGTGAAAATAGTTAATCATCTACATGGTTCAGATTTTTATGACTTTTTACACAGTAGTCCTATCTGGTATCAAAAGATACTTTTTGCTAGCTATAAAAAAGTAGATACCTCTATCGTGCTATTAGAGAGTATGAGAGATCAATTTAAAGATTTTAAAAATATGAAGGTAGAGGTGGTAGCAAACTTTTACGATAGAGAATTAGGTATAAAGTTAGCAGAAAAAGATACACAAAACATAAATTTAGTTTATCTATCAAATATTATGAATAGCAAAGGGATATTTGAACTAATTGATGCTTTTGAAGAGTTAAATAAAAAGTATGATAATATTTATTTAAATATAGCAGGTGGATATATAGCAGATGAATATATGAATATTGAAGATCTAAAAGAAAAGTTTATATCAAAGATTACAAAGTGCAATCATATCAAGTATATAGGAAAAACTTTTGGCGAGAAAAAAATAAAACTACTACAAAGTTCAGATATATTTGTATTGCCGAGCTATTATAAATCTGAAGCATTTCCTATTTCTATTATAGAAGCTATGGCTTGTAAAAATGCTATAGTGACTACAAACTATAAATATATTCCAGATGTTGTAAGTACAAAAAATGGTGTACTTGTTGAGCCAAAGTCAGTTGATAGTTTAATTGATGGAATTGAAATTTTACTAAAAGATATAAAAAAGTTAAGAGAAGTGCAAAATTATAACCAACAAATAGCGAAAGATAAATATACTTTAGATAAATATATAGACAGTTTAAATAAAATAGTAACAGGGAACTAGTATGATACTTATAACAGGTGGTGCAGGGTATATAGGAAGTCATGTTGTTAAACAACTTTTAGAACAAGATAAAAATATTATAGTGATAGATAACTTATCAACAGGCTTTCAACATACTATAGATACTTTACAAACTATTAAAAAGTTCAATTTTATAAAGCTTGACCTTAATGAATTTGAAAAAGTAAATGAAATTTTTGAAAAGTATAATGTTCATACTGTGATACATTTTGCTGCTCTCTCTCAAGTAGGTGAATCTATGCAAAACCCTATGAAGTACTATATGAATAATACAGTCAATACAACAAACTTAGTAAAATGTGCTTCAAAAAATGGTATAAAAAAATTTGTATTTAGCTCTACTGCTGCCGTTTATGGTGAGCCTAAATTTAGTAGTGAAGTGAAAACTATTACTGAGGTGTTTAATACTAATCCTATAAATCCTTATGGTCAAAGCAAACTTATGAGTGAGCAGGTTATAAAGGATGAAGCAAAAGTAAATAAAGACTTTAAATATGTAATATTTAGATACTTTAATGTTGCAGGTGCTGATGTCCATTATGAAAACAATAGGCTATTTCCTAGAATAGGAGAATCTCATGAACCTGAAACTCATCTAATACCACTTGTGATAAAAACAGCCTTAGGAAAAAGAGAAGCGATAATAATATTTGGAGAAGACTATGATACGCTAGATGGAACCTGTATAAGAGACTATATACATGTGGATGATTTAGCTGATGCACATATTAAAGCTATGGAGTATTTGAATAAAAATAATAGTGATATATTTAACTGTGGATATGGACATGGACTAAGCGTAAAAGAAATAGTACAAGGTGTTAAAGATAGCATAGATTATGAGTTTGAAGTACGAAAAGGGGAGAGAAGAGTAGGTGATCCTTCAGTACTAGTTGCAGACAATAGTAAGATAATTGATAAGATGAATTGGAAACCTAAATATGATAATCTTGACTTAATAATAAAAAGTGCATTTGAGTGGGAGAATAAACTTTGAAAGTATCAATTATAACTGTTGTTTGGAATAACAAAGATACTATAAAAGATGCTATAGATTCAGTACTGAGTCAAACATATGAAAATATAGAGTACATCATAGTAGATGGGGCGAGTACAGATGGTACAATTGAGATTGTACAAAGTTACGGGGATAAAGTAAGTAAGTTTATTAGTGAGCCTGATAAAGGGCTTTATGATGCTATGAATAAAGGTATTAAGTTAGCTACTGGTGATGTAATTGGGATACTGAATAGTGACGATTTTTACATAGATGAATTTGTTATAGAAAAAGTTGTAAAAGAGTTTGAAGATAAGCAAGTAGATAGCGTGTATGCTGATTTAGTCTTTGTGAAACCAGAAAATCTTGATAAAGTAGTTAGGTATTATGATAGTAGTACATGTACCCCAGAAAATTTTCAGTATGCTCTTTATCCTGCGCATCCAACTTTTTTTGTAAAAAAAGAATTTTATGATAAATTTGGAGTATTTAAAACTGATTATAAAATAGGAGCAGATTTCGATCTTATGGCTAGGTTTTTATATACAAATAATATTAGTTACAGTTACATAAACGAGCCTTTGATAAAAATGAGGGTTGGGGGAGTGAGTACTTCTTTTAGTAGTATTTGGATTAATGCACTTGAGCAATTAAGAGTTTGTAGAGAAAATGGTATAAAAACAAACATATTTAAGATATTAATGAAGTACCCTATTAAAGTTTTAGGAATTTTTAAAAAATGAAAGTATTAGTAACGGGGAGCAGTGGATACATTGGTGGTAGTTTTATAAAAGAATATAAAAACAAATACAATTTTGATCAATTCTCATTATTAACTCAAAAGTTAAAAGATATTAATTTCGTTGATCTAGATACTATTTTACATTGTGCAGCATTTGTACATCAAAAAGTAGAACAATCATATGAAAAATATTATAAAACAAATGTAGAGTACCCTGTCAAACTTGCAAAGTTGGCAAAAGAAAATGGTGTAAAGCAGTTTGTTTTTATAAGTACTATTGCTGTTTATGGTGAAGATGAAGAAAAGCTAAGTGAAAATACTGTTTGTAATCCAGTCACACCGTATGGAAAAAGTAAACTAGAAGCAGAAAAAGAGCTTTTGAAACTAAGTGATGATAGTTTTATAGTAAGTATCATCAGACCACCTATGGTTTATGGTAAAAATGCTCCTGGTAATATAGCGAGTTTAATTAAGCTCGTAAAGAGATCACCTATTATTCCTTTAGGGAATATTCAAAATAAAAGAAGTTTTATTTATATAGGAAATCTTTGCCATTTAGTGGATAGCTTTATAGAACAAAATCAATCAGGTGTATTTCTAGCTAGTGATGACGAACCTTTGAGAACAACTAGACTTATTGAACTAATAGCAAAAAATTTAAATAAAAAAGTTTATTTAGTTAAAATACCTCTTTTTGAAGTATTTTTAAAACTACTGAAACCATCATTTTATAAAAGATTATATGGTAGTTTAGAAATAGACAACACGCTTACCAAAGAAAAGCTAAACTTAACAAATCCATATACTATTGAAGAAGGAATAAGATTTATGATAAACGGGGAAAATAATTGATCTATATAATACTATTTTTGCTATCATTCTCACTAACATATTTCATAAAAATTTACGCTATTAAAAAGTCACTTTTAGCAGAGGTGAATGATAGAAGCTCACACACTATTCCTACTCCACATGGTGGTGGTATGGCAGTAGCTATAACATGGTTTGTAGGGCTTATTTATCTTTATACTACATCTCAAATAGAACTTACACTTTTTTATGCACTAATGATTGGAATTTTTATAGCTGTAGTAGGTTTAGTAGATGATATAGTAGAACTTAAGCCAAAGACTAGAATGATTGTATTTACATTAGTTGGTTTTTTAGGATTGTATATAATTGGTGGGCTTGATATATTGACATTTGGCATATTTGACATATCAAACATTTTTATTACAAACATTTTTGCAATACTTTTAATACTTTGGTATATAAATCTTACAAACTTTATTGATGGTATAGATGGCTACCTATCTATGAAGTTTTTATTTTTAAGTATAGCCGGGCTTATACTTATTGGTGGTGGACACTTCGCAGTACTTGGAGTGTCGATACTAGGATTTTTATACTGGAATTGGCATAAAGCAAAGATATTTATGGGAGATGTAGGAAGTACGCTTTTAGGATATACCATAGCAATAATAACGATTTACTATGCAAATCAAGAAGCTAGTAATTTATGGATATGGATTACACTTTATGGAGTATTTTGGTTTGATGCTACTTATACATTAGTACGAAGAAAACTAAATGGTGAGAAATTGTCAGAGGCTCATAGAAAGCATGCATATCAACGACTCACACAAGCCGGTTGGAGTCATAGCAAAGTTACACTATCTGCTTTAACTCTTAATATTATCATATTCATGCTAGTTTATTTTATACCAAATATTGCTATAAGTTTTTTAATAACTATGATATTACTTTTTTTAATTATGAAATATGTAGATAATAAAAAAGCATTTAGTTAGTTTTAGCTAAAATATGCAGATGATAAATATACTTGATAAACGAATATTAAATTTCTTAGTAATAATTTTTTTAACTTTTAGTACTTTTTGGTGGACTTTTTTTATATTTCATGAGTCTTTTGACTATAAAGTAGTACTAATAGTTTTAATACTTCGTATGATCTCTTCTATCTTCGTTTTTAAAGATTTTTCACTATCTTGGTCTAAAGCTACACAAAAAACTTTTTTGATAAAAAGTGTTGTTTATATTATTCCATTTTTAATCTATGCACCATATCTTCATGGAGAGGTAAGATTTGCATTTTTAGCAAGTGAACTTTTTTTATATCTCTTTAGTATAAACTTTTTAATGTATACCTATTATTACTATATAAATAGAAGTAGAATACAAAAAACTAAAAGAGTTATTATTTATGGTGCTGGAAAAGCTGGTATAAAACTTGAAGAGGAGTTTAGAAACTCAAAATACAAGGTACGTTATTTTGTTGATGACGATGAGATTATCCAAGGCAGAAGTATAGATGCTATTCGTATTTTATCTCCTCAAACTCTTAAAGAGAAGATGGAAAATAAAAAGTACGACTTGTTAGTTATTGCAATTCCAAGTGCATCAAAGGAAAGTGTAAAAAAAGCATATGACAACCTGCATAGTTACTTTAAAGAGGTACAGGTATTACCATCACTTGATAACATACTAAGGGATAAAAGTTTTACTAAACAGTTAAAAGATATAAGTGTTGAAGACTTGCTTGCACGCTATCCTAAAGATCTAGATAAAGATAAAATATCATCTTTTATAAAAGGGAAAATTGTTCTTGTCACAGGTGCCGGTGGTAGTATAGGTAGTGAGATATGTAGGCAGTGTAAAAGGTTTGGAGCTAAAAAACTAGTGCTTCTTGATCATAGTGAATATAACCTTTATGCAATAGAACAAGAACTTGATAGTATAGATGCTATCCCAATAATGCAGTCAGTTGTAAATAAAGAAGCATTAGATAAAACTTTTGAAGCGTATAAGCCGGATATAGTTATTCATGCAGCTGCATATAAGCATGTACCGCTAGTTGAACATAACATTCAAGAGGGGATAGTTAACAATATCATAGGGACTAAAAATACTATTGATTGTGCTATAAAACATAATGTAGAAAAATTTGTACTTATCTCTACAGATAAAGCCGTACGCCCAACAAATGTTATGGGCACTACAAAACGTATATGTGAACTATATGCTCAGAACTCTAATGGAAGCGGTACAGATATAGTAGCTGTAAGATTTGGTAATGTATTAGGCTCAAGTGGAAGTGTTATACCGAAGTTTAAAAAGCAGATAGAAGATGGTAAAAACATAACTGTAACACATCCAGATATTACACGCTACTTTATGCTTATACCTGAAGCATGTGAGTTAGTGCTTCAAGCCGGTGCTATTGGAAGCGGTGGAGAGATATTTATACTCGATATGGGTGAGCCTATTAAGATAGTAGATTTGGCTAAAAAGATGATAGAACTTAGTGGACGTGACGATATAGATATTGAGTTTACAGGCTTACGTCCAGGAGAGAAGCTATATGAAGAATTACTTATAGATGATTCAGAGTGCATAACAGACTATGAGTCTATAACTGTGGCAAAGCCAACTGTTTATGATAAGAGTAAGTTAAATGAAGATATAATTTCACTCATAAATACAGATGATAAACTGGCACAATTAAAAAAGATAGTACCAGAGTTTAATCATAAAACAAATATATAAATTAGGAATATTATGCAAGAACAACAGTATGTACAAGAAGACGAAATAGATTTAAAAGAGTTGTTTAAAACACTTTGGGCTAAAAAGGTTTTTATAGCTCTTTTTACATCCATAGTTACCATTTTAGCTATTATATATGCTTTAACTATCCCTAAAGTATATGAAGTGTCAGCAATGATGCAAATAGGTAAATTAGGAAAAAATTCTAATATTGAAAATACGTCTTCTTTAGTTAAAAAACTTGAAATCACTACAGGTATTAACTCTAAAAGGAAGAAAGAATATCCATATATAGACAAAATTCAAACAGTTAAAGGTACAAATGATTTAATTGAAGTATATTCTCAAGGGCTAGATAATGAGAGTTCTATTGTAAAGATTAATAGATTAATTGAGACTATAAAAACTGAACATAAGAAAAAAATTGATGAGTTCTTAGATATAACAAAAGAAAAACTTATAGGTCTAAAAATTCAAAGAGATACTATATCTAGTGAAATAATCGAAATTAAAAATGCAATCACTAAGAATAGTAAATCGAATGTAACCTTAGCATCACTGATATTACTTAAGGATTTAAACGCTCAACTGTCAAACATAGATAAAGAGATAAATGATGTACAAATATCTATATCCGAAAATAATATTAAGAACACTGAATTAATTGGTGAGTTGGATGTAAGTGAATTTCCTGTTAAACCAAAGAAAAAGCTGATAGTAGTAGTAGCATTTGTAACTGGCTTTATACTATCAATATTTTTAGTGTTTTTTATGGAGTTTATAAGAGGTTTTAAAGAGGAAGAGGCTTTAGAGGCAAAGTAATCTATTTGATTACATGCCCTACAAACTTAGACATATTATCTAAGATCTCTCCACCTTTACGGAAGCTAAGTCCACAAGCTTCATAGGCAAAAAATACTCCGGCTTGATACTTCTTACCTTTTTTATCTTTAGAAAACTCTGCATATTCCTGATATATTTTTTTATAGTTATCATATGGTCCATCTATGTTTTCTAAAATGTTCCCGTTTGAATCTACTATCTTAGTATTAGCACCCTCACGACCAAATACTGTTTTTTCAACATGTTTTATACCATCTAGCGGTTTATCTGATGTTTTAAGTAGATAAGGAGAATCTGGAAACAGATCATAAAGTATTTTTAACATCCCCTTTGATTGAAAGAGCAGTGTATATGCCGGATTAAGTATGATGGCTTTTTGATTTTGCATAATAGTATTTAGAGTAGTTGCAAGTTCAGGTTCATCATGTGCTATATCTTCCCAAGGGTAGAGTTTAAACCAGTACTCATACGCTACTCCATCAGAATTAAATATACCGTTTTCATCAAAAGCCACGTTGTGTAAAAATTCAAAGCTTGTATTAAACCCTGCATCTGTAGCTATTTGCTGTAGAAGTCTTGTAGTAGCTTCCTCTTCATCATTACCTTCAACTGATGAGAACAGTATTTTCCATCCATCATAGTTTTCATCAAATGTTGATATATCATCAAAAAGTGTAATCAGACGTTTAAAGTTATTTTGTATAGCCTCATAAACATTGTTAAACTGTTTATTCTCATCCATATCGTTTTGTTTTAGAAGTGCCCATTGAAGTAGGGCAGTCTCAAAAAGAGCAGTCGGTGTATCAGCGTTAAACTCTATAAGTTTTATACTCTCACCGTCAATCCCACCGCTTAGGTCAAAACGGCCATATATATGCCAGTGGACATCATTTTCCCAAGATTTTTTAATCATATCAACTAGATTAAATGGAATTCCAAGCTCAAAGAACAGATCATTTTCTATAACATACTCAGCAGCTTCTACATACATGTCATATATAGTATTAGCAGCTTCGTAGTAAGCTTCAGCCTCTGCTTCAGATATAGTTACCAGCTCATCGTTAACATATTTACTGCCGTCACTGTCAGTGTGCCAAGTAAAACCCAACTCTTCAAGAGTTGCGTCATTTAACGGGTTTAGTTTTTGAAGTTGTATCATATGTTATTTATCCACCATAGTAGCTTCTACTACCATAAGAACTCTTAGAGTTAGAACCAAAAAAGCTTTTTTTACTTGAACTTTTAGTACTCGATTTTGAAGCTGCTGAGCGGCTGTATGCACTTTTATTCACAGCAGATGAACGTTGTGAAAAGTTTTTGTTATTCATAAGCGCATTACCTATCATATTACCAAGCAGACTTCCTGCAGCTACTGCTAGTATAGTTCCAGCTAGTCCCATACCTGCATCGGCACTTCCGCTTTGGATCGTCTCACTTGAACCATCTTTAACTTTTGCATATTCCTGCTGTGCTAATGCTTTCATCTCAGCTTCACTCATAAAGCGCTCAGTAGTATTACCGTTAGCATCACGCTCGCGAATAATAGCACGACTAGGACCCTCAGTCGGCATCTCTTCTACTACTTGATATTTTCCACTTGCTAGTTGCTCGATTACTAAAAATTTATTTTGTGCCTCTTGTTGCTGCTGACCAGAACATCCGCTAAGTATACTCATCATAGCTATCCCGGCACTTCCAAGTGCTACACCGCCTGCTATACTAGAAATATGTTTCATTATTTTAAATCCTTCTTCTTTAATATAATCATCTTTTGAAGTTCATAGTCGTAAAAAGTGATATCTTTTCTTCCATCATAATATACATCACCGTAAAAACTAAAGCGATTATCTTTATATGTGATACCTTTTTTCATAAGCAAACTCTCACCCAAAGACTTGCCTATAGGCTCAAAAAGTGGAAGTATAGCCAAAATAGTTAAACTGATAACAGTAAACATAGTGAGTTTTTTGTTCGAAATATAGATAATTATAAAACCAAAAATACCAGAAAGTAAAAAGAAAAAAGCAAAGTTTTGGTGGTCTGCAAAAAGTATATTGTAGTAGACATCTATCTCATGTGGAACAATATAGTGCAGTTGAATCCCTAAAAAAAGAAAAAAATCAACAATAAAAGTAACTAACATACCTGTAAATAGTGCCATAAAAACTTTACTCATCTTAGACTCCTTATTTTGTAACTATTAATTTTTAAAAGTTTAGATGCGCTAAGTTCATTTAAACCATTTTTATCTTCTATTATTATATCTGTTTTATCTACGCAATACTCCCTATTAAACTTTTTACCCATCTCATTTGCACTAGTTGAATAATGCCATTTTAGATCTCTCAATATTTGAGAATTTTTATAATTTTTATCAATTCTAAAAGCTCTATTTTTTACAACAAATGTCGTTTTTTTGCTTCTTCTTAAAAGATTCTTTTTATTTTGGGGAATTCTCGTTTGTAACGAATACAAAGAATCGTAAATCTTTATGAATGCTTTTGTGTGTGGGCGTGATTTTATGCGTGCGAGTTTAGAATGGTTTTGAGACACAAACCCGACAGTAGTGTCGGTTTGAGTTAAAATGACCTTTGTATTTATACTAGAAAGTCTTGAATCGCTTTTGCATCTGACCATGAATCATCTTTCATCTCATCAAGTGCAAGGATCAATGCACGTGCAGCACTTAGTGTCGTAAAGTAAGGGATAGAGCGTTTAAGAACCTCTTGACGGATAACTACTGCATCTTTTTTAGCTGTGTTATTATCAGAAGTGTTAATAGCCATAGCTATCTCATCATTTTTCATACTGTCTTCAATATTTGGACGACCTTCTGAGATCTTTAATATCACTTCACACTCTACGTTGTTATCTTGTAACACTTTTTGAGTACCTTTAGTAGCTACGAGTTTAAAGCCATGACCTACAAGACCTTTAGCTATCTCTATAGCATTATCTTTATCTGTATCCACGAAGCTTAAAAAACATGTACCGCCAGTAGGTATTTTATTTCCAGCACTAAGTTGAGCTTTTGCAAAGCTTATTCCAAAGTTTTTACTTACACCCATTACTTCACCTGTTGATTTCATCTCAGGACTTAACGAAAGGTCGGCTCCAACTAGTTTATGGAAAGGGAAAACTGCTTCTTTTACAGATACATGACCTTTAAGTTCAGGTTTTAGTACATCATTTTCTTCTTTAACGATGTTGTATTTATCGTAGTATTTAAGAGCATCTCTTAAACTCTCCTCCATCATTACACGTGTTGCAACTTTTGCTAGTGGCATACCAGTAGCTTTAGATACGAATGGAACTGTACGAGATGCACGTGGATTAACTTCGATTAAATAGATCTCTCCTTCATATATAGCGTATTGAACATTCATAAGTCCGCGAACTCCAAGACCTAATGCTATAACTTTAGTTTGAGTCTCGACCTTAGCGATCATCTCATCGCTTAAATTTACAGGAGGAAGTGAACACGCAGAATCACCTGAGTGAATACCTGCTTCTTCGATGTGTTGCATTACTGAGCCGATATAAACATCTTTACCATCACTAATACAGTCAACATCAAGCTCAATAGCCTGATCTAAAAACTTGTCAATTAAAACAGGTGCTTCGTTTGATACACTAATCGCTAGATCCATATACTCATTTAGTTCATCTTCAGAGTAAACTATCTTCATACCACGACCACCAAGAACAAAAGATGGACGAACAAGTACAGGGTAACCAATTCTCGCTGCTATCTCAGGAGCTTGCTCTTTTGCACTAGCCAGCCCGTTCGCAGGTTGTTTTAGATTATATCTGTTAACAAAGTCAGAAAATTGTTCTCTGTCTTCTGCCAAGTCAATTACACTAGATGGAGTTCCAGATATTTTAGCTCCTATTTTTGTTAAACTATCAGCTAGTTTAAGAGGAGTCTGTCCACCAAAGTGAACAATGATCCCATCTGGTTCTTCTTGTTCGATTACTTCGCGAACATGTTCAAAGTCTATCGGCTCGAAGTAAAGGACATCCGAAGTATCATAATCAGTTGAAACAGTTTCAGGATTACAGTTGTACATGATAGTCTCGATATCCATCTCTTTAAGAGCAAAGGCTGCATGTACACAACAATAATCAAACTCAATACCTTGACCGATACGGTTTGGTCCACCACCGATAATAAGAACTTTTTTCTTATCACTTTTTCTTTTAGTAGCAGGAAGTTTTGTAATATTCGTAGTTGAGTATAGGTATGGTGTTAAAGCTTCAAACTCTGCCGCACATGTATCAACCTCGTTATATTCCATAGAAACGCCAAGAGTTTTTCTAGCTTTATTTATATCTTCTTCACTACATGTAGCGTTAGAGTTTTGAGATACAAGCTGTGCTAAACGCTTATCTGAAAAACCATCAGCTTTTAATTGACGCAATGCATCTGCATTTATTAAAATATCTTTAGTTACACTTTTCTCTGCTTCGATGATCTCTTCTAGTTGATATAAAAACCAAGGATCAATCGCACATGTATCAAACATCTCTTCTATGCTCATTCCGCGTCTAAAACCTTCAGCTACATAAAGTGCACGATCAGCATTTGGACGACGGATCTCATGTATTACTTTTTCCATATCTGCATCTATTGGATCAAATCCGCAAAGACCTGTTTCAAGTGAGCAAAGTGCTTTTTGAATCGACTCTTTGAAAGTACGTCCGATCGCCATAACCTCACCAACTGATTTCATACTTGTTCCAAGTGTGTTGATAGCTTCTGGGAATTTTTCAAAAGTAAAACGTGGAATTTTTGTTACAACATAATCAATAACTGGTTCAAAAGATGCAGGAGTTCCAGTGATGTCATTTGTGATCTCATCTAGTGTAAAGCCTACAGCTAAAAGTGTAGCAACTTTTGCGATAGGATAACCAGTAGCTTTACTAGCTAGTGCAGATGAACGAGATACACGAGGATTCATCTCAATAACTATCATACGACCATCTTTGGGATTTATAGAAAACTGAACATTAGACCCACCTGTATCTACACCTATCTCACGTAAAATATCAAAACTCGCATCTCGCATTCTTTGGTATTCTTTATCTGTTAGAGTAAGTGCGGGTGCTACAGTTATAGAGTCCCCAGTATGTACACCCATTGGGTCAAAATTCTCAATTGAACATACGATGATACAGTTATCTGCCTTGTCACGGATAACTTCCATCTCATACTCTTTCCAACCAAGCATAGATTCCATGATCTCGATCTCATTTACGGGACTTGCTTCTATACCTGCAGCTGCTAGTTGTTCAAACTCTTCCATATTGTATGCTACACCGCTTCCACCACCGGCTAGTGTAAATGAAGCTCTTGATATTACAGGAAAACCGATCTCTTTTACCACTTCGATAGCTTCTTCAACACTGTAAGCATTAGCACTTTTTGGCAGGTCCATTCCGATTTTGATCATAGCTTCATTAAATGCAGAACGGTCTTCACCTTTGTGAATAGCCTCCGGCGCAGCACCTAAAAATTCAATACCTTCAAGAAGACCTTTCTCATACATTGAAGTTGCAACGTTAAGTGCAGTCTGTCCACCCATAGTTGGAAGGATCGCATCTACTTTTTCCTCTTTGATGATCTTTGCAATAACATCTTCTTTGATCGGCTCAATATAAGTTCTATCTGCAAACTCCGGATCAGTCATAATAGTGGCTGGATTAGAGTTTATCAATACTACGCGGTAACCTAACTCTTTTAGAGTTTTAACAGCTTGAGTTCCAGAGTAGTCGAATTCACAAGCTTGACCGATAATAATCGGACCAGAACCAATAAGTAAAATAGTATTTATGTCAGTGCGTTTTGGCATCAAAAAACCTTATATATTTTTTTTGGATTATAGCCAAAAGGCACTTAAAATATCATAATGCTAGAAGTTAAAAGTGTAAATAAGTGATGCAATTCCAGAGTAATAATAATTTTTTTCTATTAAAGGGGAGTTTTTTGCTTCATTTGACAGCCAATCTATTTTTGCGTTAAAAAATACTGATAACTTGTCTGTAATAGGATAGCTTATATATGTTTGAGCTTCAAATTTAAAATCAGAATCTGTAGAATACTCGGGATGAACCAAGTTACTTTCTTCTTGTGTAACGCCATAGTAATAATTTAAAAAACCTTTGTTCTGATATACGGCAACGACACTAGGATAGAATGTTATTTTGTCAAATTTTAAAGTATGGCCGACTTCAAAAGTGATCATATAAGAGTTATACTTATCTAACAGGTCATGTAAATATATTATCTCTAAAAAGGAGTCATTTAAACCAGCTGAGAATGCAACTCCCCCTTCCCATGAACTCTCTTTTTCGCTCATACCGTTCATATGCGGAGAATCATCAGGGGAGTATCCGTTTGTCCTAGGCTGTGCAGTCAGAGAAAATCCCCAAGAAAACTCTTCGCCGGCCGAACCTAAAAAGTAGATACCAAATCTGGTCCATCTTGCATAAACGATACCATTATCATAAAAAAATACTGGTGATGCAAGGATCATATCATCTACATTTTTATACGGTTGTGATTGTATATAGGGTCCAAAACCAATGGTTATTTTTTCTTTTTTTTCTTCATCTGCAAAAGATATGCTTATTAAAATAAAAAGGCTTAAAATATATTTCATTTTACATTTGTTATCAAATGAAAGTAGTTTGGATCATTTGAATCGTAAAAAGGTTCTACTTCTGCACTCTGGTAACCTTGACTTTTAGTCACAGAGAGTACTGTACCAACTTTCAAACCTTTAAAAAAGATGCCATCAAGTCCAGAAGTCGTAACGACATCACCTTTTTTTATTTTAAACCAAGAGGGAATATACTCAACCATAATATTTTGTTCTTCATTTCCATTTGCAACACCTGGAGCTTTTTTATCACCGACATATACAGCATATGTACATTTTCTATCTCTATTTAATATTGCAAGGGGTTTATTGCCATCAGATATTACAATACCTGCTACTAGCTCTTTATATGTAAGTCCATAGATCTTTGAAGAGTTAAAATCATCCATCTCTATCCAAAGACGGTTAAGATCACCAAATCTTTTATATGATATTGAACGGACAAGTTGAACGTTTGGATTTAACTTTAAATTTGTTTTATTAACCGCAAATAGGTCATTTACTTCAGATGCAAGTTGTTGCATAACAAGATGGTTGTTTTCATATTTTGCAAGAATTTCTTTTAGCTCATCTATGCGTTTTGCCTGAGAAAAGTGCTTGTCAATATTTTCAGAAGCGTATTCTATACTATTGTGGTAGCTTGATTTTACACTATTTAATGCCGATATAAATGGTTCTTGGATAATATTTGTGTAGTACATAGCACCCACAAAGAGTGCTACAAATATTAAGAAAAAGCTAAATAGCTCTTTATTCATTCTCAAATAGCTCTTGTAGTAAGTCTATTTCTTCTAGTGCGCGTCCAGTTCCGCGAGCAACAGCTAAAAGTGGTTCATCTGCAACAAATACAGGTACTTTTACTATGTCTGATAAGAATTTATCAAGTTGACGGATTAGTGCACCACCACCAGTTAAAATAATACCGTTATTAACGATATCACCAGCTAGATCAGGCGGCATTTGCTCTAATACGTCACGTAGTGCTTCACCTATCTCACGTAAAGGCTCACGCATAGCTTCACGAGCATCTTCACTTGTTAACTCAACAGAACTTAAAAGACCCTCAACTTGGTCACGACCGTTTGTAACCATAGCAAGTTCAGTCTCAAGTGCTACTGCAGTACCGATATTTATCTTAATATCTTCAGCCACACGCTCACCGATAAGTAAGTTGTATTTTTTACGGATGTAGTTAACGATAGCCTGATCAATTTTATCACCAGCTACACGGATAGATTTAGAAAGAACCAGACCACCTAGTGAGACAACACCGATCTCAGTAGTACCACCACCGATATCAACAACTAAGTTACCTTGTGGATTACGGATCTCAACACCTGCACCGATCGCAGCTGCCATAGGCTCTTCGATTAGGAAAACTTCACGAGCACCCGCACTTAAAGCTGACTCACGAACAGCTTTACGCTCAACCTGAGTTAGACCATATGGTACACATATAATGATACGAGGAGAAACCAAAGCAGAACGACCGTGTGCTTTTTCAATAAACTTACGGATCATTTTTTCTGTCATGTCAAAGTCAGCGATAACACCATCACGCATAGGACGAATAGCTCTAATATTTCCAGGAGTCTTACCAACCATCTCTTTAGCTTCTTTACCAACTGCAAGTACGCGTTGTTGTCCATATTTTTCAGTTTTTACTGCTACAACTGATGGCTCATTAATAATAATCCCACGCCCTTTGGCAATCACGATCGTATTTGCCGTACCTAAATCTATAGATAAGTCGTTTGAAAAAAGTCCCACTAATTTGTTAAATATCATGTTTTTACCTTATGCTGTTTTTTTGTTTTGTTTTTTAATATATACAGGCTTAGCCTCATTTTCAATAACATCTTTAGTTATTAAAACCTCATATCCACTATATTCAGGAAGTTCATACATAATATCTATCATATTTTCTTCCAAAATAGCACGAAGACCACGTGCCCCGGTTTTACGCTTTATAGATTTAGCCGCAATTGCTTTTAGTGCATCATCTTCAAAGTTTAGTTCAACATTATCAATAGAGAAAAGTTTTTTATATTGTTTAACAAGAGAGTTCTTTGGTTCAGTTAAAATACGAACCATATCATCTTCGCTAATTTCGTTTAGAGATGCAATGATAGGAAGACGTCCAATAAGTTCAGGAATAACACCATAACTAACCAGATCATCAGGCTCGACCATAGCATATGTTGTCTCTTGTTCATTTTTACTTTTTTTCTCTTGACCAAATCCTAGTACATTTTTGCCTTGTTTTTTCTTAAGAATCTCTCCAAGACCGTCAAAAGCACCACCACATATAAATAAAATATTCGTAGTGTTTATAGTTGTAAACTCTTGGTTAGGATGTTTTCTTCCACCTTTTGGCGGTATGTTAACATCAGCACCTTCTATTATTTTAAGTAAAGCTTGTTGAACGCCCTCACCACTAACATCACGGGTAATAGAACGGTTTTCACTCATACGAGATATTTTATCGACTTCGTCAATAAATACTATCCCTTTCTCAGCTTTGTCAACATCACCATCTGCCGCTTGGATGAGTTTAGTTAAGATGTTCTCAACATCCTCTCCTACATAACCTGCTTCTGTAAGGCTTGTAGCATCGGCTATTGCGATAGGTACATTTAAAACTCTTGCGATAGTCTGAGCCATAAGAGTTTTACCGCTACCTGTCGGTCCTATCAGAAGTACGTTTGATTTTGCTATCTCTGTATCGTCATCGTCAGTTACATCATTTTTAAATATACGCTTATAGTGGTTATATACAGCTACACTTATAAGCTTACGTGCACGCTCTTGACCGATAACATAATCACCTAAAAATGTATCTAACTCTTTAGGCGTCATCAGTTTACCTACAGCCTCAACAAGATCTTTTGAATCATCAGCAATACTTTGCTCATCTCCAAACATAACTTTGTAAGCTGAGATAACACAGTTTTTACAAATATGCACGCCGTTACCGGATATTATAGGATTATGTTCGTTTTCACTTGCTCCACAAAAGCTACATGTTCTATCTATCATATGTTTTTTCTTTCATATGGAATTCCTCTTGTTGTTTCAAGAGCAAAGTTACATATATTTTTTACATGTTCATTTTGAGTATTTTCTAAAAGTTCAGCTGCAGTATCTTTTAAAGGCTGACCACTTTCAAAAAGTTTGCGATAAGCTGCTTTTAATTCGTTTATATCTTCTCTATTCATCTTACGTCTAAGACCGTTTAAGTTAAGTCCGCGTAGACTCGCACGGTTACCCTCAGCCATACAATAAGGCGGTATGTCCTGAGTAAGTGCTGAAGCAGCGCCGATCATAGCGTAGTCACCTATCTTACAAAATTGATGAACACCGGTACCGCCGGCACCGATAACTACATGGTTACCTATTTCAACATGTCCTGCAATTCCTGCACTGTTAGCGATGATACAGTTGTTTCCAACTTTTACGTCATGTCCGAGGTGAACATAACCCATAAGTAGATTATTGTCTCCAACGATCGTTTGTCTACCTCCACCCTCAGTTCCAGGGTTAAGAAGTGTGAACTCACGGATAGTATTGTTGTCACCGATGATCAGTTCAACCTCTTCCCCATTGAACTTTAGATCTTGAGGAATTGAACCAAGTACTGCATGTGAAAATATTCTATTGTTTTTTCCAATAGTTGTTTTTCCGTATATACACGCGCCGTGAGCTATTGTTGTACCATCTCCGATCTTTGCTTCACCTGAGATAAAACAAAAAGGAGCAATCTCTACATTTTCACCAATCACAGCACCATCTTCTATTATGGCTTGTGGTGATATTTTACTCATATTTAAAACCCTTTATTTGTCAACGATCATAGCTTTTAGATCAGCTTCTGAAACAAGTTTGTCATCAACAAATGCTTCACCTCTTAACATCCAAATAGAAGCTTTTTGTTTTACGATAGATATTCTATACTCAAGTCTGTCACCAGGTTTAACAGGACTTCTAAATTTTGCCTTGTCAATACTCATAAAATATACAACTTTTTTTGCAGCTTCCTCTTCAGTCATCTCCATGCTTTGAAATGCTAATATTCCACCGGCTTGTGCCATACCTTCTAGTATCATAACACCAGGATATATAGGGTGTCCAGGAAAGTGACCTTGAAAAATTGGTTCTGAGATACTTACGTTTTTAAATCCAACTAAATTTTTATGAATATTAACTTCTGTGATTCTATCAACGAGTAAGAAAGGGTAGCGATGAGGGATTATTTTTTGAATTTCTGTTACGTCCATAACCATTAAAACAGCCTTATATAATAATTTTGGATATTTTAGCTAAAAAAAGTTTATAAAAGTATTAGTTCTTCCTTGGTGTCTTCATATATTTTTGCATCTAATTCTAAAATTATTTTTGCATCAGGTATAAAATCTACGATAACTATGGGACTCAGGTCAAGTATTGAACTGTTCTTAGTGTTTAAAATTAAATTTCTGATTTTTAACTCATTTTCAAAATTTTGCGGATCATATATCAGCTCAATTACATTTTTATACTCTGTTTTTGCTAATTTATTATAGTAATCTAAACTTATTAGTTTTATCTCATCTTTATTTAAATAATGGATGTTGTTAAACTCAAACTCTATAGAGCCTGTTGTTTTTTTTCTTTTAAGTATAGAGTAGGGTAATACATGTGAGGGTATTACCTCTTTTTTATCTATTATAAGTCTTGATGAAAATATTCTGTAATTTAAAAACTTTTGTTTAATTATTTTATATTTTACACCTTTATCTTCAAGTTTCATTCTATGGTTGTAAAATTCTAGCCTTTCCTCGATCGAGGCAGGAAGGACAGCACTTGATATTGGAGAGAACATCTCATCCATAAGTACGTTTTGCTGTTGTCTTTGCTTGTTAAGGGCAAAAAAACATCCACAATAGTCTTGTCTGTAGAGCTGCTCTTCTTTTGTGACACGGGATTGGTCCTGTGTACCACCACCTGAGCGATAGTCAACTGCTATAAATTTTATACCGTGTTTTTTCTCGTAAGCTTCACCTGAATTTTTAAGTTGTTCTTGTGATTTTAGTGGACTTACTAAAAGGGTAGTTGTAAAAGTTTTCTCACCTAGTTCTAATGCTTTATTTGCAGAAACTTCAAAGCGTTTATCAAAACACACTTCACATCTTTTTCCTTTTTCTCTCTCTTGTTCAAGACCTTTTACGGCGTCTAGCCAAGAGCGATAGTCATATTCACCCTCAAGTAACTCAATGCCGAGTTTTTTACAGCTTCTTTGAACATCTAAAAGGCGTAGTTTGTATTCTGCATATGGATGTATATTTGGATCATAGAAGAAGCCTGTTAGCTTCTCATGTGGATAGTCCTTTTGTAGCTTTTCTAAAAAGAAGTGGGAATCTACGCTACAACATATATGGACTAGCATGTGTTCTACTTAATAAAGCAGCAAAAGCTACTTTATTTGCTCTCAACTACAGAGATTGAGTTGATAGCGTCTTGCATCTCAATTGAATCTAAAACTGCAAAGCTATCTGCATCATCTTCTTCAATAACACCAAAAACAGTGTGAACACCATCTAAGTGAGGAGTAGCAACAAATGTGATGAAGAACTGGCTTCCACCAGTATTTGGACCTGCATGTGCCATTGAAAGTGCACCACGTGAGTGTTTAGTCACGTTTTTATCAGTCTCACACTCGATTGCCCAGTCAGGTCCGCCAGTACCAGTTCCATGTGGACATCCACCTTGAGCCATAAACCCAGGTATTACACGGTGAAAGCTTAAGTCATTGTAAAAACCAGTGTTTGCTAAGTGTGCAAAGTTAGCAACAGTATTTGGAGCTTCCTCTGGTAAAAGTTTAATCCAGATAATACCTTTTGCAGTATCTACTTTAGCGTATTGAAATTTGTTGATCTCTTCTTGAGATAAGTCGTACTTTTTAAGTTCTCTTCCAAACATTGTATTTCCTATTTTATTAATATTTTGGAATTATAGTTAAATTTTTTAAACACAATTTTAGTAAACTAGCGTTTTGGTTATGACAAGTCGTATTCAAAGAGTATATTAAAGGGATTAAATAACGATGATAATTGATAAAATATATAGATATTTTACGATGAAAAAAAATAGTATTACTATTAAACAAGCCAATATCTTTACAACTATCATCATATTTTTATTTACAATAGTTTTCGCTTTTTTACTAATAGAGGAAAATTATTTAGACTATGAAAAAACTCTTTTAAAAGAGATGTCCATCTCAAAAGAAAATCTTGAAAATAATAATTTTGGAAGTTATCCAGATACTCGAAAAAAACTAAAAACTATACTCATTAAAAATACAATAGCCATTGCTACACTTGCATTTATATTATTTGCAATAGTCCTTGGCATGTATAAGATATTAAACCATATACTTCAACGTGATATACAAGTATTTTTAGACTTTTTTAAAGAAACAGCTCATAAAGAGTATGTTCTAGACCCTCATAAAATATTTTTTAAAGATTTTAAAACTATGGTCGGTTATGCAAACAACATGGTTGATACAATAAGTGAACAAAAGAAGAACCTGCGTGACTTGAACCAGAATCTTGAAGACAAGGTTAGGAAAAAAACACTCTCACTGCAAGAAGCAAATAAAAAACTATTAGAAGAAAAAGAATTCTCTGAAGAGATACTTGATGCGCAAAAAAAGTTTCTGCGTTACACTGTACATGAGACGAACACACCTCTTAGTGTTATGCTTACATCTATAGAGTTATATACAATGAATCATCCAAAAGATAAAAACCTCTCAAAGATAGAAGCGGCTATAAAAAATATATTTAGCATATATGATGATCTGAGTTATTTAGTAAAAAAAGATCAAGTGGAGTACCCAAAAAGTATGATAAATTTTGGAGAATATCTATCTTACCGTTTAGACTTTTTTAAAGATGTAGCAGTTATGTCCAAAATCAGTTTCAATTATGATGAGCCAAAAGAAAACCTGCATATATATTTTAATAAAACAAAACTACAAAGAATCGTTGACAATACTATTACCAATGCTATCAAATACACGCTTGCAAATGAAGTAGTAGATGTAAGCCTAAAACAGTTTGGCTCGAACTTGGAGTTCTCAGTAGCAAGTAAGTCAAAAGCGATAAAAGATATAGACAAAGTTTTTGAAGCATATTACAGGGAAGAGAAGAGTCGTGAGGGTTTTGGGCTTGGACTTCAAATGGTTAAAAATATTTGTGATGAAGAGGGTGTACTTGTCAAGGTCAGCTCAGATGAAAATAAAACAGTGTTTACATATATATTTAAGATGATAGGGGACTAGGATGAAAATATTATTACTTGAAGACGAGTTGATGCTTAATGAATCAATATATGAATTTTTAGAAGCTCAAGGTCATCAGATCGATAGTTATGTTGATGGATTAGAAGCGTTAGAGTCTATAAAAGAAAACTCATATGACTTATTGATATTGGATATAAACGTACCGGGAATGGATGGTCTTAGTTTTCTGGAGAAGATACATGAGCTAAAGATACATTCACCTGCTATCTATATAAGTGCCTTAGTAGATATAGAAGATATATCTCGTGCATATGACCTTGGTTGTTATGACTATTTGAAAAAACCTTTTCACTTAAAAGAATTAGCACTTAGAATAGACAGAGTGAAACTTTCAAATGACACTCCTCGTGTTCATTTAAGGCTTTCAAAAAATTATTCTTATGATCAAGAACACTCCAGCTTGCTTTTTAACAATGAACCTCAAACTCTGACAAAAAGACAATCTCAAATAATAGACCTACTAGCTCGTAACCGTGGAATGGTTGTTGACTTTGAACAGTTTACAAACTATATATGGACTGATACTTTTGTAGATAATGCAACAATACGAGCTGAAGTTAATAGACTCAAAAAAAGTTTAAAAGAGGATGTTATACAGAATATAAGGGGTATGGGCTACATGATAGAGAAACCATAGTTATATTTTAATAATAACTCTTCAAATCACTTAACTCGTAAGTGTGTATATTCGTAACATAAACTAGAAGCTGTTACGAATATACTCAAAAAATCAAAATGTGTATAATATTTTCAAATAAAGCATCAATGCTACGTTCATGCTATTTTTCAGTTTTACTATTAGGGTGTAATTAATTTCTAGGTAAAGGAATGGAATGAAAAAAATAGCATTGGGCGCGATAACAATGGGACTTGTAAGTTCTGTAAATATCCAAGCGGCGGAAGATTTATCTTCAATGTTTAGTGAGGGAAAGACTAGCGGTCAGATTCGTGAGTTTAGTATATCAAGAGGTGTTGAGGATACAAGAAGTGCGAAAGAAGATTATACAAGAAGTGCTAACGCTATAGGTGGTCACTTAAAATTCGAGAGTGCTGACTATAAAGGTTTAAGTTTTGGAACTGCATTTTATACTACGAACGGTTTAGGAAATGACAGTGATAGAACAGATTATACAGTTGTAGATCCAACACTACTTGGTCCAGATAATGAGAGCTACTCAATTCTTGGTGAAGCTTATTTACAGTATAAGATGGGAAATACTGTATTTAAAGGTGGTCGTCAAAAACTAGCTACTCCGTTAGCAGGTTCTGATGATGCACGTATGTTACCGAACTTATTTGAAGCGTATCTATTAATAAACAGTGATATAGAAAACACTACTTTAATAGCTGGACATGTAACAAAATTCGCTCAAGGAACTTTTGGTCGTGCTTATAACGGCGGACTTTTAGCTGCAACAGCTGGTTATTCGGCAACTGACTCAAGAAATCAAGTTGGTGGTTTTGAAAATATGGGTACATATGCAATCGGTGAAAAAACTGATGGTGTTTCTGTAATTGCTGCTGCATATAAAAATGGAAACTTTAAAGCTCAAGTTTGGGACTATATGGCACATGATATTTTAAATGCTGTATATGCAGATGCATCTGTATCTTGGACATGTATATTTAGTGATGCTGTTAAGCCTTTTGCTGCTGCTCAAGTTATCTCTGAAAGTGGTCTTGGTGATAAATTAGTTGTTGGTGATGTTTCAAGTTTATACTATGGAGCTAAATTTGGAGCTACTGTTGGTGGACTGACTGCGTATTTAGCATACTCACAACAAAGTGAAGCTGATGCAGGTGAAGAGCTACAAAGTGCTACTATTACTCCTTGGGGTGGTATGCCGGCATATACTCAAGGTATGGTAACTCGTCATATGTTCCTAGCCGGAACAGCGGCTACAAAAGCTGCGGTAGTTTACAACTTTAAAGATCTAGGGCTTAAAGCGGTTGGATACTATGCAACTTTTGCTATGGATGATAACAATGGTTATACAGAAGACGATGCTAGTGAAGCTGGTTTTGACTTCATATATAACATGAAAGCTGTTAAAGGTTTACAACTTCGTCTTCGCGGAAACTTTGCTAGTGATTTTTATGTGAAAACTACTGATGCTGATCCAACTCTAAACGGTGCAGTATCTTGGAATGAGTATAGATTTATAGCTAACTATAACTTCTAATTTAAATTAAGTAAAAAGGAAAAAAGATGAACAAAGAACTTGTTGAAAAGATCAAAGCAAATCCTGATTATCATAAACTAGTGAAAACTAGAAATGGTTTTGCAGTAAAACTATCGATCGCAATGTTAGTAGTGTATTTTGCATTTATTTTAACTATTGCATTTGACCCTGCAGTACTGGGAACTCCACTTAGTGCTGATACAGTAACAACTATTGGTATTCCAATAGGTATAGCTGTTATTATATTTGCATTTATTTTGACTGGTATTTATACTAAGAGAGCAAATGGTGAGTTTGATGACTTAGCTAATAAAGTAAAAAAATCAGTTGGAGAGGACTAATATGTTTAATAGAGCATTTTTATTTTTAATTTTAGGTACTGCAGCTGTAATGGCCGGTGGTGCTATAGAGGGTGAGGTTGCTAAACAAGGTTTGAATATGTCAGCAATTATCATGTTCTTACTTTTTGTTGGTGGTACTTTAGGTATTACTTATTGGGCTGCTAAGCGTACAAAATCTGCTAAAGATTTCTATACAGCCGGTGGTGGAATTACTGGTTTTCAAAATGGTATGGCGATCGCTGGTGACTACATGTCAGCTGCATCATTCCTAGGAATTTCTGGTCTTGTATATTTAAAAGGTTATGATGGTCTTATCTATTCAATCGGTTTCTTAGTTGGTTGGCCGTTAATTCTTTTCCTAATCGCTGAGCCATTAAGAAACTTAGGTAAGTATACTTTTGCAGATGTTGCTTCGTATAGACTTCGTCAAACACCTATCCGTACTTTAGCGGCATCAGGTTCTATCGCAACAGTTATTTTATACCTTATCGCTCAAATGGTTGGTTCTGGAAAACTTATTCAACTATTATTTGGTCTTAATTATGAAGTAGCAGTAATCTTAGTTGGTGTATTAATGGTTCTTTATGTAACATTTGGTGGTATGCTTGCTACTACATGGGTACAGATCATTAAAGCATTTTTACTACTTTCAGGTGCAACATTCATGGCTATAGCTGTTATGGCACACTATGACTTCTCATTTGGTTCATTATTCGCTCAAGCAGTTGAGATGAAAGGTATTGAAGTTATGAGCCCGGGTGGACTTGTATCCGATCCAATTTCAGCTATATCACTGGCAATCGCTCTTATGTTTGGTACAGCTGGTCTTCCACATATCTTAATGAGATTTTTTACTGTTGCTGATGCAAAAGAAGCTCGTAAATCAGTTTTCTATGCTACAGGTTTTATCGGTTATTTCTATATCTTAACTTTCATCATCGGTTTTGGTGCTATCGTTATG
>Ga0193955_1000060_pt1 | contig 69218 bp, 61 predicted proteins | sample BB_6_MG_FD_140343 | JGI IMG/M metagenome (GOLD analysis project Ga0193955, IMG submission 140343) | Microbial mat bacterial communities from the Broadkill River, Lewes, Delaware, United States - BB_6_MG | ecosystem: Environmental > Aquatic > Freshwater > River > Microbial mats | place: USA... | reverse complement strand
TTGTGTTTCTGCAATGCTTTGATCGTCCACTGCTGCTGCATGCGCTTCGTTTGCAGCATTAATTGCTTGTGCAAGTGCTTGCTCAAGTTGGTTAATGATTATCGTAATTAGGGTACGTTTTTTGATAAGTGGCTGTTTCATTGATGTTTTATATGGTTGGTTTACCAATACCCGATGAGTAGGTTTTAAGAGATGTAGATGAAATAAAATTATAAGCTATTCTACAGGCATTAAGTATTTGTTGGTAATTTTTCATTTAATCTGACAGGTGTCAAAATTAACTTGTGTTTTAAAAAAAACAGAGGTAAATTAACCTATACTAAGGTATCTGGTTAGACCAATAGGAATTAAGATGACAACACTAAACACCACTAAAACCTCAACTGAAGATAAGCCATTTAAGCATTTATTAACGCCTTTAGATTTAGGTTTTACCCAATTAGCTAACCGTACTTTAATGGGATCAATGCACACAGGGCTTGAAGAAGAAAAGGGCGGTTTTGCTAAATTAGCTGCTTTTTATGAAGAGCGAGCAAAAGGTGGTGTTGGCCTTATTGTTACCGGTGGTGTTAGCCCTAACAAACGTGGCAGAATAGCTCCTTTTGGCAGTGAACTAAGTCATTTTTGGCATGTGAATAAGCACAAAGAGGTGACGGCTGCGGTTCATAAATATCCGACTAAAATATGTTTACAGCTATTACATACAGGTCGTTATGCTTTTCACCCCTTTAGTGTTGCTCCAAGTAAAATCAAATCACCGATTACTCCTTTTACGCCTAAAGCTATGTCAGAAAGGCAAATTTTAGGTACGATAAAAGATTATGCCCATGCTTCCTCCTTAGCCGCTAAAGCAGGTTACGATGGCGTTGAAATTATGGGTAGTGAAGGGTATTTAATTAATCAATTTGCTTGTCTTCGTACCAATCAACGTACTGATAATTGGGGGGGAAGTATCGAAAATCGCATGCGCATAGCGATAGAAACTATAAAGGCGGTACGCGCTAAAGTAGGGGAAAATTTCATTATTATCTTCCGTTTATCCATGTTGGACTTAGTTGAAGGTGGTAACACTTGGGATGAAGTGGTCACGATGGCAAAAGCGGTAGAAAAAGCTGGTGCTACGTTAATCAATACGGGTATTGGCTGGCATGAGGCACGTGTGCCTACCATAGTAACGTCAGTACCAAGAGCTGCCTTTACTTGGATTACCGAGCGAATGAAAAAAGAAGTCTCTATTCCGCTTGTAACCACTAACCGTATTAATACCCCCGAAGTGGCAGAAGAAGTATTGGCATCAGGACAAGCTGATATGGTGTCAATGGCACGACCATTTTTGGCAGATGCCGATTTTGTAAATAAAGCAGCGGCGAATAAATCAGATGAAATTAATACCTGTATTGGCTGTAATCAAGCCTGCTTAGATCATGTATTTCAACAAAAAAGAGCTTCTTGTTTAGTAAACCCAAGAGCGTGTTATGAAACTGAACTTAATTTCGAGCAAACGAAGCAAGCTAAAAAAATAGCGGTTATTGGCGCTGGACCTGCGGGCCTTGCTTTTAGTGTGTATGCTAAAGAGCGCGGTCATCAAGTCGAGTTATTTGATAAAATAAGTGAAATTGGCGGTCAATTCAATGTTGCTAAACAAATACCAGGCAAAGAAGAATTTTATGAAACCTTACGCTACTTTAATAAGCAGCTGACGTTACATAAAATTCCAGTACATTTAAATAGTGAACAAAATGCTGAAAGCCTATTAGCGGCAGGTTTTGACGATGTTGTGTTAGCGACTGGCATTAAACCTAGAAGATTAGATATTAAAGGTTTTGAACATCCTAAGGTGTTGAGTTATTTGCAAGTATTACGTGACAAAGTGTCAGTTGGCAAAAAAGTCGCTATTATTGGGGCTGGTGGTATTGGTTTTGATGTTGCTTCTTACTTGGCTGAGTCTGGTGAATCGTTGACTACAAACCTCAATGCTTGGTTAAAAAATTGGGGTGTAGATAAAGCATACCAAGGCTCAGGCGCATTACTTGAACACAGTGCTGACGATCATCAACCACCAGAACGAGAAATAACTTTATTACAACGTAAAACAACGAAAGTGGGCAAAGGTTTAGGCAAAACGTCTGGATGGGTGCATCGTGCAAATTTAGTCAAACATGGCGCAAAAATGGTGCCTGGCGTAACTTATAAAGCCATTACTGATGCAGGATTATTGATAGACGTTAATGGTAAAGAGCAATTACTTGAAGTAGACAACGTTATTATTTGTGCTGGACAAGAACCTAACCGAGATTTGCAGCAAGCACTTGAGCAAGGTGGTATGAAGGTGCATTTAATTGGTGGTGCAAATGTGGCTGCTGAACTTGATGCTAAACGTGCAATTAGACAAGCCGCCGAATTGGCAATGGTAATTTAATTAGAAGTAAATAAGAATGAAAAACATCTATAGAAAAACAGCAATTTTTAAGAATAAACGTTATAAGTGACAATATTTTGCCTTGGTGAATACTTAATAACTGACGTATACTGCTGAAAATATATTTTTAGTTAAGTTCTTTTACCTTTGACGTTTGAAATGAAAAATCTTGTAATTAGTAGTACTGATATTGAAATATTTTCTGAGGCTAAACAGTATAAACAACAATTATTAGCATTAATTGCTAATGCTCGCCAACGCATTTATATAACAGCATTGTATTTGCAGGACGATGAAGCAGGTAGAGAAATACTGCATGCTTTATATAAAGCAAAAGAAATTACACCTACATTAGATGTAAGTATTTTTGTTGATTTTCATCGAGCCCAACGAGGCCTGATTGGTGAAAAAGCAAGTTTAGGTAATAGAGCCTTATATCTTGACTTAGCGCAGCAATATGGCCAAAAAATACCAATTTATGGTATTGCTGTTAAACGCAAAGAGTTATTTGGTGTACTACATTTAAAAGGGATGGTTTTTGATGATGATCTTTTTTATACGGGCGCCAGTATTAATGACGTATATATGCACGAAGGCAGGCGCTATCGTTTAGATAGATATTATCAAATTGATAGCGCAGCATTAACCAACCGCTTTTGCCAATATTTACGAAAAATCTTTGTTGATTCAGGTTTGGCTCCGTTACTTAATGAACATGATTTACCAAGCCCTGTACAGCAAAAACAAAACATTTTAGCATTAAAAGTTTTATTAAAAAAATCAACTTACCCACTGTGCTCAGTGAGCAGCAATACACATTCAAATGTAATTACCAACCCTATAATAATTACGCCATTAATTGGCTTTGGACGACGAAAAAACCATTTAAATAAGGTAATACGTCAAACCATAAAAAAAGCTAAGCAAAATTTAACTATTTTTACACCTTATTTTAATTTACCGCCAGTGTTGGCAAAAGATGTGATTAATGCAATGAAACGAGGTGTCAATATTACTTTGATTGTTGGTGATAAAACGGCCAATGATTTTTATATTGCTGACGAAACCGCCTTTAGTACCATTGGTATTGTGCCTTATATTTATGAAGTGTTATTGAAGCGATTTGTAAAACGCTATCAAAACTTTGTCGATAAAGGTTTGCTGAACATACACCTGTGGCAGCATGAAGATAATAGTTTTCATTTAAAAGGTATTATTAGTGACGAACGTTATCATTTACTAACTGGCAGTAATTTAAACCCACGGGCTTGGGCGTTAGATTTAGAAAATGGTTTATTGCTTGATGACGCTTCACACGGGTTAATGACCAAAGTAACGCCTGAAATTAATGGTATTATGGAACACACGAAGAAAATAAATCACTTTAGTGAAATTGAGACACTGAATGATTACCCGATAAAGCCGAAGAAGTTATTAAATAAAATACGTTTTTCTCAAATAGACAGAATTTTAAAACGTTTTCTATAATGGCACAGTCGCAACAAACAATGTTGAATGACGCTTATTTGGCAAAGCGCTATTAAAATGACTGTTTAGCTTCTAGTCTTATTTCAAAATTATCAATATCAGGATTATCACTTTGCGGAAAGGCAAAATCGATATGAACAACATGATTATTTCCTCCAGCATGGGGAGAATACAACCTTATTCCCATGCCGACAGAATATAACCAACCTGTTTCAATATTTTCGTTCATTGTGGAGGTCGCGCTTACTTGATTGGCTGTTAGTGGCATATCAAGCTTACCAAAAGTTCGTGCGGTATCAAAAAAAGCAGCACCAGCAACATCAAATAATTTCAAAATATTTAAATGAGGATAATAGCGAATTTCAGCAGTAAACTTGGTACTGTGCTTACCGTGTTGATATTGCAGCGGAAAGCCTCTTAGGCCAGAATCACCACCCATAGTCACGGGGTTATCAAGATATTGATTTTTACTGATTACATTAATGTTATTTAAGTAGAAACTCCAATCAGAGCTAATATTGTAAAAGTATTCTGTATTCATATTGAGTAGAAAGTGATGCTCGCTTTGATCATAAATATCACTATTCAATGCAATGTTCAGCAATACTAAGGCATTGGTATGAATTTCAAACCCTTTACTCACTTCAGTTTGTAAAAAAACCCACGCACTGTTTTCTTTATTACCGTCACTAACCCCAAGCCGAGAGTTAAACTGCCAACCATGGTTAAAATCTTCTATCTGAGTAATTAAATGAATATTAGTCAGTTTTCTAAAATCTTTTTCTATGTACTCAAATCCTACCCAGGGATAAATAAAGTCACGTTTTTGCGGTAATAAGAAAGAATACTCATTATCTTGAATACTGTTTAAAGAAGAAAATTCGTGAAGATCTTGTGTTATACCAACACTATATCGAAGGAGAGAAGCGCTATTATTGAAGTTTAACCAAGCATATTCTGCATTTGTATAACTAATATCATGAGCAAATATTGCTAACTTATGGTTGTTTTGATAAATAGTGTCGTTTCGTGTGCCTTTATCAAACCCCACTAAATAAGCATTCTCAGTATAAAAACTAGCAAAGTGTTTTTGTAAAAATAAAGACTGATGAGTGCCGTCATCATTATCGGCAAAGCGTAGTTTTAAATCGATGTTTTTTTGATTAAAGAGTGGTATTGTTGTTTTAACTTTGTACCCTTTACGTTGTGAATTCTTATAGGTTTCAATTTCAGCGTCTATTCCTAATCCCAGCAAATTTCGCTCTTTAACACCTAAACTGTAAGAACTTTCACCACCTTGGCGGCCATAATTAATGGTTGGCATTAATGACCAGTTGTCCCAAGTTTTGACTGTGATATTTTTAACCATTTGATCACTACTCACTTGAGCATCACGCAAGTATCTTCTACTACGTAAATGTCTTTCTAACTCAGCCATGTCGGCAAAGGTTTTTGAACATTTATTGAGAAAAAAAGCAGATTCATTTTTAAGGGTAAGCTGTTTGGTATTAATGTGAATAGCATTTGCCCAACGATGTAGAAAAGTAATGCCTTTTTCACTTTCGTCAAAAATAGTTAAGGGTTCAAAAATAATATTTGGTTGTTTTTGAATACAACCATTTGGTTCGGTTGGAGTACTTTGGTTTTGAACATCTTGTGCGTATGCCTTAGCGATTGTAACGCCTATAAAAATGAACATTATGAGAGCCGTTATAATACATTTAACGAGCATACAATTAATACTAATAGGAATGATAACACCCTTATGCAAACACTGCGGTTGTAAGCAATGAAAAGACTATAAAGCTATTTGAGTATACCTTAACTATAGTCTTTAATTGAGGAGTTATTTGATTTTTTGTTGATCTTTAGCTGTTTTTATTAAAAAAATTACATCACTTAAAAACGCTTCTGTATGATAAATAATAACCTCTTTGATTGTGTTTAATAATTTCAATCATGGTGCATAGACCCTAGGTTATTTTAAATAACTAAGCTGATATTTCTATAAGTTAAGGTTACTATAGTTTATATGCATAAAAATAGAGATTTATAAACTATGTTTACAGAAAAATTAATGCCCCGTTTTAGTGATACAGATGCCCTTGGTCATATCAACAACACAACAATTCCTGTTTGGTTTGAAGGCGGAAGAGAGCCTGTTTTTAAACTATTTATTCCAGATTTAGATTTAAAAAATTGGCAGCTTATTATTGCTAAAATTGAAGTGTCTTATCATGGACAGTTATTTTACGGGCAAGAAGTTGAAATGCGTACTTATATTAGTCGAATTGGTGGTGCATCATTCGATGTATATCAAGAGATATGGCAGCACGGAGAAAAATGCGTGTCGGGTACAGCATCACTGGTTTATTTTGATTATCAAGCACAAGCTTCTAAGAAAATATCTGAGGATATTCGGTCTGAGTTATCTAAACATTTATATAAAGGTTAGCCGCTTGAATTTGATCTGTTCTCACTATAGAATTACGCCCTTAACTAAATTTTTTAACCTCTAGAATAAATGCGCATTAAGTGTACTGTTTTTGTTTTAGGGAGACACAATTAATAGGCAATAGGATTTTTCATGGCTGGTGTAAACAAAGTAATTATTGTAGGTAACTTAGGTAAAGATCCTGAAGTACGTTTTATGCCAAATGGCGGAGCAGTAGCAAATATAACTGTAGCAACGTCAGATACATGGAAAGATAAACAAACGGGCGAACAAAAAGAAAAAACTGAATGGCACCGTGTAGTGATGTTTGGTAAGTTAGCTGAAATTGCTGGCGAATACTTAAAGAAAGGTTCAAAAGTTTATCTTGAAGGTTCTCTACAAACACGTAAATGGACTAACCCACAAGGGCAAGACCAATACACTACAGAAATTGTATTACAAGGTTTTAATGGTGTAATGCAAATGTTAGACAGCAAAGGGGCTGGTCAACAAGGTGGATTTGCGCCGCAAAATCAGCAAACACAACAGCAAGGCCATACACAAAATACTGGTTTTCAACAACAAGCGCCTCAACAACAAGCTCCCCAACAAGGTGGTTATGCACCACAAGGGCAGCAATCAGTACCACAACAGGCTTACAATAAACCACCTCAACAAAGTGGTTATGCACAAGCACCACAACAGCAAGCCCCCCAACAAGGTGGTTATGCACAGCAAAATCAACAACAAGGTGGATTCTCTCAGCCAGCACAACAACAGGCACCTAAAGTAAACCCACAAGAGCCATCAATTGATTTTGATGATGACATCCCGTTCTGACCGGAATATTTATAGAATGTAAAGAAAAGGTGAGCGAAAGTTCGCCTTTTTTGTTTTAAAACAAAGGATTGTTTGTATATTATAAAATGTAAATTTTTTAATGGAATTATTAACCGATGTAATATATACCGTTTTCGGGTGTGGCGCTTTTCGTGCGTTACCAAATCCACAAAAACCTTATTCACGTATTTGAAAAAAGGTTATATTTGTTATTGATATTTATGCCCATGGTTTTTATTATGTGAACAATAAAAATGAAGGGAGATATAATATGGCAAATTTTTCTAAGAACGTGACAGGGCTATTGCTATTATTTATCTGTACTTTTATGCCATTAAGCGCCAACGCAGTGCGTAATATTGAGAATGATCTGGTAAAACAAGCAAACTTTATGGGGATTAAGCCCGGCATGAGTTTGGCGCAAGTTAAAGAAATTGTTGCAGCACAGGGCGGCAGGGTTAAATCATCTGCGCGCGGAACAGGTAAAGTTAAAAAAACAGTAGATGATCTTATAAGGTCATCGCGCGAAAATTATTTTACATTCGTAGTTGAGCCTCCCGCTGGTGCGCAGGACGCAAAAGTCATGACTAAACCGTACAACACACAATTTTATGTTTATCCAAAAGACAAGGCCGCCATTCATCAAGATGAAAATTTGATTGTATATCACATTTGGAGCTCTCAACGTGCAGGGAGCTCAAGTCGGCGCAGAAATGTTGAGGGATCAGAGTTTTTCTTTATGTCTTTGGCGAAAAAACTACAGGCGAAGTTTGGTTCTATACGTGAATATGCGGTAACATCTATGTTTAAAACTATGGTGTTTCAGCCAAATAGTAAATCCGTTCAAAGTTTTGAAGCGGCAACTGTTCTAGGCGCGACAGGAACAAGACGTTTGCAGGATCAAAGCTGCGCCCATATTAGTACTACGGTTTTAAAGTTTGCAATTGGCAATGGTGGCGCCAAGATTTCACTCAATGGTCCTTTTACAGCGGTTGATTTTAAAAAATATATTGATGCCCACGAAAAAAATATTGGCCGCTATGCGCGTTGGAGTAAGTGTGGTGATGTATTAAACGTTCGAACAACTCACTATGGGCAAACGGATGATAAATTGAGTCAAGTGGGTTTTTCTCTAACAAACTTTGAGCAATTTGAAAATGCATATGTGGGTTTTAGCAAAGCCTTGGCCACTAAATAATTATTCGGCTGATGGGCTGTTTTTACCCTTATTAAGTTCATTACGAACACGGCGGCGATTGGCGGCTGTTCCCAAAATACTGAGTAAAAGCAGTGAGTTTGCTGTATGGAATGTACTGCTGGCTTGGACACCATTTTACGGTGTTCCACTCACTTTATCGCCAGTATTTTTAAGACGCATCGCTTTACCCGCTGCATTAAATTGATAACTCGACCAAGGGTATTCAGATGCGTGCTCAATCTAGTGTAGGAGTACTATTTTGCGAAAAGAACTTAGAAAGAGAATTGTAGAAGTATGTGATTGCAAAATAGCTCAGAAAGGTGAAGGCGTCGGTCTTTCCTTTTATGCATTCTTCAAAAATAAAAATGATCAGCCAGAGGTTCTTATGGAGGCTGCTCAGTGGTGGATAGAAACCCACAAACTGGATCACTTCGAAAAAGCATTGAAAATCAAAGGTATGGTGATATCTGGTGTTTAAGTGTAGTTCAGTGATAGTTTGTATTATTTCTTGTAAAACAATCTGTTGGCTCGGGCGAGGTAACACCAACTCAGTTAACTCACAATGTGCAGGTTAGCCTCGTGGGGAGCCATTATGTGAATGAAATACTCGAGTATTTTCCATGAATATTGATCTACTTATCATCGCTGGCTCATTTAGTTTTTTGGCAGCTTTCCTACATGTTTGTGTAGTCATTGGTGGGCCACGTTGGTATCGATTTTTTGGTGCAGGAGATTCAATGGCCTTGATGGCTGAAAAGGGCTCTTTAAAACCAACTGTTATTACACTTTCTATAGCTACAGTATTATTTTTATGGGCTTTCTATGCTTGGTCTGGTGCAGGTGTTTTTCCACGTATGCCATTTCTAAAAGCTGCTTTATCAGCAATTACATCTATTTATTTAATTCGTGGTCTAGGTGGAATAATTGCTCCATTTATATCTGATCACCCTCAAGTAAAACAAAATAGTCTGACGTTTTGGGTTTGGAGTTCAGTTATTTGTTTAGTCATTGGTGTATTCCACTTGATGGGGCTAATTGCTATATGGCAAAATTTATAAAATGACGTAAGTTGTTAAAGCAGGACAAATAACCGTTGGCTTTCTATAGTCTCGCTATATTTCATAATCAGTAAATCTGGAGTTTTTATGCCGTATGATAAATCCGTGTCAGACCACTATTTACATGGCGGTTTGCTTGAAGCTATTGAAGCAGCACTTTTGGCTCTTGGTAAAACAACTGAGAGTGTGACAATTGAGGATCTTGCGCCAGTCGATGAGTTTCATATCGGAGGACGATTGGCAACAGACCATCTATTTGACCAGCTTAACTTTTCTGAACAGGATGATATATTAGATGTTGGTTGTGGTTTAGGTGGTGCCGCTAGATATCTCGCATCTAGATACAAAAACCGCGTTACTGGTATCGACCTAACACCTGAGTATATTGAGACAGGGAAGGTGCTTTGTAGCTGGTTAAATCTTGATGAATATATAACACTTGAGCAGGGGAGTGCGTTGTTGATGCCTTTTAAAGATAGTTCTTTTGATGGAGGTTATATGCTTCACGTAGGCATGAATATTGATGATAAAGAGTCGTTATTTGCTGAAATATTTCGAGTGCTAAAATCTGGGTCTACCTTCGGTGTTTATGATGTTATGCGACAAACTGATGGTGCGTTAATTTACCCAGTTCCATGGGCGACCGAAAGCAGTACCAGCAAACTATCTACTCCCGCTCAATATAAACAAGCGATAAGCGATGCTGGTTTTGAAATCACCAAGGAGAACAATCGCCGTGATTTTTCGCTGAAACTCTTTAAACAGCTAGGTGCAAAAACAGAGGCTAATGAAGGTTCGTCCCCTTTAGGCCTTCATACTCTGATGCAAGAAGGCAGTTCCAATAAAATTAAGAATATGGTTGACAATATAGCTAATGGATTAATTGCTCCTGTTGAGATTATTATCCAAAAAGTGTGAATCAACATAATAAGTGCATGCAGCTAGGTTAACAGACCGCTGCGCGCTTTTCTGACCACTGATGCGGGGCATTGAGGCTGTATGATTGCTCTCCAAAAGAGATTTATATGTAGTTGTAATGTTAAATATTGAATTTGTTAAAAGCTATTTTTTTAGTTACAGTGTCTATGTAATCAAACATAAGGAATTTTTGTGAGAAACCAATATTTTGGTTCATGCCTCTGCGGCAAAGTTAAGTTTGAGCTATCAGGAGAATTTCAATCGTTCTTTTTGTGTCACTGTACTCGCTGTCAAAAAGACTCAGGTTCATTACATGCGGCTAATTTATTTGCCAAAGGTGGCTTGTTAACTTGGTTGCAGGGTGAAAGTAACGTAAAAATTTATCAGTATCCTAATTCATTACATACAAAAAGCTTTTGTCAAAATTGTGGATCAGCTCTTCCTGTATTCTCTGAAAGTATCAATTGTGTCGTTGTGCCAGCGGGTAGTATGGATAGCGCAGTACCCATTTCGCCTACTGCGAAAATTTTTGTTGCTAATACTGCTCGTTGGTCTAAAAATATAACCTGTGTACCTAGCTTTGATGAGTTGCCAAAGTAAACTGTTGTTAGTAAAACACAGCTTTATTAAAGATATACCTTTATAATTTATAAATAAAAATGTACGAGTTTGTTAGACATTTTTCAGTACTGATTCTTCATTGCGTAATGTAAGTACTTCAAAACCCGATTGGGTAACAAGAATAGTGTGTTCCCATTGTGCTGATAGTTTTTTATCTTTTGTAACAACAGTCCAACCGTCTTTTTTCTGCTTAGTTTTGTATGTACCTTGATTGATCATTGGCTCAATGGTAAATATCATACCTTCTTGCAGGGTAATGCCAGTGTTAGGTTTTCCAATATGAAGTATTTGAGGGGCTTCGTGCATATCCCGCCCTATGCCATGGCCACAATAATCACGAACAACGCTAAATCCATGCAGTTCAGCGTGGGTTTGAATAGCGTGACCAATATCACCTGTTGTTTTACCAGGCTTTACATTTGCTATCCCTTTCCACATGGCTTGATAAGTAACGTCAACTAATTTCTTAGCGATTGGTAGAACGTCACCAACCATATACATTTTACTACTATCAGCAATGTACCCATTTTGCTCTAATGTTATATCTATATTAATAATATCTTTATTTCTTAGTTTTCTACCAACAGAGGGCATACCATGGCAAACGACTTCGTTAATTGACGAATTTAGAACGTATTGATAACCATATTGCCCTTTACTTGCGGGTCTAGCCTTTAGGTTGTTGACAATATAATTCTCAACTTGGTCGTTAATTTCCATTGTTGAAACACCTGCTGAGACAAAATCGTCTAGCATTTTAAAAACACTTGCGAGTAAGTAGCCTGACTTACGCATAAGTGCGATTTCATCTTGTGTTTTAATTAATATTTTATTCATTAACCAGTTTAACCGTAGTAACGTTTTGAGTTTTCATTTCACGTTTGAGTATTTCTTCGTAAGTTAAAGTCGGGTTTTGCTCTGCTAACCTACCTATTTTTAGCCAGAACTCAGCTTGCGAATTGATAGAACGTTCCATTACGGTGCTATTTTTTCTTACTTCTTCATGAAGTTCATCTGAAATTTTCACTATACCCATACTATATCCTTTGATATGTTTTGTTACAAAATGTAGTTATTCGTATTCTATTTGCAGCTAGGTTTAGTGTCAATAAAAAGCGTTAAAATTAATATTAATAAAAGATGTTGGGAGTAGGGGGATTGAAAAATTGCTACAGTACTGTTTAACAAAAAATTTAGTCAGTAATAGTATGGACCAATCATAAATAGAGAGGTCATACGGTGTATATTTACAGATTGCGGTGAGTTTTATCTATTTTAATTAGTTTTTACTATACGGGCGTGTTTGAGCATTGATTACAAACACAGTTCATTTCTAATTGGGGGCTAATAAGCTGGAAGCCTGCGCTTTCTACATTTTTCTTGAGTTCATTAATGGTAGATTTATCTATCGTGATTTCTTTTACTTGGTTACAAGTACCACAGATTAAAAATTGTGGGACACCATGTTCATGATCACATGTTATATGGGAACAGGCGATATATTTATTCGCTAAGCTTAATTTGTGTACGAGCCGTTCATTTTCTAGAAATTCTAAGATTCTATATACAGACATAGCTGGTATTTTCTCACCAGATCTTTGTTCAAATAGAGCTATTAATTCATAGGCAGAAAGTGCTTTTTCAGACTGAACAAGTGATGATAGAACTTGTTTTCTTTTAGGTGTTAAGCGCGCACCATGGTTTTTGCAATACTGTTCAGCATGTATGATAATTTCATCAACGTTATTCATTTTATATCTCAAACTTATTTAGTTTGTCGCGTTAAGTGTTGTTATGCCTTTAATTTACATTGCAGTTATGGATAAAGGTAACTGTATTCTAGCAGACTTGATTCTCTTTCATAACGTTAGTATATACGCAAACTGTCTAAATATGCGAGTTTTAGAGTAGTTGAGTGAGTAAAGAGTAAGGCATATATTTTTATATCGCTTAGATATAAGTGCTAATATGATATAAGCAGGTGTTATTTGTAGCTTGCAGCTATGCTTGCCTGCTAAACGAGAAACTTCATTATTTAATAAAGTTTCTCGTTAATTAGTAAACATTTAGTTATTCGTATCTGCGTTTTTAATACTTTAGTGATTAGCCGCTGAATTAATGTTCGTGTTCTTCTTCAGCAATACCTAACCAAATTAAAGACTGAGGAATAAAGCTAATTTCAATATCACCTTTAATAGTTATTGTTTCTAAATCTATTTGTAAAATATGTTTTGCAATAGGATCTGCTACGTATGCATAGTCACCATTTTGCGACACAGTCAGACTAAATGACATACCTTCAGGCATAGTTGAAACATCTTCCTCTGATATATCTAAACTTTGTTCAAGTTCCCAGTGAATTTCACCGTCATGATTATGAGCACTTAAAATGTTTAGGTAGCCCGCACTGTCCAATATTAAAAAATTTTCTGCTTCATGTGAAAAAGCGTAAGATACCGGGCTGGCGCCATCAGCAGGCTGCCATTCAAGTTTTTCTATTTCGCCTTCTTCAGGGTTAATACTAAACAATATGGCGTTGCTACTACTGTGATCAGAAGCAATGCCAATGAATGATGCACTTTCCTCATGGCCGTAAAGTGTGCTTATACGCAAACCGTCTAAATCAGCAATATTAGCAATTTTTTCTGCTTCATAGTCATCGTCATGTTGATGGACAACTAAAATGCTATCGCTACAGCCAAATACAACATAATCTTCATTTTGTGCAGCACCATGTAAATCAGGGCAAGTTATGTCTAAAAGTTGTTCTTGTTTATACTCATTATCGTGTAGGTGAAAAACACCCACCTGATCGGGAAGAACTTTGGCAGCTGATGTACTTTCGGCATCGTCGCGACGAACTGTGCTAAGTAAATAATCACCTTTAGGCTCAGCAACACCGTGCATATTGATGCTGTAATCAATATGTGGTAATTCACTTGTTTGTTCACTAATATCAATGTCTGTTAACACCTGTACCGAAGATGAAACTCCTGATTCTGCATCACCATCATAAAAAACAACCATTTTACCGTCATTTTTAATGATATGTGTTGGTCGGCTATTGTTTAATTCAAAATCACTCATTGCAGGGGCTTGTTTATAATCGTGCAAATGCTCACCGTGATCTTCGCGCCATAATCCACTATCAATAAAACCAACATAATCATTACTTCTACTGGCAATCACGGCAAAACGATAATCTGCAGAAGCAGTCAATACGTTGCTATCATGAATTAAAGAGTATGAATCGAGTAAGTCGCCATCATCTAAATCATATAACGTTGTAACATTGCTTTCGGCAGAGAGTACGGCCAGTCGTCCCTGTGATTCAATGGTGTATTCGTCATGGTCATCATGATCATGAGCGTCTTCATCAGGCACTTCTATTGGGGCTTTTTCAATAATAGTGGTTTCAGCATCACCACAACCACTGAGGAATAATGCAGCTATAGAGGCTGCAATAAAGTTAAGTTGAAAAGATTTGTTCATCAGTTATTTTCCTTAATTAGTAAATTTAATCAAATTGTTATTACTATTTTTGATTAGAAATAGCCTCTAATCCCCAAAGCAATGCTACGACCTGGGCGTGGTGCAATATTTTTGATAAATGAAGTATGCACTCTTGCTTCTGTGTCGGTTAGATTAGTGCCTTTTAAATACAGAGCAACATCATGGCTCATTATTTCTAAGTCGTATGAAACACTGGCATCTACTAGGGTGTAACCATCGGTTGCTGTTTCAGTAGCAGCAATATCGTCTTGTTCTTGGTAACGAGTTATATCAAGGTGAGCACTTAGTTGTTCGGTTTCATAACTAAACTGAGTTCCTAATCTAAGAGGTGGCGTACGTGGTAAATTTCCTCCGTCTTCTAGCTTGGCACGAACATAATCAGAAAATACCGTTGCTTTGAAAGTATCATTTACTTGCCAAGCTACTTGCGCTTCAAAACCATGTAGTACAACATCATCTGTTTGGAATACATAAACAGGTAATTCATTGCTATGTTCGTCATGATCATGCTCTTCTTCGCCATGGTTATGACCACTTTCAGCATAAAGACCGCTAAAACTTTGATAATAATAGTTATCTACTTGGTTATAGAATGCATTGAATACAAAGGCGATATCACCTTTTGTTTTTCTGAAGGTTAGATCAATATTATTAGCCGTTTCAAGGTCAATTAATTCATTACTTAAACCAATAACACCATTATTGGTATTGGAAGAAAACAACGCCCCTACTTCATAAGAACCTGTGCCAATATGGGGTCCAAAAGATAATAATTCAGAAGCTGATGGTGCACGTTCAGAACGAGAAAGTGACAAACCTAAGTTATAACCTGGTGTAAAGTTCCATACTATGCCTGCGGATAAACTTACTGGAGTGAATTCATGTTCAACTGCGTATACTTTCGTACTATTTGTTTCTTCCTCATGGTCATGGTCATGGTCATGGTCGTCTTCAGTTTCATCATGGCTATGCGCTTCTATAGTAGGTAATAAAACATCATCTGCCGTTAATTTTATATGTTCAATGCGTGCACCAAGTTGTAATAATACATCACCGAAATGTTTTTCTTCCATTAATCCTAATGCGAAAGTTTGAGTTTTTGACGGCGGTGTGAAAGCTTCTTCTCCTTGTGCTGCTACTTCGCTATTTTTAAAATGAAAGCTAATGCCTCCGTTCCAATCGTTTAAAGGCGTATGAATAACATCAAGCTTTACTTCTTGAGTTTCATTTTCAAATAATGTCCCTGTTTGGCCACCTTCTATTTCTGCATGTTCATAGTCAGTAAAACCTGAAGCTAATTTAACGGTTTTAATGAATTGGTTTTTAAAGCTGTATTCGCCTAATAGTTGAACTCGGGTTTGTTCTAGATCTGCATAAACACTTTCATCGCCATGTGAGTGGCCAGGAACATCGTATTCACGGTTAAATTGTTCTACAGCAACACCAATATACCCTTCATTAAACAAATAACTTGTGCCTAATGTAAGTCCATTAGACTTTTCAGCACTGTTCGCAACAGTAAAGTTGCCTGTTTCATGCTCTTCATGCCCATCATCTTCTAATTTTGCTTCAACAGGTATTTCATAATCATTTGACTCACGCCAGTAACCATCAACATAAAAACCAAACGATTCTGTACCTGTAGTTAGATTAAAAGAGGCAAGTTTGCGATCATCAACAGAGTTACTTTCAAGTAACCATTCACCTTGCGTACTACTGTCTTTTGGTACACGACCATCAACTACATTGACCACACCACCGATAGCACCGCTACCATAAAATAAGGTTGCAGGACCGCGCAGTACTTCAATCTGTTGAGATGTCGAAGCTTCTGATGCAACAGAATGATCAGGACCGACTCTTGATACATCGCTAGAATCTAAACCGTTTTGTGCAATCATTACTCGTGGGCCACTTAAGCCGCGAATAATGGGAGTACTAGCAACACTACCATGAAAGTTAGTTTGAACACCTGGCAACTTTTCAAGGGTATCGCCTAATGTTGAAGCCTGCTGACGACGTAATGTTTCGCCAGTGAGCACACTAACGGGTGCAGCAGATTCCATTACTGACATATGCATAGGAGTAGAAATTATATCTATTACTTCAATGGGAGAACGTGATAAAACTAACGTTAAGGTACTTTCCTCATCTTTTGATAATATAATGTTTTGGTGCAAGTGGGCAAAGCCTGCAGCTGAAATATGAAATTCATTTTTACCTGCGTTTAAATCATGAAAAGTAAACTGACCATTTTTATCAGTGATAGTGACAGCACTTGTTCCTTCAACTCTAACCGTGGCTCCTGCAATAGCTTTACCATCATTGTTTTTCACTTCACCCTGTATTGATTGTGCCATTATGCTCGTAGGTATCAGCAAGCCAATAAAAGCCGCTATACGTGATATTTTAAACATCACATTCTCCAGTGTTAAAAATTAAAGATGTTATGTTATATCATCACAATTATAAAGGCAATAATATTAATGGTTGTAATAAGGCTATATTGACTGGTATTTATGCATTTCTTTATTGTTTTTTAACCGTTGTTCATTATATTTATGTACTTTGATATAAATATTTCTATAAAAATAATATTTGGTGATTTTAGGCGTTTTAATGCTAGTAATGATGGTGAATATGATAGATGAAATTCGACAAATTGCTTCGAGCGTTGTCATCTAGTAAACAAAGTAATATTATTTTCTGTAGTTAGAGAAAGTAGTAGAGTTCAGAGGAAGAATAATGAAACGTATAGTGCTTTATAGCATGGAAAAGTGCCCACATTGCCAAACAGCAAAACGCTATTTGGATGAAAAAAAATACCGTATCGTTTATGCAATGTGAAAACGCCAAAAGGTCAGAAAGAATTTGCTGCCACAGGGATGCGCGGGGTACCTGTATTAAAAATAGGGGGTCAATTACTTAATGTTTTTTTCATTAATAATTTTAATAAATTATTTAACAGTTAAGTTTAACTATTTAATTTCTTATTTAATAACCCCTCAACTTCATGTTAGGCTATGTTTTTATACGCGATATGCTGTGAGTTGCTTGGGCGTAGAAACGGTAACCTTTAAGGAATGAATCACTTTGCGGCTAGTTTTTCAAAGTATTGTCTTTGTGCTTTTCAGTCATTGTTTTTTTGTTGCTAGTGCAGCGAAATTAACAGACAGCACGGCACTGGAAAACATGGAACATGAGTTAAATTCTCAACCATGGGAAACATATCAATTATTGCTGGCCCAAAGTGAGCAGCTTGACGATATGTCTGATCACTACAAATCATGGTGGTTATTACGTAAAGCGCAAGCAGAAAATTTATTATATTTTTTTGACAGGTTTGAGCAAACGGTTAATCAGGCAGTCGCCTCGGTAAGTCAGCAAACTCCCGCAAAAATTATGATTAATTTAGATATATTCCGTGGCGTGATTCTTCAGCGCCAAGGGCGATATAGACTATCAGAAACAATATTAAAGAAAGCTAAACAAGTTGCACTTAATCATAAGTATACGTATCTGGCTGTGCTGGCAAAACAAGAGCTTGCTTATACCAAAAGCTTAACCCAAATTTATCAAACGTCCTTAACAGAATTGCAGCAAGCTTACCTTGAGGCTTTTGCTATACATGACGAGTTTTTAATTGCAAAGATTAATGAAGTGTATGGGGCAATTTATGGTTATATGCATGATTATGAAAAATCAATAGAATATTATCAAAAAGCGTTATCGAGTTATCAACAGCTAGGGTATCCAGCTCATCAAGTTGAAGCCATTTATGGTTTAGCTTCAACTTACCGTTATTGGAAAAACTATGAGCTAGCGATTGAATATTATCAACGTTATCAGGAAGATATTGATTTTAGCCCTAATAATATTGATGGTAAATTTTATGCCGCTTATGGCATTGCTATGAGTAAAGCGGAACAAGGCGATTGTTCGCAAGCGCTGATTTCTATTGATTATGCTATTAGTATAGAAGGCTTAATTGATTACAAGGCAGAGTTATATAAACGGAAATCGCAGTGTTTACTAAAGCTAGGACGATTAGACGAAGCACAAACTGCTTTAGATAAAGCGAGTGATATTTTTGACACGTTACCTGAACTAACAGGCACGCATTGGCAAATTGAGTTATATGAAATCAGTGCAGAATTAGCTGAAGCGCAAGGTCATAGTCAAGAAGCTTATCAGCTATTAAAGCTGTTTAATAAAAAAGAAATTGAACTAATTAAGAAGAACATGTCAGATCGTTTATTGCATATTCGAGGCACGTTAGAAGCAGAACGACAAGATGTAGAAATTTCTCTGTTACAACAAAATGCAAAAGTACAGCAACTTCAGTTTGAACAACAAAAACAATCAAATATCATACAAGATTATCTTATGGCGTTTGTGTTTTTACTTGTGTTCTTTATGTTTTTTCTAGCTTATTTTCAGTGGTATCACAATAAAAAACTCACGCGGTTGTCAGTGCGAGATCCTTTATCTAACTCCTTTAATAGACGATACGTATTTAATTTTTTACATAAGTTAGTTAATGCTAATCGTTCAGATAAAAATACTGTTTCTATTATGGTGATAGATATTGATGATTTTAAACAAGTCAATGATCTGTATGGTCATCCTTTTGGCGATAAAGTTATTCGAAAAATAGCTGAAATCGGTACAGAAATACTAAGGATTGATGATGTTATTGGCCGAGTAGGAGGAGAAGAGTTTCTGTGTGTTTTACCCCGAATAGATGCAGTGCAATGTTTACATATTGCCCAGCGATTTGTGAATAAAGTGAATGAACATGAGTTTACTACCGAAGTAGCTGACAACCAAACTCAAAAGGTTAAAGTAACAGTGAGTGTAGGTTTATCAACAACATCTAAAAATACTAAAACAAGTTCTGAATTATATGTACAAGCAGATAAAGCATTGTACCATGCTAAAGCTAGCGGTAAGAATAGAGCAATTCAATATCAAGATTCTATGCAATATGCTAATAAGTCTAATTTGAATGCAAAAAATTCCCCTGTTGAAGAGTAATTAATTCACCTCGATAAATTAAGCCTAGTGCACCGCTCGGTGCATGTGTTGTGACGAATGTTTACTTATCTCTAGTTAATATGAGTCTTCAAAACTCATATTGGTTTGAGAAGAAAGAATAGGTTGAAATATATGTCGCCATTAGCAGTTTCATATTAATTATTCTTTGCCCCAAAATAACCCTCTCTTTTTGCACCAAATAAAAACTCAATTTTTTGTTAATGTGCTTTTTTGGTGCGTCCATTCATTAATGAAAATAAAATATAGAGTCAACTTGTTGATATTTATTAATTAATTTTTGTGGCACATGAATTGAATTACTTAGTTCAATATTACCCAAAAAATTATTAAGTAGAGGTCTGCAATGAAAATAGTTAATGCGATTATTAAGCCATTTAAATTAGATGATGTTCGTGAAGCCATTTCTGAAATTGGTGTTGAAGGAATAACGGTATGTGAAGTGAAAGGTTTTGGTCGTCAAAAAGGGCATACGGAATTATATCGTGGTGCAGAATACCAAGTAGACTTTTTACCAAAAGTTAAGCTTGAAATAGCAGTCAATGACGACATTGTAGAGCGTTTAGTTGAGGCCATTAGTAAAGCGGCTTATACAGGTAAAATTGGTGATGGCAAAATTTTTGTTTATAACCTTGAACAAGTAATACGTATTCGTACTGGCGAGCAAGGTTCTGAGGCTATTTAGTCTCTATTCGTCTCAATTGTGAACAATACATATATAACAATTATAGGATAAATTATGGAACAGAATATTTTTCAACTTCAATACGCCTTAGATACTTTTTACTTTTTAATCTGTGGTGCGCTAGTTATGTGGATGGCAGCAGGTTTCTCAATGTTAGAAGCAGGTTTAGTACGCGCTAAAAATACTACTGAAATTTTAACAAAGAACGTTGCATTGTATGCCATTGCTTGCATTATGTATTTAGTTGTTGGTTACGACATTATGTATGGTGGTGGGGTGTTCTTAAATGGAATAGGCCTCGATGGTGCTGCAGATGCTGAAGCGTTAGTTGGTACCGTGTTAGCCGAATCAGCTGAAGCGGGTTTTGATGGTGGTTCAGTTTACTCAAATGCAGCCGACTTTTTCTTTCAAGTTGTGTTTGTTGCGACAGCAATGTCAATTGTCTCAGGTGCTGTAGCTGAGCGCATGAAACTATGGGCTTTCTTAGCTTTTACTGTTGTGCTAACTGGTTTTATTTACCCAATGGAAGGTAGTTGGACTTGGAATGGCGATGCCGTATTTGGTTTATATACGCTTGGCGACTTAGGTTTTTCTGATTTTGCTGGTTCAGGTATTGTTCATATGGCTGGTGCTTCAGCTGCTTTAGCAGGGGTATTGCTACTTGGCGCACGTAAAGGTAAATACACGAAAGATGGTAAAGTGAATGCTATTCCAGGTGCTAACTTACCTATGGCAACATTAGGTACGTTCATTTTATGGATGGGGTGGTTTGGTTTTAACGGTGGTTCAGTATTAAAGCTTGCTGATATTAACAGTGCCAACTCAGTTGCTATGGTGTTTTTAAATACCAATGCAGCAGCAGCGGCAGGTGCGATAAGTGCACTAATTTTAGCTAAAATATTATTCAAAAAAGCAGATTTAACTATGGTATTAAACGGTGCGTTGGCTGGTCTTGTTGCTATAACTGCAGAACCTTCAACTCCATCACCGTTACAGGCAACAATATTTGGAGCAATCGCGGGTATTATTGTTGTACTGTCAATTATTGGTTTAGACAAAATAAAAATTGATGATCCAGTGGGTGCGATTTCAGTTCATGGTGTTGTTGGTTTGTTTGGCTTACTTATTGTGCCATTAACTAATACAGGCGCTACACTTAGTGGTCAATTAATTGGTGCAGCAACCATCTTTGTTTGGGTATTTGTGACTAGCTTTATTGTTTGGTTTGCACTTAAAGCCATTATTGGTATTCGTGTAAGTGATGAAGAAGAGTATGAGGGTGGTGATATCTCTGACTGTGGTATGGAAGCATATCCAGAATTTACAAGAGGTTAATTGTTCTCAAGACAGTTATTAGCCAAGTCAAAGCGAGTTGGCTAATAACTTTATTACTAAATATCAAAAAGCAGCCTTTTTCGCTGCTTTTTTTGATTTAACCAATACGTTTTTTACCGTAAATGAGAGTAAACACAGTAAGTAAAACCACGTGAAAGAACCGCCACCACTACCATTATTTATAGGAGATGTTGGTTCGCCAGACGTTGAAAGTAACGTGTTTTTGATTGGGTTTAAATCGTCAGCAGTGGCTTCAGAGCTGTCAATAATCGTAATATTTTCAATGACGACAAAGTTCTCAATGCCTGGAGAAGCTAAGTCAGCACATTGTTGTCCCTCATTAACTGCCATTGGTATGCCTTGAAAATAGTCTACACTGCATAATTTAAGTTGTGCTATTTTTTCGATAACCGTCATGCCGTCACCAATCACTTGACCAAACACCGTGAACCCACTGTTTTGAATATCTAATTGACTGGCATTATTAGCTAAATTAAAAAACCACTGGTCAGTTGCACTATTAGCGCTACCGCTAAGTTTAGCCATCGCAATGGTGCCTTTAACATTTGAATAGATTGGCTCGTTGATAACTGGGTTATTCGTTTCAAGGCGAGTTAAAGGCCAAGCACCTTCAAAGGTAAACCCACCACCTTGAACAACAAAACCAGTTGAAACACGGTGTACTAACGAATTTGTGTAGTGTTGTTCATCAATATACTGCAGAAAGTTAGCCACTGTTTTTGGGGTAGATTTATCAAATAAATTTACTTGAATAACACCTTGCGAGGTTTTAAATTCAACAATAGTTGCCTGAGCAGCGCATGTTAAATTCATGAATAATAGTAGAGTATAAAATAATTTTTCAAACATGTTTATTGACGACCTTATAATAAATATTGCTGCATAATAATGGTAGTTTCAAGGTAATTCAATACACTAATTCTATTGTTTGCTATGGCTAAATAGTTACATTAATGAATATTAGTGATATAACTTAACAAACAAATTTTCTTATTTAATCACTTATTGCTCAGGGTTTGCTATGCGGCGCATGTTGTTGCTATCTATTTTTTTATTTTCAATTGCACTCAATGTTCAAGCCCTATCTATTGACGACCAATTAGCTGAAATTCAAAAACTTGACGATAAATCGATTGTTGTTGAGCGTTTAACTAAGCTATTAACAAATAATTCGTTGAGCCACATACAACGCTTAAATATTTTGTTGGTACAAAGCCGTAGCTATTTAATGTTAAGTGATTTAAAAAAAGCATTAATTGCAATTCAAGAAGCAAAAGCGATAGTCGAGCAAGAAGACTTACCCTTGCAGCAAGCGCAAGTTGATAAATTAATGGGCGTAGTTCTTTATTATCAAGGTCAATATGATCGTGCTTTGCCAGCTTATCAAAGTGCTTTAGCCTATTTCAGAACACAGCCGTTTTCATCTGAAATGGCGATTAAGCAAGCTAATATATTGAATAATATAGCACTAGTACAAACGGCGAAAGGCGATTCATTTTCTGCATTAACGGCTTATCAAGAAGCTGATTCTTTATATCAACGCTTTGGCGATGAAGTGGATAAAATTGATGTTAGGTATAATCTTGCGGTGCTTTATATAAGTTTACGTCGTTATGATATAGCTATTAGTATGCTTAAAGATGTTATTAGTAGGCGAAAAGTTATTAATGATGATTTAGGCGTTGCTAAAGCGTCGGGTGATTTAGGCGTTGCCTATAAATATTCAGGGCAATACAGTCAGGCTGGACAATATGCTTATGACGCATTAACTTACTTTAAAAAGCAAAAAAATGAATTTGATACCGCAGGCCAGTTGCATAATATTGCAGAAATCAGTTATGAATTATCTGATATGGAAAAAGCCTATTCTTATGCAACGATGGGAGCAGAACTGAGCAAAAAAATGGGACATCAAATGGCTTATGCTGGCTGTTTGCAAACGCTAGCTAAAATTTATTATTATCAGGGGAATATTGCACAGTCACGTAAGTATGTTGAATTATCAAATAGCGTCGCCAATGAAATGGGCTTTCAACGATTAAATATGGAAAACCTAGGGCTCATGTCACTTATTTTTGCAGCAGAACAAAAGCCAATTAGTGCATTGAATTCACAGTTAAAATATCAACGTTCTCGTTTGAAACTATCAAATGACACGCTCAATGAACAGTTAGCGCAATTTGAATCTGATCAATTAACGCAACAAGTAAAAAACCTACAACAAAGTAAACAACTACAACAATTAGAGCTTACCAAAGCCGCACAGTTACGCCAATTCATTGTAGTAGGTGTGGCTTTTTTATTGGTGATGCTGTTTTTGATATATCGACGTTATCTTGAGCGTCATTTAACCAAAGAGCTAGAATCTAGGGTTAAGCAGCGTACTGAGGCATTAGAGTTTTTAACCAAAGAATTGCAAGATGCTAATATGATAAAGAGTCAATTTTTAGCTAATATGAGTCATGAGATAAGGACCCCCCTTACAGCGGTTCTTGGTCAAGCAGAGGCCATCATCCATGGTGATTTTGATGATGACAGTATCATTAAAGAAGTTGCTGTTATTCATAGTAATAGCTTACATTTGTTACAGCTAATTAATGATATTTTAGATTTGAGTAAAATAGAAGCAAATAAATTTGAGTTGGATAATAGACAGCAAGATTTACATGACATCGTTGATAAATTAAATGATATGTTTGTCGAACAAGCACAACGTAAACATTTGTTATTCACAATAACTCATCAATTGCCACGCCCTTTTATTATTGACGTAGATGGTTTACGTTTGAAACAAATTTTAATTAACCTTTGCTCTAATGCTATTAAGTTTACTACTGATGGGTGGGTTTCTTTAGATATTGCTATCATGAATAAAACACTACTGTTCACCATTACAGATACAGGTATAGGTATGAGTGAAGAGCAAATGGGTAAAGTGTTCAATATTTTTACGCAAGGTGATAATAGTATTAGCAGGCGTTTTTCTGGCTCAGGATTGGGGCTATTTTTATCAGAGCAACTAGCTAAAGTGATGTCAGGTAGTATTAGCGTAAGCAGTCAGCTCAATCATGGCAGTACTTTTGTACTTAAACTACCTTTTGGCGAAATATATCCTGCGTTAACAAATAGCCCAGTTGATGAAAATAAGCCAGTTAGAATATGCAATAACACACAATACACAGGTAACATTTTGTTAGCTGATGACCATGATGATAACCGACGTTTAATTGCAAGATTACTCACTCGTTTAGGCTTGGAAGTGATTGAAGCATCGAATGGTATTGAAGCGGTTGAGTTATGTTTAAAACATGAACCTAATTTGATCTTATTAGATATTCAAATGCCTAAAATGGACGGTTTAGAAGCACTAGCAAAATTAAAAGAGCTTGGTTGTAATCAGCCTATTTATGCGTTAACGGCGAATGCTATGTCGCATGAAATAGCCCATTACCTGGCACTTGGTTTTGCAGGACACCTTAAAAAACCGATAGAACGAGATGTGTTTGTTGCGACAATTGCTCAACATTATTCAATGACAAAGCACGCTACAATAGCTGATTACTCTGAATCTACAGACACTAACTTTGATATATCTGATTTATCACAGTCGTTTGTCGCTAGTTTATCGCAAACGAAAGAGAAGGTGGTATATTGTCGTCATCACCAAGACACTGAAATGTTGGCTAAAATAGCACATAAAATTGCTGGTGCAGCCCAAATGTTTAGTTTTACTGAATTATCGCAAAGTGCTAGTGAGTTAGAGCAAGCAATTAAAATACAAAAATTTGATGTTATAGATGATTTAACCCACTGTTTTCTTGATGAACTTGTTTTTGTTCAATACCAGAATGAAGAAAGTTAGGCCAAAAAAGCTACCGTATTGTCTCTAAGGCATTTAATTAATTGTAGTTAAAATCCACATAAAAAAATCATAATATTCTTTAAAATAAATGTATTCTTACCCTCTCTTGAAACTCGCATTCTTAAGTGGTTTGGGTATATACTCTCATTATTAGAATAACAATACTTTTGGGATTTCAAATGGCTAGAGAACAATTTGGTGTTTGTGCTGAACCAAACTTGCATGGTAATTATTTACTATTTAACGTTTTAGATGATAAAAATGCTTTTATTCGGGCTGCTTTGTCGCGCTTACCTGCATTGTTTGATGATTATGCAGATCAATTTTCAGAAGCTAATTTAACCAGCGTTATTGCTATTGGGGCAAATTATTGGGATGAATTCTACCCACTTGCACGGCCAGCATTATTGAAGCCATTTCCCACAATGCATGATGAAGATAGGGTAGCTCCCAGCAATAATGTTGATATTTATATTGAAATCCGCAGCGACCGTGCTGATGTTAATCATATAGTTTGTTCTAAGGTTTGTCAGTTGCTAGCGGATAGTGTTGAATTAATTGAACAAATTCAAGCGTTTCGTTTTCTTGATGGCCGTGATTTAACTGGTTTTGTTGACGGAACAGAGAATCCTCAAGGCATGCATCGTCGAGAAGTTGCGCTTGTTCATGCATCGGATGATGCTATTTTTGCAGGTGGCAGTTATTTACATACGCAACGTTATCAGCATAACTTAACGTTGTGGCGTTCATTGAATGATCATGAACAAGAAGATGTTTACGGTCGTACCAAGGTTGACAATATAGAATATGAAAGTGATCAGAAGCCGTTAACAGCACATACTAAGCGTACATCTTTAAAAGATGAACAAGGAAATTCGATTGAAATCTTACGTCAAAGCATGCCATACGGCGACATGAAGCAACAAGGGCTATTCTTTATTTCTTATTGCCAATCGCCAGAACCTTTTGAATTAATGCTGAAAAGTATGATACATGGCGATGGGCACGGACATGTTGATTCTTTGCTTAAATATACCCAAGCTGAAACAGGTGCTGCATTTTTTGCTCCCAGTTTAACTTTCTTAACTGAACAATTAGAAGATGAACGTTCGTTCTAATGATGTATGTGGTTGAGTGCCGTAGTGTTGATTAACTACAAAGATGCAAGTTGGTTTTGTACTACACACTCAATTTTGCAGGAATTTTATTTTTTATTAAAAACGATCATCAGAATGAAATGCTTCTGCCACGTAACGTCCTTGATTGATAGCTAATTCAGACTCAGGAGCTAATTTTCCTAGTTTATAGGGGGCTGGTCCCGTAGGTTCTCCCAGCAGATAACGGACACCTTGATATTCTATGGTCATTTCTCCTGCTTTAGCAGGCGTGGCTATACCAATGAAAGCATGTTGATCAATATAGACCATAGCCATATCAATTCTTGGCATTAATGCACGTAATATCGTTGCTGTTAATGTCATTTTGCTATCGCAATCCCCTTGATTTTCCCACAGTAGTGTTGCGGGGGAGTTAAAGCCAGTACCTGAAGAAGTAATCCTTGATTCTAATGTAGAGTAAGGAATACTTTGAACAAAACTAAGTACATAATCAGTTACTTCACGAATATTTTTAATAGACACTTGCGCTAAAATAACGGGTTTAATTGTTTTGAAATCAACTACAGCATCGTTAGCAATACGAACATGATCAATTTTAACACCTGAAACGTGCTCTGGTGTGCGAAAAAATTGAAAATAGTTCTTTTTAAAATATTGTTCAGTCGCTGTTTTCTCTATTTTTTTAACTTTTTGATATGCAAGTGCAACATTTTTATCTTCTAATCCTTTAACTTGCATAGTCATTCTTCCATTTTTTTGAAAGAAAAAAGCTTGTGCTCCTTGTAAAGGTGAATCTCTTAATTGCTGTTTTACAGCACGCATAATGGTTTTTTGGGCGAAGTCGTTTTGATAGCCACGAAGTAGTCTAAAACGCTGAAATAAAGCGTGTTTCGTTAAAGAAAAATGTATTGCTTGTGGCACGTCATTATGATCAAGCCATTCATAATTAAAAAGGTAATGATCGCCTTGTAACTGTTTGGCAAAACTAAGTTGTTTGGCCACTACCGTATTTGCTAGGCATAACGATAAGAGCAAGAGATAACGTAAAATTTTAAATATTTTCACTATCGTTCCTAACAAATGTTCACTACTTAATTCTTTAATGTTAACACTATTAAGACAATATTTAACAAAATATAAAATTAAACAAGAGGAATTTGCTTAGTATTAAACTTTACTTTAAACATGATTAATGCAAGAATCAAACAACTGTTTGAATCGACCGTTTGATTAGCGTACCTTAGCTAACATTAACGTTAGTATTAACAAAATGATTTATGAATTTAAGAGATAATAAGGAGTTATTGTGGCTGAATATAAAGTTCCATTAAAAGATATGAGCTTTTTGCTTTATGAAGTGTTTCAAGCGGATAAAATGTGGCAAAAGCTGCCTAAATTAGCACAGCAAGTTGACAAAGAAACGGCTCAAGCTATCCTGCAAGAATGCGCCAAAATAGCAGAGCAAGAGTTAGACCCTATTGCCCGTCAAGGTGATGAGATAGGTGTCAGCTTTAAAGATGGTGTAGTCACTACAGCCCCTGGATATAAAGAAGCTTTTAATACTTACGTTGAAGGAGGCTGGACATCTCTTGGTGGTGATGTAAATTATGGCGGCATGGGTATGCCTAAAATGCTAACCGCTTTACATGAAGAAATGTTATGTAGCGCCGATATTTCCTTTGCGCTATATCCTGTACTAACGGCTGGGGCAGCCTTGTCATTAGCAAAGCACGGTAGTGAAGCATTAAAACAGCGTTATTTAACGCGTATGTATTCTGGCGAATGGTCAGCGTCTATGTGTTTAACTGAAGCACATTCAGGTTCCGACTTAGGAATTATTCGCACCAAAGCAATTCCCCAAGAAGATGGCACTTATAATGTGACGGGTACTAAAATTTTCATTACAGGTGGTGAGCATGACCTAACTGAAAATATTGTACATTTAGTGTTAGCAAAATTACCTGATGCGCCAGCAGGCCCGCGTGGTATATCTCTATTTTTAGTGCCTAAATATCAGGTTAACGATGATGAAACATTAGGAGAATTTAATAATGTTAGTTGTGGTTCTATAGAGCATAAAATGGGCATACACGCTTCAGCAACCTGTGTTATGAATTTTGATGGCTCAAAAGGTTACCTTATTGGTGAATTAAATAAAGGTTTGGCGTGCATGTTCACTATGATGAACTTTGAGCGTATTGGTGTAGGTATTCAAGGCTTGAGTGCGGCAGTACGTTCTTATCAAAATGCGCTAGAGTACGCTAAAGATCGAATTCAAGGACGTGCCCTTGATAGTAAGCAAAACGGTGTTAAAAACCCTGATCAAGAAGCTGATTCTATTATGGTTCATGGCGATGTACGCCGTATGCTATTGAATATGAAAGCATTGAACGAAGGTTCGCGTGCACTTTCTAGCTATATTTCAATGCAGTTAGATTATGCCACTTACGGTGAAGGTGATGAGCAAGTAAAAGGCGAAACATTAGCTGCATTAATGACGCCTGTCGCTAAAGCTTTTTTTACCGATTTAGGTTTTGAAAATGCTGTAGCAGGGCAACAAGTCTTTGGCGGTCATGGTTTTATCCGTGAATGGGGTCAAGAGCAGTTAGTACGTGATGCCCGTATAACACAAATATATGAAGGAACTAATGGCATTCAAGCCATGGATCTATTAGTTAGAAAAGTTGCCACATCTAAAGGCGCAATGTTAAAAGTATTTACCAACGAAGTGAATACTTATATTGACGAAAATAAAGATAATGCGGCAATGGCTGAATTTATTACACCATTAAATATAGCAGTTCATGACTTAATTGAATTGACAGAAGATTTATTAACAAAATCTCAAACCAATATTAATGAACTTGGCGCTTCTGCTAATGATTACCTACATGTATTTGGTTATACTGCAATGGCTTATATTTGGGCAAGAATGGCACAAGTAGCGTTAACACAAAAAGATAATAATGGTGAAAGCGGTGATGACTTCTATCAAAGTAAGTTACACACAGCACGTTATTACTATACTCGAATACTTCCTCGTCGACTTTCGTTAATTACGTCGGCTACATCTGGTTGTGATTGTTTATTTGATATTGAAGATGAACTCTTTTAGTTAAGTAGAACAGGGTTTAAAACTTTTTAATTAGTTGTAATACCCATAAATATCTTTATAAAACCCTGCCCATCTGCAGGGTTTTTTTATAGTTTTTTTTGATAATAAGGGAGTATAAACGGCATGTATCTTTTACTTTTAATCGTTGAATGCTATAAGCTTTCTTGTATAAAGATTAATTTTAAGGCATGTTTAATACTTACAACTCAAAATACTAACAAGGTATTCTGATAAAGAGTAAGTATTTGAATTTAAATAGTGCTGTTAACACGGAAATAGGGGTAATAGTCGTAAGTTTATTGGTACTGTGGCCAACAATGGACTAGCAAGAGAATTATATGTTTAAAAATTTAGCACAAAGTTTAGAACAAAATTTAGAATATAGACGAAGTGTCATGCGTGCAATGTTAATGCTAGTAATGATTGGTGGTTCAACCTTTAGTTCGATTAATTTTTATCGCGGGCTTTGGGGATTGGCAGCATTAGAATTATTTTTTATTTTTTTTGCATTCTTTTTGTGGCGTAAAATTTTACATACATCACACTTTCAACGTTGGATTAATGTTTTTTTGTGCCCTTTTTTTGCCACCATGGTATATGCCATGTATGTACCAAATTCATCTGAATCTATTTTTGTTTGGATATTAACTATCCCTGTTATCTGTTATCTAATGATGGGACGAAAACAAGGGTTTTGGGTGTCACTCTTTTTTATATTGAGCGGTGTCGTTGTTTACCATTTTCGTTTTATAAATGGAAATCTCGCCATAAACATTGCAGAGTCTTTGAATATCATTCTTAGTGCTAGCCTTATGATTTTATTAGCTCATGTGTATGAAACAAACAGAGAGAAGAATGAAGTAAGGTTATTGGAATTGGCAGGTACAGATGACTTGACAGGTTTAGCTAATCGTATGAAATTAGAGGAAACTTTCACGTTATATGTTGAATACGCAAAGCGAAACAAATCTCCTTTGGCTGTCGTGCTTTTCGATTTAGATTATTTTAAAAATATAAACGACCAGCACGGTCATCAGGTTGGTGATGCAACATTAAAGTATATTGCTCATTTTATTAAAAATAGGGTTAGAAAAACTGATTTATTAGTTAGGTTTGGCGGTGAGGAGTTTGTTTTACTTATGGCTGGCTCTAAAGAAAAAGATTGCTATCAACAAATCGATTCAATAAGACAGCAATTAATTGATATGCCCTTTGTTTATAATGACGTGACAATAGCTATTACAATTAGTGCAGGTATTTCAACTTATGAAAAGGACGGCAAAAACCTCGAAGCTCTTCTGTTAAAAGCAGATCAACGTTTGTATTTGGCTAAAGGTAATGGTCGAAACTGCGTAGTTGATGCTAATAATGGGTTTACTGATTAAGAAAACCATTTTGCTATGGTGAATGTGTAAAATAAAGTTTAATTTTTAATGAGTTAAGTGGTTATTAAGCTGAATTGGGTATAGTTAATAATGTGGTGTCATTAGATAGTTTGATATTAATAACTGAAACATAAAACGCACGAAGTTAAATGGTTTCTAGATCATGTTAGGCAAAATTTATTTTTTATTTAAAAATAAATTGAACTTTCTCATCGAACGGCACTCTTACTTAATAGTAATGTTATTCCCTTAGTGTTTCATGTTTTATGCATCTATTATTATAGATGCATTTTTTTTGGCTTTTATTTAATTACTGTCTTTACCTAACGACGACTTTTTAACTATTATCTTTAAGGTAGATAAATAAGTTTTTATAGTGCTTACCGAGTTTTTCAGCTTTTTTCTCTTTAGCGGCATTACGAACAAGCTGCTTTAACTTTTGACGATCCATTTGTTCAAACTCTAACAGCAATGCTTCAACAGCATCATTGCCTTGCTCAACGAGTTGTTCTCTTAAGTTTTCTAATCGTTCGAACTTTGCTGTAGATTGTTGATGTTTATTTGCCATTACATCAATTGCTTGATGAATTGGCGCTAAGTCAGTTTCTAACAATATTTTCGCAATGTGGCGTATGTGTCGACGAAGAGCTTCATGTTTGTTTCTAATTTTATCGGCAACAACCATGGCGTCTTTTAAATCGTCAGATAACGGAATAAGGCTGCGTTGATGCTTAGACATTTCTACCAAAGATTGGGCAAAGTCTTGCAATTGGTGCATTTCTTTCTTTATTTCGGTTTTACTTTTTAATTCTTCTGCCATTTCTGGTGTTAAGTCATCGATATCGTTGGCTGACTGGGGCATAATAGTTGCTAATGTGGATTATATAAATATTGCCAGTATTATAGCGTGAATTTATATACTCAAAAACCAATAAAGTTAATATTTTGAATTTAGACTTAATCATAAATGGTAATCTTAATTTAAAATTATAGAAACATAAGCAGATAAATAAACTATGACCCAAGTAAATCACACCAGTGATCCATTAATTGAGCAATTTGATCAAGTAAAAAGTCGTGTAGCTAAAGTGCTTGAACTCGCAAAATCTTTAGGGGCTGATGGCGCTGAAGTTGCCATGAGCCGCCAACAAGGCTTAAGTGTTGGTACTCGTCTTGGTGAAGTTGAAAATGTAGAATTCACTAATGATGGGGCTTTAGGTATCACCGTGTATCAGGCAGGTAGGAAAGGCAGTGCTTCAACGGCTGATTTATCTGAAAAAGCGCTGACTCAAGCAGTTGAAGCAGCCGTTAATATAGCTAGATATACGTCGGTTGATGATTGCTCAGGATTAGCTGATAAAGCTTTACTTGCTATGGAAACACAAGATTTAGACTTATATCATCCCAAAACGTTGACGACTGAAGAAGCTATAGAAATCGCTAAAGAATGTGAACATAGTGCCTTAGACAGTGATAAACGAATCACCAATTCTGATGGTGCTAACTTAGATTGTTTCTCTGGTTTTAAAGTGTATGGCAATAGCCATGGTCAATTAGTGGGTTATCCAAGTTCACGTCATAGCTTAAGTTGTGTTGTTATTGCGGGTAGTGATGACCAAATGCAGCGAGACTATGCGTATGACGTTAATCGTGATTTTTCATTACTCGACAGTGGTGTGGTTATTGGGACAAAAGCCGCTAGCGAAGTGATTTCACGTCTTAACCCCCAAAAACTTTCTACAATGAAAGTACCTGTACTATTTCGTGCTGATATTGCCAATACTATCTGGGGACATTTTATTGCTGCTATTAGTGGCGGAAACTTATATCGTAAATCGTCTTTTTTAATGGATGCTTTAGGTAATGAGGTTTTTCCTAATTTTATTTCGATACAAGAGCGACCACACATTCTTAAAGCACTAGCGAGTAGTGCATTTGACAGTGAAGGAGTGCTTACCCAAGATCGTGATATTATTACCGCGGGTGCGTTACAAACTTACCTTTTAACTAGCTACTCTGCTCGTAAGTTAGGGCTTACTACGACGGGGCATGCAGGTGGTATTCATAACTGGCTAGTGACCGATAAAAATAATAGCACAAAAGGCAATCAAGCTGCTGATTTTGATGCCATGTTAAAAACTTTAGGTACAGGGTTGTTAGTGACTGAATTAATGGGTCAAGGGGTTAATATTGTTAACGGTGATTACTCTCGTGGTGCTGCTGGTTTTTGGGTTGAGAATGGGGAAATTTCTTATCCTGTTAGTGAAATTACCATCGCAGGAAACTTAGACAAAATGTTCAAAGGCATTGTTGCCGTTGGAACAGATTTTGATAAGCATGGCAGTATTAGTACAGGTTCAATTTTGATTGATGAAATGCAAGTGGCAGGTCAATAGTTCAATTGTTGTAAGATTAACTGATAAAATATCAAGTGACTGCTATCAACTGATCGGATCGTTTGATAGCGTATATTATCCCTTTAAACACTTCAGTTGTCGCTTATGTTTAATAGAAAAGCGACTATTTGTTAGAATTAACTATTTGATATCCAAACTGTTTGATAGGGCGTTAATATTATTGTTGCAGTTAAATCGGTTATTTCAGTATGACTAATTAGCTCAACCCAGTTGTCAGTTACAATTAAATTTAATTCACCCAAGGGTAATTCAATTGACCGATCAGATATGTTGCTGATACAAAAAATACTTTGTGCCCTGTTTCTGCTTTGCCGCCAAAAACCAAATAATTGCAAACCTAAATGCAAGGTAAATTGTGTAGCGTTAGGGTGAAATGCTGGTTTTGAAATACGTATATTCAATAAATATTTCAATGTTGAAAGTACCTTTCCGTGGTGCAAACTTTCGTCATTAAGTGCCTCTGCCAATGCATCTTCTTGCCAGCGATGTCTATTAATAGAGCGGTTATGATGGGTGTTTGCTAGTTTTTGATAATCATTTTGTGTTCCCAGTAAACTATGAATATAAATGCCAGGAATACCTTCAAGCCCAAACATAATGGTATGAGCACAAATAAAACGTTCAAAATTCCACTGATCTTTGCCGTTCACAGTGCCTTGCATAGCATCATAAAGCGATATGTTCATTTCATAGGCTTTTTGTTCGCCAGTATCAGAGGTTCGCCATGAAATTTTTCCACCAAAGTTTTCTACTGTGTGTACTAGTTTATCAATTTCTTCATCACTTAATAAACCTTCAGCAGGGCGTAAACCAATGCCGTCATGCGAAGCGATAAAATTAAAATACATAGTGCCGTCTTGTGGTGGCGGCATACTCATTAACCAACGCTTTAAGTATAAACAATTACCTGTTAGTAGCGTGTTTAATAATAATGGGGGTAATGAAAAATTATATATTCCGTGAGCCTCATTAGCGTTACCAAAATAGGTTAGGTTTTGCGTATTCGGGATATTGGTTTCTGTAATGATAATTGCGCTTGGGTCAGCTGCTTCAATTAGTGTTCTTAATAATCTCACCACCTCGTGAGTTTGTGGTAAATTAATACTGCTTGTGCCTGCGATTTTCCACAAAAAAGCGATAGCGTCTAAGCGGAATATTTTTACACCTGCATCAAGGTATTGCCTAATGATTGAAGTAAATGCCTTGAGCACTTCTGGATTTCTAAAGTCAAAATCTACCTGATCGTGACTAAAAGTACACCAAACATATTTTTTTCCTTGCCCTGTTTCTACTTCTTTTAATAGTGGTGAAGTACGTGGCCTTACTACCTCTGATAATGCATCATCAGGATGGGCAGTAAAGAAAAAGTCGCTGCCTTGACCCTCACCCTTAATGAAATTGTCAAACCAAGCACTGCGGCTTGAGCAATGGTTAATAACAAGATCAGACATTAGGTGATAGCTCTCACTTATCGCTTTTATATCTTGCCATGTGCCCAGCGATTCATTTACCGATGAATAGTCAATAACGGCAAAGCCATCATCAGAGCTATAAGGAAAAAAGGGTAATATATGGGTACTATTAATGGTGTTTTTTATTGTTTTATCTAAAAACGTTTTTAAGGTTTTTAGCGGCGGCTGACTGTTACTAATAATACTGTCGCCATAGGTGATCAAAATAATATCTTTTTCAGACCAATGATTAGTGAATGGCTCAGAAATAACTATTTTGTTAGACAAATCCATAATGGTTAATAGTGACTGAGCAATGTCTTCACATGACTGCTCAAGTTCAATGTCTTGATATATAGTATTAAGCTGTTGAGTCAATTTCGCTGTTAAATCACTTAGTAACTCATTTTTAAACTGATTAATCGTCATGGGTACCATTCACTTTTTACTTTTATAATTGACTAAATTCTTTGTTATCTAATTCAACCGCTTCTTTTAACTGCGATAAAATATCTGGGATAGCACTTACAACTCTATTCCAAGAAGGAATAAAAGGTGTGTCCATGGGTTGTTCTAAGAAAGTATGACCTGCGGTTAATATGTTCTCGGCAAACATCTCTACCGCTTTTTCTTCGCTATGTATATCGAGTTGTAAGCCATTCATCATCGCGTCATTACGATAGGTTTCCACATAATCTAAGGCAATGCGATAGTAAGTCGCTTTTAAGGTTCTAAATTTTTCTGACGTGAACGTTTCGCCCTGTGTGGCAAGTTTTCGGATAAATGATTTAGTGATATCAACTGACATTTTTGATAACCCCCCTTGATCATTATCTAAAGACAAATCTTGATGTTTATGATCATAAGTTGCCGCAATATCAACTTGGCATATTCTGTTTGGTGCGTAGTTACGGTACATTTCAGAAAGCACACCAATTTCTAATCCCCAATCACTGGGAATACGAATATCACTTAAGACGTCTCGACGAAAAGAAAATTCACCGGCTAAGGGATATAAGAAACTGTCCATGTATTCAAGATAGTCACAATGACCAACGGTTTTTTTCAATGCTTTAATTAATGGCGTTACTAATAAACGTGATACTCGGCCATTGATTTTTTCGCCAGCAACACGTGCATAATACCCTTTGGAAAATTCATAATTAAACATAGGGTTGGCTACAGGGTATAGTAATTTGTCGAGTAAATCTCTTTCGTACGTCAAAATATCACAATCATGTAATGCCACTGATTCAGCTTTTCCTGATGCTAAAATATAGCCCATGCAATACCAAACATTGCGGCCTTTGCCTAATTCCTTCGGTGCTAAATTTAATGCCTGCAGTTTAGCGTCTATGGCTTGCAATCTAGGTCCATCATTCCATAGAACCCTGTGATGTTGTGGTAACTTCCCAAAAAAAGATAAGGCATGTTTGTATTGGTCTAAATCTGCACGGTCTAAACCAATGACTATTTCAGATAAATATTCCACCTCTTTGAGTTTGTTAATAATATCAGGTAATGCTTTACCTTCTAACTCTGAAAACAATGAGGGTAAAATAAGCCCTAATGAACGTGTTTTAGAAAAAGTTAATAATTCTGCAGCTAAATCTTTAGGATCACGCTGTGCTAAATTATGTAATGTTGTTACTGTACCGTTTTGATAAAAATCAGCCATGGTTTACCTCTTTATACGTTAAATAAGTTAACTAAATTAATTGAGCGTACTGGTTGAATGTAAAACTAGCTGGTTAGCTAAAATTGTCTGTATTGCTTCAGCCCATCCTTCAGGCCCATATAAGGTAGTTTGCAGCGTTTTATATTGACGTGAAAGATTGGGAAATTCATGCACAGGAGAACGGACTTGTACAGCAATGTCAGCAGCTTCTAACATAGGTACATCATTTTCACCATCGCCAAGTGCAATAGTGCACAAAGGAGCATTTTTATTTATTTCTTGATGAGCTTCTAAGTAAAATTCCCGATATTGCTCTGCTAACCAAAGTAGCGCTTGTCCTTTATCGCAATAGCCACCTATATGGAGAAATCGCCCTCCTTGAACAACATTGGCACCTAAATCAAGCATATGATGGACAAAGGCTCGTTTAGTTGCTTTATCCCCTAACCATTGAATAGGTTCACCGTATTGTCTTTGTTTTGCACGCTTTGCTTCACTTAACGTTAACCCTGTTAATGTTGATAAAATCGAATCTGACAAGGTAGAGAAACCTTGATAAAAGGGGGCGAATTCATCAGTGTGTTTGCTTAATAAATTTAGCCAATATTGCCTTGGAAAACAGAATGATTTCACCCAATAGTTATCGACGACTACGGTACCCATTGGTTGGGTAGTAAAAGTACCAATAGGTATGTATATAGCGGCACCGTTCTCTATAATAAATGGAGTGTCTAACCCAAGTTTTTGTTTAATTATTTCTATTTCGGCTAATGTTTTGCTGGTATTTAAAATAACGGGTATGTTGGCATGCTTTAACTGTTGAAGTGTTTTACTTGCTGCCGTTGACTGATAAGTATAATGGTCTAGTAAAGTGCCATCGAGATCACTAAAGATAATGTTATTTATCTTGTTCATGTTTGATCCTTGTTATTTTTCTGCTACCAAAGGCTGCGGGGTATCGCTAATTTTACGATCATAATCTAGGTAAAAAATCATATCAGCAGAATGAGCAATGGTATTACAACCTTGAACACTAAGCCTTTGAAAATATTGTGTGAAATTTAATATTTCAGGGGGAGACATTATTTTTGAATTTGCGATACCAACATTTCTTGCTTGTAATTTTTGCTCTTGTTCTAATCGCCATTGGTAAACACAGTCAAAAGACGGTGCCTGTAGTGCTAACCAAAAATCCATTTTTTTGTATAAGGGTTCGTAATTATCTTTCAGTTGTTGATTAACATAATGTCGCCATATACCATCAGTATCGTGTTGTAATTCTAGCTCATTTACAGGAGCTTGTAGCTGTTCTTCTGTTTGTGCTGGAACACCCCAGCACCATCCTTCTAATAAAATAATATCTACAGGCTTTTCAATTAATGTCCACTGCTCCTCAGGAAAAGGCTCATCGGTTGCTTTATTAAATCGTGGGATAGAAAAGCCTGTTTTATGGTTTTCCAATTGGGATAACACTGATTTTAGCGCAGTGATGTCATGTGTACCTGGAACGCCTCTAGTGGACAACAGGGGATGAATGTCGCGGGATAACTGATGACGTTTTTCACTAGGTAAGTAAAAATCATCTAACGACATTACGGCTACATTAAGCTGATATTCTTCTCTTAAATAGCTAGCAAGGTAGTCAGTAAGTGTTGATTTACCACTGCCTTGGCAGCCATTAATGCCAACAAAGTAAGCCTTCGCGCTTTTTGTAAACTGACCGACAATTTTATTAGCAAGCGGTATATAATATTGCTCAATTGTCTGCTTGAAGTCTGCGGGTAATTTGTGTTGTTCGATAAAAGCTGAAAGCATTATTTTTTACTCTTGATAAGTATCTACTATAACTAAGAGTTCAACTTTTATGCCATTTGAACAAAAAGTTAAAGTTTAAATTTAACTTTTTGTAAAATAATAAGTTTTATTTTATTTTTATTAATTATTTTCAAACGGTAAGTTTCATTGTTGTGTTCTAATAAATTTAAATGCCTTATTTTGGTGCAAAAAGAGTATGATTATGCCGTTTAAATTTTTAACGCATTAAAATACAGTTTTTCTTTGGTAGTGAATTTAGTTGTTAATGTTCCATTAACCAATTCAATGCGTATGCCCATAATACTTTTGATTTTTGACTAAAGAATTTCATATGACCTATTTCTCTTAAGTTATGTTCTTCAGCTGACAGTGTTAGTTTGCTATAGGGAATTTTTGTAAACACCGAGAGCATATCGTCAGTGTTTGTATTGTTGGCAATGAAATCATCAGAGGCATTAACCCAAAGTGAAGGCATTGTTAATTCATCATACCAATGTTTTTGAATTGTTTTATCAAAGGCTGTTTTTACATAACCACTTCCGTTACACCATGCTCGCCACTGTTTAGCAACATTTTTTGGGAGTGGTTCTCCCATACCGACCCATTGCGACTTTGTGTGACCAAATAATGCATTACTCACAGGAATAAAAAAGTTCATGAAAAAGTGGGCTTTAAATTTATATGATGGATGCATATTCTTTAAGCTGCCAGAAGAGCAAGCAACATTAAAAATAGAACTTAGCTCATTTGCGTTTGGCATTAAGCCAATGAGCTGTCCGCCTGCACTATGGCCAATTAAATGATAATGGGTATTAGGAAAACTTTGTTTTAGTTGTTCAAAAACCGCAGGTAAATCCTGTTCTCCCCAACACTGTAAACTGGCATTACAACGCTTAATACTTCCTCTTAGTGATTCGCCAATGCCTCTGTTGTCAAAGGTGATTACGCCATAACCATGTTGTGCTAGATAGGTTGCAAAGTTTGTATAAAATTGTCTTTTTATACCTGTTGCTGGCCCTATTAATATGGCTCCTTTGATTTCTTCATTTGTTTTTTGCGCAGGTGTAAAACGTGTTGCCGCAAGAAATGTGTTATCCATGCATGTTATTTTAATATCAACAGAGCCCATGTAATTCAACAAAAGAGTAGTTTTAAAGAGTAAATCATTTTATACATGGTCTTACCAGTTTTCAACTGTCTGTCCGTAATGAATTAAATATTAGAATTTAAGACGCTTTCATCAGATGATAATTGCTTTAAAACAAGCGCTCTTTTATAGTGATTTATTCTTATAAGGAAAAATTGAATGAATTTTAAAATAATTATGTTGTTAATTGCTTGCTCACATTGCTTTACTGCAACCAGTGCAGAACAAAACATAAAGGAAAATGTAAAAGCAGGCGCTGCTTTAGCAATGCCAGACAGTTATAGTGCCCAAACCGTTAAAAAAATTCTTGAAGAAGAAGGTAATGCTGTTGATGCAGCAATTGCTGCGCAATTTGTTTTAGCGGTCACTTTGCCAGAAGCGGGTAATATAGGTGGCGGTGGCTTTATGACGATTTATAAAGATAAAAAAGCCGACTTTTTAGATTATCGTGAAGTTGCACCAGAAAGAGCACATAGGGATATGTATTTAGATAAAAAAGGTAATGTTATTCCTTATTTGTCTTTATATGGCATATTGTCGTCTGGTGTGCCAGGCACGGTGGATGGTATGTGGCAAGCGCATCAAAAATATGGTAGTAAAAAATGGTCAGACTTACTCGAGCCAGCCATAACATTAGCTGAACAAGGTTATATTGTTCATCCTGTTATGCAAAACTCAATAGAGTGGCGTATCAATAGTTTTAAGAAAAAAGGAATTAAAGTTAATTTTTCTAAATATTTTGCTCATGCTAAAGCAGGTAGTGTTTTTAAACAGCCTGAATTAGCAGAAACCTTAAAACGTATATCAACCCATGGCCGAGATGGGTTTTATAAAGGTAGAACGGCCCAAATTATTAGCCAGTTTATGGCAAAAAATGGGGGAATTATTGATGAAAAAGATTTAGCGAATTACCAAGCAAAATGGCGAAAGCCTTTAGTGAAAAAATGGCGAGAGTATTCTGTTATTACAGCCCCGCCACCAAGTTCAGGTGGTTTAGCTATATTGCAGTGGCTCACTATGTATGATTTGGTAAAGGGCGATAATATATATGAACACAACTCAACTGAGTATATTCATTTATTGTCAGAAATTGGTAAACGTGTTTTTGCTGATCGGGCGGAATATCTAGGTGACCCTGATTTTGTTGATGTGCCATCAGAGGCTTTATTAAATGAAGAGTATTTAATTAGTCGAGTTAGAAATATTTCACTCGATAAAATTTCAGTTACCCCAGAAATTAAACCGGGCTTAAAAGAAAGCACTGACACCACGCATTTTTCCATTGTTGATAAATGGGGAAACGCAGTGTCTAATACTACAACCATTAATTATACTTTTGGTAGTGGCGTTATTGTTGAAGGCGCTGGTTTTATTTTGAACGATGAAATGGATGACTTTAGTGCAAAAGCTGGTGTAGCGAATGTATTTGGTGCTATAGGCGGCAAAGCGAATGAAATTCATCCCAAAAAACGTATGCTTTCCTCTATGTCTCCTACAATACTGTTAAAAGGTGAAACAGTTGATTTGGTTACGGGATCTCCAGGCGGTACCACCATTATTAGCTCTGTGTATCAATCAATTTTAAATGTAGTTGAGTTTAATATGAGTGCTAATGAAGGGGTTAACAGCGCTCGCTTTCATCATCAACTATGGCCAAAAGATGAGATAAAGCACTATCCAGGAATTGATGCTGAGGTAATCGAAGCATTGCATTTATTGGGGTATATAACAAAAGAGAAAACCTTTGGTGATGTGCAACTTATTTTTAGAGATGATGACACATTTCAAGCGGCTTCTGAGGCAAGTAAGCATAGTAGAGGCGTATCTATCGTTCTAAATTAAGTTAATAAACAAGTAGTGTAGGTGATAATTAATTCACACCTACACACTAAACTAAATGAGTTTATGCTTGCTGCTTAGTCTCCACTGACAATTGCTTGTGTGGTGATATTGCTGCTTTTTAATGCAGCATTTTCAGGTAAAGGATCATTGCCAGCCAGCAAATAAATCACTTTTTGTCCTTGCTCCGCTAATTCAATCGCATGTTGGTAATTAATTAAGATTTGAGAAGCGATCGTTTGTAAAAATTTCTCAGCATCGCGACGTACATATTCAATGAGCTCACTGTTAACATCCTCATCATAAAAAACAGCATCGGCAAATTGCATAGCACGATGAGCGCTTAATGTTAAGTTATCAGGGTTTCCATCTTTGGTGTGAATAAAAATAATTTCACCACATGGTGGTGCTATTTCTTGTTTGATACTGGCAATTAATTGTTGCTCAGCTTGTTGTTGTTTTCCGTTAAGTACGGCTTGCCCTATTGGACCTCTAAGGGTGTTTTCCCAGAAACTACGCCTATTACGTAATCCTTTGACCCTTGCCTTGACATGATCTCGAAATTTATACGAGAAATCAGCTAATTTTCCATAAGCTTGCGGTAATGTTTTTTCAATTTGTTCTCTTAACATACGAATGAGTATAGGTGAGCTACCTGAGCTTGATAAAGCAACAATCATCGGACTTCTATCTATAATTGCAGGTGTTATATAAGTGCACAATTCAGGCTGATCAACAACATTGGTTAGTATTTTTAAAGGAACCGCTTCCTGATAAATCGCTTTATTTACAGACATGTTATCCGTTGCAGCTATAACTAAAGTTATATTATCTAAAAAACCAGCCTGATAATTATGTTGTAACCAAGTTAATTGATGCTCATCAATTAGTCTTTGAACACTAGTACAAACTTTCTCACTCATAATGGTGATATTTGTTGTGGACTTTAAAAGTAACTCAATTTTACGGCTAGCAACTTCACCACCACCAACCACCATGGCTGATATTTTTTTCGCATCAAGAAAAACAGGAAAATATTTCATTAATAAACCCAGGAGGAGTATTTGTATTAGATAAGTTAATTTTATCATAAGCGAGTTAAAAAAATAATTACTAGTAAAGCATTAGTAATATTTTATTGATGCCATATCAAAAAGGTTGGCTTGATGCTAAATAATAATCACTATCAATATCACTTGCATTTGAGTGTGGTTATTATTATCATTGAATGATATTGATTCTTTTTTAAGTGTTGCTTTTTTGATGAAAAAACGTTTTATACCTCTAGTCATTTGTAGTTTATGTACCTTTAATAATTACACGCTTGCTGCTACTTCAACTCAATCAGATTTAGCTCTTGAGCTAGAAAATCAACAAAAGCAGCTGAAGTTAATTGAGCAGCAGTTACTTGATCTAAAAGCAGCATCTTCGAAATCGACTGAAAATAGCAAGACAATGAGAGTAAAGAATGATGTTAGCCAGAAAAATTGGCAAATAAACTCTTATGGCAGCGTACTTTATAAAAGTGAAAATGTGTATCGTAATATTCAAGATACAGAGCCTGAACGTAGAGCTAGTACTGATTTAGAACGTGTGGTACTGGAATTTGTTTATGATTTTGATGCCCAATGGCAGATGGAAATTGAGCTTGAATATGAGCATGGTGGTACGGGCTCGACGTTAGAATACGATGGTTTTGAAGAGTTTGGTGAATTTGAAACAGAAATTGAAGCGGGTGGTGAGGTTATTGTTGAAAAAATGCAAGCCAAATATCAGGCTAATCAATACTTCACAATGAAGATGGGGCATATTTTTGTCCCTGTAGGTTTAGGTACAGACTTGCACAAACCGACACAATACTTTTCAACACAGCGATATTGGAGTGAATCGACACTCATACCACAAGTATGGCATGAAACAGGCATTAATTTAGTCAGTAAATGGCAAGATTTTACTGTGCAGACGTTACTAACTACAGGATTAAATTCAGAATATTTCAGAACTTATAACTGGGTGGCAACAGGGCATCAACGACGCTTTGAGTCTGTGAATGCCGATGATTTAGCTTTTACTGTTCGCTTAGATTATGGAAATGTGAAAGCAGGTAAAGGTGTTGGGTTTAGCTACTATACAGGCGATACCTCTGGTAATCGGAATAACAATACCAAAGTGGAGGGTGATGGCAATTTAACCATTTTTGGTCTGCATGGTGCATTTAGTTTTGAAAACTGGCTAGTACGTGGTCAATATTTATTTGGGCAATTAGATGATAGCCAAGCTATCACAAATGCCAATAAAACCACTGCGGGCTTAAAGCCTGGAAACTTTTCACAACTCGGTAGTGAAGCAGAGTCAGCGTTCATCGAGTTATCATATAATAGCCAAGATCTTTTTGATTTAGCGAATCCTCTCTACTTATATTCAACTTATGAGTATGCCAACCCAATGAAAAAGGTTGAGCAAGGTGAAGCCACAGATCGCTTTAATATGGAATCGATTGCGGTTGGAGTGAATTATTATCCAATCAGCAACATCGTATTAAAAGCGGAGCTAGGGCAGCAAATGCATGCACTCAATACGTTAGATAACAGCACAAGCTTTAGCCTATCTATGGGTTATTTCTTTTCTATATAACACGATTAGTTTACATAAAATAAGGGAAAAACATGATCTTTAAGAAATCTTTATTAGCAGCCGCTGTCTCAGCATTGGTATTAACTGCTTGTGGCGGTAGTTCATCTGGTGGGGAAGAAACCAATGTTGAACCTACTGGTTTTGAGTTTACAGCAACTGAAATGATTACTAACTTAACCAATGATGTGATTGTTGTGGGATATCAGAACCTTAATAGTGAAGCTGCTGATTTTTTATTAGCGTTACAAAGCTTAGTCAATACGCCGACTGAAGAAAACTTACTTGCGGCGCAACAAGCATGGAAAGATGTTCGTGTACCTTGGGAACAAGGTGAAGCCCATATATTCGGACCGGTTGATGCGCTTTCTATCGATCCTCATTTAGATACATGGCCTTTAAATACCAGTGATTTACAAGCATTATTGGATTCTCAAGAAAGTTTTAATGCAGAAGAATTGGCAACTTTTAATGATGATGTACAGGGTTTTCATACCATGGAGTTTTTATTATTTGGTGATGGTGTTACCACTAATGAAAAACATATTACAGATATGACTTCCCTTGAACGCGAATATCTTTCAGCGGCAGCCGAAGTATTTAAAGGATATACCCAAACGTTATATGATGCATGGGTAGTAGCGAATAATCCTAATATTGAAAATTCGCCTGCTTACAAAGAATTATTACTGACAGCAAACAATGATGTCTATGCATCACAGCTAGGCGTAGTGGAAGAATTAATCAATGGTATGATTGGTATTGTTGATGAAGTTGGTAATGGTAAAATTGCAGAACCTTTTGGTAGTAGCATTGCGAATATTGATACCTCAAAAGTTGAGTCTCAATATAGTTGGAATTCATTAGCCGATTTCACCGATAATATTCGTGGCGTACAAAATGTTTACCGTGGCGAATTTTTAGGGCAATCAGACAAGTCAGGTATCATCGATTTTGTTAGTGCAGCAGATGCTGAACTTGCGACAAGAATAGACGCTGAAATAGTTGATGCCATTGCGGCAATAGAAGCTATCGCTGGCGAATCGGATTTACCATTTAGGCAAGCCATTAATGATGAAGAGGGACGTGTGCGAATTCAAACCGCCATTGACGCTTTATCTATTCTACAAACTTCTCTAGAAAATGATGTATTAACTAAGTTGCAAACATGGCAACAGTAAACTGATTAATCTCAAGTCATTTTGTACTTAATTGTTGTGCCGCACGGCACAACAATAGTAAGTAGACTCCTGGAACTATTGATAATGAAACATTTCAAAAGAACAACCTTGTCTAATTTTACGATGGTTATGATTAGTTCGTTGATTATCGCTGGCTGTAATTCAAGTCGCTCAGAGGATACTGAAACAGATTTAGAACAAGAAGTGACGGAAGTTACATATACTTATATTAGTCAATTAGGGGGAGAGGCTACCGCCATAGATGCAAGTGATTCAGGTCATGGTTTTTCTACTCCTATGCCTAATTTAACCGCTGAGGAATTAGAAAAGCATTTGAAGGGTGATACTAATTTTGAAAGAGCATTTACGACCGCACCTAATGCAGAGCATCCAGAACTAGATGGGTTAGGGCCAGTCTTTAATAACCAAGACTGTAATTCTTGTCATCAACGTGATGGCCGCTCTTCAACTATTACCTTGGTCAAAGATCAAACACGTGTACTGTTAGGCTCTGAAGCCGGCATTTTTTTACGAATAAGCACCGAGGATGGTCAATGTGAAATACCCACTGTAGAAAATAATTATTGTGAAAATAAAGCTGTTGACGGCTTTGGAACACAATTATTTCATCGAGGTGTATTGAAAGCACGGCACGATTGGCAAGAAAACCCTTTTATCGGGCAAGCAAATGTCTACCTTTATTATGAGTATTCAACGATTAGCTATCCTGATGGCAATACAATTGAACTTAAAAAACCAATATTTACCATTGAAAAACCTTACGATGTCAGCGAACAAAATTCTGATAACAGTGCTATTTTGCAAGCTAATGTACGTTATAGCCCACGAAATGGCATGCCAATATTTGGTTTAGGGTTACTTGAAGCGATTAGTGATGCAGATATATTGGCTTTGTCTGATGAAGACGATACTGATAGCGATGGAATTTCTGGCCGTCCTAATTGGGTGTTCGATCCAGTAAAAGCCATAAATAATGACCCTATGCCTGTTTCGTTAGGGCGTTTTGGTTGGAAAGCAAGCACGCCAAGCGTACGTGTACAATCGCTTGCTGCTTTGCGTGGAGATATGGGGATAACGAATCCTTTGTTTCCAGAAGAAAGTATTGCCAATACCGCAATGCATGAAAGTTATCTTAGCCGCACAGGCTTTATTGATACCGGACGTGATGAAGAAGGGAATACAGAAGCAACTCAAGCGTTTTCTGATGAAGTGGTGTTTTATGCTGAAACCTTAGCGGTACCCGCTAGACGTAATATTTATGATGAATCTGTGATTGCGGGAGCACAATTATTTAGCCAAATAAACTGTACAGGCTGTCATCAACCTGATTTCATAACCGCAACGGGGGATATACAGGTTGGTGGTTTAGCCGCACCAGAAGCAATAAAAGGACAGCGTATTTATCCATTTAGCGATATGTTATTACATGACTTAGGTGAAGGATTAGCAGACAATCGACGGGATTTTACTGCGAATGGTCAAGAGTGGAAAACAAGACCTCTATGGGGAATAGGGTTAACTAAAGCAGTGAACCCTGCCGCTGGATTTTTACATGACGGTAGAGCTGCTACAGTTGAAGAGGCTATTTTATGGCATGGTGGTGAAGCTGAGCAAAGTAAGAGCGACTTTATGGCGCTAGCACTTTCTGAGCGTCAATCACTGATTAATTTTGTCATGTCGTTATAGCAGTCATGACAAAATATAGAACCATGGAAGGTTAAACACAAACTTTTTCACTAACGGCTAAACCATTTGCATCACCATAAATATACTGGCCTGCTACAAACTCAATACCTGCAAACGAAATATTTGTGTTTATCTCCCCGATACCAAGTTTTTCAGTTTTTATTGGATTACAGCCTAATGCTTTGACAGCAATGGGCAGGGTTGCAATTGTACCTGCATCTCGAATACAACCATTAATCACAATAGCTTCCCATCCATTAGTTACAGCTTGCTCTGCGAGCATATCGCCTAATAATGCGTGGGTTGTACTACCTTTACCATCAACTATCATTACTTTACCTGTACCATCTGTAGCCACAAGTTCCTTCACTTTTGAATTATCGTTAAAGCAAGATACCGTAATAATTTCGCCTGAAAAAATAATTTTTCCGCCATAATCATTAAACAGTGGCTCAGCGAGTTGTAATTGCTCAGGGTAAAGATCGAATAAATCAGGAAGTAAATCTAACATAGTATTTTCGCTGTATTAGGTGAATTTGTTCCTACTCTAGCATCAATGAGTGATAAACTATCATTACGAATAGTTATTGTGACCATAAATTAATTAACCTTATCGGAAAAATAGTATGCCTTGGATACAACTTAGATTAAGTGCCAATGAAGAAACAGCAGAAAAATATAGTGATTGGCTCGTCGCTTGTGGCTCGCAAGCAGTTACCTTTATTGATGCAAAAGATACACCTATTTATGAGCCCCTACCTGGTGATGAAGTGATTTATTGGTCAAATACGGTAGTGATGGGGTTATTTGATGCCAGCCATGATATGGATAAAGTGATCAGTTATTTACAAGGCATTCATCCTGACAAAGAACAAATGAAATATAAATTAGAGCAGTTAGAAGATAAAGACTGGGAACGTGAATGGATGGATAACTTCCACCCGATGAAATTTGGCAAGCGTTTATGGATTTGTCCAAGCTGGCGTGATGTGCCTGAACCAGAAGCCGTTAATGTTATGTTAGATCCTGGCCTTGCGTTTGGCACGGGTACACACCCAACCACAGCACTTTGTTTAACTTGGCTTGATGGTTTAGATTTACAAGGTAAAACGGTAGTAGATTTTGGTTGTGGTTCAGGCATTCTTTCGTTAGCGGCATTAAAGCTTGGGGCAAAGACAGTTATCGGAATAGATATAGACCCTCAAGCGCTACAAGCCAGCCTTACCAACGCTAAACGAAATCAGGTTGATGACAGATTAGCGTTATACCTTCCTAAAGATCAACCCACGTTTAAAGCAGATGTAGTGGTGGCTAATATTTTAGCAGGACCATTACGTGAACTAGCGCCAACGATAATAGAATATGTTGGCGATAAAGGGTTGTTAGCCTTGTCGGGCATATTAGAAGAGCAAGCTGAAAGCTTACAAGTTATTTACGGACAGTGGTGTAATATGGCGCCTGTTACCGTTCAAGACGAATGGGTACGTTTAAACGGGCAACGTAAGTAAAAATTTACGCAAATATTTAAGTATTATTGAATAGCTAACCTAACTAAAAAGCATTAAGTGAGTTATCTAATTTTACTGCTTCTTTCTCAATTGTTTTTGGTTTAAATAACGTCACTTTGTTTCTACCAGCATCTTTAGATACATAAGCGGCGTTATCTGCGTCTGCTAAAAGTTTCCCTAAATCATAACCGCTTGTTTTAGTGTCGGTAACACCAAAGCTTGCGGTTATGGTAAAATCAAAACCTGTGCTTGATGTGTTGATTTCTGATATCGCTTTTCTGCAAGCTTCAGCACGTTGCTCTGCAGCTTGCATATCGCAACTGCTGAGTAATATACAAAATTCTTCACCACCAATACGAGCAAAAATATCATTTTTTCTGCCAAGTTGCTTACATGCCTCGGCTGCTTTTTTTAATACCCAGTCACCACAAGCATGACCATAATTGTCATTTACATCTTTAAACTGGTCTAAATCAAACATAATTAAACTTAGGTTTTGACTTGCGCTCTTACAATATTCTAAGGTGGTGTCAGCAATGTGAGTAAAATGCCCTCTATTAAAAATGCCAGTGAGAGAGTCATATTCTGCGAGTTCTTTTATACGCTTATGTGCCTTTAACAAATGATATCCCCAAAAAGTCAATACAGATATTGCGAGTATTAATATAGTAATAACTAAGCGGTTATTTTGAATATTACTACGAGTCATTGCTTTTTCAGCAGTTAATAATGCTTTTTCAGACGTTAATAAGGCGTTTTCTTTATTGAGTAAATCAATTTGGTTTTGTTGTTCTATGGCCTGATGTTCTGCAATTTGAAATGCCAAATATTTTTTTTGTGTTTCATTATAATTTACTTTGTCAGCGGCTGTGTATTTTTGGTGATAAAAAAGTGCTAATTCATAATTTTTTTGTGATTTTTCAACTTCAAATAACAATTTATAAGACAATGTTTTTGCCTGTACCGTGTCTTCTTTTGTCTCATACTCTAGCGCTCTCAAAGCAAACTGTTTTGTAGAAAAAACATCGTTATTTAACCAATGAGCTTGTGCCAACAATGCATAAGTTATTGCAATGATACGTGGGTATTTTGTATTTAAGGTGTCCTGCAAAGTCTCGTTTAATAAGACTAAGGCTTTGTCTGCTTGTTGATTGTTAAGGTACATTTCAGCTACGTAAGAGTTGATAGCACTAATAATAAGGTGTTCATTATTGATACGACACAAACTAATTGCATGATTAATAATAGGGTTGTCTGGCATCAGTTGTTTTAATTTAAATGATGACTCGATAATTTGTGCTTTCGCAATGCATAGGTCTCTACCTTGCATGCTTGTTAATTCAACTTGTTGAGCATAAGAAAGGCCAAGACTATATTGCTCTATTTGGTTGTAAAAAATGCTGATAACAATGAGCCCGAGTTGATGCAGATTGTTATCTTGTATTGATGGTAATTCTGTTAATATATTAGTGACTGTTGACAAACCTTCAGTCCAACTTCTATTAACAGCATAAATATTTACTAAGGCAAGTTTTGCTCTAAATTTAACTAAAGGTTCAGCATCAGAGTTGATCAGCGTTTCGGCTGCGGCAATTGCATCTATTAACTTCCCTTGGTACATTAACAGGTAAAGATTTAGGTAATCAAGGTTATACTTTTGTATAAGCGTTAACTCATCAACATGTTGATTCAACTCAGTAATTATTGCTGAAAATTGTTTAGGTTGACTGCTTCTAATTTTATCAGCTTCGGCTAATTGTTCGGTAAAACTATTCTTTTCATTAGCCAATGCAGGGAGGTTAATGAAAAGAATAAAGATAACGATTAACTGAGTTATCAGAGTGCTAAGTTCTCTAATATGCATTAGATTAAATGCTTGATTAGAAACCAATGATCCAATTGTTAGTATTTTCTTCAGTGTCATTCTCTTCATTTTCATCACCATCATCTTCTGCAGGGGCAATGATACATACAATATCAGGTCTAACATCTAATTGACGTTCAAGCGTGATGACATCCTTATTTATAATTGCTGTTGTAATTTCAGTGTCAAGCTGAGCTGCCGCTAATAAATTGTTGATAGCGTCATCATTTTGACCGTTAGCGTCACGGCTCATTTGTTCTAATACCTGAATAACTTTAGACATATTTTGTACTCCGTTTTTGTTGTTGTAACTATTACCATTAATTATATAGTGAGTTTTTACTATGGTAACTTTGATTTATAACACTAGTGTTAGTTTAGGTCTATAGCTACTTTTTAATTCTTGTTTATCTAATTCTGCTAGTTTATCTAAAATTGCTTGGTTGGGGCGCATTTTTTCACTGGGTGGAATCACTAAAGTGGTGTGCATAAATAGCTCTGCATCAATTAAATCAGCTAGTGCTATATATTCAGCGCGCATGGTATCAATGGGTAACACTTTTGCTTGATAAAGGATGACTTTGTGGTCGGCTGGATAAGTTTTTAATAACAAATCTACTAGTATTTGTCTGTAAGCTTTGCCCGTTGAAAACTTTCCAAGTGATTTATCGCCTGCTAATCCTACTTGCCAAAGTACAAGATGAGCAGCAGGATCAATATTGCGCTGATAAAACATAAATTGGCTAGCTTCATAATTTATGCAACCTGTTTTTCCAGGATCTATGCTTAAGTCGGCATATAAACAGTCTTCTGCGGATATACCTGCTTCCATATGAGCCGTAAAATTTTCTTTTTTTGCTTTATCGATAGCTCTGTGGCTAACGCAAGCAAATACGCCTGGGTGGCCATAAAACACTGCTGTCACTTTCTTGCCTATACGTACTTCGGCTAATATAGCGTTAACCATTTCGTTGTAGGTTATGTTGCGATTTTTACCCTCTTGATAGTATGGCTGTAAGCTACGAACGTCTTCATGCATTTCTTCCACCCAACGTTCGGTGATACCTGTAGACATTAATGAAAAGACAACATCGGCTTGGGTAATATAACTACTTGCAATAGGGCAAATATGTGCACCTAAAGTCATCCCTGTACCAACACACACTAAACTACCAGACATATAGTACCTTGAATTACTGTTCAGTTTTACTTATTAATAATACCCACGACTAATTTAAGTGTAGCCATTTAAATTGATATAATCATGTTGGCTTAATTAGGTTAGCGGAATTTTAGCAATATCTTATCCACACAGTATAACGTTAGGTTTAAAAAAAATCCTGTTTATTAATTAAAATTATTTTATCAGTCAACGATAATATTTATCACCAAAAACATTGATGTATTGTTTAAAAACTGTTCACTTTAATGGTTTGGCAAATGTCAATATTAAAAAGATAGAAAAAACTAAAATTTGTTCAAATTCTAGGCTTTTCAATTCATAAAAAAACACGTAAACTTAGCGCCCTTTTGCAGTGGTGCTTAAAAAATAGTCAGCTTTGAAGGTGATTTTGTGGTGGTAAGTTGAAAATAGGTCCATATCAATTTGACAGTAATGTTTTTCTTGCACCAATGGCAGGAATTACCGATCAACCTTTTCGAGATTTATGTTGTCGGTTAGGTGCTGGTTTAGCTGTATCCGAAATGGTGTCATCTAATCCTAAAGTATGGAATACCGATAAATCTAAACTTAGAATGATTCATAGTCAAGAGTCTGGTATTCGTAGCGTTCAAATAGCGGGTAGTTGTGCTGATGAATTAGCATTTGCAGCGCAAATGAATGTTAAAAATGGAGCGCAGATTATTGATATTAATATGGGTTGCCCAGCAAAGAAGGTAAATAAAAAATTAGCGGGCTCTGCTTTGTTAAGAGAGCCAACACAGGTTGAGCAAATTGTGAAGGCTGTGGTTAATTCGGTGAATGTTCCAGTTACGTTAAAAATTCGCACTGGTTGGTGTGAAAACAGTCGCAATGGTGTTGAAATAGCTAAAATTGCTCAAGACAGTGGCATTGCTTCACTTGCAGTACATGGCCGAACCCGTAACGACTTTTATAAAGGCAGAGCGGAGTACGACACGATAAAAGCAATTAAAAAAGCTGTTTCAATCCCAGTTGTGGCAAATGGCGATATAACCTCAGTAGAAAAGGCTGAGCAAGTATTAAGTTATACAGGAGCCGATGCCATTATGATTGGCCGAGGTGCTCAAGGGCGGCCTTGGATTTTTCGAGAAATTAATCATTTTTTGAAAACAGGTAGCCAAATGACTGCTCCCTCAGTGACAGAGATTCGCTCAATATTACTTGGGCATGTAATGGAATTACATCAGTTTTATGGTAACTATATGGGCGTGAGAATCGCTCGTAAGCATGTGTCTTGGTATATTCATGCCTTTGCTCAACTGGGTAAAGAGCTAGGTGAAGATTTTTCTGCAAAATTTTCAGAAGAACAAGGCAAAAATTTTAGAACTACTTTTAATGGTTTAGCGTCAGAAAGTGAACAGCTTGAGGCGTTAAATCTTTGTTTTGATCAATTTGCTCATTAGTGAGCCGTTGGTTGTTTAATTTATATTAATAGAAAGAGTTGTACATTATGTTCGAACAAAATATTTCTTCTCCGTTTATCACTGGTGATATTCAAACGCAAACTAAAACGTCTCCGTTACGTACTCAAGCTAAAATAGCGATCAATAATTATTTAAAACAGTTAAATGGTAACGATGTTGATGACATGTATGACCTTGTATTAAGCGAAATTGAAGCGCCAATGTTAGAAGAAGTTATGATGTATACGCGTGGTAATCAAACCAGAGCTGCGAACTTACTAGGTATCAACCGTGGTACTTTACGTAAAAAATTAAAAAAATACGGCATGAATTAAGTCTGTATTTTTCTAGAAAGCACCTTCGGGTGCTTTTATTGTTTTATGTAGGCGAACAAGGTTATAAGGATGTAGCTTAAAACAACACAGGAGCTTCTTGTTTTGTTCGCGCTAAATTAACTTGTAAGCGAGCTTACTTTTAAAAAAGTATGCGCGCTTTATTAAAAGGTAAATATATTGATGGATACTCCACGTCCTATTAAACGCGCTTTGTTAAGTGTTTCAGATAAAACGGGCATTGTTGATTTTGCGCGTCGCTTAAGCGAAAAAGGTGTTGAATTACTTTCCACAGGCGGTACGGCTAAGCTATTAGCTGCTGACGGAATTCCTGTAACTGAAGTTTCTGATTATACAGGTCATCCTGAAATTATGGACGGTCGAGTTAAAACATTACATCCGAAAGTTCACGGAGGAATTTTAGCTCGTCGCGGTATAGATGAAGCGGTAATGGTTGAGAATAATATCAGCGCGATTGATATGGTTGTGGTTAACTTATACCCTTTTGCAAATACGGTTAGTTATGAAAATTGTACTCTGGAAAACGCGGTAGAAAATATTGATATTGGCGGGCCAACAATGGTACGAGCTGCGGCTAAAAACCATAAAGATGTAACCATTATTGTTAACACTAGCGATTATGATCGTGTTTTAACTGAAATGGATGCTAATGATGACTCATTAACTTACCAAACACGGTTTGATTTAGCTATTGCTGCCTATGAGCACACGGCAAGTTATGATGGTATGATCGCCAATTATTTTGGCAAAATGCTACCTGCATATGGCGATAAAGAAGCAACGCCTTCATTTGAAGATAAAGCTAAATTTCCGCGTACATTCAATAGCCAATTTATCAAAACTCAAGATTTGCGTTACGGTGAAAATTCTCATCAAGATGCAGCCTTTTATATTGAAGCGAACCCTGAAGAAGCCTCAGTTTCTACAGCTAAACAGCTTCAAGGAAAAGCTTTATCTTATAATAATATTGCAGATACTGACGCAGCGCTTGAATGCGTTAAAGAATTTGATGAACCAGCCTGTGTTATTGTTAAGCATGCAAACCCATGTGGTGTTGCAATTGGTGATGATATTTTAGCTGCTTATGAAGGTGCTTATAAAACGGATCCAACCTCAGCGTTTGGCGGTATTATCGCTTTTAACCGTGAATTAGACGCAAAAACTGCAGAAGCTATTGTATCTCGTCAATTTGTTGAAGTGATTATTGCACCGAGTATTTCTGATGCAGCAGCACAAATTGTAGCAACTAAACCAAACCTACGCTTATTGGCATGTGGTCAATGGGATACTAAAACTACAGGGTTTGATTTTAAACGTGTTAATGGTGGTTTGTTAGTACAAGACACTGATCAAGGCCGTGTAACAAAAGACGAATTAACCGTTGTGACCAAGCGTCAACCTACTGCTGATGAAATGCGAGACTTACAATTTTGTTGGAAAGTTGCAAAATTCGTTAAATCTAATGCAATTGTCTATGTGAAAAATAGTGCAACTATTGGTGTTGGGGCTGGTCAAATGAGCCGAGTATACTCGGCAAAAGTTGCGGGTATTAAAGCGGCCGATGAAAACCTGGAAGTGAAAGGTTCAGTGATGGCATCAGATGCATTCTTTCCATTTCGTGACGGTTTAGATGCTGCAGCAGAAGCGGGTATCACAGCCGTAATTCAACCAGGTGGCTCTATGCGTGATGATGAAGTAATTGCAGCGGCAGACGAGCATGGTATTGCTATGGTCTTTACTGGCATGAGACATTTCAGACATTAATTACGTAGCGTTACGTTTGCATTAAAACAATTTGTATTCAAGCAGTGTAGATTTATTTACTTACAATGAAAATGAGTATTTGAATAAAATCCACGCTGCTTGTTTATTTAAAATCTGCTATAAATAGTATTCTTTTAGTAACTTAATATAGTTAATGGAAATATTATGATTCAGTTTAAAAGTTTGAAATCCGTATTTTGCGCAATAGCAATCACAGGAGCACTAAGTATAAGTGCGTTTACAAGCGCTAATCTCCATGCTCATGACCATCATGATCATAGTAATGATGCACTTGAACAAGCGGTGACAGGTGAGCACCGTTCAGCTAAAAATAAAGCCAGAGATCAATATCGTCATCCCATTGAAACATTAACTTTTTTTGGCTTTAAACCAGAAATGACTGTGGTTGAAATTACACCTGGCGGTGGCTGGTATACCGAAATTCTAGCCCCTGCATTAAAGGGTAAGGGTAAGCTTTATGGGGCGCATTATCCTGATACAGGTGAAGATAATTATTATTCTAATTCACGTAAGCAGTTAGAAAAAATGCTGGCTTCAAACGCTGTTTTTAGTGAGGTTGAACTAACTGATTTTGTGCCTCGTAAACCAAGTGAGTTAGCTCCAGAAGGTACTGCTGATTTAGTGCTAACTTTTCGTAATTTACATAACTGGAAAGATGAAGGCGTAGAGCAAGTGTTTAAAGATGCTTACAAAGCCCTTAAAGCTGGCGGTGTATTAGGGGTGGTTGAACATAGACTGCCTGCTGGTGTATCACCAGATAAAGCCATGGGTTATGTTTCAGAAGCAAACACTATTAAACAAGCTAAAGCTGCTGGTTTTCGTTTTGCTGGCGCCAGTAATATTAATGCTAACCCAAAAGATATGGCCCAACACCCTAAAGGTGTATGGACTTTACCTCCAGTACTACGTTTAGGTGAGCAAGATAAAGATAAATACTTAGCGATTGGTGAAAGTGATCGCATGACTTTAAAGTTTGTTAAACCTGCAAATGCCAGTTTTAGCGACTTTAAAAAGCAAAATAAATAATAGGAAAATACATGAAAGTTTTAGTTATAGGATCAGGTGGTCGTGAGCATGCCCTCGCATGGAAAGCCGCACAATCTAGTCAGGTTACTAAAGTATTTGTTGCCCCAGGTAATGCTGGTACTGCAACTGAAAACAAAGTGGTAAATGTAGAACTTGATATTAGCGATAATAATGCGTTAGTTACTTTTGCACAAACTGAAGATGTAGCGTTAACTATTGTTGGCCCAGAGCAACCATTAGTTGATGGTGTAGTTGATGCATTTCAAGCACGCGGTTTAGCAATTTTTGGCCCAAGTGCGAAGGCAGCACAACTTGAAGGCTCTAAATCATTTACTAAAGACTTTTTAGCGCGTAATAACATACCGTCTGGTAGTTATGCTAATTTTACCGAAGTAGAGTCAGCACTTGCTTATGTGCGTGAACAAGGAGCACCGATTGTTGTTAAAGCGGATGGTTTAGCGGCAGGTAAGGGCGTTATTGTTGCGTTAACGTTAGCTGAAGCTGAAGCTGCTATTCAGGATATGCTAGCAGGCAATGCCTTTGGCGATGCAGGACATCGTGTAGTAATTGAAGAATTTCTTGAGGGTGAAGAAGCGAGCTTTATTGTGATGGTTGATGGTAAAAATGTGTTACCTATGGCCACCAGTCAAGATCATAAACGTGCTTTAAATGGTGATTTAGGGCCAAACACCGGAGGTATGGGAGCTTATTCGCCAGCACCCGTAGTGACACCTGAAATTCATGATCGTATTATGGCTGAAGTGATTATGCCCACGGTTGAGGGGATGGCTAAAGAAGGTGCACCTTATTCAGGCTTTTTGTATGCGGGACTCATGATTGCGGCTGATGGTACTCCTAATGTTATTGAGTACAATTGTCGTTTTGGTGATCCAGAAACACAACCTATTATGATGCGTTTACAATCTGATATTGTGGCACTTTGTTTAGCCGCGACACGTGGTCAATTAAACAAAGCAGAAATAGCATTTGATAGTCGAGCGGCTGTTGGTGTTGTACTTGCTGCACAAGGTTATCCTGCAAGCTACCCTAAAGGTGATGTTATATCAGGTCTCGATACCAATACTAATGTTGCAGCTAAAACTTTTCATGCTGGCACTAAGTTAAATGAGCAAGGTGATGTTGTTACTAACGGTGGTCGTGTTTTATGCGCTACAGCATTAGGGGATACAGTGACTGAGGCACAAGAATTAGCCTATGAATTATTGCACCAAATTAGCTGGCAAGGTGTCGAATTTCGAACTGATATTGCCTATCGTGCTATTGCACGAGAGCAAGAGAATAATTAATTTGTAGAAGAATCGTATTTGTATAAAAATTAGAAAGGTTGATAATTTAGGTTTGCAACCTTTTTTTTGGTTTAGTGGTTTTTATGGACAATAAAAAACCCACCGAAGTGGGCTTTTTCATTAATAATTAAGTGTTAATTATTTTTTAGCAGCAGCTTTTGCTGCTTTTACTTCAGCAATAACTTCTTCTGCAACGTTATTTGGACATGGTAAGTAATGAGAAAATTCCATTGAGAATTGACCACGACCTGATGTCATTGTACGTAAAGATCCGATATAACCAAACATTTCTGAAAGTGGTACGTCCGCTTTAATACGAACACCAGTAGCTCCAGCTTCTTGGTCTTTAATCATACCGCGACGACGGTTTAAATCACCGATAACATCACCAACATGATCTTCAGGAGTAAACACGTCAACAGCCATGATTGGTTCAATTAATTGCGCACCTGCTTTTGGAATTGATTGGCGGAAAGCTCCTCTGGCAGCAAGTTCAAAAGCTACAGCAGATGAATCGACAGCATGGAAACCACCATCGTATAATTCAATTTCAACATCCAATACAGGGAAACCAGCAAGCACACCAGTTTCCATCATACCTTTGAAACCTTTTTCAATAGCAGGGAAGAATTCTTTAGGTACGTTACCACCAACAACAACAGAGTTGAATACGAAACCAGAACCAGGTTCGCCAGGCTTAATACGGTAATCAATTTTACCGAACTGACCAGAACCACCAGATTGCTTCTTATGTGTGTAAGAGTCTTCAACTGGTTGTGTTATGGTTTCACGATAAGCAACTTGTGGTTTACCAACTTCTAGATCAACACCATAAGTACGTTTAAGGATATCGACTTTAATGTCTAAGTGAAGTTCACCCATACCACGTAAAATTGTTTCGCCTGAATCTTGGTCAGTTTCAACTTGGAACGTTGGATCTTCTGCAACCATTTTACCGATAGCAACACCCATTTTTTCAGAGCCGCCTTTATCTTTAGGGGTTACAGAAATAGAAATTACAGGTGCAGGGAAAACCATGGCTTCTAACGTACATGGGTCTTTAGGATCACATAATGTGTGACCTGTTTGAACGTTCTTCATACCAACGATAGCTAAGATATCACCAGCTTGTGCTTCAGAAAGCTCAGTACGGTCATCTGCTTGCATTTCTACCATACGACCAACACGCTCAGTTTTACCTGTAAACGAGTTTAAGATGGTATCACCTTTTTTAAGCTTACCTGAGTAGATACGAATGAAAGTAAGAGCACCAAAACGGTCATCCATAATTTTGAATGCTAACGCTTTGAATGTTTCTTTAGTATCAACAATGGCAAACTTGCCTGTTGGTTCACCTTCTGCATCAGTTAATGGTTGAGGATTCACGTCAGTAGGGCAAGGTAAGTAATCAACAATAGCATCTAGAACCAGTTGCATACCTTTGTTTTTGAATGCAGAACCACAGTAGGTAGGGAAGAACATTAATTCATTAGTACCTTTACGGATACACGCTTTAATTTGCTCTTCAGTTGGTGTTAATTCACCTTCCAAATAGTCCATCAATAAATCTTCATCTGCTTCTAAAGCAGTTTCGATCAATTGTTCACGATACATTGCAGCATCGTCTACCATATCAGCAGGAATATCTTCAATAGTATAATTTTCTGGTAGGCCAGTCTCATCCCATATATAAGCCTTTTGGCTTAATACATCAACTACACCTACAAAGTTATCTTCTTCACCAATAGGTAAAGTCATAATAAGAGGGTTAGCACCAAGTACTTTTTTAACTTGATCAGTTACACGGAAAAAGTTAGCACCTAAACGGTCTAACTTATTAACGAAGATTAAGCGCGCTACTTTAGAGTCGTTCGCATAACGCCAGTTAGTTTCTGATTGTGGCTCAACACCACCACTACCACAGAACACACCAACACCACCATCAAGAACTTTAAGAGAGCGATATACTTCTACTGTGAAATCAACGTGACCAGGAGTGTCAATGACGTTCAAACGGTGGCCTTTCCATTCACAGGTAACCGCAGCAGACTGGATAGTAATACCACGCTCAGCTTCTTGTTCCATGAAGTCAGTTGTTGACTCACCATCATGTGTTTCACCAGCTTTATGGATTTTTCCGGTTAGTTTAAGGATACGTTCAGTTGTTGTGGTTTTACCCGCATCAACATGAGCGAAAATACCAATGTTTCTGTATTTAGCTAAATCTGCCATTACTTTACTCTACTTAGTTTAAGGTCTATCCCACTTTTTCTCCTTAAACTTTTTTAAGCTAAGAAAGATCAAAAGTAGAACTGTTGAAAATTTGCGCGCGAGTATACCATTACTCAACAAAGATCGATAGAAAATTGGAAAATAAATTGTAAATGAAGGAAAAAGAGCAATAGCTCTGCTTATATATAGGTATAAATGTAGATATAGGTATAAATGTAGATATAGGTATAAATGTAGATGATGGTGATTATCATCATTTATATTTAATGATAAGTTTTATTTAACAATAATATTACTTTAATCGGGAAAATATCATTTACATGATAGCAATAGGTTAAAAATAAATAATAGCTTGCCCTATGTACAATAGGCTTGTATAATGCGCGTCCACATTCAGTTAAGCTGCGTGTGCGTTTGTTTAAACTATTGTTAATTGGTTTTTTTTTGAATAAAGCTATTTTCAATAATACAAACTAAAAGAATCACAATTTGTTCGTTATTCTTTTACTACAGCAACGCTAATTTTGCGTTGAATAATGTTTATGTAATACACCCCCTTCCAGCACATAAGGAAGCAGAGGGATGTATTTTTTTGTTCTTTTAAAAGGGGATTTGATACATGTCAAATCAAAGAATTCGCATTCGTTTGAAAGCGTTCGATCATCGTTTGATTGATCAATCTACAGCAGAAATCGTTGATACTGCAAAACGTACTGGCGCACAGGTTCGTGGTCCTATTCCACTTCCTACACGCAAAGAACGTTTTACCGTGTTGATTTCTCCACACGTTAACAAAGATGCACGTGATCAGTACGAAATTCGTACTCACAAACGCATGATTGATATCGTTGAGCCAACTGAAAAGACTGTAGACGCATTAATGCGTTTAGATCTTGCAGCTGGTGTTGATGTTCAAATCAGCTTGGGCTAAGAGGAGTTTTAACAATGACTATAGGTCTAGTTGGACGTAAAGTGGGTATGACTCGCATCTTCACTGAAGATGGTGTTTCTACTCCTGTTACTGTTCTAGAAGTTGAAGCGAACCGTGTTGCTCAGGTTAAAACTGTAGACAACGATGGTTATTCAGCGCTTCAAGTTACCACGGGCAAGCGTAAAGCAAGCCGTGTTAACAAACCAGCAGCTGGTCATTTCGCTAAAGCAGGCGTTGAAGCAGGTCGTGGCCTGTGGGAATTCCGCTTAAATGCAAATGAAGGTAGCGATATTGAAGCAGGCAGTGAAATCACTGTTGAGATTTTCAATGAAACTAAATTAGTTGACGTAACTGGTACCTCAAAAGGTAAAGGTTTCCAAGGTGGTATCAAGCGCTGGAATTTCAGCATGCAAGATGCAACACATGGTAACTCAATTTCTCACCGCTCTAACGGTTCGTTAGGTCAGTGTCAAACACCAGGTCGCGTTTTCAAAGGCAAAAAAATGTCTGGTCACATGGGTGCTGTGCGCGTTACTACACAAAACCTTGAATTGGTTCGCGTTGACGCAGAACGTAACTTGCTACTTGTTAAAGGTGCAGTTCCGGGTGCTATCAACGGTAACGTAATCATCAAACCAGCTGTTAAAGCTTAGTCCAGGAGATTTTGTGATGGAATTATCATTAAAAGACGCATCAGGTGCTCTTGAAGTTTCTGAAGCAACTTTTGGACGTGAGTTTAATGAAGCTTTAGTACATCAAGTAGTAGTTGCTTATGCAGCTGGTGCTCGTCAAGGTACTCGCGCTCAGAAAACTCGTTCAGAAGTTAGCGGCGGTGGCAAGAAGCCATGGCGTCAAAAAGGTACTGGCCGTGCACGTGCTGGTACTACTCGTGGTCCAATCTGGCGTTCTGGTGGCGTAACATTCGCTGCTAAACCTCAAGATCACAGCCAAAAAGTTAACCGTAAAATGTATCGTGGTGCTATTGCTAGCATTCTATCTGAATTAGTTCGTCAAGAACGTTTAGTAGTTGTGAACGATTTTTCGGTAGAAACGCCTAAAACTAAAGACTTAGTTGCTAAGTTAAAAGGTTTAGAGCTTAAAGATGTATTGATTGTAACAAAAGAAGTTGACGAGAACTTGTTCTTATCAGCGCGTAACTTATATAAAGTTGACGCAGTCGATGTACAAGCAATTGATCCTGTAAGCTTAGTTGGTTTCGAAAAAGTTTTAATTACTGCTGATGCAGTTAAAGAAATTGAGGGGATTTTAGCATGATAAACGAAGAACGTTTGTTAAAAGTGCTTTTAGCACCAAATATTTCTGAAAAAGCAACTGTAGCTGCTGAAGCAAACAACACTGTTGTTTTCAAAGTAACTACTGATGCAACTAAAGCTGAAATCAAAGCGGCCGTTGAGAAACTTTTCGAAGTTTCTGTTGTAGGTGTTAATACACTGAATGTTAAGGGTAAAGTAAAACGTACAGGTGCTCGTACTGGTCGTCGTAACGACTGGAAAAAAGCCTACGTTACTCTTGCAGAAGGTAGTGACATCGACTTCGTTGGCGCTGAATCATAGGAGTAGTTGAAAATGGCTATTGTAAAATGTAAACCTACTTCTCCGGGTCGTCGTCACCTAGTTAAAGTGGTAAACAAAGAGCTTCATAAAGGTAAGCCTTACGCACCATTATTAGACACTAAGTCTAAGTCGGGTGGTCGTAACAATAATGGTCGTATTACCGTTCGTCATATTGGCGGTGGTCATAAGCATCATTATCGTATTGTTGACTTTAAACGTACTAAAGATGGTATCCCTGCGAAAGTTGAGCGTTTAGAATACGATCCAAACCGTAGTGCTAACATTGCTTTAGTTTTATACGCAGATGGCGAACGTCGTTACATCTTAGCCCCTAAGGGCTTAACTGCTGGTGATACTATCCAGTCAGGTGTTGATGCTCCTATTAAAGCGGGTAATGCTATGCCATTACGCAACACACCACTAGGTAGTGTTGTACACGCAATTGAACTTAAGCCAGGTAAGGGTGCGCAAATTGCACGTGCTGCTGGTACTTATGCTCAATTAGTTGCAAAAGATGGTGCTTACGTTACTTTACGTCTTCGCAGCGGCGAAATGCGTAAAATAGAAGCAGATTGTCGCGCTACTTTAGGTGAAATCGGTAACTCTGAACACATGCTTCGCTCGTTAGGTAAAGCTGGTGCTTCACGCTGGCGCGGTGTTCGCCCAACTGTTCGTGGTGTTGCCATGAACCCAGTTGATCACCCACACGGTGGTGGTGAAGGTAAAACATCTGGCGGTCGTCACCCGGTATCACCTTGGGGTGTACCAACTAAGGGTTATAAGACTCGTTCGAACAAGCGTACCGATAAATTTATCGTACGTCGTCGTACTAAGTAATTAGTGCATTAAACTAAATACTCTACATTATCGATAGTTAAATAAACTAAAGTCGGTAATTAGAGTACTGATAATTAAGGAATCACCATGCCACGTTCCCTCAAGAAAGGTCCTTTTATTGACCTACACTTGTTGACGAAGGTAGAGAAAGCGGTGGAAAGCGGGAATAAAAAGCCAATTAAAACTTGGTCCCGTCGTTCAATGATCATCCCTACGATGATCGGATTGACCATAGCTGTCCATAATGGCCGTCAACACGTTCCTGTATTTGTAACCGAAGAAATGATCGGTCACAAATTGGGAGAATTTGCACCAACTCGTACTTATCGCGGTCATATCGCTGATAAGAAAGCGAAGAAGTAAGGGGAAGTTAGATGGAAGCAATTGCTATACATAAATTTGCCCGAGGCTCTGCACAAAAAGCACGTTTAGTTGCGGATCAAATCCGTGGCGTACACGTTGAAAAAGCACTTGAAATTTTAACTTTTAGCAACAAATCTGCTGCTCAATTAGTTAAAAAAGTACTTAATTCAGCGATTGCTAATGCAGAGCACAACGAAGGTGCAGACATTGATGAATTATTCGTTAAAACTATAATGGTTGACGATGGTCCAACAATGAAACGTATTAGACCTCGTGCGAAAGGCCGTGCCGATCGCATTATTAAGCGCACTAGTCACATTACTGTGATTGTGTCTGATTCTTAGGAGATATTAGTATGGGTCAAAAAGTACATCCTACCGGTATACGCCTAGGGATCACGAAACCTTTCGCGTCAACTTGGTTTGCAAATAGCAAAGATTTTGCTAGTAACTTAGACGGCGACCATAAGGTTCGCGAATATTTAACAGAAAAGCTTAAACGCGCTTCACTATCTAAAGTAGTTATTGAACGTCCAGCTAAATCTATCCGCGTAACAATTCACACGGCTCGTCCAGGTGTTGTTATTGGTAAGAAAGGCGAAGATGTTGAAAAATTACGTTTAGCAGTATCTAAAATTGCTGGCGTTCCTGCTCAAATTAACATTGCTGAAGTACGTAAGCCAGAAATGGATGCGCAGCTTGTTGCTGACAGTATTGCTAGTCAGTTAGAACGTCGTGTTATGTTCCGTCGCGCTATGAAGCGTGCAGTTCAAAACGCAATGCGTTTAGGTGCTAAGGGTATCAAAGTTCAAGTTAGTGGTCGTTTAGGCGGCGCTGATATTGCACGTGCAGAATGGTATCGTGAAGGTCGTGTACCTTTACATACTTTACGTGCTGATATCGACTACGCCATTGCGCGTGGTGACACGACTTATGGTGTTATTGGTATTAAAGTTTGGATCTTTAAAGGTGAAATCATTGGTAAAATGCCACTTGTGGCAGAACAACCAGCGGCTAAACCTAAAAGAAAGAACAACCGCAAAGCGAAGTAAGAGGAATCAGTAATGTTACAACCAAAACGTACTAAATTCCGTAAGCAATTTAAATTACGCAACCGTGGTCTTGCACAGGTTGGTAGTTCAGTTAGCTTCGGTACTTTCGGTTTGAAATCGGTTGAGCGTGGTCGTATGACTGCTCGCCAAATTGAAGCCGCACGTCGTGCTATGACTCGTCATGTTAAACGTCAAGGTAAAATCTGGATACGTGTTTTCCCTGATAAGCCAATTACCAAAAAACCTCTTGAGGTTCGTATGGGTAAAGGTAAGGGTTCAGTAGAATATTGGGTTTGCCAAATTCTTCCTGGCCGTGTTCTTTATGAAATGGAAGGTGTTTCTGAAGAATTAGCACGTGAAGCATTTGCTTTAGCAGCTGCTAAACTTCCGTTTAAAACTACCTTCGTAACTAGGACGGTAATGTAATGAAAGCTAGTGAACTTAAAGCAAAAAGCATTGAAGAGCTTAATGCTGAATTACTAGAGCTTCTACGCGAGCAGTTTAACTACCGCATGCAGGCAAGCACTGGTCAATTAGCACAAACTCATTTGCTAAGAACTGTACGTCGCAATATTGCACGTGTAAAGACGATCATCACTGAAAAGGCAGGTAAGTAATGAGCGAAGCGAAAATCCGCACACTACAAGGCGTTGTTATCAGTAACAAAATGGACAAGTCTATTGTTGTAATGATCGAACGTCGCGTTAAGCACCCTATTTACGGTAAATTTATCACGCGTTCAACTAAGTTGAAAGCACATGATGAAGCTAACGTATGTAATGAAGGTGATGTAGTAACTATTCGTGAAGTAGCACCAATTTCTAAGTCTAAAAACTGGACTTTAGTTGATGTTGTTGTAAAAGCTTAATCTATTAGATTAAATTTTATAATCGAAACGTTATATAAAAACCCTTATCATTTATTTGATAAGGGTTTTTTTGTCTAAATCTATTGTTTTTCAATAAATTTGTACTTTTAAGTAAAATAATTCATACGGTTGTTCATCTTTATGTATACTTTCTCATTTTAAACTAAACTAACTTCTCAGTAGTTTATGCAGCTTATTCGTTAGAATAAAGTTGTTTAATTAACAATTGTTTAATGCAATAGTCGTTATTACTTGAAATAATGAGATTTTAATTTTTAAAAAGTTTATATTCAATATAGCATACAGCGATTTTATATAGTTAAAAGAGCTTTAAATAGTCATAAAGAATGAAATACACTATAAGAACAATAATAATAAATTTCATCCTTATAGATTACCAACTTACGCACTAGGGAACAAAAATGTCAGATATTCGTCAACAAGCACTTGATTACCATTCATTACCAACACCAGGAAAAATTAGTGTATCACTAACGACTCCTGCTGAAACAAGTGAAGATTTATCACTGGCTTACAGCCCTGGTGTAGCCGAGCCAGTTCGGGAAATCGCAGCAAATCCAGACGATGTTTACAAATATACAGCGAAAGGAAATACGGTTGCCGTAATTACTAATGGAACCGCTATTTTAGGTTTAGGTAATTTAGGACCAATGGCATCAAAGCCTGTAATGGAAGGAAAGTCTTTATTATTCAAGCGTTTTGCAAATATCGATTCGTTTGATATTGAAGTTAAACATAAAACAGTAGAAGAATTTGTTAATACGGTTGCCAATATTTCAGATAGTTTCGGTGGTATAAACCTTGAAGATATTAAAGCGCCAGAATGTTTTGCGATAGAAAAAGCACTTATTGAGCGCTGTAAAATACCAGTATTTCATGATGATCAACACGGAACCGCAATTGTTACTGCTGCTGGTATGATGAATGCTTTAGATATTCAAGGTAAGGATATTAAGCAAGCTAATATTGTCTGCCTAGGGGCAGGAGCGGCTGCTATTGCTTGTATGGAACTACTCATTAAATGCGGTGCACAGCGTGAAAAAATTTATATGCTTGATACTAAAGGGGTGGTTCATACACGCCGTGATGACTTAAATGAGTATAAAAAATTATTCGCTAATAATACTGATAAACGAACGTTAGATGATGCCATTGCTGGTGCAGATGTATTTGTTGGTGTTTCTGGGCCTAATTTACTGTCCCAAGAGCAAGTTAAGTTGATGGCAGATAATCCTGTTATATTTGCATGCTCTAACCCTGATCCAGAAATTAAACCAGAAGAGGCATTAGCGGCTCGAGAAGATCTAATTATTGCCACGGGTCGTAGTGATTATCCTAACCAAGTGAATAATGTGTTATGTTTTCCGTTTATTTTCCGTGGTGCTTTAGATGTTCGGGCTCGCACTATTAATGATGAGATGAAAGTTGCCGCAGTTCATGCTATTCGTGCTTTGGCGAAAGAACCAGTACCTGAAGAAGTATTATTTGCTAGTGGCGATAAAGAGCTAGTTTTTGGTAAAAATTATATTATTCCTAAACCAATGGATTCTCGCTTATTAGGCACGGTTGCAAGAGCTGTAGCACAGGCAGCAATAGATTCTGGGGTAGCAGCACTACCGATGCCTGAGAATTATATGCTGTAGTTTTATTAAGCAAATGTGGTATGAAGGGCTATTTATGCTTTGTAAATAGCCCTTTTTTATATCTTCAATAATAGATTTGTTAGTGTGTTATGCTGCTAAACAATTTAATGGTAGTTGAAAAATGGTAAGTAGTGGTTGTTTGTTAATAAATTGAACTTGATAAAGGTATTGAAAATCTTGTTCAGTTAAAGGGGATGTTTTTTGTTTCGCTAACAACTCAACTAATTGTGGTGTTGTATTACTATGACCAACGACTAAAGCATTTTCATTCTTTTGTTGTAATAATAAAGCTAATTGATTTAAGAGTTTCGGGTTATAAATTTTTATTGGACTATTGTTTAAGTCAGCCAGCGGCTTTGCTGTTTGCATAGTTCGTTCATAACTGGTGCTGTATATTGAGGAAATATTAGTTTTAGACAATATATTAGCTATCATTGCAGCACGGCTCGCTCCACAATTTGTTAACGATGGATTGTCAGAGTTAGCCACTTTTTCGGCATGCCTTACTAAATATATACTGTAACTATCAAAGGCTAAGCTTGGGTAGTTGAGTACTAATAAAATAATTAATACTATTTTTTTGCCATCGCAAGTAGTCTCGTTCAATTTTTCTATTTATTTCTCAACAAGAGGCTCTAATAATGAGCCGCTAATCCTCTACTATTATTTCTAAGGCTAGAATAATCGATTCAATCCATTAAGCGCTGCAACACGGAAAGCTTCAGCCATGGTTGGATAATTAAATGTTGTATTGATAAAATACTCTATTGTGTTGCCACCGTTAGTTTGCTGCATGATTGCTTGACCAATATGAATTATTTCAGCTGCATTTTCACCAAAACAATGTATACCTAATATTTCTTTAGTTTCACGATGAAAAAGAATTTTCAAAGAACCCACTAAGCTGTTGGCAATTTGTGCTCTGGCTAAATGTTTAAATTGAGCTCTTCCAACTTCGTATGGTATTTTTGCTGCTGTTAACTCTTGCTCGGTTTTTCCCACAGAGCTAATTTCAGGTATGGTGTAAATACCTGTAGGGATATCTGCAATTAGCATAGCGTTACTTTTATAGTCAATCATTGCTGATGCGGCCAATCTACCTTGGTCATAGGCGGCACTTGCTAAGCTTGGATAGCCAATAACATCACCAACTGCGTATATATTTTCAATATCAGTTTGATATTGGCCGTTCACTTTTAGCTGACCACGACCATCAGCTTTTAAGTCAGCATTAAGTAAGTTTAAATCTCGAGTATTACCCGTTCGACCATTGGCAAACAGCAAACAGTCAGCACGCATTTTTTTACCTGATTCTAAATGTACAACAACAGATTTTTCACTTGTTTCAACACGTTCAATTTGCTCGCCATGTCTAATTACTACACCGTTATTCCATAGGTGATAACTTAGCGCATCTGATATCTCATCATCTAAAAAGGAAAGTAGACGATCTCGTGTGTTAATCAAATCTACTTTAACACCTAAGCCCCGAAATATTGATGCGTATTCGCTGCCGATAACACCTGCGCCGTATATAATGATAGAGCGGGGTTCATGTTTAAGCGAAAGTATAGTATCTGAATCGTAAATACGAGGGTGGCTAAAGTTTATACCATCTGGTCTATAAGGATGAGATCCTGTTGCTATAACCATTTTTTCAGCAGTAATTTTTTCTACCGAGCTATCACTTTTTACAATTTGAATGGTATTAGCATCAACAAATGAGGCTTCTCCAGTAATTAGAGTAACTTTATTACGATCATAGAAACCACTACGTAGTTGAACTTGTTTGCGTATAACGGCGGAGGCATGTGTCAAAATTTCTGAGCAGGTTAAGCGCTTAGCTTTATCGTGCCCACGAAATAAAGGGCTCTCATTATATTCTGTTAATCGACGGACACTTTGGCGTAGCGCCTTTGAAGGTATTGTTCCCCAATGGGTACAACCGCCACCAACATCTTTATAACGTTCAATAATAGCAACATTTTTATCCTTTTTGGCTAGCTCCATTGCCGCTCCTTCACCACCTGGGCCAGTACCTATAATAATGACATCATAGTCAAATATTTTATCATTCGTTTTTTTCTTTATTTTAGTATTAGTCAAAAGGCTTTCCTCAGATACTACTTTTATTGTTATCAATCGTGAAAATTCTAGCAGGATTTATAAATAATGGTAATAAAATGATAACTCTTTTGATGATATGGCGTATAGAGAGAAGTGTTCTTTGATTTATAGTGAAATATCTTACAATGATTTTTGACACTTGATATTATTTTTCCTGCATATTGTTGTGGGATTACAGTATGATAATAGTGTG
>Ga0193955_1000058_pt1 | contig 70618 bp, 49 predicted proteins | sample BB_6_MG_FD_140343 | JGI IMG/M metagenome (GOLD analysis project Ga0193955, IMG submission 140343) | Microbial mat bacterial communities from the Broadkill River, Lewes, Delaware, United States - BB_6_MG | ecosystem: Environmental > Aquatic > Freshwater > River > Microbial mats | place: USA... | reverse complement strand
ATATTAGTGCCTATTGGTTATATAATTTGACCTTTTTTTAAATGAAAGTTTTAATTTTAAAAAAAATAGCCCATACAGCGTATTTATACTATATGGGCTTAATTGTAAGATTTTAGTTATTTTAATTATGTCCACTTCCACTTCCACTTCCACTTCCGCTTCCTGAACCGCTTCCGCCTCCAGAAGTTCCAGTTCCTCCACCGTGGTTACCATCAACACCGCCACCAGCACCAACACCGCCGCCGCTATTTCCGCCTCCTTGACCAGTACCTCTAGCTAATATTAAGATATCTATATAAGTTAAATCATTTTGCCAATCTATTATAGCTTCTCCACCTTTATCTGCTTCTTCTCCAGTTGTACCTGGATCAGGTTTTGAAGAGAAAGCTACTTTTGCATCTGTTTCTTCTTCTTCCGCTATAATAATCTGAGTTTCGTTATCAAAGTGAGTATTTAAATTGAGATTCTCGTCAAAACTGAAAGTAATTCTATAATATCCTTCTCCCTCATTAAGGCTTCTAACGTTCCAGGTATACCCATAAATTATTTTACCTTTGACATTAATTTCAGCACTTGCCTTAAAATTTAAATCATCTAAGGGAGCGTTAATTAGTTCATAAGGATGATTTCCCTGCTCATGCCATCCTAAATCTGAATCCCAATCTAAATTTAGTAAATTTTCATCTAATTTGTCCACATTCAACTTTTGGATAGTAAATCTTGCATAGTCAGAATAAACGGTTGCTTGTGTACCAAGTGTGTAACCTAATATAGCAGGATCCGTTACGATATTACCATCAAAATCTGTTTGAAGACCATGAACTTCATCAGTACCCCAACCAAAGGCATGTCTCATTGGGTATTGTGTAACTGGTATTTCCAAATCTTCTAACAATACCATTTCCACACGCACTTGAGATTTTGTATACCAATTAACTGATTCTAAATTATCTCCCCAATCAATAAAGTCAACATTTATAATGTCTTTACCAAATTCATCAGGGGTTCCATTAGAAGCTTGCCAAAGATTATTTACATCTTTTTGAGCATATGCTCTGTATTCAGCTTCAATACAAGGTTCATCATCACCAACAAATGGTCCACAACTAAAAAGTTCTGCTTGAGGATCTATTGGGTCAACTCCCCAAACACCCCACCATTCTCCAGCAATAGAATATGTTCCCTCAACACCTTGCAGAGGTTTTGTAGCGCCTTCTGCCCAAATAACAGGGAAGGATAAATTGTTTCCAGCTGTTTCTCCAGGTGTTACAGGTTTTCCTTTAGCACTCATTTCAATAGTAGCTTCATCTGCAACTAATACATCATCAATAAATGCATCTTCATTACATTGTGTAAACATAAAAACAAGTGCAATTAGACTTACTTTTAATAAATAATTTTTGAATTTCATAATAGTTTGTTTTTTAAGTTATTAATAAAAATTATATTCTTTTGGGGTATAATATTCATTAGAATGAAGTATTTTTAAAACTTTATTATGTAAAGTAATTTAAATTTTCACTTTTCCGAAATGATTGTGGTCAATGTTATAAATGAGAGTTGTCATAAAAGATATAATACTCCTTAATTTTTAAATAGGTAGTTATTTTTTACACTTTAAAAATTAATTAAGAATTTTATTTATTAAAAAATTTAAGTTTAACTTAGAAATAGTTAATTAAACTTTTTAAGGTTCAAATGAAGCTAATTAGTATTTTTATTATGTCAAACTTGAATTTAAAAACTTTTACTAAAAATTTTATTTACTTTTCAAAGTACTAATTGTTAGACCTTTATTAAATAAAAAAGGTTGGCATCTTAAAAAAAGAAATTGATTATTTTTAATTATAATAATTTAAAAGAATATATGTAAATAATATATAATCGGTTAGCTAAAGATTTAGTATCTTGAATTCTAGTAATTTAACTTGGTTTAAAAACAAATTATAATTTTTGATTAGCGTAAAATTTATTTTTAATTGAGTCCATTTCTTTAATAATCTTTTCAATATTTTTGTTGTGAAACTTCAATTGATTTAAGTAGAAATCATTTGTATAAAAATCTTGAATATTAAATGGTGACTTAATTAAAAAGTCATTTTTAAATAGTGAATCAATAGATTTAAATTGAATATCAATATCATTTTTTAATTTATCAAAGATCTCTTTTTCTAAAAGCGTATCATTTTTAATAGTTGAATAAAAATAGTAATAACTAGAGTCTATGCTTATTAAATTTCCCTCATCGTCGTATTCTTTAATAACCTTCACTTTTTCAATAGGTTTAATTGTATCTTTCTTTACGACTAACTGTTTTTCTGTTTTAAATTGACCATTGCAACTTGTTAATAAAAATGATATTATTGATATTAACATTAATAATTTTTTCATGATTATATTTTTTATTATTAATAATAATTAAAGCTATTTTATTATTAAATATATAACAATGATTATGGTCAATTTTATAATATTAAAAATACATTTCATAGAAATGAAATCAGATTACATTAGTAATAATAATATGGTTATTAATGTTTTTGCGGAGGAATAAAAATTAAATTGCTAATAGAATATCAAAAATAGTATTATTTGAAATCGTAATAATATAAAGGTTCGCGTTATTACGATCGTCTATTTCTTGATATTTTTCTTCACCTAATATTTTATTTACAAATAGAGGAGTGGTATTACTATGACCAACAATTAAAACGGTTTTTCCTGTAGTTAACGCTTTAAACTCTTCATTGTATAAATCGTTAGGATTGTAAAATTGGATTTCTATATTTTTATTTTTAGCAGTTGGTAATGCTGTTTGAATTGTTCGTTTGTAATTTGTTGAAAAAATATAATCGAATTCAATATTTTTAAAAGTTTTACTCCATTTTATCGCCCTATCTACACCTTTTTCTTTAAGGTTTGGGTTTTTGTTATTTGCGTTGGAACGTACTTTTTCCGCGTGCCTAATTAAATAATAGGTAGTTGTTTCTGTTTTTTGTGCTTGTAAATTAAGCGTGCAAAAAAGTGTTATCAATAATAAAACTATTTTATGCATAGTAAATTAAATTTATAAACGAAGATACACAAAATGATAAAAAGAAACCTACAAGATTTTGGCTTGTAGGTTTTTATTGTTATTAATTAGAGCTGTGATGAGATACTGAATCAGGTTCAGTATAACCCATTTTTAACCTATTTATTTCTAAACACTATTTTATCATCAAATGCATCTAATAAAATATGACTATCAGAAGTTACGTTTGCAGATAAAATTTCTTTAGAAAGTTGATTCAAAATATCTTTTTGAATAACTCTTTTTACTGGTCTAGCTCCAAACTGAGGGTCAAATCCTTTATTTGCAAGTGCTTCAACTAGTTCTTCAGTATATTCAATATGAATATCTTGTGCTTTCAACATTTTTATCAAGCCATTTAATTGCAGCTTCACTATTTGATGAATTTCCTCTAAATTTAATGGTGTAAACATTATAATTTCGTCAATTCTGTTTAAAAATTCTGGACGTATGGTTTGTCTTAACAATCCAATAACCTCAACTTTGGTTGCTTCTGTTACAATATCTCTATCTTTCATATCCATTTTTTCAAACTTTTCTTGAATAATATGAGAACCCATATTTGAGGTCATAATAATAATAGTATTTTTGAAATCTGCAATTCTACCTTTATTATCAGTTAATCGACCTTCGTCTAAAACTTGCAATAAAATATTAAAAGTATCTGGATGTGCTTTTTCAATCTCATCTAATAAAATAACAGAATATGGTTTGCGTCGCACAGCTTCTGTTAATTGCCCACCTTCGTCGTAACCAACATATCCTGGAGGTGCTCCAACCAATCTGCTAACTGCGTGGCGCTCTTGATATTCGCTCATATCTATACGGGTTAAGGAGTTTTCATCATCAAATAAGTAAACTGCTAATGCTTTTGCAAGCTCTGTTTTACCAACACCAGTTGTACCTAAAAATAAGAATGAACCTAATGGTTTTTTTGTATCTTGTAAACCTGCTCTGGAGCGTCTAACAGCATCTGATACAGCAACAATTGCTTCTTCTTGCCCAACAACTCTCTTATGCAATTCGTCTTCTAAAAGCAATAACTTTTCACGATCACTTTGCAGCATTTTTGTAACAGGAATTCCAGTCCATTTTGCAACAACTTCGGCAATGTCATCTCTTGTAACTTCTTCTTTAATTAAGGCAGAATCTTGATTTTCGGCCATTTCTTTTTGAAATTTGTCTAATTTTTCTTGTTCGTCTTTTATTTTCCCATATCTAATTTCAGCAACTTTACCATAATCACCTTCTCGTTCAGCGCGTTCAGCTTCTAATTTATAATTTTCAATTGCTTCTTTACTATTTTGAACATTATCTACCAATTCTTTTTCGCTTACCCATTTGGCGTTTATTTCGTTTCTGTTTTCTTTTAAATTAGCAACTTCCTTTTTAAGTGAAGTCAATTTCTTTTCATCTTTTTCTCTTTTAATGGCTTCAATCTCAATTTCTATCTGCATTATTTTTCTATCCAAAACATCTAATTCTTCTGGTTTTGAATTGATTTCCATACGTAATTTTGAAGCAGCTTCATCCATTAAATCAATGGCTTTATCTGGTAAAAAACGGTTAGAAATATAGCGTTGCGAAAGTTCTACAGCAGCTATAATAGCCTCATCTTTTATTTGTACTTTATGATGATTTTCGTATTTTTCTTTAATTCCACGTAAAATTGAAATAGCACTTTCTGTATCTGGTTCATCTACAACAACTTTTTGAAATCTTCGTTCTAAAGCTTTGTCTTTTTCAAAATATTTTTGATATTCATCTAGAGTTGTTGCCCCAATTGCTCTTAATTCTCCACGTGCCAATGCTGGTTTTAAAATATTTGCGGCATCCATTGCACCTTGTCCGCCACCAGCACCAACCAAAGTGTGAATTTCATCAATAAAAAGTACAATTTCACCTTCGGCAGAAGTAACTTCTTTAATAACAGATTTTAGGCGTTCTTCAAATTCTCCTTTGTATTTTGCACCTGCAATAAGTGCGCCCATATCTAAGGAATAAACTTGTTTACCTTTTAAATTTTCTGGAATATCTCCTTTAATTATTCTGTGAGCTAATCCTTCTGCAATCGCAGTTTTCCCAGTTCCAGGTTCACCAACCAACATTGGATTATTTTTTGTTCTACGAGATAAGATTTGTAGAATTCTTCTTATTTCTTCATCTCTACCAATTACCGGATCTAGTTTTCCATCTTTTGCTAATTGGTTTAAATTTCTTGCATATTTATTTAAGGAATTGTAGGTCTCTTCTGCGCTTTGCGAAGTAACTTTGCTTCCTTTACGTAATTCTGCTATTGCGGCATGCATTTCTTTATCTGTGATTCCCTGATCTTTTAAAATTTGAGAAGTTGTGTCTTTAGTGTTTAAAATTGCCAATAGTAAATGTTCTATTGAAACAAATTCATCTTTTAAATCATTCGCCTCATTAGTTGCTGTTGTTAACATTTTTGAAGCATTTCTAGATAAAGTAGTATCGCCACCTCCAGTAACTTTAGAGTAGCTTTCGATGGTTTTATTAACTAAGTCTTTTAACAATTCTATATTTATTCCTAATTTTTTAAAAATAAACGGAGTTACATTTTCATCAACTTCAAAAATAGCTTTTAGTATATGTGAATTTTCAATTTGTTGATGTCCATAACTTTGTGCAATTTGCTGTCCTTTCTGAATAGCCTCTTGCGATTTTATTGTAAATTTATTAAAGTTCATAACGTTTTAGTTTTTTTGTATCTATATTTGTGGCGTCAAAAAATATTCCAATTGAAATTAATGATTGAAAAAGGTCATTTTGTCTTGTTTGTTAGGTGGTTAGCGACAATTTGTCTATTTTTAAAGCAATACAAATAGCTTATTAAAGGTACTAAAAATAAAAAAATATATGGGTATTTTCAGTAGTATTTTCGAATCAAATAAAGGTGAAAATAATAAAGAGAACTTTAACTGGAATTTGTTAATTGAAACAAGTCAACTAAAAGAAATTACTGAGTTGTCTCATTCTAAATTGGTTGTAATTTTTAAACACAGTACACGTTGTGGAATAAGTAGCAGCGTTCTTTCAAAATTTGAAAAAGCAACAGATTCTAATTTAGAAACTGTTGCTTTTTATTTTTTAGACTTATTAAAATATAGAAATATATCAAACGAAATTGCAGAAACGTTTAATGTTTACCATCAATCACCTCAAGCCATTTTTTTAAAGAATGGAGTAGTGGTAAAACAGGCATCGCATTACGATATTATTTCTCATCTTTCTTTAGATGATTTAATGTAATAGGAGGCAAAATTTTGCCAGTACATTTTCCAAAACCAATTCTCCCGTTATTATTTTCGCAATAACCACGTAGTATTAAGTTGTCACCATCATTTAAAAAAGTACGTGTACTTCCATCTTTTAAAGTAATTGGTTTTTTACCACCCCAAGTAAGTTCTAATAATGAACCATAACTGTCTTCGGAAGGGCCAGAAATAGTACCACTACCCATTAAATCACCAGCTCTTACGTTACAACCATTCACTGTGTGATGCGCTAATTGTTGCGCCATTGTCCAATATAAGTATTTAAAATTTGAAGTACTTAAAGTATTTAAATCTCCATTTTCAGTTTCTAATGTTACTTCTAATTTTATATCAAAACTATTGGTTGTGTTTTTAAGTTGTAGGTATGGTAATGGTTCAATTTCTTGTTTAGGACTTTCACATCTAAATGGCTCTAAAGCATCTAATGTTACTATCCAAGGAGAAATTGTTGAAGCAAAGTTTTTAGATAAAAATGGTCCTAAAGGAACGTATTCCCACTTTTGAATATCACGAGCGCTCCAATCGTTTAGTAATACCATTCCAAAAATATATTCTTCTGCTTCATTTGCATTAATAGTTTTTCCAAAATCGTTTGCCGAAGTTGTAATAAAAGCAGTTTCAAGTTCCATATCTAACCTTTTTGAAGGTCCAAAAATAGGTTCTGTTGCTCCATTTGGTAAAGTTTGCCCATAAGGTCTTCTAATATTTGTACCAGAAACTACAATAGATGAAGATCGGCCGTGATAACCAACAGGTATGTGCAACCAATTAGGCATAAGCGCATTGTCTTTTCCTCTAAACATTGTACCAACATTGGTAGCATGTTCTTTGCTTGAATAAAAATCGGTATAATCACCAACATCAATTGGTAATAGCATTTCAACTTCATTTACATCAAAAATTATAATTTCTTTGTGCTTTTCATTATCACGTAAAGTTGGGTTTTCTTTATCAAAAACCTCCGCAATTCTATTTCTAACTAAACGCCAAGTTTTTCTACCATCTGCAATAAAGTCGTTTAAAGAATCTTGCATAAAAATATCATCTGTTAATGGTATTCCATTAAAATATCCTAATTGATGAAATGCTCCTAAATCAATAGCATATTCACCTATTCTTGTTCCAATTGTAATAATATCATCTCTTGTAATAAAAACGCCAAAAGGTATATTTTGAATTGGAAAGTCACATCCTTCAACTACAGGTAGCCAAGATTTTCTGTTTTGATTGTTAGCAGTTATTTCCATATTAATTATTTTATATGTTTTTCGATTAAATTTCTTATCAAATATATATGTTTCTGCTTAAAAGAAAAATGAAATTACTATTTTTGCGATTAATTTAACTTTTAAAAAAGTAAAGCGAATGCAACGTGACCAAATTATTTTCGATTTAATAGAAGACGAAAGAATAAGACAAACCAATGGTTTAGAATTAATTGCTTCAGAAAACTTTGTAAGTGAACAAGTTATGGAAGCACAAGGTTCAATTTTAACTAACAAATATGCTGAAGGATATCCCAATAAACGTTATTATGGTGGTTGTGAAGTTGTAGATATTGTTGAGCAAATAGCAATTGATAGAGCAAAAGAATTATTTGGAGCTGAATATGTAAATGTACAGCCTCATTCTGGATCTCAAGCAAATACAGCGGTTTATGCTGCTTGTTTAAAACCTGGAGATACAATTTTAGGTTTCGATTTATCTCATGGAGGACATTTAACACACGGGTCTCCTGTAAATTTTTCTGGTAAATTATACAATCCTGTTTTTTATGGAGTGGTTAAGGAAACCGGTACAATAGATTACAATCATTTAGAAAAACAAGCTAAAGAGCACAAGCCAAAATTAATTATTGCTGGTGCTTCTGCATATTCTAGAGATATAGATTTTAAAAAATTTAGAGAAATAGCTGATGAAGTTGGTGCTATTTTAATGGCTGATATTTCACATCCAGCAGGTTTAATAGCTAAAGGAATTTTAAATGATCCTATTCCACATTGTCATATAGTTACAACTACTACTCATAAAACATTACGTGGTCCAAGAGGAGGAATGATTATGATTGGTAAAGATTTTGACAATCCGTTTGGACAAAAATTAAAAAATGGTTCTCTAAAAAAAATGTCTACATTAATTAATTCTTCGGTTTTTCCAGGAAATCAAGGTGGACCATTAGAACATGTAATTGCAGCAAAAGCTGTAGCATTTGGAGAGGCATTAACAGATGAATTTTTACATTATCAAATTCAAGTGAAAAAAAATGCATCTTCTATGGCTGATGCTTTTGTAGCTAAAGGATATGAAATTATTTCTGGAGGTACAGATAATCACTGTATGCTTATTGATTTAAGAAATAAAAATATTAGCGGTAAAGACGCGGAAAATGCGTTAACGAAAGCAGAGATTACTGTAAACAAAAATATGGTTCCTTTTGATGATAAATCACCTTTTGTAACTTCTGGAATTAGAATTGGAACTGCGGCAGTAACTACACGTGGCTTAAAAGAAGATGATATGGAAGCTATTGTTAATTTAATAGATGAAGTAATTCAAAACCATACAGACGAAACAATTTTAGAGAATATTGCAGAGAAAGTAAACGAAATGATGTCTCACAGACCTATATTTTCTTGGTAAATTAATACTTTGCTAAAAAATTAAAAAGGTTGCTTAAATTTATTTAAGCAACCTTTTTTTTTAAAAGTTATTTAACTTGATAATTTTTCGAAATTAATTGAACTTTGAAGGTGTTTAGCTAACTTAAAATTTTAAAATATTTAGTTAAACCTTTAACCTAAATTTAACGTATATAGGTAATGTAAGTTACAATTATTTAAGCTTTCATTTTATAAATTTATATTTTAGAAAAGCAATAGAATTCTAAAAAAAATAATTTTTAAATATAAAATATAGTCAAAATGGAAGAACAAAAAGAAATTACATCGATGCCTCGTATTGGAGATAAAGCTCCAGAATTTAAAGCGGTCACTACACAAGGAAATATTCACTTTCCAAATGATTATAAAGGAGATTGGGTAATTTTATTTAGCCATCCTGCTGATTTTACGCCAGTTTGTACATCAGAATTTATGACGTTTGCTACCATGGCAGATAAATTTGAAGAAGCGAACTGCAAACTTGTAGGTTTATCTATTGACGGATTGTATAGTCATATTGCTTGGCTGCGTTCAATTAAAGAAAAAATTGAATACAAAGGAATGAAAAACGTTGAAGTTAAGTTTCCTTTAATTGAAGATATTACAATGAATGTTGCTAATAAATATGGTATGGTTCAACCAAATGAAGCTGCAACACAAGCAGTAAGAGCAGTATTCTTTATTGATCCTAAAGGTATTATTAGAAGTATTATTTACTACCCATTAAGTTTAGGTAGAAACTTTGATGAACTGTATAGAGTTATTATTGCTTTGCAAGCGGCTGATGCCTTTGGAGTTGCAACTCCAGCCGATTGGAGACCGGGAGATGATGTTATTATTGGTCCTGCAGGTTCTTGTGGTACAGCTGAAAATAGAATGGCAGGTAACGAAGATATGGACTGTAAAGAATGGTATTTCTGTACTAAAAAACTAGACAAAGATGTTGTGCTAAAAAGAGTGCTTAAAAAATAGTTTTAGTAATAATAAGTTTCATTAATTTTAATAAGCTATCTAAAAAGTAAAAATCTAGTTAATTTTAAAAAGGTTAGGATAACGGATTTCAATATTTTTTAGATAGCTTTTTTTGTAGATTAAAAATAGTATTCTGTTGTACTATGTATTTCTTTTAAAACAAAATAGCTTTCTAAAACACCAATATTTTCAATTTTAGATAATTTTAACCTAACAAACTCATGGTATTCGTCTAAATCACCTAAATTAATTTTTAAGAAAAAATCTACTTTCCCTGCCATGTGGTAACATTCTTGAACTTCCTTTAACGCTTTTATTTGTCTTTCAAACTTTTCAATAAAACCTTCATTATGATATCTTAAAGAAACCATACAAACTGCTGTAATAGGTTTGTTTACAAGTCTTTTGTCTAAAAGTGCTACATATTTTTTTATATATCCATTTTTTTCAAGTCTTCTTATTCTTTCGTAAACAGGTGATGCTGAAAGATTTAATAATTCAGAAACTTCTTTAGTTGTTTTTTTTGAATCGTTTTGTAAGATTCGTAAAATTTTAAGATCTATTTCGTCGAGTCGTTCCATAAAAAGATAAAATTACTGATTTTTAGATTATTCAAATATGCTATTAGGATAATAATACAGTAAAAGCACTATTTAAAAGTTAAAAATACTTATTTTAAATGAATGTTAAGGTTATTTGATTGTATTAATTGATAAGTATGTAATTTTACACTGTATAAAAAATGTTTAGGATGAGTAAAGATATCATATTAATTACCGGAGCAAGTGGTCAGTTAGGAACTGTTTTAACTGAAAAATTACAAGAAAAATATGGAGTTAACAATGTAATAGCAACTGATTTAAGAGATAATCCTAATTTTGCGGGAACTTTTGAAAAGCTAGATGCTACTGATTTCGATGCTATAAAAGAAATAGTATTAAAGTATAAAGTAACTCAGATTTATCATTTAGCAGCCATCTTATCTGCTAATGGTGAAAAATATCCTTTAAGTACTTGGGATATTAATATGAAAACTTTTTTTAATGTATTAGAGGTTTCAAGACTTCACGATATTAAAAAAGTATTTTTTCCAAGTTCTATAGCTGTATTTGGAGATAATATTGATAGAATTGATACAGCTCAATCTTCTAACCTAACACCATCAACCGTATACGGAATTAGTAAGGTAGCTGGTGAGAATTGGAGTAAATATTATTTTGATAAGTATGGTTTAGATGTACGCTCTATTAGATATCCTGGTGTTATTGGTTACCAATCATTACCTGGTGGTGGAACAACAGATTATGCAGTTGATATTTTTATAAAAGCTATTAAAAATGAAAATTATGAATGCTTTTTAAGTAACTCTACTACATTACCTATGATTTATATGGATGATGTAATTAGAGCAACTATTGAGTTAATGGAAGCTCCTAAAGAAGCAATTTCTGTGCGCACTTCATATAATTTAGCTGGTATGAGTTTTAACCCAAAGCAATTAACAAAAGCAATTCAAAAAATATATCCAGATTTTCAAGTAAGTTATAAGCCAGATTTTAGACAAAAAATTGCAGATTCTTGGCCAATGAGTATAGATGATTCCGATGCTAGAAAAGATTGGAATTGGAAACCTAAATATACCATAGACTCTATGACACTTGATATGATTGAAAATTTGAAAATTAAATTTTCTGAGGAACATTTAACTGTATAAAATCAGTTTCAACATAAATTAAAAAAACCGATCTATTTGTAACAAATAGATCGGTTTTTTTATACAGTTACTATATACTATTTGTAAAAATAGATATAACATTCCAAGGTTTAGAGTTATTGTCTTTTTTTGATATTAAATTTTGAGCTGTTTAAAAAGATAGACTTCTTAATAAAAACTTAAAGAGTAAAATAACACAAGTTCGGTTTTAGGTGTTTTAATTCAATGCTTGAACTTTTCATTGTTTACCAAAGTAAATCCTACAATTAATATTAAAAATAATTGTATTTAATGTTTTAGAACGTGTTAATACATTCAATTTTAAGGTTTATTGCTTTACAATTTTTAATAGTTTGGTATCCTCTAAATATACTTTTGCAAAATACAATCCTGTTGGACTATTTTCTAAGTTAAGTTGTACTTTTCCATATAAAATGGGATAGGCTTTAGATGAAATTAATTGAGATTGTACATTGTAAATTTCAATAATCACTTCCTTTTTAGTTGTTGGTAATGTTATTTCAAATGCACCTTGTGTAGGATTTGGGTATGCAATTATTTCTTCAAATAAATCTATTTTTTTAGAGTAAATTCCTTCACAAATAACAGCCGTTTTTACAGAAACTACATCGCCCTGTTTAATTGGAACCATAAATTCTGGTGCATAGGTATTAAAAACAAGTTTATTATTTACAAATACCTCAAAAGGTGCAGTTCCTTTTGTAATTTGAATAGCTGCAGTTTTAGAATTTAATGTAGTTTTTCCAGAAACTATTGCTCCTTCTTCAATAGTAACTGAATAACATTGTTTATATGTTTCTCCAACTATTTCAATACAAAAATCGTATGTGTTAGGTTCTAAACCTGTTACTAAAAGTGGTGTGGTATTTGAAAAATTATGTTTTTTTCCATCTATGGTGACGGTATAATTATAAGTTTCTGTAGCAGTAATACTTATTTGACCATTGTTTTTATCTGGACAAGTTTCTCCAATAGCTTCAATAGTAAAATTAGTTGCAGCTATGCTAAAATCAGGACAACCTGTGGTATTTACACTTTGCCCAAAAGGTGTATTTGGACATAAATCTATGGTATCTGCAATGCCGTCTTTATCGCTATCGTCTGAAGCAGTTCCTCCACGTGGATCTAATATTTTTTTTGAAGTATATAATTTATATTCTCCAGGGTTTAAAGTGATGGATTGTGTGGTGCTTGAGACAATATTTTCTTCTCCAGTAAAGTATTCGAACCAAGTTCCAGTTTTGCTAAAATTGGTAGCAATAGATTTACTTGTAACATCAAAATTTCCAATAATAACAACATCAAAATTAGGATGTTTTAACACAACACTTTTTGTTAAATTACCAACGTTTAGCGTAAAATCTGAAGTGTTAAATACTTCTGGATATTTAGTTTTAAAAGCAATCATAGTTGCCCATGTGGTATAAATTTGATTTCTGTTAACATTATCTTTATACTCCCATTTAATTGGTTTTCGACCAACTCTACCATTTTCATTAATAGAAATATCGTACCCTAGTTCTCCAAATTGCCAAATCATTTTTGGACCAGGAATTGTAAAAAGAAACATTCCGGCAAGTTCTTGTCTAGCTAAAGCTGTGTTTAAATTTTTCACTGAATAATCGCCATTAGAATTTCCAAATTGTAGGTTTTTATACATTAGGCGTTCTTCATCATGGCTTTCCATATAACCAATTAGGTTTGGATTGTTCCAACCGCGGTTTTTATATGAAATCCAAGAAATATCAGTTTTAATTCCATCTGAAGGGTTTGTATCTTCATAACCCATAGTATTTTCGTTATAACTATGGTTAATATTTCCCCAAAGCATAATACCATAATTTGCTAATTCAGTTTCTTCAAGATTATCTGATAAATGCTCAAAAATAACATATGGTTTGTTTGAAGGGCTGTGATTCCAAACAACATCTGCATAATTTTTTAATATTTCAATTCTTTTTGCATCGTATTTTCCACCCCACGGATCAGATGAATTATGAATTGTATTAGAGAATCCTTTTGTAAAATCGAATCTAAAACCGTCAATTTTATATTCTGTCATCCAATATTCTAAAACTTCATTAAAAAAGGAAATGGTGTAAGGCGATTCGTGGTTGAAATCTGAACCCCAATGTGCATCTGTATTGGCCACAAAATTATGATCTGTATTGTACCAAGGATTGTTTGCTGCAGGTTTATTATTTGCACTATCCCAATACATTTGAACTAAGGGAGATTGTCCGTAAGAATGATTAAAAACAACATCAGATAAAACTGCAATGCCTCTTTTGTGACATTCATCAACTAATTTTTTAAACGCATTTTTAGTTCCATAAGCTTTGTCTAAGGCAAAATATAATGCAGGATTATAACCCCAACTATCTGCGCCTTCAAATTCGTTAACAGGCATTAATTCAATAGCATTTATGCCTAATTCTTCTAAATAATCAAGTTTTGTAAGTACTTCATTAAAAGAATCACTAATGGTGAAATCTCGTACATGAAGTTCGTAAATAACTAAATTATCTTGATTAGGTCTGGTAAAATCTGTCACTTCCCAATTATATGCTTCTTCATTTATTTTAAAAGTTGAAACATAACCTTCGGTTAAATTGGTTGGATATTCTTTTAGGTTTGGATAATTTCCATCATTAATATATTGATCTGTCCAAGGATCTAGTATTTTTTCTGAATAAGGATCAGCAACTTTAATTTCGTAATCTATTAAATATTGATAGGCATATTCTTTATCAGCATCCAAATTATTTAAGGTAATCCAAAAATATTCGCCGTCTTTATAGAGTTGATAATTTTCATTAACAGTCCAATTGTTAAAATCTCCAATTAATAGTACATCGTTTTTATCTGGAGCTAAAAGCACAAAAGTAGCAGTGCCATCACCATTGTTATTAAAACCATTAGAAACACCAGTTGGCATTGTTTGGTTTTGTGTAGGACTTTTTACATAGATAGAAATTTCTGTTTCAGAAGTTTCGCTTCCAGAAGTTGCGACAGCTTTAATTGTATAAGTTCCTGTTGAAGTAAGAAGAATAGATGTTGAAATATTTTTAGTGTTAGTAGTAGTTTTTTTTGAAACACCATTTACAAGAAGCTCTAAATTTGCACTTATAGATGCTTCTGCAGTAATATTTACGGAAGTGTTTTTGTTGTAAGCACTTCCATTTGAAGGTTCTGTAAAAGTGATATTTAAACCTTCTTCATATAATTTTACAAATAAATCAACTGTTTGTTTATTTGTATCTGAAGATCTAAAAACAAAAGCTAAGTTTGTTATTGTTTCAGTTGTTGGAACTCCGTAAAAAGTAGTAACATTAGGAGATATAACTAAAGTATATACATTTGAATTTGAATTATCACGAGTTAGTTTTGCTTTACTAATATTTTCAGTCCAACCGGCAATAACATATTTCCAGTCTTTATTATTTGTTGAATTAGAAGTAATAACACCTGTATGTGCATAGATATCTCCAGTATAATCCTCTAAATCTGTTCCAGTTGCGTCAAACTTTATTGTAATTTCATTTAAAGCAGTTGGAATTGTAGGAACAGTACTAACTTGTGAAAAAGTTATGTTTGAAATTATTAAGAAGAATAAGAGTACTGTTTTTTTCATTTTTAAAGTATTATTTGTTTATAAAAGTAAAGGCTGCTGATACAGCAGCCTTTAGTAAAATTATTTAAGCAGCAATTATTAAAGTGCTGTTAATGTGTAAGAAGGTTCATTAGCGTTTCTAAAATCTAAAACAACTTTATAATCTCCAGCAGTAACACTAATATTATTGCCATCAACTTTGTCTAAAATACCATCTAAATCAATATCTCCATAATCGTTACCCCAAGTATTATTGGTTCTGAATTTAATATCACCGTCAAGTAAGGTTACACGATCGATTACCCAAACATCATCAAATTCCCAATCACGATTAAACGCAGCATCAGGTGTTGCTCCCCAATCGTTATAACCAGAACCTACAATTCCCCAAATATCAATTGGATCAATAGAGTATTGGAATGTATTAAAATCTACAGTTACAAGATAATTTCCAGCTGTAACATTAATATTATTATCAGGATCTCTATCTAAAATACCATCTAATCCAGCATCACCATAATCGTTACCCCATTCGTTGTTAGATCTAATTTTCATTTGTCCTTCAAGTAAAGTAACTACAGCTCTCCATTGGTCTGTATATGGATCATATTCTAACTGAGCATCAGGAGTTGCTCCCCAATCATTATAAGCCGAACCTACAATTCCCCAAGAATATTCTTCTATTGTATATTTAAAGGTGCTTGTATTAAAAGTAATTTTATAAGTTCCAGCTTCAATACTAATGTTATTGTCCGAATCCTGATCAAATACACCATCTAAGTTAGCATCACCATAATCGTTACCCCATTCGTTGTTTGTACGCACTTTAAGTTCTCCTGTTTTAAGAGTAACGTAAGCTACTATTACATTAGGGTCACTTGTAGTGTAGAATGGTGCATCTGGCGTTGCTCCCCAATCGTTGTATGCACTTCCAACTACTCCCCATTCTGTAGATAAGTCTAATTTATCTACATATACAGTTGCATTAAAATCGGATACATTTGAGATTATTTCTTTATAATCACTTAAAACAGCTTTTACTTGAACAGATACAGCATATGATGAACCACCTTCAACACCTAGTCCTAATAAAATTTTATTTAATTCAACAGTCTCAAATGTTTTAGATAAACTATTCCCTACAGAAACATCTTTTGATCCGTTTGCAGCAGTTAATACTACTTTATAATCTGCACCTGCATCAAAACCATATTCAGGTTCTGTCCAAGTAACAGTTAGTACGTCTTGTCCAGTGTTGTCTTTATTTAAAACGACATCACTTTCCGATAAACTAACAGTAGTGCTGGCATTAGAATTTAACACTGTAAAATCTTCTTTATCACAACTCACTAAAAAGGTTGAAGCTATGAATAGAATTAATATGTTATTTAATATTATTTTCATTTTCCTTAGATTTATATTAGTACGAAGGGTTTTGTTGCAAGTTTGGATTTGCATTTAAATCGGTAGCAGGAATTGGAAATAGATTTAAATAAGTAGGTGTTGGTACACCTTCTTTCACACCGCCTTTCCAAGGCCATACGTAGCTTCCGTTTGTAAATTGACCAAATCTGATTAAGTCAGTTCTTCTATGACCTTCCCAGTAAAGTTCTCTAGCTCTTTCATTTAAAATAAAGTCAAGGTTTATAGATGTAACTGTACCAAAATTATTAGCTCTGGCTCTTAGTTCATTCATATAAGAAATTGCATTGGCTTCACTTCCGCCACCGCCTCTTAAGTTAGCTTCAGCATACATTAAATATACATCTGCAAGTCTAAATAAAGGAAAGTCTGTATCAGTAAAATCTCCAGTGCTATCTGAACCAGGATTACCATTTTGATCAATGTTTTTGAACTTAGTAATTGCATAACCATCAGTAAAAGTACTAATAGATTCAATTTCTAATTCTTGACCATCTGTATAAAACAATGCTCTTGGATCTTTTTCTAGTTTAAATTCTTGCGTATTTATATTAACTGTAATTTTATATAAACCAGCTGATACGGCAATATTACTTCCATCATCACCAAAATCAGTTCCGTTCCAATCGTTATCTTTTCTAAATTTTATTTCACCATCTACAAGGCTTACAAAAGCTTGAAGCACATCAGTAGTATTAGTTTGATGTAAAATAACATCTGGGCCATTCCAACTATTTGGAGTCGCAGAACCTACAATTCCCCAAGTAGTTGCACCACCTATTTTATCATTAGAAGCCATAAGGTCGATTCCAGAATTAAAAGTGTTTACTAAAGCACTTGTTGTTCTATTACCTCCCCAACCACCGTTGATACCAAAATCAGCAGGATCCATTCCGCCACCTACAGCAGCGTGAATTAAAAAAGTAGTTCCGCCAAATGATTGTGTTCTTAAACCATCAAAAGCTATTGGGAAAATTATACCATTGGTAGTATGGTTATCAGCTAAAAATAAATTATCATAAGTTGCTTCTAAGCTGTAACCTGAATTAATTACTTTTTCTGAAAAGTTAATACAATCACTATATCTTGCAGTTTTAGTATATACTTCTGCATTTAAATATAATTTTGCTAATAATGTCCAAGCAGCTGCTTGATCAGCTCTACCATATTCATTTGCTCTAGGAGCAAGTAAAGTATCTTCAATATCTAATAATTCACTTTCAACAAAGTTAAATAAATCAGCTCTTTTAATTTGTTCAGGAAAGAAGAAGCCCACTTCATCATTCTCAGTAACAAAAGGAAAGTTTCCAAATAAGTCAATTGCATGGAAATAACTTAAAGCTCTTAAAAAACGAACTTCACTTCTATATACTTGAATATTTTCTAATAAGTTTCCGTCTACTCCTCTTGCACTTAATTTACCATCGGTAGTTTCTCTAAGAAAAGCATTACAAGAAGTAATTTGATAGATAATTCTGTTATACAGTGCCGTAATAAACTCGTTATTTTCATTCCAATCGTGTTCATGATAATCTGGTAAACTTCCATCTGCCCAACCAATTACAGCTTCATCTGTTGTAACTTCTTGTGCTAGCCAGTATTGTCTTAAATATTGACTAAAACCTTCGTCAATACCAGTAATATCAGGTAAACCAGCAGGTCCTTGTTGTCCACTTATAGCTAAACCTGCATAAATTTTAGCTAAAACTTGTTTATACGCAGCTGGATCATCAAATAATTCGTCAGCAAGTATTATGTCTTTGTCTTGAGGAACCGTATCTAAGTCTTTCAGACACGAGGTTAAAGTAAGCAATGCTACTAAAGTTCCTAATATTAATATTTTAAAAGAATATTTTTTCATTTCTTAGTTAATTAAAAGTTTAAGTTAACTCCAACCATATAAATTCTTGGTCTAGGGTAGATGTTAAAATCGATACCACTACCAACTTCTGGGTCAAGACCTTCATAATCGGTTATAGTTATTAAATTTTGAGCTGTTCCAGAAACTGAAAGGTTTGAAGCTTCACCGAATACATTACCAAAATTATAACCAATGGATACATTGTCTAGTTTTATAAATGATGCTTCTTGAATATAGTAATCAGATAAATATCTATCAGCACCACCATTAATAAATCCTGAATCTAGAATGTTTGCAACACCATTTTCAATAACATTTGGAAATCCTGGATTAAGTAATTGATCTCTAAATCCTTTTGAAGAATCTACATTATTGTAAACATAATTTCCAACACTTCCTCTCCAAGCCATATTAAAGTTCCAATCTTTATAAGTTAAATTAGTTGTAAAACCACCTGTAAAGTCTGCTGTAGGTTTTTCGAATCTGTACTTATCAGCATTACTAATAATTCCATCATTATTTCTATCTACATAAACACCTTCAATAGGTGTTCCGTTAGCATCATAAACTTGTTGGTATACGAAAAATGCGTAAGGACTGTACCCAACTGTATGTCTTTGAATATTGTTACCTACACCACCGTCAAATCCTCCAACTGGAACTCCTTCATAATCAGGACCGTCATTAGTGGTAAGTTGTGTGATTTCAGTGTCAGCATACGTAAAGTTAAAATCAAAATCTAAGTTTAAATCGTCACTTCTTATAGCTCGTGTACTTAAAGTAACTTCAATACCTTTGTTTTCCATTTTACCAATGTTTGCATTACCTGCATTTGATAAAGAAGAACCTCCAGGGAATGGAATGAAGTTTAATAAATCTTTTGTTTTTCTAAAATATGCATCAATAGCTCCTGTTAATACGTTGTCGAATAATCCAAAATCAATACCTGCATTGTAAGTTTCAGTTTCTTCCCATTTTAAAGTTGAGTTGAAAGGTTGTGCTCTAAATGTTGTTAAATAAGAGCTTCCAAACTGATACTGCGCAGTATTTGTACTTGCTAAATAAGTTGCAATTGCTGGATAATAATCTCCAATGTCTTGTTGACCTGTAATACCCCAACTTAAACGTAATTTAAGGTTAGTTATAGCGTCTACATTTTGGATAAATGGCTCTTCGTAAATTTTCCAGGCAAAGGCAGCAGAAGGGAAGTTACCCCATCGATTACTTTTACTAAATCTAGATGATCCATCTCTTCTGTAAGTAAGTGTTAATAGGTATTTGTCTGTAAATGAATATTTTAATCTTCCAAAGAAAGATTGTAAATTTAATTCATTGTAGTAATCTAAAATTTCAGTTAATTTTTTATCTTGAATTTTATTTTTGTCAAAACCTTCATTTTTAAAGTTTTGATAAGAGTATCCAACCATAAAATCTAAAGAACTATTAATAGCATCTAAGTCTTTAGCGTAGTTTAAATAAAAATCTGATAAGATATTCTTTTTATCTTGTTCAAAATGAGAAATATCTCCTAAAGTAGCAAGTTCTAAATTTGAAGATGTAGCAGAATTAAATATACTATTATCTCCATCACTACTAGAAATATCATAACCTAGATTTAAATTGGCTCTTAATTCTGGCAAGAAATGCATTTTATAGTCAAATTGAATGTTACCAATATTTCTGGTAGCATGGCTGTTATCATTTCTTTGCTCTAATAAAGCTAATGGATTTCTTGGAGCGCCAACAGATATTGGGTTTCCGTTTTCTTGTAGCCACTCAAAATACCCACCATAATTTGGGCTATTAGAGTAAACAGGTTTTGTAGGATCGAATGAAATTGCGTTTCCTATGGCGCCTGTATCTCCAAATCTGTTATTTATTAATGAAATTTTTGTGTTAAAATCTATTTTTAAATGATCTTCTAATAATAAAGTACCAATACTAACAGCAAAAGTTCCTCTTTCGAGTTTTGATGTTTTTAAAGTTCCTGTTTGGTTTGTATACCCTAAAGAAGTTCTAAATTTAAAGGCACCACTACTACCATTTAAACTTAAATTATGATTTGTACCATAACCTACTTGAAAAATTTCATCTTGCCAATTAGTGTTTGCATTTCCTAATAGAGCAATATCAGAAGGTAATCCATTTTCGTTTACATAAGCTCTAAATTGGTTTGCAGATAAAGCATCAACTGTATCAATATTATTGTTCACAGAAAAGTTAGCACTATATGATCCTTGAAGCTCACCATCACTACCTTTTTTTGTAGTAATAATAATAACCCCGTTTGATGCTCTAGAACCGTAAATTGCAGTTGCAGAAGCATCTTTTAAGATAGTGTAAGATTCAATATCGTTTGGATTAATAGTATTTAGAGGATTTCTAATACCTGCAATTCCATCTTTATCAACTGGAACACCATCAATAATAAATAATGGGTCGTTTGAGGCATTTAAAGATGACCCACCTCTAATTCTAATTTTTGAGCCTCCACCTGGAGCACCACCATCAGATGTAATTTGTACTCCTGCAACTTTACCAGTTAACATTTGATCAGGAGAAACTATGGCGCCTTTATTCAAATCTTTTGCTTTAACTGAAGTAACCGATCCAGTTGCATCTTTAACAGTTGTAACACCGTATCCAATAATAACAACTTCGTCTAAAGTTTCAGAATTTTCAACCATTGCAACGTTAATTGTTGTATTGTTTCCTACGGTTATTTCTTGAGTGTTAAACCCTATGTAGGAAAACACTAATACGTCTCCAGATTTAACGTTTTCTAGAACATAGTTCCCGTCAAAATCTGTTGCAGCTCCTTTAACAGTTCCTTTAATAATAATGCCAACACCAGGTAACGGAGAATTACCTTTAATTTCTGTTACTTTTCCAGTAATAGTTTGCTGAGCAAACATTAGTACAGGGACTAGAAATATGACACTAAACAAAAAAATTTTAAAATTTTTCATCTATTTTAAATTAATTAATAATTAAGTTTTGTTTAAAAAATTGTACTAAAATTGATTAACATTTCACTACGTAAATTTACGGACTTAACAATTATTTAACATCGAAAACGTTTGAAATAGATGTACTATAACGTTTTCGTGTTAATAACTTTCTCACTCTAACGTTAGAGTAAATTTTAGAATTGAGACTTTTTAATCTTTAATAGTAGTTTTATTTATATTTAAAAGAATATAATTTGTTCTACACTTTTTTAAAATTATATTTGTACAAATACTTTTATACAAACCTCATTATAAAAAGTACTATTTTAATGAAGAAAAAAATCACCTTAAAAATTATAGCTAAAGAATTTGATGTGTCAATTTCTACGGTTTCAAAAGCTTTAAAAAATAGTAATGAAATTAGTGAAGAGGTTCGTGAAAAAATTAAGGCTTATGCCGATTTCTATAATTATAAGCCAAATAGTTTAGCGCTGCAATTAAGAGCTCAAAAAACATCTGTTATAGGTGTTATTATTCCTGAAATAGTACATCATTTTTTCTCTACAGTTATAGATGGTATTGAAGAGCACGCTAATAAAAGAGGATACAATGTAATGGTTTGTTTGTCAAATGAATCGTTTGAAAAAGAAGTTTCGAATATTAGTGTTTTAACCAATGGTAGTGTTGATGGTGTAATTGTTTCAATTGCTAGAGAAACCCAAAAAAAAGAAAATTATAATCATTTCGAAATGTTATTAAATGACGGTTTTCCTCTGGTATTGTTCGATAGAATTGTAGATTCTTTAAAATGTGATAAAGTAATTATAGATGACATTGGAGGTGGTTTTAAGGCAGCAAATCATTTATTAGAAATTGGTTCTAAAAGAATTGCTTTATTAACAACAGAAGATTATGTAACTGTTGGTGCTTTAAGAAAAGTTGGTTATCGAAAAGCAATGTTGAATGCAGGATTGGATGTTGATGAAGACTATGTATTTAAAATTAATGATACCAAAAATTTATACGCCCAAATTGAGAAAATTTTTCATCTAGAAAAAGTACCAGATGCAATTTTAGCTGTAAATGAAATTTATGCTGCCATAGCAATGAAATTAGCCATTGAAAAAGGATATAAAATACCAGAAGATATTGCAGTGCTAGGTTTTACAAGCGGATTGATATCTAAATTTACATCACCTCCCTTAACAGCTATTACACAACACGGTTATTTAATGGGGCAACAAGCAGCAGAATTACTTATTAATAGAATTGAGCATACCGGTCCAAAAGAATTTCAAAAAGAAGTAATTTCTACAGGAATTAAAATTCGTAAATCAACTTATATTGGAGAATAAAAACTTGTAACCTGCTATTTACGAAAACGTTCGAGTAAGAAAAAACACTCTATTTAAGCCTAAAAACAAACATTAATTTGAATTTCTGAAAATTTAATTTATATATTTGTTGAGTAAAAGCAATTTTACAGTACTAAAACTTATTTTCACTTCACACAAACAATCAAGGTTAATTTTTAGCTTTGATTATCATTTTAGTTATAAATTTTATAAATATGGAAAAACGGAAACTAGGTTTCTGGGATATCTGGAACATGAGTTTTGGTTTCTTAGGAATTCAATTTGGATTTGCCTTACAAGGAGGCTTTATGTCAAGAATATTTCAAACTTTAGGAGCTGAAAAAGATGCAATTCCAATGTTATGGATTGCGGCTCCTTTAACAGGTTTATTGGTTCAGCCTATTATAGGGTATATGAGTGATAAAACTTGGAGTCCTAAATGGGGCAGACGTAGGCCTTACTTTTTAGTTGGAGCCATATTAAGTTCTTTAGCACTTTTTGTCGTTCCTCACTCTCCAGTGTTGTGGGTGGCAGCAGGTTTATTATGGATTTTAGATGCTTCAATAAATATTTCAATGGAACCTTTTAGAGCGTTAGTTGCTGATAAACTTCCAGAATCTCAAAGATCATATGGATTTGTAGTACAAACTTTAATTATTGGAATTGGTACTTGGATTGCGAGTAATTTACCTTGGATGGTTTCTCAATTAGGAGTAAGTAATTCAGCAGAATCAGGTGTAATACCAATGTCTGTAAAAGTTGCTTTTGGTATAGGTGCTTTTGTTTTTTTATTAAGTGTTTTATACACCGTTTTTACAACTAAAGAATATCCTCCAGAAGATATGGAAGAATTTGAAAGAGAAAAACAAAAAAAGAACAGCTTTGTAAAAGATATTTTAGAAAATATTGGAAGTATGCCATCAACTATGAAAAAGTTAGGTGTTATTCAATTTTTTAGTTGGTTTGCTTTTTTTACTATGTGGAGTTTGGCAAACCCAGCATTAACAGAACATGTTTTTAAAACACCAGCACCTGTTGAATCTTCGTATGATATGACGATTCCAGATCAGGCTACTGCTTTTGATGTTGCAAATACTTCATTTCAAGAGTCATCAAATTCTGTAGGCTCTGCAATGGGTGTTTACGGGTTGTCTTCAATGGTTTTTGCATTGCTACTTACGTTTTATACTTCTAAAAGAAATATAAATCGAAAATTTGTACACATGGGCTCTTTATTTTTAGGTGGTTTAGGTTTTTTATTAATGTATTATACAAGTCCTGAAAATTTAAAATACTGTTTTATTCTTATAGGTTTTGCCTGGGGTAGTATCTTATCTATGCCGTATGCAATGCTTTCAAGTGCAGTAGATCCCAAGAAAATGGGCGTAATTATGGGGATTTTTAATATGTTTATTGTAATTCCTCAAATTATTGCATCTGTTGGAGGTATTAATTTTATATCTGGATTATTAGGTAGTGAAGCCATAAATGCAATGACAGTTGCTGGTATAAGTTTGATAATTGCTGGTTTATGTAATTTATTAATTACAGACAAAAATGCAATATCATATCAACCCTAAAATAATTAAAATGAAATAAGCATGTTAAGCAAGTTTATTACCCAACGAAATAATAAACCTGCTTAACAAACAGTTAGTTAGTAATCAGTAAATGACCGTTAAAAAATAATAAAATAGACACATGAAAAAAGAAAAAGCATTTATATTCGATTTAGACGGAGTAATTGTTGATACTGCAAAGTATCACTTTCTAGCTTGGAGAAATTTAGCAAATCAGTTAGGATTTGAATTTACAGAAGCACATAACGAATTGTTAAAAGGAGTGAGTCGTATAAAATCTTTAGAGATTTTACTAAATATTGGAAAAGTTGAACTATCAGATGAAGAAAAACAAAAATTTTTAGTTCAAAAAAATACAGAATATTTACAGTACGTAAATAAAATGAATACTGATGAAATTTTACCAGGAATTAATCAATTACTAAATTATTTAGATCAAAATAATATAAAATACGCATTGGGTTCAGCAAGTAAAAACGCACCTTTAATTTTAGAAAAAGTAGGTTTGATAAATCGTTTTACGGCTATTGTTGATGGAAATGATGTTTCAAAAGCAAAACCAGATCCTGAAGTATTTTTAATTGGTGCACAAAAATTAAATATGAAACCTGAAGATTGTATTGTTGTTGAAGATGCCATTGCAGGTATTGAAGCTGCTAATGCTGCAAATATGTTAAGTATTGGAATTGGAGATGCTGAAGTGTTAAATGACGCAGCATATGTTTTAAGTGACACAACAGGTTTTACAACAGATTTTTTACAAAAAATATTGAATTAAAATTATGAACAAGAACTATATTATACCAAGCGAGTGGTCTATTATTGAAGATGGTTTTGATGCTGATAATGTTGAAGCATCAGAAAGTTTGTTTAGTATTGGTAACGGAGCCCTTGGACAACGCGCCAATTTTGAAGAAGATTATTCTGGAAAAACATTTCAAGGAAGTTATATTGGAGGAATTTATTATCCAGATAAAACCAGAGTTGGTTGGTGGAAAAATGGATATCCAGAGTATTTCGCAAAAGTACTAAACGCACCAAACTGGATTGGAATTCATATTACTATTAATGGTGTTAAATTTGATTTACATACCTGTAAAATTTCAAATTTTAAACGCGAATTAAATATGAAAGAAGGCTGGTTAGGTCGTTCTTTTAATGCTGAATTGCCTAATGGAAATCAAATCAAAGTTTCCGCAAAACGTTTTATAAGTATTGAATTTAACGAAATAGGAGTTATTGAATATAATATTAAAGCAGTTAATTTTTCAGGAGAAATTATTTTTGCACCTTATATAGATGCTGGTATTGTAAATGAAGATGCAAACTACGATGAATTCTTTTGGGAAATATTAGAAGTAGTTGAAGGTGAAAATAGTGGATGTATTCATTCAAAAACACTAAAAACTGAATTTCATGTAAGTACAGCAATGCAAATTGATTTAGCTTTAAATAACGAAAAAATTTCAGTTCCTCAAAAAACAACAATAGAAGAGAAAAAACTTACATATTCTTATAAAGTTAATGTAAATGAGGGTGATTTAGCTACAATTTATAAATTTGGTAGTTATACAAGTTCTTTAAATTATAAGATTGAAGATTTAAATAGTGCTGCGCTTTCTAATGTTCAAAATGCTGAAGAATTAGGTTTTGAGAAATTATTAGAATCTCAAATAAAATCGTGGGCAGATGTATGGAAAACAGCCGATATTATAATTGAAGGCGATGTAAAAGCGCAACAAGGAATCCGATTTAATATTTTTCAACTAAATCAAACCTATTTAGGTACAGATGCACGCTTAAACATTGGTCCAAAAGGATTTACTGGCGAAAAATATGGTGGAAGTACCTATTGGGACACAGAAGCATATTGTATTCCGTTTTATATGGCAACTAAAGACCAAAATGTTGCAAAAAATTTATTGTTATACCGTTATAATCACCTAGAAAAGGCCATTGAAAATGCCGAAAAATTAGGATTTAAAAACGGTGCAGCATTGTACCCAATGGTAACTATGAATGGTGAAGAATGCCATAACGAATGGGAAATTACCTTTGAAGAAATTCACCGTAATGGAGCCATGGTCTATGGAATTTATAACTACGTAAATTATACACAAGATTTTGAATATATTCCGCAGTACGGACTAGAAGTTATGATTGCTATTGCACGTTTTTGGCATCAAAGAGCTAATTTTTCTGAAGCTAAAAATAAGTATGTAATTTTAGGTGTTACTGGTCCAAACGAATATGAAAACAACGTAAATAACAATTTTTATACAAACTATTTAGCAAAATGGTGTATTGATTATACGGTTGAATGTTTAAATAAAGTAAGAGATAATTATTCGTCTGATTTTGAAAGAGTTGTGTCTAAAGCAAATTTAACTGCTCAAGAAACTTCAGAATGGTTAAAAGTTGCAGATAATATGTATTTTCCTTTTGATGAAGAAAAGCAAATTTATTTACAACAAGATGGATTTTTAGACAAAGAAATTATTCCTGTAACAGATTTACCAAATTCAGAAAGACCAATCAACCAAAAATGGTCTTGGGATAGAATATTACGTTCTTGTCATATAAAACAAGCTGATGTATTGCAGGGAATGTTCTTTTTTGAAGATAAATTTTCAAAAGAAGAGATTGAAAAACATTTCGACTTTTATGAACCAATTACAGTTCACGAATCGTCATTATCACCTTGTGTACATTCAATTTTGGCAGCTTCAATAGACAGAATGCCAAAAGCGTATGAACAATATTTGAGAACGGCGCGTTTAGATTTAGATGATTATAACCACGAAGTTCACGAAGGATGCCACATTACAAGTATGGCAGGAACTTGGATGAGTGTTGTGCAAGGTTTTGGAGGGATGCGCGTTTGGGAAGATGGTGTTTTAACATTCAATCCGCAAATTCCAGCTGAATGGAAATCGTACTCTTTTACAATTAATTTTAGAGGTAACATTATTAAAGTATATAAAAGCCAAACTGAATGTAAATTCTTTAATGAATCAGACAATGTAGTGAAAATGCTTGTAGATAATAAGGAGGTTTTAATTCCTTCAAATCAGTTGGTTACAGTTTAATCTATGAAGATTTTTAATAGTTGTTTTTATTAAATGAATAAAAATTTAAATGAATAAAAATAAAATGAAAATTAACAGCTTAATTTTACTATTGTTATCAGTTAGCTTAACTTCTTATGCGCAAAAAGTTAAGAAAATAGAACCGCCAAATTGGTGGGTTGGAATGAACCATAACCAAGTTGAATTATTAGTTTATGGAGATGAAATTGCATCCTATACGCCTTCAATAAATAATGAATTTGTTGAATTAAAAGATGTAAAAAGAACAGAAAATAACAATTATATTTTTTTAACTTTTGATGTTTCAAAAGCTCCAGTAGGTTTCTTTAAAATAGATTTTAAGAAAAAAGGAAGACGCAATAATTTTAGTGTTGATTATGAACTAAAACAGCGAAAAAAAGATTCAAAACTTCGAAAAGGATTTGATAGCTCAGATGCTATTTATTTAATAACACCAGACCGTTTTGCAAATGCAGATTCTTCAAACGATATTGTTAAAGGGATGCGTGAAATCAACATTAATAGAAAGCACGATTATGCGCGTCACGGTGGCGATATAAAAGGAATTACAAATCATCTAGACTATATTTCTGATATGGGTTTTACCGCAATTTGGTCAACGCCTGTTTTGGAAAACGATATGAAAGAAAGTTCGTATCACGGCTATGCAATTACAGATTTATACCAACCAGACCCACGTTTTGGAACAATGGAAGAATACATTGAATTAGCTACAAAAAGCAAAGATTTTGGGATGAAATTTATTATGGATCAAGTTGCAAATCATATTGGTTTAGGTCATTGGTGGATGAAAGATTTACCTTCAAAAGAATGGATTAATTTTCAAGAAGAATTTTTGAATGATAAACTAGTAATTACGAATCATAGAAGAACTATCAATCAAGATAGTTATGCTTCAAAAAAAGATAGTGATTTAATGAGTGAAGGTTGGTTTGTTTCCACAATGCCAGATTTAAATCAAAAAAATCCGTTGGTTGCAAATTATTTAATTCAGAATAGTATTTGGTGGGTTGAAACGTTGGATTTAGGAGGAATTAGACAAGATACTTATCCATATCCAGACAAGGGGTTTATGAGTAATTGGGCTGGAAAAATTATGGATGAATATCCTAATTTTAGTATTGTTGGTGAAGAATGGAGTTTAAATCCTTTGTTAGTTGGTTATTGGCAAAAAGGACAAAATAATAAAGATGGTTACCAAAGTAATTTAACAACAACAATGGATTTTCCAATGCAGCGTAACATTGTGGATGCTTTAAATGAAAAGGAAGAATGGGATAAAGGTTTTGTGAAAATGTACGAAGGTTTGGCAAATGATTTTTCGTATGCAACTCCAAGCAATATTATGATTTTTCCAGATAATCATGATATGAGCCGTATTTTTACACAACTAAAAGAAGATGTTGTAAATACGAAAATGGCGTTGGGTTATTTATTGTCCTTACCAAGAATTCCTCAAATTTATTACGGAACAGAAGTGCTGTTAAACGATACAGCAAAACCAGGAGATCACGGATTAATTAGAACAGATTTTCCAGGTGGTTGGAAAGGAGATAAAGTTAACGCATTTACTGGTAAAGGGTTGTCTAAAGATCAACAAGAAATGCAATCGTATTTAAAAAAAGTATTGAATTATCGTAAAACCAGTAAAGCAATTCACAGAGGTAAAACTGTACATTTTGCACCAGATAATGGTGTTTATGTGCTTTTTAGAATGCTAGACAATGAAACTGTAACTATAATTTTGAATAAAAATGAAAAAGCTATTGAGTTAGATTTAAATAGATTTGAAGAAATTGGATTACAAGGTAAAAAAGTAAAAAATATAATTTCGGAAAAAGAGTTTATTTGGTCTAATTTATTAAAATTAAAATCAAAAGGAATTACAATCTTAACAACCAAATTTTAAAAATAGTTGTCATTTCGACAGAGCGTGGAAGAAGCGACGAGAAATCTTACAATAAGAATATAATTGCTATGAGATTCTTCTCTTTCGATTGGAATGACAAGAATAAATTAAAAATAGAATAACAACTTATCGTCAACCTGAACTTGATTTAGGTTCTCATCAATATATTTTATTAGCGAGAAATGAGATTCTGGAACAAGTTCAGAATGACAAACAAAAAATATATAAATGAAATTATTAAAGTTATTTATAGTTCTTTTTACGTTTTCAACTACAATTTTCTATGCTCAAAACACAAATAGAAAATTTGAAAGCGTTACTAAATACAAAACTTTTGTTGAAGTAAAAACCAATGATGGATTTTACAGATTTCAACCGTATGGAAATAAAATTATTGAAACTTCATTTATACCAATAGGAGAAGTATTTAATCCAAATTCGCACGCTGTAGTTTTAAAAACGGAGCCAGTTGAAATAGAAATAATTAAAACCTCTAATTTAACTGAAATTAGAATGTTAGATATTTCAGTCAAAATTTCACATGCACCATTTCAAGTTTCATATTATTATAAAAGTAATTTATTAACTTCAGAAAAACGAGGTTATTTTAATGCGCCGCATCAGCCAATGGATTTGGTAAAAGGAAATATTGTTGCTAAAGAAACGGAACGTTTAGAATTCAACCTTACAGAAGATGAAGTTTTGTATGGAGGAGGCGCAAGAGTGTTAGGGATGAACCGAAGAGGAAATAAATTGCCATTATATAACAGAGCACATTATGGATACGAAACACATTCAGAACTAATGAACTTTACCATTCCTTTAGTATATTCTTCAAAAATGTATGCCATTCATTTCGACAATGCGCCAATTGGTTATTTAGATTTTGATAGTCAAAAAAATAACACACTTACTTATGAGACCATTTCAGGAAGAAAAACCTATCAGGTTATTGTTGGTGACGATTGGGAAGAACTTGTAGGAAATTATGTGAGTTTAACAGGTTTTCAACCTTTAATTCCACGTTGGGCTTTAGGGAATTTTTCGAGCAGATTTGGTTATCATTCTCAAAAGGAAACTATTGAAACAATTGATAAATTTTTCGAGCAAGAAATTCCTGTTGATGCGGTAATTTTAGATTTGTACTGGTTTGGAAAAGAAGTAAAAGGAACTATGGGAAATTTAAAATTTGATAGAGATTCGTTCCCAAATCCTAAAAAAATGATTGCTGATTTAAAAGAAAAAGGTGTCAAAACTATTTTAATTTCAGAACCTTTTATATTAACAACTTCAAACCGTTGGGAAGAAGCTGTAAAAGAAGATATTTTAGGAAAAACAAAAGATAATAAACCATATACCTACGATTTTTATTTCGGAAATACTGGAATTATTGATATTTTTAAACCAGAAGGGAATCAGTGGTTTTGGAATGTTTACAAAGACTTAAAAGGTTATGGAGTTGCTGGTTGGTGGGGAGATTTAGGTGAGCCAGAAGTACATCCGTCAGATTTATTACATCATACAGGAACTGCAGATGAAGTTCATAATATTTATGGAAGTGAATGGGCAAAATTAATTGCAAATGGCTATCAGAAAGAATTCCCAAATGAGCGTCCGTTTATTTTAATGCGTGCCGGTTATTCGGGTGCACAACATTACGGAATGATTCCATGGTCTGGCGATGTAAATAGAACTTGGGGCGGATTAAAACCACAAATGGAAATTTCGTTACAAATGGGAATGCAAGGAATGGGATATATGCATTCCGATTTAGGTGGTTTTGCAGGTGCAAATTTAGATGATGAATTGTACACACGTTGGTTGCAATACGGAGTTTTTCAACCAATTTATCGTCCGCATGCACAAGAAGATGTTGCATCAGAACCTGTTTTTAGAGAAGAAAAAACAAAAACTCTAGCTAAAAAATCTATTAATTTACGTTATAGTTTATTGCCTTATAATTACAATTTAGCTTTTGAAAACAATCAAAAAGGAACACCCTTAATGCGACCTTTATTTTTTGAAGATGAGACGCTAAATGAAGTTGATAAAACGTATTTATGGGGAGATTCATTTTTGGTAAGTCCAGTTGTTTTAGCAGGAATAACAGCACAAGAAGTTGTTTTTCCAAAAGGTTCTAACTGGTATAATTTTTATACAAACAAAAAAGTTGATGGTGGACAAACAAAAACAGTTCAATTAAACGAAGATAATATTCCAACCTATGTTCGCGGAGGTTCGTTTATCCCAATTATTGAACCAATTCAAAATACTTCAACCTATACTTTAAATTCGTTTGATTTGCATTTTTATTTCGATGAAACTGTAAAAGAAAGTGAATATAAATTGTATAATGATGATGGTGAAACTCGAAATGCTTTTGAAAAAGGAATGTATGAGATTTTAGAGTTTGAAGCTGAACAAGAAAAGCGTTGGTTTGAAATTGATTTTGAAGCAAAAATTGGTAAAAAGTACCAAACTTCAACAAAACAAATTAATTTAATTATTCATAATGTTTCTAAGTTTCCTAAAAAGATGAAAATTGGAAATAAAAGTCTACAAAATGGTGGATTTAGTTCAAAAAATAAAACAATAACCATTCCTGTAATTTGGAATACTTCAGAAGAAATTAAAGTAAAAATAAAATTTTAAAATATGACAAAATATAGTTTACTATTAATCGTATTTATTTCACTTTTTAGTTGTAAAAATAAACCAGAAGCAGCTGTTGAAATTACCAATTCACAAACTCCTTTTGTTTGGGAAAATGCCAATATCTACTTTATGTTAACCGATCGGTTTAATAACGGAGATACGTTAAACGATTTAAGTTTTAATAGAAAAGATAATGCCGCAAAATTAAGAGGTTTTAAAGGCGGAGATTTAAAAGGTGTAATTGAAAAAGTTGAGGAAGGTTATTTTAATAATTTAGGAATTAACGCTATTTGGATGACACCAATTGTTGAACAAATTAAGGGCGCAGTTGATGAAGGAACTGGGCTTTCGTATGGTTTTCACGGCTATTGGACCAGAGATTGGACTGCGTTAGATCCTAATTTTGGAACTAAAGAAGATTTAAGAAAATTAGTTAAAGTAGCTCATAAAAATGGAATTAGAATTGTGTTAGATGCAGTTATCAATCACACGGGGCCAGTTACAGAATTTGATGCTGTTTTTCCAGAAAGTTGGGTGAGAACTGAGCCACAATGCAGTTATCAAGATTATGAATCTACGGTTACATGTACTTTGGTTAAAAATCTACCAGATATTAGAACTGAAAGTACAGAAAATGTTGAGTTACCAACACATTTAGTAGAAAAGTGGAAAGCTGAGGGCCGTTATGAGGAAGAAGTACAAGAATTAGATGCTTTTTTTGTTAAAACCGGTTATCCAAGAGCGCCAAAATATTATATTATGAAATGGCTTTCAGATTATATTACCGAGTTTGGTATTGATGGTTATAGAGCCGATACTGTAAAACATACTGAAGAAGATGTTTGGCAAGACTTTAAAACGGTTTGCGATGTTGCTTTTGCTGAATTTAAAGCAAATAATCCTAAAAAAGTACTGGATGATAATAAATTCTTTTTGGTAGGAGAGATATATAATTACGGGATTTCTGGAGGGAAATATTTCGATTTTGGTGATAAAAAAGTCAATTATTTTGATGATAAATTTACCAGTCAAATTAATTTCGAATTCAAATGGAATGCTGCTCAAAGTACTTATGAAGAACTATTTTCAAGATATGATAGTATTTTGAATAATGAATTAGATGGCTTCGGTATTTTAAATTATGTAAGCTCTCACGACGATGGTCAACCTTTTGATGCATCACGTGAAAAACCTTTTGAATCTGCAACTAAATTATTGTTGTGTCCAGGAGCATCTCAAGTGTATTACGGAGATGAGTCTGCACGTACTTTAGTTGTAGAAGGCGCAGAAGGTGATGCAAATTTACGATCACTAATGAATTGGGATGCGATTGAAAATGATATAAAAACACAAGAAATTTTAACACATTGGCAAAAATTAGGAAAGTTTAGAAGTAATCATCCGAGTGTTGGAGCAGGAGTTCATAAAATGCTTTCAGAAGCACCTTATGTTTTTCAAAGAACATATTCAAAAGATAATTTTAACGATGCAGTTGTTATTGGATTAGATTTAACAGCAGGAGAAAAAGAAATGAGCGTAAGAGAATTATTTGCTGATGGAACAGTTTTAAAAGATGCTTATTCTGGAGTTGAAGTTAAAGTTAATGATGGAAAGGTTTTAATAAATACACCTTTTAATATTGTTTTATTAGAAGAAAAGTAGATAGAGTTACGCCAACTAAACTTGTTTCATGGTCTCACTATCTATATATACTGCTCGTTGTCATTCCTGCGAAGGTAGGAATCCATACAGGAAAAATTTAATAGTTCTCGTCAACTGGGAAATAAGTTCAGAATGACAAACAAATACAAAGGTTTATATAAAAATATATTCAAAATGAAATTTATAAAATTTAAGTTACTATTAGTAAGTATCGCTTTTTTTTCGTGTTCGCAAAAGGAAGCAATTAATATTACTTCACCAGATAGAAATATAAAAGTTAATGTAGCTTTATCGGAAACAGGAGAGCCAATATATAAAATTACTTATAATAATAACGAAGTTATAAAAACATCAAAACTTGGTTTAGATGTTGAAAATACGGGGGCATTAACAGCAAATTTTCAAATTTTAAAAACTTCTAATGCTAGTTTTAATGAAAATTGGCAAATGCCTTGGGGAGAACAATTAGAGGTTGTTAATAATTACAATGAGTTAAAAGTTGAACTTCAAGAAACTTCAGCATTAAAAAGAAAATTAAACATTGTTTTTAGAGTGTATAATGATGGTGTTGGTTTTAGATATGAATTCCCAGAACAAGAAAATCTTTCGGAAGTATTAATAACGGAAGAAAATACAGAATTTAATTTAACTGGAAATCATAAAGTTTGGTGGATTCCAGGAGATTGGGATATTTACGAACATTTGTACAATACCACAAAATTATCAGAAATAGATGCTTTGCAATTTGCTGGTCATGAGAATTTAGCTCAAACTTCGATACCTAATAATGCAGTAAATACTCCAGTTACTATGAAAACAAAAAGTGGTTTGCACTTAAGTTTTCACGAAGCCAGTTTAGTAGATTATGCTGGAATGACTCTACAAGTTGATACTTTAAATTACACAATGAAAAGTGTGTTGGTTGGTTCAGATAATACTTCATATAAAGTAAAAAAAATAGTACCTTTTAATACGCCTTGGAGAACTATTCAAATAGCCGAAAATGCAGGAGATTTAATAGAATCTAATTTAATTGTAAATCTTAATGAGCCAAATAAATTGGGAGACGTTTCTTGGTTTAAACCAACAAAATATACTGGAATTTGGTGGGAAATGCATTTAGGAAAATCTTCTTGGGATATGGCTTCAGGAAATCATGGGGCAACTACAGAAAATACAAAAGCATTTATAGATTTTTCAGCAAAAAATAATATTGGAGCTGTGTTGGTTGAAGGTTGGAATACTGGTTGGGAACATTGGATTGGTTTTGAAGATAGAGAAGGAGTATTCGATTTTGTAACGCCGTATTCAGATTACGACTTACAAGAGGTTGTGCGTTACGGAAAAGAAAAAGGTGTGGAAATTATTATGCATCATGAAACTTCAGCAGCAACAGAAACCTATGAAAAACAGCAAGATACAGCGTATGCACTTATGCAAAGTTTAGGAATTCATTCGGTAAAAACAGGCTATGTTGGTAAAATATTACCAAAAGGGGAGTACCATCACGGTCAGTATATGGTAAATCAGTATAATAATGCCATTATAAAAGCTGCCAAATACCAAGTAGCTATTAATGCACACGAACCAATTAAAGCAACCGGATTGAGAAGAACGTATCCAAATACAATTTCTAGAGAAGGTTTACGCGGACAAGAATTTAATGCTTGGGCAAGTGATGGTGGAAATCCGCCAGAACATCTACCAATTGTGGCTTTTACCAGAATGTTAGCTGGTCCAATAGATTATACGCCTGGAATTTTTGACATTAAATTCGATAAATGGAAAAAAGACAATCAAGTAAACACAACCATTGCGCAGCAATTAGCATTGTACGTGGTAATTTATAGTCCAGTGCAAATGGCAGCAGATTTAATTGAAAATTACGAAGGAAACCCTGCCTTACAGTTCATAAAAGATGTTGGTGTAGATTGGCAAGAAACTAAAGTTTTAAATGGTGAAATAGGAGATTTTGTAACAATTGCTAGAAAAGAACGAAATACAGGAAATTGGTTTGTTGGGGGAATTACAGATGAAAATTCGAGAGAAATTACTATTGATTTTAGTTTTTTAGATAATGAAACTATTTATGAAGCACTAATTTATGAAGATGGGAAAGATGCACATTGGAATGATAACCCTACAAGTTTATCCATTAGAAAATTAGAAATTTCAAACAACTCAAATGAAACGTTTAAACTTGCTGAAGGTGGAGGTTTTGCAATAAGTTTGATTGAAAAATAAAAAAATGAAACGAACATGTTAAAAACTTTATCATTTAGGGAATGTTTTATAGCGAATAGCATGTGACTATTAAAAAACAATAAATATATACACATGAAAAAAACGGTTATTGGTGTTTTTGCAAGTCTAATTGTTATTTTTGCGGCTTGTAATGAAGAAAAAAAAGAATCGAAAAAGATAATGAAAGAAAAACAAGCACATAAGGAAGTTGTTTACCAGATTTTTACGCGTTTGTATGGAAACAAAAATACAACCAACAAACCTTGGGGTACAATTGAAGAAAATGGTGTTGGAAAATTCAATGACTTTACAGACAAAGCGCTTCAGGAAATCAAAGATTTGGGTGTTACGTATATTTGGTATACTGGAGTTCCGCATCACGATGTAATTAGAGATTATACCGAGTTTGGAATTTCAAATGATGATCCAGACGTAGTAAAAGGTAGAGCAGGTTCGCCATATGCTGTAAAGGATTATTACAATGTAAATCCAGATTTGGCTGTAAATGTTGAAAATAGATTGCAAGAGTTTGAAGCGTTAATTGAAAGAACTCATAAAAATGGAATGAAAGTTCTGATTGATATTGTTCCAAATCACGTTGCACGTAATTATGAAGGGAAAACAAATCCGGAAGGTGTTCAAGATTTTGGAGCAACAGATAATAAAAATGTTGTTTACGATGTAAATAATAACTTTTATTACAATCCAGGAGAAGCTTTTCAAGTACCAGAATGGAGAGATGGATATTTACCTTTAGGCGGAGAAAAACATCCTTTAGCAGATGGGGAATTTTACGAAAACCCTGCAAAATGGACTGGAAATGGTTCGCGTGCATCACGTCCAGATGTAAATGACTGGTACGAGACGGTAAAAATAAATTATGGTGTAAGTCCAGAAGGTAAAAAAGATTTTGATGAATTACCTGAAGGTTTTGATACAAAAAATTACAAAACACATTTTGAGTTTTGGAAAGAAAAAACTGTACCAAGTTCTTGGGTGAAATTTAGAGATATTGCCTTGTATTGGACAGAAAAAGGAGTGGATGGTTTTAGGTATGATATGGCAGAAATGGTTCCTGTAGAATTTTGGAGTTATATGAATTCTGCAATAAAAATGGTGAATCCAAAAGCTTTTTTATTGGCAGAAGTTTACAATCCAGATATGTATAGAAGCTATATCCACAATGGGAAAATGGATTATTTATACGATAAAGTAGCACTGTATGATACTATAAAAAACATTATGCAAGGTCACGGTTTTACAGATCATATTACTGGAATCCAAGACTATAAAGCCGATATTGAACATAACATGTTGCACTTTCTAGAAAATCACGACGAACAACGTATTGCAAGTCCAGATTTTGCAGGTTCTGCAGAAAAAGGAAAGCCAGCAATGGTTGTTTCAGCAACTATTAGTACTTCTCCTACAATGATCTATTTTGGGCAAGAATTAGGAGAGCCAGGAGCAGAAAATGCAGGATTTGGGTCGCCAACCAGAACTTCAATTTTTGATTATGTTGGCGTACCAACGCATCAACGCTGGATGAATGAAGGCAAATTTGATGGTGGAAAATCTACTTCAGAAGAAAATGAGTTAAGAGATTTTTATAAGCGTTTGTTGAATTTTACTGTAAAAAGTGAAGCGTTAATGGGGAATTATGCCGAAATTCATCATTATAACAGAGAAAATTTAGATAATTATACACGTAAAATATTTTCGTTTGTACGTTGGTCCGAAAATGAAAAACTAATAATTATATCTAATTTTGATGCTTTAGTTAATTACGATTTAGATCTAAAAATTCCTTCAGAAATAATTGAAAAGTGGAATTTAAAAGATGGCAATTACCAACTAGAAGATCAGTTATATAATGTTGAAAGACCAACATTAGTTGTTGAAAATGGAATTGGAATTATAAATATTAATCTAGACACGCTAAATTCATTTATTTTTAAGGTTATCGAATAATTTATCTTTTAGGTGGTGTTTAAAATAGTTGCTGTATAAAAAAGAAGAAATTTTTATCATTCAAGATTGGAAACAAGATGATGATGATAGGTTTCAAAACTTTTTTAAACAGCTTCTTTTTTGTATTGAAAAAAATAATTTTTAAAACGAACGGAGTATCCAAAATATTTTAATTATTTTTGCTCTAAATATCTGAAAATAAGATTTCTAAATTTTTTTAAAAAGATATTAAAAACCCTGATTTACAGTAGTGTATAACGAAATCGTTTTAGTTAAAATCAAATGGTTTTGTAGGATAAAATCCTATTTCAAACTACCTTTGGTAAATTAATTTTAACCTATGAATGAACCTATAAATAAGATAGCAGTTTTAACGTCTGGAGGAGATGCTCCAGGTATGAATGCTGCCATACGAGCAGTAGTTAGAGCTTGTACGTATTACAGAGTAGATTGTATTGGTGTCTATAGAGGATATCAAGGATTGATTGAAGGAGATTTTAAAGAGCTTTCTGCTAGACACGTAAGTAATATAATTAATAAAGGAGGAACCATATTAAAATCGGCTCGTTCCCAAGATTTTAAAACAGTAGAAGGTAGAGAAAAAGCATACGAGAACTTGAAAAAAGCTGGTGTTGGTGCACTTGTAATTATTGGAGGTGACGGTACTTTTACTGGAGGTTTAAAATTTATACAAGAGTATAATTTTCCAATTATTGGAATTCCTGGAACTATAGATAATGATATATACGGAACAGATAGAACCATAGGCTACGATACAGCATTAAATACTGTTGTTGAAGTGATTGATAAAATTAGAGATACTGCAAGTTCACATAATAGATTATTCTTTATTGAAGTAATGGGGCGTGATGCTGGTTTTATTGCATTAAATACTGGAATAGGTGCTGGTGCTGAAGAAATTTTAATCCCAGAGAAAGATTTAGGATTAGATAGGCTGGTAGATTCTCTTAAAACAAGTAAAGAAAAAGGGAAAACTTCTAGTATTGTAGTTGTTTCTGAAGGAGATAAAATTGGTAAAAATGTATTTGAGCTAGGAGATCATATTAAGGAAATTTTCCCAGATTACGATATTAGAGTTTCAGTTTTAGGACATATGCAAAGAGGAGGTTCTCCTAGTTGTTCCGATAGAGTTTTAGCGAGCAGATTAGGTGTTGCCGCAGTAGAGCACTTATTAGATAGATCATCTGGTGTTATGGTTGGTATTACAAATAACCAAGTAACTACAGTTGGGCTTAATAAGGCTATTAAAATGAACAATGATATAGATAAAGAATTATTAAAAGTAGCTGAAATAACTTCAGTATAAATAGAGATTAATAGATAAAAACAATAAACATGTCAACAATTAAAATTGGAATTAACGGATTTGGTAGAATTGGTAGATTAGCTTTTAGAGTAGCTGCTAGTAGACCAAATGTAGAAGTTGTAGGAATTAACGATTTACTAGCTGTAGATCACTTAGCTTACTTATTAAAATACGATTCAGTTCACGGTCAGTTTGACGGAACTATTGATGTTAAAGATGGTAAATTAGTTGTAAACGGAAATGAAATTAGAATCACAGCAGAACGTAACCCAGAAGATTTAAAATGGGATGCAGTTGGAGCTGATGTAGTACTTGATTGTACAGGTATCTTTACAGACTTAGAAGGCGCAGGAAAACACATTAAAGCTGGAGCTAAAAAAGTTGCAATCTCTGCACCATCTGCAGATGCACCAATGTTTGTAATGGGTGTAAACCATAAAAGTATTACTGCTGCTGATACAATTGTTTCTAATGCTTCTTGTACTACTAACTGTTTAGCGCCAATTGCTAAAGTTTTAAATGATAATTTTGGTATTGTTGAAGGATTAATGACAACTGTTCATGCTGCTACTGCAACGCAATTTACAGTTGATGGTCCATCTAAAAAAGATTTTAGATTAGGTCGTGCTTCATTAAATAACATTGTACCTGCTTCTACAGGGGCTGCAAAAGCTGTTGGGAAAGTAATTCCAGAATTAAACGGAAAATTAACAGGTATGGCATTTAGAGTTCCTACTGTTGATGTATCTGTAGTAGATTTAACATGTCGTTTAGAAAAAGGAGCTTCTTTTGATGAAGTTAAGAAAGCAATTAAACATGCTTCTGAAAATGAGTTAGCAGGAGTATTAGGATACACTGAAGAAGGTGTGGTTTCTCAAGATTTCGTATCTGAGCCAAGAACATCTGTGTTTGATGCAAATGCAAGTATCGGTTTAAATGATAACTTTGTGAAGATTGTTTCTTGGTACGATAATGAATTTGGTTATTCAACAAAATTAGTTGATTTAGCTGAGTACATTAATGCTGTAAAATAATTTATATTCATAGTTTAAATTCATAATAAAGATGATTCTAATAGCTGATGGAGGTTCAACAAAAGCCGATTGGATTTTATTGGACAATACTGGAGAGGTTGTACTTAAAACAAGAACAGCAGGTTTAAACCCGGCTGTTTTCCCAGGGGAGCTACTGCAAGCTCGGATTGAAGAAAATGAAGATTTTCAATTTCATAAAGATAAAATTACACATGTTTATTTCTATGGTGCTGGTTGTGGTACAAAAAAACCTACTGCCTTACTAAAATCAATATTAGAATCATTTTTTAAAGAAGCAATAGTTGAGGTTAAAGAGGATACATATGCGGCAACGTATGCAGTAACTACTGAACCAGGTATTGTTTGTATTTTAGGAACGGGGTCTAATAGTAGTTATTTTGATGGATCTGATGTTATTAATGGTGTACCTTCTTTAGGTTTTATCTTAATGGATGAAGCTAGTGGAAATTATTTTGGAAAAAGATTAATTCGAGATTATTTTTACAAGAGAATGCCAAAGAGATATGCAAAGAAATTTGAATGTCAGTTTGATGTTGATCCAGATGTAATAAAAAGAAATATTTATAAAGAAAATAATCCAAATACATATTTAGCACATTTTGCTGAGTTTATTTTTAGAAATGAGCGTAATGCTTATGGAGATAAGGTTCTTGAAAAAGGAATTGATGTTTTCTTTAAAGCTAGAATATTAACCTATAAAGAAGTAAAAGATGTACCAGTACATTTTGTAGGTTCTATAGCATATTTTTCAAAAGACATTATTGAAAAAGTTGCCAAAAAATATGATGTTAAGCTTGGTACTATTTTAAGAAGACCAATTGATGGTTTAATTCAATACCATCGTGAGAAATTAAAATTAGAGCAGGTTTAAAATTCTTTCCAATGCCATTCCCCGAGATCCTTTAATTAATAAGGTGGCATTTTTTAGATTTAAATTTTCATTTGAAGCTTTAAAATCTTCAAAACAAGTATAAGTTAAAGCATTTTTTACAGTTATTGTAGAAAATGCTTTTCCTATTAAAATAAGTTTGTCAAAGTTTAATGAGCTAGCAAAATCAGCAACTTTTTGATGTTCTTTGATGCTATCTTTTCCCAATTCAAACATATCTCCCAAAATAACTATTTTCTGTTTATCTTTTAGTTCGTTAAAGTTTTCCAAAGCTACTTTCATACTGCTTGGGTTTGCATTATAAGCGTCTAAAATTAGTTTTAAACTTCCTTTATTTATAATTTGTGATCTATTGTTATCTGGTTCATAATTTTCAATGGCATCTTTAATGTCATTTATAGAAACCTTAAAATAATTTCCAATTGCTATAGCTGCTGCAATATTATTATAATTGTATTTTCCTATTAATTTACTTTGGATAGTTGTATTGTGAAATTGAACTTTTACAAAAGGGTTTGTTTCAATGTATTTAATTTTATTAGTATTAAAGCTAATAGTTTCAATATCTTTTGATTGTTTTACTTGTAATGCATCATTTGAATTTACAAAGGCAATTCCCTTTGTAGCTTTTAAAAAATTATACAATTCAGATTTGCCCTTTATAACGCCTTCAATACCCCCAAATCCTTCTAAATGTGCTTTTCCAAAATTTGTAATTAATCCGAAATTAGGTCTAGCAATGTTGCATAAAAAGTCAATCTCTTTCAGGTGGTTAGCTCCCATTTCAATAATTCCAACTTCTGTAGTTGGTTGTATTTTTAATAATGTTAGAGGAACACCTATATGGTTGTTAAGGTTTCCAATAGTTGCTGTTGTATTATATTTTTTAGATAAAACACAATTAATAAGTTCTTTAGTTGTGGTTTTTCCATTACTACCTGTTAATGCTAGAATAGGGATGTTTAATTGATTTCTATGGTGTTTAGCAAGCTCTTGAAGAGTTTCTAAAACGTTATTTACAAGTATTGTTTTTGATTGTTTGTGGTATGCTATTTCATCAATTACAGCAAAAGAAGCCCCATTTTTTAGTGCATCCTCAGCAAATTTATTTGCATTAAAATTAGCTCCTTTTAATGCAAAAAAGATACTTCCTTTTCTAATGTTTCTTGTGTCTGTATCTACTAAATAATTTTGAGTAAATAGGCTGTATAATTGTTCAATTTTCATAAAATAAATATAAAAAAAACCTCATTGAAATTTCAATGAGGTTGGTATTTTGTTTTAACTATTTTAATATCTAATTTTTGTGGTTGTTGGAGACCTTCTTTTATAAGTCATAGGTCCAATTCTATCAGTAACACATCTAAAACCAATATAGTTAGTTGCCATATATTCTGGTAAGTGTCTTCTTTGAGAAGGGTCTAGCCAATATTCTCTATCTTTCCAAGAACCTCCTTTGTACACTCTCGATTTATTGCTGATTAAAGTTGTTCTGTTTTCAGTATCGTATTGTTGCATTATAAAGCCACTTTCACCAATCTCTCTAGGTTTTACTGGTGAGTTATACATACGAGGCTTTACTTCTAACTCGTCTTCATTTTTATTATAAAATTTTGTGGAAGCTAAGTCGCCATCTTTAGCATCAATATTATAAGCTTTTTCATAATTATTACGCATATATGCATCACGCTTTGTAACAGGTGTTGTTTTAATGCTTCCTGGAAGTGCTTTAGGAACAATTTGTCCATTATCTAAAGTGTCATATTCTACAGAAAAATCATCAGCAATTACAACTTTGCCTTCAGAATCTATCATTTTTTTTGTAAAGATGTTTCCTCTATAATAATTAAAGTCATTGGCATCATTATCTATTATAGGTCTATAAACATCTGATACCCATTCGGCTACGTTTCCAGACATGTCGTATAAACCAAAGGCATTCGGTTCGTAAGATTTTACCTGAATAGTAATATCTGCACCATCATTACTCCAACCAGGAATACCACTATAATCTCCTTTACCTTGCTTAAAGTTTGCAAGTTGATCACCCATATAGCGTTTAGATTTGTTTCGAGTGTATTTGCCGCTCCAAGCATATTTTTTTCTACCTCGAGCATTATTATATTCTCTGTCTTCAACTACTGCTTTTGCTGCATATTCCCATTCTACCTCTGTTGGAAGTCTAAATTTAGCTGATAAAATTCCATCAGAAACTTTGACTTGTCTCCCAGTAAATTCACCTCTTTTTGGTTTAGGAGCACCTTTTTTTCTTGCAGTATTGCTTGGTAAGCCTTTTTTATAAATTGTAGAATCTCCATCGAACATTGCATACGGATTTTCAATATAAGTATCTGTATCAAAATGATTTTTACCTTTCACTTCTATAGAATCGAGTTCGAACAAAGGTTTTAGTATACCTTTATCCATTAGTATTTTTTCATTAACTCTATTTGTTCTCCACTTACAATATTGGTTTGCTTGTACCCAACTTACACCAATTACTGGGTAATCTGCATAGCCAGGATGTCTTAAATAGTTTTCGGTTAATAACTCATTAAAACCTAAAACATCTCTCCAAACGAGTGTGTCTGGAACAGCAGATTGGTATATATGTTCATAATTTACATTGTTAGGAGGAAAAACTTTCTCCATCCAATCTAAATAAAATAAATATTCAGAATTTGTTACTTCTGTTTCATCCATGTAAAAGGATCTGACTTGTTGTTTAACAGGTGTAGTATTCCAATCGAAAAGCACATCATCTTGAACTTGCCCCATTGTAAAAGTACCTCCTTCAATTAGAACCATTCCAGGAGGTGCTAATTGTCCTTTATAACCTGCTTTAGAATCGTAAAATCCTACAGCACTTTTATCTTTAGAGCTCCATCCAGTAAGACCTACTATTTTTCTAGGATTTCTATTATGACAACTTACTAAAGATATTATTATAACTAAATAGAATAATACTTTATAAAATTTTTTAATATCATTAAAGTTCATACAAAACTTATTAGGGTTTTAAGTGTTGCAATTTACATTAAATAAATTTTTTTGCAACAAAATATTTAATTATGTTTTTTATAACGATTGTTTTTGTTCTTTATTATATGTAATGTTGTATAATATTTCAAGAAAATCCCAAATTTAGTACGTTTTTTATATAATGAAACACTCTATTAAAATATTATTATTTCTTTTTTTGACAGTTGGAAACTATGTTTTTGCACAACAAAACCAAACTAAGTTTTTTAAATTAAAATGGGTTGACAATGTTGATTTTGAAATACGTAAAGATTGGAAAATCAACACAAGTATTGTAGAAAATAACTACTTAGATGCTAATTTAAATCCAACTTTCACATCGAGTTGGAAAGTAAATTCTAATCTTGTAATAACTGATTTTTCAATAAAAAATATTGTCTATCAGCAAGTTGAAAAGGTAAATACATATGAAATTGACTCTATAAGTAATGAAGTTTTAATAGATTTAAATATTTCTAATGCTAAAAACACATCACAAGCAGTTTTAAATTTAAAACCTCTTGTAAAAAATAACAATCAAATTAAGCGAATTGTTTCTTTTGAATTAGATTATACTGTTGGAGCTTCCAAACAAAATTTACAAAAAGAATCAACTGTTAAAAACTCAGTTTTAGCTGAAGGAACTTGGTTTAAATTTGCAGTTAATAAAACAGGAGTTTATAAAATTGATAAAGATTTTTTGCGAAAATTGGGTGTAGATGTAAATACAATTAATCCTAAAAATATTAAAATTTATGGAAATGGAGGTGCTATGCTACCTCTAAAAAATAGCGACATTAGACATAACGGCTTACAGGAAAACGCCATTTTTATAGACGGTGAAGACGATGCAAGCTTTGATGCGGAAGATTATATTTTGTTCTTTGCATCTGGACCACATTCTTGGGATTATGGTTTAAATCAAAATTTAAGCTCAACTGAACATAGGTATAATATTTATTCAGAAGAGGCATTTTATTTTTTAACTATTGGATCATCAGAAGGTAAAAGAATTTCCACACAACCAACAATTAACGGAACAAGCACAGCTACAATTACAAATTTTGATGATTTTGCTTTTTACGAAAAAGATGAAGTTAATTTATTCGCAATCGGACAACAATGGTTTGGCGATGCTTTTAATATAGAAAGTACTCGAGATTACTCAATTCCTTTTGATGAAGTTGACGATTCAGAGCCAATTAACGTTAGAGTTAGAGGTGTTGCTGTATCTTCATCTGTTTCTAAAATGGATGTTCAAGTTAATAATCAAAACCTATTTGAAATAAACTATGGAGCAAGATCTGGTTTAAATAAAGCAGTTGCGAATGAAAATTCTGGTGAGATTACAGTTACTGGAAACGCTGTTGATATAACCGTAAATTATAATAATAATGGTAACCCAAGTGCTACAGCCTATTTAGACTATATTGAGGTATTAGGAAAACGAAAACTAATAGCTAAAGATAAGCAGTTTTTATTCAGAAATTTTAAGACTATAAATGCGTCAGGTATACAAGAGGTTTCTATTGTAAATGCTGATAAAATTAAATGGATTTGGGATGTTTCAAATCCGCTTACTCCTCAAATAGTAGCCAATCAATCGTCAACTACAAATTTTAATTTCAAAGTAAATGGAGGTCAATTATTAGAGTTTGTGGTTATTCCTGAAAATGATTTTTACGAACCGCAATTGTTAGAGAATAGTATTGTTGATAATCAAAATTTACATAGTTTAACAAATATAGATTATATAATTGTTACTCAAGGTTTTTTAATGAATCAAGCCCAACGGTTGGCAGATTATCACGCTCAAAATTCAGGGTTAATTACAAAAGTAGTACGCTTAGATCAGATTTATAATGAATTTTCATCGGGCTCACCAGATGTAGCAGCAATTAGAGATTTTGTTAAACATTTATATGACAATGCAACTACAAATAAAGTTAAATATGTTTGTTTATTTGGAGATGCTTCTTATGATTATAAAGATAGAATTGATGGAAATAATAATATTGTACCAGTTTTTGAAGCATACAACAGTTTTAATTTAGCTTCATCTTTTGTTACAGATGATTTTTATGGAATGATGGATGACAATGAAGGATTGCTTAATTCTTTTGAAAGACAAGATGTTGCTACTGGAAGAATTCCAGTTTCAGATGTGTTGCAAGCAAAACAAATGATTGATAAGTTGTTGGTTTACTATAGTAAAGAATCTTTTGGAGATTGGCGCACTAACATCACCTTAATAGCAGATGATATTGACAGCGCTGGGGAAGAAGTTTTACAGTTAGAAATGGAGAAAATTGCATCATCAATTACTTCAAACAAACCAGATTTTAATTTAAAGAAATTATATATAGATGCTTTTATTCAAGAAACATCATCTTCAGGTAAAACTTATCCAACCGTAAATTTAGAAATTGTTAACCAGATAGATAAAGGAACTTTAATAGTTGATTATTTTGGACATGGAAGTGAAGATGGTTGGGCTTCTGAGTCAATTTTTCGTTTACCTGAAATACAAAGTTTAAAAAACAAGCATAAATTACCTTTATTTATAACAGTTACTTGCGATTTTTCCAGATTTGATAATCCTTTAAGAAAAACAGCAGGAGAATTTTTATTATGGAAAGAAAATTACGGTGCAAGTGCGTTAATTTCTACAACAAGAGAAATTTATATTAGTGTTGGTCAAGCTTTAAATGAAAGATTAATAGAACCACTTTTAAACTTTAATAACGAAAACTTATCAATATCCGAGACCTTATTAATGGTGAAAAACCAGTTTTCTATAACCCAACGCTTTTTTATATTCAGTTTTGGTGATCCAGCTATGCATTTAAGCACCCCAAAACCTTCAATTAAATTATCTAAAATGAATGGGAAAGCTATAGCTCAATCTTTAGATACAATAAAGGCATTGTCTTATATTAAATTTGAAGGTGATGTTGTAGATATTAATAACGAATTGTTAAATGATTTTAATGGAGAAATAGATGTAACAGTTTTTGATAAAGCAATTAAAAAAGAAACGTTAGATAATGATAATAAGAATATAGTAATGCAATTTGATGTAATTGATAGCAAAATATTTAAAGGAAGATCTAAAGTTGAAAATGGAAAATTTACATTTGATTTTGTAGCTCCCAATGATTTAAAAGTTGCTTATGGAAAAGGAAAACTTAGTTTTTATGCTTCAAATACAATAATAGATAAATCAGGTTATAATCTTGATGTTACAGTTGGAGGTATAAACGAAAATGCACCAGAAGATAACACAGGTCCGGCAGTTCAATTGTATATGAATGATTTAAATTTTGTTGATGGAGGAAATACAGGTAGTTCTCCCGTTTTTATAGCAATTTTAGAAGATGAAAGTGGAATTAATACCTCTATAACTGCTGTTGATCATGATATTATTGCAATCTTAGATAACGATCAGGCAAATCCAATAATTTTAAATGATTATTACCAAACCGATGTGGATACATATAAAAAAGGAAAAGTAAGTTATTCATTTAGAGACCTTTCTCCAGGACTGCATACAATTAGCTTTAAAGTTTGGGATACTTACAATAATTTATCAGAATCTACGTTTAATTTTACTGTAGTTGATAATACTGATTTAGTTTTAAAGAATGTATTAAATTATCCAAATCCTTTTGTTAACTATACAGAATTTTGGTTCAATCATAACAAGCCAAATGAACTTTTAAATGTACATATTCAAATATTTACAGTTTCAGGAAAATTGGTAAAAACAATTTCAGAAACAGTACAAACAGAAGGTAATTTGTGTAGAACATTAGTTTGGAATGGTTTAGATGATTTTGGAGCTAAAATTGGAAAAGGAGTATATGTTTATAAATTGAAAGTAACATCAAATAATTCAAATACTTCTGCTCAAAAAATTGAAAAATTAGTAATATTGCAATAACAATTTAATTCAATTATTAAATTAATATTTAATGAAAAAAATAATTTTAGTTACCTTAACTGTTTTATTTGCATTTTCAAGTAACGCACAAGAAGTTCCAAATCCAATTACAACAGCAGCACCTTTTCTTTTGATAGCGCCAGACGCTAGAGCAGGAGGAATGGGAGATATAGGAGTTGCAACATCTCCAGATGCAAACTCACAACATTGGAATGCATCTAAATTTGCATTTATGAGATCTCAATTTAGCATTGGAATTGTTTACACACCTTGGCTTAGAGAGTTAACTAATGATGTGTTTGTGGGAGGCTTTACCTTTGCAAATAGAATTGATGAAAGAAGTGCTTGGGCAGCAAGTTTAAAATATTTTAATTTAGGAGAAATTGATTTGACAGATATAATTGGTAACTCAATTGGAACTGAAAATTTAAATGAATTTGCAGTAGATGGCTCTTATTCTTTAAAACTAAGCGAAACCTATTCAATGGGAGTTACCTTGCGTTATATTAGATCAGATTTAGGTGTTAAATCTGCCGATTCACCTCTAAACACAGTAAATACTTTTGCAGTAGATATTTCAGGATATTTTCAATCTGATGAAAATAATTATGGAGATTTTAACGGAGTTTGGCGTGGTGGTTATAATATTTCAAACATAGGCCCTAAAGTTTCTTATTCGGATGATGGCCAAGATAATTTTATTCCAACAAATTTAAAAATTGGTAGTGGATTCGATTTTATTTTAGACAATTATAATAAAGTAAGTGTGAATTTAGAGTTTAATAAATTATTAGTTCCAACTCCAAGTATCTCTGAAGATGGAGAACCGCCTTATGCACAGGATGATATAAGTTTTTTTAATGGCATTTTTAAATCTTTTAACGACGCGCCAAATGGTTTTAGCGAAGAGCTAAAAGAATTTACTTGGGCTTTAGGGGCAGAATATATGTACGACAATTCTTTTGCAATTAGAGCAGGTTATTTTAATGAAAGTGATTTAAAAGGAGCCAGAAAATATTTTACTATTGGGTCTGGATTTAACTTTAAAAGTTCTAAATTAGACATTTCATATTTGTTCAATGCATCAGATATAAATAACCCGCTAGAAAACACACTTAGATTCTCTTTATCTTTTGATTTTGGAGATATTTTTGAAGTTAGATAAAAGCTAAAAATTACTATTTTAAATGAAGAAAGTTGAATTAATAACTAAAATTTCAGTTTACGAATCAATTCAAGAGCTTCCAAAAGATGTTGAAACCTTAATGCAAAAAGCCATTGAGGCTAAAAAAGATGCATATGCTCCCTATTCAAATTTTAAAGTTGGGGCTTCATTTTTATTAGAAAATGGATTAATAGTAACTGGAAACAACCAAGAAAATGCTGCATATCCTTCTGGTATGTGTGCAGAGCGTGTTGCTATTTGGAAAGTCGCTTCAGAATATCCAACCACAAAAATTTTAAAACTTGCAATCTCTGCAAGTTCAAGTAGTCAAATTTTAAAAGAACCTGTTGCGCCTTGTGGAGCTTGTAGGCAAACATTATCTGAATACGAAATAAAACAGAAAGATAAGATTGAAGTTTTTTTTATGGGTGAAGAAGGTAAAATTATTAAAACAAATGCAGTTATAGATTTACTTCCAATTGCATTCGACAAATCTTTTCTTTAAGCTATTGTTTTATGCAAAAAGATATTGAAAACAGAGACGATATTTATTTACTTGTAAAGACCTTTTATGTAAAACTAATGAATGACGATATAATGCGTCATTTTTTTGTAGATTTTAAAAATCCTAAGCACTTAGAAACTCACCTGCAAACGCTGGTAGATTTCTGGGAAAATATATTGTTTTATTCTGGTGGGTATCGTAAAAACGCAATGGCTCCACATCTAAAATTACATCAAGAGAAACCTTTTAAAAAAGAACATTTTAATAGTTGGTTATCAATGTTTAATGCATCTGTAGATCAACTTTTTCAGGGTGAAATAGCGCACATTGCAAAGTCAAGAGCACAGTCGATAGCCACCGTAATGGAAATTAAAATATCCGAAATAAATAACGAATAGATTACTAAATTTGACTCCTAATTTTTTATTAAAAATGAGATCAGTAATAACAGGAACTGGAAGCTATATTCCAAATATAATTAAAAAAAACTCAGACTTTCTTAACAGTAATTTTTTAAATGAAGATGGTAGTTCTTTTGGGAACGATAATCAAGATATTATAGAAAAATTTAAAGCAATTACCGGTATCGAAGAAAGGCGTTATGCAACCGAAGATCAAGATTCTTCAGATTTAGCTTATTTAGCTGCAGAAAAAGCTATTAAAGATGCTAATATTAATCCTGAAGAACTAGATTATATAATTTTAGCACATAATTTTGGTGATGTTAAAAGCAATAGCACACAAAGTGATGTTTTACCTAGTTTAGCATCAAGAGTAAAGTATAAGCTAGGTATTAAAAATCCTACCTGTGTAGCGTACGATATTCTTTTTGGTTGTCCAGGATGGATTCAAGGTGTTATTCAAGCAGAGGCTTTTATAAAGTCTGGAATTGCAAAAAAATGTTTAGTTATTGGTACAGAAACATTATCTAGAGTTGTAGATACTTTTGATAGAGATTCTATGATTTTTGCAGATGGTGCTGGAGCTTGTGTTATCGAGGCTAAAGAAACTGAAACGCAAGGAGTGTTAAGTCACGCAGCACAAACCGATGCGTTAGACGAATGCTATTATTTATATTTTGGAGAGTCTTATAATAAAAACGTAAGTAAAGACATTCGGTATATAAAAATGCTTGGAAGAAAAATTTATGAATACGGTTTAAATCATGTTCCTTTAGCAATGAAAAATGCGCTTGATAAAAGCGGTATAGATATTTCTGAAGTAAAAAAAGTATTTATTCATCAGGCAAACGAAAAAATGGATGAAGCCATTATTAAAAGGTTCTACCGTTTATATAAAACAAAAGTCCCTAAATACGTTATGCCAATGAGCATCCATAAATTAGGCAATAGCTCTGTAGCAACCGTACCTACTTTGTTCGATTTGGTAAAAAATGGAGAAATAGAAAATCACGAAATTAATAAAGGAGATGTTGTTATTTTTGCTTCTGTAGGAGCTGGAATGAGTATAAATGCCGTTGTCTATAGATATTAAAAGTCAAACAAATACAATATAAAAAGACATCATAAGTTTAAAATTTTAAAAATGAAGTCTTAAGAAAACTTTGCTAAGTATTGAACTCAGCGGAGTTTTTTTTTGAAATAAGTTATTACTAAAACACCTTTCTATATTTATTCTAAAAGATTAAAAATAATACTTATTATAGAATAGTTTGGCTCTGTAAGAGTTAAAAAGCTTTTCAAAGTTATAGCAATAGCAACAATTTTAGTAATTTAATTTTAGGTTTTCTCAAAAGCTTTAACATACGTTTAATTAGCCGTTTTAACAATTGCTACTGCATTAGTTTTAGGTTTTAAGGTTATATATTAAACTAGAGTAAAACTTTTTTAAAAGGGTATAAATAATATTTTTATAGAATAATGAATTTTATGACGCAAAAAGATTAAAGGTGGTATTATTTTAATATTTTAGCCAAAAAGAAATTTTAATGAATTATTTAGAGCATATTGGAAAGTATTTTATTATGCTGAAACAGGTTTTTAAAAAGCCACAGAAATGGTCGGTTTTTAGAGAAACGTTGTTTCGTGAAATTGAAGATCTAGGTTTAAAATCTTTAGGGATAATAATGTTTATATCCTTTTTTGTTGGTGGTGTTGTAGCAATACAAACGGCATTAAATGTAGATAGTCCATTTATACCAAAATACCTGATCGGATTTGCGACAAAACGTTCTGTAATTTTGGAATTTGCACCTACTTTTATGAGTGTAATATTGGCAGGTAAAGTAGGTTCTTATATTTCTTCAAGTATTGGCACTATGCGTGTTACTGAACAAATTGATGCTTTGGAAGTTATGGGAATTAACTCTTTAAACTACCTTGTTTTACCTAAAATTATAGCAACTTTATTCTTTTATCCAATATTAATTGTGTTGGCAATGTTTTTAGGAATTTATGGAGGATATGTTGCAGGAATTTTAACTGGAAGGTTTTTTAGTGAAGATTATATTTATGGAATTCAACTAGATTTTGATCCTTATTTTATACAATACGCACTAATTAAAACATTAGTATTTGCATTCGTAATTGCAACCATACCAGCTTACCACGGATATTATGTAAAAGGTGGATCTTTAGAAGTTGGTAGAGCAAGTACCCAGGCCGTTGTTTGGACAAGTGTTGTAATTATTTTATTAAATTACTTCTTAACTCAAATGTTATTAGGATAAATGATTGAAGTTACAAATTTATATAAAGAATTTAAAGGCGTTCCAGTTTTAAAAGGTATTTCAACAACTTTTGAAAAAGGAAAAACCAGTATGATTATCGGTCAGAGTGGGTCGGGAAAAACAGTGTTTTTAAAATGTTTGTTGGGATTGCATATTCCTGAAAAAGGAAATATTTGTTTTGATGGTAGAAACCAAACAGCATTAGATATTAAAGCACAAAGGCAGCTAAGACAAGAAATTGGAATGGTTTTTCAGGGAGGTGCTTTGTACGATTCTTTAACTGTTGAGGAAAATATAATGTTTCCATTAAAAATGTTTACAAATAACACCAACGCAGAAATGTTAAAACGTGTAAATTTTGTATTGGACAGAGTTAACCTTGTGAACGCAAATAAAAAATTTCCTGCAGAAATATCTGGTGGTATGCAAAAAAGAGTTGCGATTGCAAGAGCCATTGTTATGAATCCAAAATATTTATTTTGCGATGAACCAAACTCGGGATTAGATCCAAATACAGCAACTTTAATTGATAATTTAATTCAAGAAATTACAAAAGAATATCAAATTATTACAGTAATAAATTCACATGATATGAATTCTGTGATGGAAATTGGAGAAAAAATTGTTTTTTTAAAGAATGGTGTAAAAGCATGGGAAGGAACAAATAAAGAGATTTTTAAAACTGATAATGAGGCGATTGTAAACTTTGTGTATTCTTCAAATTTATTTAAAAAAGTAAGAGAGGTTTATTTAAATGAAACAAAATAAAAAAGTTATTTGTTTTTTTAAAATATACCCCTATATTTGCAGCCGCTAAAAAGGAAAAAGACGACCTGGTAGCTCAGTTGGTAGAGCACCTCCCTTTTAAGGAGGTGGTCCTGGGTTCGAGCCCCAGCCAGGTCACAAAAAAAATTTCGATTTAGAAATTTTTAATTTAAATTTTGGTGAGATACTCAAGTGGCCAACGAGGGCAGACTGTAAATCTGCTGCGCAAGCTTCGGAGGTTCGAATCCTCCTCTCACCACAAAGCCTCAATATTAAATTGAGGCTTTTTTAGTAATTAACATTATTTGTTTAACAATAATTATTTATTATTAAACAAAATAAGTATCTTTGTTAAGATAAAATTTATAAAATGAGAAAAATAGGATTGGTACTACTTCTATTAATTAATGTTTCAGCGTTATTTTCGCAAAATTCAGGAACTATTAAAGGAAAAGTTATAGATGCGCAAACCAGAGAAACACTTCCTTTTGTAAGTGTAATTGTTGAAGGAACTACTATAGGCAAAAGTACAGATGAGGGTGGTACTTTTACAATTAATAATGTGCCTTTGGGATATGTAAAAGTGAATGTTTCTTTTTTAGGATATGAGTCTGTGCTTTCAGATGATTATTTAGTTACAATGGATAAAACACCTTTTATTTTAATAGAGTTAACTCAAACCAAGGAGCAATTAGATGAAATTGTGGTGCAAAGTCAATTATTTAAAAAATCTGTTGAAAGCCCTTTATCAGTCCAATCTTTAGGAATTGCTGAAATTGAGAAAAACCCAGGAGGAAATAGAGATGTTTTAAAAGTAATTCAATCGTTGCCAGGAGTTGCTTCAAACCCAAGTTTTAGAAACGATATTATTATTAGAGGTGGAGCACCTTCAGAAAATAAATTTTATTTAGATGGAGTTGAAGTACCTGTTATAAATCATTTTCAAACGCAAGGTTCTTCTGGAGGTCCAGTGGGAATTATTAATGCAGATTTAATTAGAAAGGTAGATTTTTTTACAAGTGCTTTTCCTGTAAGTGATGGTAATGCTTTAAGTTCAATTATTGAATTTACACAAAAGGATGGAAATCCTGAAAAGTTTAATACAAGATTAACTTTGGGCACTTCTGATGCAGGAATTACTTTTGATGGTCCGTTGGGCGAAAAAACTACTTTTATAGCTTCTGTGCGTCAATCTTATTTACAATTCCTATTTAAACTAATAAAGTTACCTTTTTTGCCAACATATAACGATTTTCAGTTTAAAGTAAAACATCAATTAACTGCAAATAGCGAAATTTCTTTAATAGGATTGGGTGCAATTGATAATTTTAAGTTAAATGAAGAAGTAAATGATAATATTACAGACGAAGAAACCTTAAAAAGAAACAGGTATGCTTTAAGTAATATTCCTATTCAAGAGCAATGGAATTATACTGTTGGAGCAGTTTATAAACATTTTGGTAAAAATGCAATGCAGCAAATTGTGTTAAGTAGAAATGTTTGGAACAACAATGCCAAAAAATATTTTAACAATACAGCTAACCCAAACGATTTATTATTAGATTATACTTCAAAAGAAATTGAAAATAAATTGCGTTTTGAAATTACTTCAACTTTAAAAAATGATTATAAATTAAATGTTGGTGTTGGCCTAGAAAATGCAACCTATTTTAATAGTACTTTTCAGCAATTGGCTATTTCAAATGGAGTTCAAGAAATAGATTTTTCTTCAAAATTATCGATGTTAAAGTATGCTGTGTTTGGACAAATTTCTAAAAAATATTTGAATTCTAATTTAGGGGTTTCTTTAGGTTTTAGATTAGACGCATCGGATTATAATAGTGAAATGAAAAATCCATTAAATCAATTCTCTCCAAGGGTTTCGCTGTCTTACGAACTAAGTGATAAATTTAGTTTAAACGCCACTGCAGGGATCTATAAACAGCTACCTGCGTACACAATTTTAGGATTTAGAAACAATTTAAATGAATTGGTGAATAAAACCAATGGTTTAAAATATATTGAAGCAATACATTATGTTTCAGGTTTTGAATTGAAGCCAAATACTACTTCAAAAATTACTTTAGAAGGTTTTTATAAAAACTATAAAAGTTATCCTTTTTCTGTAAGAGATCAAATAAGTTTGGCAAATTTAGGGTCAGATTTTGGAGTTGTAGGAAATGAAGAAGTTATTTCAAACTCTAAAGGACGTGCTTATGGAATTGAGTTGTTGGCTCAAAAAAAATCTTTTAATGGTTTTTATGGAATTTTCTCATATACATTTGTTAAAAGTGAGTTTAAAGATAAACGGGGTATGTATATTCCATCTTCTTGGGACAACCGTCATTTATTATCGATAACGGGTGGAAAAAAATTGAAAAAAAACTGGGAAATAGGAGGTAAGTTTCGACTTGTTGGCGGACAACCTTATACGCCTTATAACTATGAAGCTTCTTCAGTTATTGCAAATTACAATGTTTCAAATAGTGGAATATTAGATTATACCAAATTAAATTCTGAGCGTTTTAAAACCTACCACCAATTAGATCTTCGTATAGATAAAACTTGGTATTGGGAAAAGCTGTCTTTTAATTTTTATGTTGATATTCAAAATATATACCGAAGTGAATTTAGCTCACAGTCGTACTTAATTCCTTTGCAAGATGCAAATGGAGCTAATATTGTCAATCCGTCAGATACTTCAAAATATATTCTTGAAGAGATTGCTAATACTTCAGGAAATACATTGCCAAGTTTTGGTATTATTTTAGATTTTTAGTTGTTATTTAACTGAAGCGTATCTAAATTTAAACGTGTTTTTAGCCACTTTTTTAATATTAGCTGCTGATTATTTGTATTTGGGATTGTATCGTTCCAGCGGGCATTAAAAACGGTAATTGTATCTATAGTGTTAAAGTTAGTATGGATTAATTTTGCGTAACTTAAATGTTCTAAACCAACGTAATTTATTTTAGCTTCTTTACTTATTTGAAGAAAAGGTATTTCGCTTGCTTCATATTTTGTTATTTGATCTGTTAATAGCTTAATTTTATCTTCTTTTTCTTTAACAGTTTCATCTCTAGATGAAATTATTTTCTGATTTTGAACATATAAATCTGTAAGGTTTTTTAATTCACTTCTAATATCAGAATCATCTACACCTTGTTGAAAATCTAGCTGTGTGTCTTTTAAACCATATTCGGGTAATCTTTCTTTCCATCGTTTAATTTCATCATCAGAAAGTTTGTTACCATAAATAAAAATCTTCACTTTTTTATTATGATAATCTATGTTTTCATCCTTTTCATCAATAATACTAATGCCATTTCCTTTAATATCATCTATTAAGTTTTTTGCAGCTTGTTTAAATTGATTTTCTTGAAATAAGTTAAAAAACAAGTAGATGCTCCCTGAAAATACTAGAAGCGCAACAGTTGAAGCGGTTCTAGCAATACGTTTTCTTTTTGCAGAATTAATATATTTAAGCATTGGAAATCGTAAAAACTTAACAATTACAAAAGTAGCCAATGCAATAAAAATGGTGTTTATTGTAAACAAAAACATAGCACCACCAAAATAGCTTAAATTCCAAGTTGCAAGTCCGTAACCAGCTGTACATAAAGGAGGCATTAAGGCAGTTGCAATTGCTACACCTGCAATTGTATTGGTTTGTTTACTTTGTCTACTAAAAGCAATTATTAAAGCCAAACCACCGGCAATTGCAATAAAAACATCTCTAACATCTGGCGCAGTTCTAGCTAAGATTTCTGGAGTTTCATTTCTAAATATTGGGATTAAAAAGAATAAAAATGAAGTTGCTAAACTTAATCCTACCATTACCCCTAAATTAATCAGGGAACGTTTTAGAGTATCAATGTCGTTAATTCCAATAGATAGTCCAACACCTAAAATTGGACCCATTAACGGAGATATAAGCATCGCTCCAATTACAACAGCAGTAGAACTAACGTTTAGACCAATGGATGCAATTAAAATAGAAAAAACCAACACCCAGGCCGTATGTCCTTTCATTGAAATATTTTCTTTTATATCTTCAATGGTGCCTTTTTTATCGGTGTCTTTTCTAATGTCTAGCAATTCTATAAAGAATTTTTTAAAACTTAATAGAATACCTGTAATATCACTTTGAGGTGGTATTTGTGAATTAGAAGAGTTATTTTGTTGATTGGTGTTTTCAGTTTCCATAATTAAATTGTTTAAACAAATTTATCTCCAAATTTCGATTTTACTGTAGCGGTTATTTCTTTAATTTCTTGTTCTTTATCTTTTGGACAGATTAATAATACATCTTTTTTCTCAACAACAATAAAATCGTTTAAACCTTGAATTACAACTTTTTTACCCGATTGTGTTTTTACCATATTTCCTTTAGCATCTCTAAAAATTACTGCTCCGCCTAGGGTGGTGTTTTGGTTTTCGTCTGCATTTAATTTGTCTTGAAGAGAAACCCAACTTCCTAGATCGTTCCAACCAAAATTTGTTGGTAATACACAAACATTGGTTGCTTTCTCCATAATTCCGAAGTCAATGGATATATTATCAGATTTTATATAATTTTCTTCAATAAAATTGTTCTCAGAATCGGTGTTGTAATAATTTTGTCCTTGAGAAAATAATTGAAACATTTTAGGTAAATAGGTTTCAAAAGCCTTTAGTATACTTTTAACGCTCCAAATAAAAATACCTGCATTCCAAAGATAATCACCACTTTTTAAAAATTTTTCAGCAGTTTTAAGGTCAGGTTTTTCAGTAAAATTAACAACGTCTTTTATAGGTTTGTTAGATTTGTTAAATTTAATATAGCCATAGCCAGTATTTGGGTTGGTTGGTTGAATTCCGAGTGTTAATAGAAAATCATTTTGTGAGCAATAATCAAAAGATGTTTCAATATTTGAAATAAACTCTTGCTCATTTTCAATATAATGATCAGATGGTGCCACAATCATAATTCCATCTGGATTTTTGCTATAAATTTTAAAGGCACTGTATAAAATACAAGGTGCTGTATTTAACATTGCAGGCTCTAATAATATTTGATTAGAAGCAATGTTTGGTAAGTGTTTTTTTACTAATTTTTTATATTTTTTATTAGTTGCAATTAAAATATTTTCACTAGGAATTAAATTTTCAAACCTATTATAAGTTTGTTGAATTAAAGAATTACCTGTACCTAAAATATCGTGAAACTGTTTTGGAAGTTTGTTTGTACTTATTGGCCAAAATCGAGATCCAATTCCTCCCGCCATAATAACTGCGTAATAATTTTTGTTCATAGTGTTATAATATTTCTACTTCTGCATTTTGATTGAATAAATAGGTTCTTTTACTCTTCATTTCAATACATTCAAATCTGGTTCTTCTAATGTTGCCTTTTTTGTAGGTTTTGTTTTTAAATAAAAAAATACTGCCATGTTGTAATTCAAATATAAAACTCTTTCCTGAATTATCATCATATTGCTTTAAAGCATATGTTAAATTTACATCAGAACCAGTACTTGCTTTTGGATTTATTAGATAGTTAGCCAATAATGGTAATAAATCTTCTGGGAAAATTGCAGGATTTAAAAAAGGCAGCATTAAGAGTTGAAAGTTTCTTTTCCACTCAATTCCGTGTGGTTTTACGCGTTTATTTTTTTTAAAAGTTACAAAATGCGCTAATTCGTGGACCAATGTCAGTAAAAATTGATATTGATTTAAGTTGTTATTTATAGTTATTTGAACTTTATTATGAACGGTTCTTTTAAAATCGCCATGCTTTGTTGTTCTCTCTCTAACAATTTTAATATTTAAAGGATGCTCTACAAGAATTTCTTTAACTAAAGTTACGGAATTTTCAGGAATGTATTTTGAAAGCTCTTCAATCATAAATTATGGTGTTGTTGAAGAAACTTGCAAAATTTTTCCGTTATAAAATTTGTTTCCAGTTAGTGCAAAATTATAAATATAATCTGCCATTTCTTTTGCTGTAACCGGAGCCTTATAACCAGGAAACGCTTCTTCTAGCATTTCGGTTTGAACTGCGCCTAAAGCAATAGCATTAAACGAAATACCTTGTTCTTTATATTCTTCGGCTAACACTTCAGTTAATGTTAATAAAGCTCCTTTTGAAGAACTATAAGCTGCTAATCCTGGAAATTTCATGCTTCCTAAAACACCACCAATACTGCTAATATTTACAACGTGACTACCTTTAGATAAAAAAGGAATTAATTGTTTTGTTAATTCAGCAACTGCAAAAACGTTTACTTTATAGACTTCTAAAAAATCTGAAGTAGTTATTTTTTCAAAAGGTTTGTTTACTAATTTTCCTGCGTTATTAATTAAGATATCTACATTTTTCCAGTTTTTTGTTACAAAATTTGTTACTTTTTGTAAATCATTTTCATTAGATAAATCTACAGAAAGTGTTGTAATATTTTTAAGGTTTAGGTTGTTTAAAGGTTCAGAATTTCTAGATAAAGCCAATACATTATAATTGTTTTTAGCAAATGTTTGAGCTAATTCAAATCCAATTCCACGACTTGTTCCAGTAATTATTATGTTTTTCATATTTAATTCGGTAAATAACTAAGTTATTAATTGTTTGATATATTTTGTAAAAATACAGTTTTTAAAATGGCAATTTAAAAAATAGGTGGATTTATAAAATACTTTAAAATTTAATTAAAAGTAATATGTTGATATGCACCAATATCTGCAGGAGATGTTCTAAGTACTCCTAAAATGTCATAAGGTACAATAGCAGTTCCTTGGCTGGCAGCTTTTTTAATAGCATCGGAATTTTCACCAATAATTAATTCATTAGTATTGGTAGATTTAAAAAATGGATTCCCATTTAGAATAGTATTTAAATAATGGTTGGTATCTTCAAAATTATACTCAGCTATATCATTAAAACTTTGATTGTAATCGTTAAATTTTATTAAATTATTCTGAAACGAATAGTTGAAAACACTTCCTTCAACTTTATCTAAAATCAACTCAATATTAGAATTACCATCTATTATGCAATTTGTAAAGTTTGCAGCATTTAAATTACGGGTTTCTACAATTTGTTCTCCGTTGTTATTATAAGTAAAATAATTATTGATTAAAACACTAGGATATTGGCGTAAACTGCCATTCCAAAAATTTGTAAAAGTAGCATGTGTAAAATTATAAGTTCCTCCAATAATACAGGCTAAAGAAGCTTGCCCGCTATTATTTATTACTAAATTTTCACCATTAATATTAGTTTCTCTTCCTAAAATTCCAAAATTAGTGCTGTTATATATTTGTGTATTTTTTATGGTTAAAGTGGGAGTGGAGTTGCTGCTAATAGAATCGGAGATAATTCCGGCAGTAGCGTTTTTAATAATTGCATTATTTATAGAATTATTTTTACTTCCAGCGCGTAACCAAATTGTACCCCATTGCCCAGGAATATCGCTAAATTGAGGTTCTAACCTGTCACCTTCAAAAATTACAGGATTATTTAATTCGCCTTCAACTATTAAAGTTGCATTTTTATTAACAATAATTCCTGAATTAGAATGAAAATGAATGTTTGCACCTGCACCTATTGTTAATGTTTTATTTTCAGGAACAGCACAATACCCATAAATAACATACGGTTTTTCATTTGTAAAAGTAGTGTTGTTTTTTAAATAAAAACCATTAATTTTAATAGCTTCACCATTAGTATCTAAACCTGTTGTTATAGTTTCAATTAAACCATCAGTATTTTTTGAAGGAAATAAAAAATGTGCATCTTTTGCCAATGTAATTAAGGAAACTTCTTGTAAATTTTCTCCAGTATCAAATACAATTTTATCTTGATAGATAGGGTTTGTAACTTGGTTATAATTTATGGTAGTTTCTATAAGAATATAGATACTGTCTTTAGCCAAGATTTTAATATCTTCAAAAACTTTACCCGATGTTCCATCTACATTTAATCTGTAATTAGAGTTTTCGTTTTCACCTAATCTTATAGATGGTACAGAGATGTTTTTGTTACTTTTATTGTATACTTTTAAATTATAAGTACTAGAACCAATATTAGTAAATACTGTATCTAAAAATACCGTGTCTTTTGAAAAAGATAATTCTCCAGTGCTTAAAACTGCGCCGAAGTCTTTTCTACAAGAAGTTGCAATTGTTAGAATTATTACAATTATAAATGTAACGTAATAGCGCATTTGTGTTGTTTAAGTAAATGTAAAAACTATTTTTTAATCAGTTCTATTTCGTATAATTTTGCCCAATGCTTTCCAGTAACAAAAATGCGATTATTTTCTTTGTCGTAAGCAATTCCATTTAAAACTTCATCACTATCAGTTAAGTTTTGTTCTTTTAAAATCTCTTTTTTTAAACCATCTAAATCAGCAACTCCTTCAACTTTACCAGTTTGTGGATTAATTATTAAAATAGAATTTTGCTGCCAAATATTGGCATAAATTAAACCATTTATGTATTCTAACTCGTTAAGGTTTTCTACCTTTCTTTTGTTTGTATAAGCTTCAATATAACTTTCTTCGAGTAAAGTTTCAGGATTTAAAAACCAAATACGTTCCGTACCATCTGTTTTTAGCAATTGTTTGCCATTGTTTGCAAGTCCCCAACCTTGAAGACTTTTAGTGTATTTAAATTCTTTTTCTTTTTCAAACGTTTCTAGATCGTATACAATTCCAAAACCGCTTTGCCAAGTTAACTGATAAATTTTGTTGTTAAAAACTGTAATACCTTCTCCAAAATATGCAGCGTCTAAATCTTTTTGTTGAAGAGCTTTGCCAGTTTCTAATTCAACTTTTCTAATGTACGATTGTCCTTTGCGCCCAGTTCCTTCAAACAAATAGCCATTATAATACTCTAAGCCTTGAGTAAAAGCATTTTTATCGTGCGGATAGGTGTTAATAATTTTATAAGTATAAATTTCTGGAGCTGTGTCGGCCATAAAATATACAGTTTTTGAAACCTTCTCTGTTTTATTCTGATAAAAAACAAGTGCTGTAATAGTATGTTTTCCTAATTTAAAATTATTTATATTTAAGGTTGATGTTGTACCATTGCTTTCTATTTTTTTATTTCCAATAGAAAATTGAACGGAATCTATAGGTTTGTTGTTTTTTTCTGAAATAGAAATAGTTAACTCTTGGTTACTTTGAATTTTTTGAGGAGTATTTAAAATAAATTTGTATTCGCTTTTACAAGAAACTAATAAAATGAACGACAAAAAACCTATTATTGACCGATATATCATAACTTTGCTAAATATTTGTAATTTTTATGTAAATAAAATAAATTATTTGTTTGAAGTTTCAAAAATATAGTTAAATTTGCAGTCTTAAAAATAAAAACAGCATTAAAACGAGTTTACGATGAGAAAAGGTATACACCCAGAAAATTATAGAATGGTAGCATTTAAAGATATGTCAAATGATGATGTGTTTTTAACTCGTTCAACAGTAAATACTAAAGAAACTTTAGATGTAGATGGTGTTGAATATCCTTTAGTAAAATTAGAGATCTCTAGGAGTTCACATCCTTTTTACACTGGTAAAACTAAGTTAATTGATACTGCAGGACGAATTGACAAGTTTAAAACTAAATATGCTAAATTTAAAAAGTAATATTTTAGTTTAAATAATATTTAAAATCCTCAACGAAAGTTGGGGATTTTTGTTGTTGATATATTGTTAGTTTCTAGAAGATTAAATAAATTCATAAAAAAAGTTTATCTTGTAGAAAAAACATATTATGCCAATATTTATGGATCGACATGATGTTTCTGAAATGGTAACAGCAGAAAATGTTGCGCAATTACATCAGGAAGATTTAAAAATTGAACATAAATTTGGTTGTAGAGGGTTAACTTATTGGTTTGATGATAAAAGAAAAACAGCTTTTTGCTTAGTTGAAGCTCCTAATAAGCAAGCTGTTTATAATATGCATAACCATGCGCACGGTGATGTTCCTCATAAAATTATTGAGGTAGATGAAACAATTGTAGAATCTTTCTTAGGGAGAATAGAAGATCCCGAAAAAGCACAAAACACAGAGTTAAATATTATAAATGACCCAGCTTTTAGGGTGATAATGGTTATTGAAACCAGTAATTATTTAAACAGATTAGAAGCAAAACAATTTAGTTTGTTTACTCAAAAATTTCATAACAGTGTTTCAAAATCAATTAAACTTTTTAAAGGACGAATTGTAAGAAAGGACAATAATAATTATTTAGTTTCTTTCAAATCGGTTAGTAATGCTGTTTTTTGTGCGCTAAAAATTCAAACTAATTTTAAATACATCACTCCTAAATTTGATGTAAAAAACAGAAAAATGAAAATTGCACTAAGTGCAGGAGTTCCAGTATCTGAAAAAGAAAGTATTTTTGAAGAGGTTATTGTACAAGCAACTAGAATATGTGAGATTGTGGCAGATGAACTGGTTATTTCTAATGAGATAAAAGCTCTGTATGAAAGTGAAAATAGAAATGCAATTATTAATAAGGAATTAATTAGAACTTTAAAACCTTCAGAAGAAAAATTCCTACTTCATTTAATGGATTACGTTGAGAAAATTTGGAATAAGTCTAATTTTAATGTTACAAATTTTAGTAAAGATTTAGGCTATAGTAAATCTCAATTGTATCGTAAATTGGTGAATTTAACAGGAAAATCACCAAATAGTTTTATAAAAGAATTTAGATTACATAAAGCATTGAATTTACTTTATAAGCAAAATGGTAACATATCAGAGATAGCATACGAATCTGGATTTAATAGTCCAGCATATTTTTCAAAATGTTTTAAGGATAAATACGGGTTACTTCCATCAAAATATATTCAACAGCACGCTCAATAAAATGTCTCAAATTGAAATATGATTTAAAATTAGTGTTTTTTGGTTGAAATTTAAAGGTGTTCAAATTTGTCTATTGTTAAATTTGAGTACTAACTAAAAACATAAAATTATGAAAATTGCAAAAGACGACATTGAAATTAAAATGGAGATTCCAGGAGCTATTATACGTCAAAAAACTGATTTTGGAGATGCTACTGGATTAGGTAAGATTAGTGGAGAGTACTTTAGCCTCTCTGCTGGAGTTGATACAACCCCTTTATTTATAGGACTTGAAGGGAACTTGTGTCAATGCCCTCACTGGGGGTTTCTTTTGAGTGGTCAACTTACTACCACTGATGCCAAAGGTATAGAAGAGATTGTAGACGCAAATGAACTTTTTTACTGGCCTGCAGGACACAATGTAAAGGTTAATGCTGATGCTGAGCTTATTATGTTCAGTCCTCAGCACGAGCATACGCATGTAATCAATCATATGATTGAGAAGACTAAAGGTTAAAATAAAATATTTACCAAAGAAGTCTTTCCAACTTAATAGCAAAGTGTAAAATTAAAATAGTTGAAAGTATTACTGTTTAATTTTATAATATCATACCTCACACCTTGATTTTTATTTACATTTTCAATTGCAGAATTGAAAACGTATGTAGCGACTAAAATTAAGAATAAAAGACTGGAACCCTTCAAAATAAAAATTACTAACTAAAAAATTTAAGAGTATGAAAAATTTAGTAAAAAATATAGTTCCATCTTTGATTGAAGATTTTGCATCACAATTAAGAGGGGAAATTGTGTTGCCTTCAAGTCCTCACTATAATGAAACAAGAAAAGTGTATAATGGAATGATTAATAAACACCCTGGGATGTTTGTAATGTGTGTTGATGTTGCCGATGTAATTGCTTCGGTCAACTTTGGAAGAGAAAATAACCTACTAGTTGCTGTGAGAGGTGGTGGACACAATGGAGGTGGTCTAGGAATTTGTGACGGAGGTTTGGTTATAGATTTATCGGGAATTAAATTTATTCGTGTTGATACTTCTAATAATACGGTTAGAGTTGGTGGCGGAAACCTTTGGGGAGAAGTTGATCACGCAACACACGCTTTTGGATTGGCTGTTCCGGCAGGAATTATTTCGACTACTGGGGTTGGTGGTTTAACCCTTGGAGGTGGTGTTGGGCATTTATCACGTAAATATGGATTAACAATTGATAACCTATTAGAGGCTGATATGGTTTTGGCAGATGGTACTTTTGTAACAGTAAACTCCAATCAACATACAGATTTGTTTTGGGCTATTAGAGGTGGAGGTGGAAACTTTGGAATAGTTACTTCTTTTAAATTTCAAGCCCATCCTGTTAAAACTGTAATTGGAGGGCCAACTTTATGGCCTATAGAAAAAACAGAGGAAATAATGGAATGGTACCATGCGTTTATAAACAACGCACCAGATGATTTGAATGGTTTTATTGCAACTATGATTATTCCAGGACCGCCATTTCCAGAGCATTTACATTTAAAGCAGTTTTGTGGTATCGTTTGGTGTTATACAGGAGATTCCGATAAATTTGATCAGCTATTTCAGCCAGTAAGAGATTTAAATCCATTGTTTGAACATGTTGGTGAAATGCCTTATCCCGCTATTCAGACCCTATTTGATGGTTTAATGCCTCCAGGTATGCAATGGTATTGGAGAGCAGACTTTTTCAATGAATTAGGAGTAGAAGTTAGGGCACAACATTTAAAATTTGGTTCAAGTATTCCAACACCATTATCGCAAATGCATTTGTACCCAATTAGTGGAGCTGCAAGTAGGGTAGGTGCTGAAGAGACGCCTTGGGCATATCGAGATGCCAAATATGCAGGTGTAATTGTGGGAGTAGATCCTGATCCTGTAAATGCTGAAAAAATCACAAATTGGTGTAAAAATTATTGGGAAGCATTGCATCCATATTCTTCCGGTGGTGCCTACTCTAACTTTATGATGGATGAAGGGCAAGAGAGGGTTAAAGCAAGTTTTAAGCATAATTATGATAAATTATCAAAAATTAAAGCCAAATATGACCCGACTAACTTCTTTAATATTAATCAGAATATAAAACCATTTAAATAAAACGATTAAAGTTTATATGAAGTACATAAAACTAAGGTTTAGCAATTTTTTTGTACTTTAAAAGGGATCTTATTAAAAAAAACTACTAACTAAAAATTAAAAAAATGAAAACTATTAAATTAATTACCATTTTTATCTTAGCATCGTTTATTTCGAATTGTTCAGAAAAGAAAAAAGATAATCAAGAAACAGCTAATGAAAAATTAACTGAAGTTGTTGAAAATGTACCTGTTGAAAAAAGCTTATTTGAAAGATTAGGAGGTACTGATGGTATTTCATTAATTGTTGATGATATAGTTGAAGCTCATTTGGTTAATCCTGTAATTGCGGAGGTATTTATACCTTTAAGTGAAGATCCAGAACATTTAGCAAGTTTTAAAACGCATGTTAAAGAGTTTTTATCTGCTGGTACAGGAGGAGGCGCAACTTATACAGGTAAGGATTTACCTACAGCTCATAAAGGACTGAACACAACCGAAAAAGAATTTATGAGCGCTGTGGATGATATTTTAATGGTTTTAGCAAAACATAATATTGATGAAGAAACCAAAAAAGATATGTTATATATACTATACTCCATGAAAGGTGCTGTTATTGGCTTGTAACATTATTTTAAGACGATACATATTTTAAACAAAAAACCACTACAATAATTGTAATGGTTTTTTGTTTTATAAATATTAAAAATGTTATGCTAACATAGTAACAGGATTTTCAATAAACTGTTTTAAAGTTTGTAAAAAAGCAGCTCCAGTAGCGCCATCAACAGTTCTATGGTCACAAGCTAAAGTTACTTTCATAGTGTTTCCAACTACAATTTCACCATTTTTTACAACTGGTTTTTCAATAATAGCACCTACAGATAAAATTGCTGAATTTGGTTGATTTATAATTGAAGTAAATTCAGAAATACCAAACATACCTAAATTAGAAACCGTAAAAGTGCTTCCTTCCATTTCTGCAGGAGTTAACTTTTTCGTTTTTGCTTTAATAGCTTTATCTTTTACTTCAGCACCAATTTGTGTTAAACTTTTTTGATCTGTAAAAGGAATTACAGGTACTAATAAGCCATCTTCAACTGCAACAGCAACGCCAATATTTACATGATGATTTACACGTGTTCTATCATCAAACCATTGAGAGTTAACTTGTGGGTGTTTTTTAAGCGCCATTGCACTTGCTTTAACAACCATATCATTAAATGAGACTTTAATATCTGGAATTTCATTAATTACTTTACGAGACTTAATTGCATTATCCATGTTAATTTCTAACATTAAATAATAATGAGGAGCAGTAAATTTAGATTCACCTAATCTCCTTGCAATAGTTTTACGCATTTGAGAGTTTGTAGTTTCTTCGAAACTTTCTTCACCTAAAGCCATTGCTGGTACTGCAGTAGTAGTAGCAGAAACAGGAACATAATTTTCAATGTCACGTTTTACAACGCGACCATTTTCACCTGTACCTGCAACATGTGATAAATTTATCCCTTTTTCTGAAGCAATTTTCTTTGCTAATGGAGAAGCTACTATTTTTCCGGTATTTACAACAGGTTGTTGTACTGCTGCAGATTGTGAAGTAGTTACAGGAGCTGCAACTTCTTTAGTGGTTGTAGTTGCTTTTGGAGCTTCTTCTTTTTCTTCTTTCGCAGGAGCATTATCTTTTGGAGAATCAACTTTAAAATCTTTTACAATAGCATCTATATCTTCACCTTCTTCTCCAATAATTGCTAGTAAAGAATCTACAGGAGCAGTTTCTCCATCTTGTAAGCCTATGTATAAAAGCGTTCCTTCGTTAAAAGATTCGAATTCCATAGTTGCTTTGTCAGTTTCAATTTCAGCTAATATATCGCCTTCTGAAACTTTATCTCCAACTTTTTTTAACCACTGTGCTACAACTCCTTCAGTCATTGTGTCACTTAAACGTGGCATTGTAATTATTTCTGCCATTTATCTATGTTTTAAAAAAGGATAATCTTCTTGTTCGTATACCATATCATATAATTGTTGAGCTTCTGGATATGCAGATTCTTCAGCAAATTTCTGACATTCTTCAACTTTGTCTTTTACTTCTTTGTCCCAAGTTTTAATTTGAGCATCCGTTGCATACTTTTTAGTTTTAATAACTTCTAAAACCTGTGTAATCGGATCTATTTTACGGTATTCGTTTACTTCATCTTTAGTTCTATAGTGCTGAGCATCACTCATTGAATGTCCTCTATATCTATAGGTTTTAATATCTAAAAGAGTTGGTCCATCACCTCTTCTTGCACGTTCAATAGCTTCTTCCATTGCTTCAGCTACTTTTACAGGATTCATTCCGTCAACAGGTCCACAAGGCATTTCGTAACCCAAGCCAAGTTTCCAAATATCTTCGTGGTTTGCAGTTCTTTCTACTGAAGTTCCCATAGCATAGCCATTGTTTTCACATATAAAAACTACTGGTAATTTCCAGTTGATTGCCATGTTAAAAGTTTCATGTAGTGAACCTTGACGTGCAGCACCATCTCCAAAATATGTTAATGTAACACCATCTCTTTCGAAGTATTTATCTGCAAATGCCAAACCAGCACCTAAAGGAATTTGACCACCAACAATACCGTGACCTCCATAAAAATTATGTTCTGGAGAAAAAATATGCATAGAACCTCCCATACCTTTGGATGTTCCAGTTACTTTTCCTAATAATTCTGCCATAATTTTCTTAGGATCTACTCCTAAGCCAATTGGTTGTACATGGTTACGATAAGCAGTAATCATTTTATCGTTTTCTTTCATTACATGTAGAGCGCCAGCCAAAACTGCTTCTTGACCATTGTATAAATGTAGAAATCCTCTTACTTTTTGTTGAATATATAAAGCTGCTAATTTATCTTCAAATTTTCTCCAAAATAGCATATCTTTATACCAATTGATATAAGTTTCTTTGGTTATTTTTTTCATTTCTGATTGAGATATTAAATTTATATCGAAATGCAAAAGTACTATTTTGCTGAATAGAATAAAAATATGTTCACCTATTTTTTACTATAATGTTTTCGAAATAACAATTATTAAATTAATATGATCTTTGTTAGGATTTTGAAGCTAAAATTATGGTTTTTTTTTGAAAACCATAATTTTAGACAATTTTTATATATAAAATAAAAGCCTCAAAATTCTCTGAGACTTTTATTTTTTTTAAAATGTTATTAATTACATATAATTAATCCATGTAGTCTTCAATAGGATTACAAGAACAAATTAAGTTTCTGTCTCCATAAGCATCATCTACACGCCTAACCGAAGGCCAAAATTTATTTTCTTTAACATAAGGTAAAGGAAATGCAGCTTGTTGGCGTGTGTACGGATAGTTCCATTCATCTGCAGTTAACATTTCTTGTGTATGAGGCGAATTTTTAAGTGCTGAATTTGTATCTCCACTTTCCATCGCATCAATTTCACCTTTAATACTTATTAAAGCATCACAAAAACGATCTAATTCTGCTTTGTTTTCACTTTCTGTTGGTTCTATCATTAAAGTTCCAGCTACAGGAAATGATACAGTTGGAGCATGGTAACCATAATCCATTAATCTTTTTGCAACATCGGTAACTTCAATACCTTTTTCTTTAAATTTTCTAAAATCTACAATCATTTCATGTGCTGCAAAGCCATTTTCGCCAGTATAAAGAATATTATATTGTTTTTCTAAACGAGCTTTTATATAATTTGCATTTAATATAGCTTTTATTGTTGCTTCTTTTAAACCACCAGTTCCCAACATTTTTATATAACTATATGAAATAAGTAATACCAATGCTGATCCCCAAGGAGCTGAAGAGATTGCTGTAATAGGCGTTTCTCCACCTGTTGGAATTATTGGGTTTGAAGGTAAAAAAGGAGCTAAATGTTTAACTACACAGATAGGTCCAACTCCTGGTCCGCCACCGCCATGTGGAATAGCGAATGTTTTATGTAGATTTAAATGGCAAACATCGGCTCCAATAGTTGCAGGATTTGTTAATCCAACTTGTGCATTCATATTTGCACCATCCATATAAACTTGTCCGCCACGTTCGTGTATAATTTCTGTAATTTCTTTAATAGTGCTTTCAAAAACTCCATGTGTTGATGGATAAGTTACCATTAAAGCAGCTAAATTATCTTTATGAAGTTCAGCTTTTTCTCTTAAATCATCTAAATCTATATTTCCTTTATCTGTTGATTTT